>Ga0209380_10000051_pt1 | contig 65468 bp, 53 predicted proteins | sample HubBroMetageWFT6_FD_188347 | JGI IMG/M metagenome (GOLD analysis project Ga0209380, IMG submission 188347) | Warmed and freeze-thawed soil microbial communities from the Hubbard Brook experimental Forest, New Hampshire - Hubbard Brook CCASE Soil... | ecosystem: Environmental > Terrestrial >...
CGGTCACAGCGCCTGCTCCGGCCAGCGCCAGGCCTGCGATCGCGAGGCCGGTGTTGGTCTGCGTCGATGTGGTGCCGTCGCCGGTCTGCGCCGCGCCGGTCGGCATCGCGGTGACGGTTATCGTCGTCGTTGCCGAGCTGCCGTCCGAGCAGTCCATGTCCGGCGTATAGCTGCCGGGCAGGATGCTGCTCGGCAGCGTGACCGTGGCGCTGAAGTCGCCCGCGCCGGACTCCTTGTCCATCGGGATCTGCTCGGGCAGGCCGAGAGTGGTGCCGAACAGAGTGGCCGACGAGGCTTCCGCGCTGCCGCAGAACACCTGGAAGGTGACCGAGCTGCCGGGCGTGGCGCTGGCCGGGTCGGCGGTGGCGCTGGCGCCGCCGGAGTCGGCGACCGCGGCCTGCACGGGAGTGCCGGTGCCGGCGACGAGCGCGGCCGTGCCCACTGTCACCGAGAGCACGGCCGCCGAGCTGAACAAGCCCGCGCCGAGGCCTGCGGACGCGACGAAGTGCCTGATGCGGCGCATGAACGTTCCTCCCCCGAACACCGTTCGCCCGCCGCTGGGCGCTCCCGCCCGCGGTTCCGGCGTGCAGGTGCAACTCTCACGATCCCCCGTATTGCGTTGGGCGAAATACCCGGCGGGATGCCAGGCAAACGCCGCCTCGCCCGGCGTGGGAGGATCGGCAGCATGCTGCGCTGGCTGACCGCCGGAGAGTCCCACGGCCGGGCTTTGGTGGCAGTCTGCGAAGGGCTGCCAGCCGGGGTCGAGGTCACCTCGGCGGACCTCGCCGCCGCCCTCACCAGACGCCGCGCGGGCTACGGGCGGGGCGCCCGGATGAAGTTCGAGCAGGACGAGGTCGAGCTGACCGGCGGGGTCAGGCACGGCGTGACGCTGGGCGGCCCGATCGCGATCAGGATCGGCAACACCGAGTGGCCTAAGTGGGAGACCGTCATGGCGCCCGACCCGGTCGCCGCGGACGTCCTGGCCGCGCAGGCCAGGAGCGCCCCGCTGACCCGGCCGCGGCCCGGCCACGCCGATCTCGCCGGCATGCAAAAGTACGGTCACGATGACGCCAGGCCGGTCCTGGAACGGGCCAGTGCCAGGGAAACCGCGGCCAGGGTGGCGCTCGGCGAGCTAGCCCGCCGACTGCTGCGCCAGGTGCTCGGGGCCGAGGTGCTGAGCCACGTCGTCGCGCTCGGCAGCGTGACCGCCCCCGCCGGGCTGGTGCCCGGGCCGGACGACCTGGCGGCGATCGACGCCGATCCGGTTCGCTGCCTGGATCCGGCCGCCAGCACGGCCATGCAGGCGGAGATCGACGCGGCCCACCGCGACGGCGATACGCTCGGCGGCGTCGTCGAGGTCGTCATTCACGGCCTGCCGCCGGGCCTGGGCAGCCATGTCCACTGGGACCGCCGCCTGGACGGGCGGCTGGCCGGCGCGCTGATGAGCATCCAGGCGATCAAGGGCGTCGAGGTCGGGGACGGATTCCAGACCGCCGCCCGGCGCGGCTCGGCCGCGCACGATGAGATCGAGGGCGGTGCGGACGGAGTCCGCCGGCGCACTAACCGGGCGGGCGGGATCGAGGGCGGCATGAGCACGGGCGAGCCGGTGCGGCTGCGGGCGGCCATGAAGCCCATCTCGACGCTGCCGCGAGCGCTGGACACCGTCGACGTGCGGACGGGCGAGGCGGCCAAGGCGATCAACCAGCGCAGTGACGTCACCGCGGTCCCGGCGGCCGGGGTGGTGGCCGAGTCCATGGCGGCGCTGGTGCTGGCCGACGCGGTCCTGGAGAAGTTCGGCGGCGACAGCGTGGCCGAGACGGCCCGCAATGCCGACAGCTATCTCAAGTCGCTGGTGGTCAGGTGAGCGCGGGCGAGCCCGACCGGCCCGGGGCACCCTCGTTCCCGCTCGCGATACTGATCGGGCCGCCGGGAGCGGGCAAGACGACCGTGGGCACGCACCTGGCCGCGCTGCTGGGCGTGAGCTTCCAGGACACCGACGCGAGCATCGAGGCGGTCGCGGGCAAGCCGGTCGGCGAGATCTTCATCGACGACGGCGAGCCCGCGTTCCGCGAGATGGAGCGGTCGGCGGTCAAGGCCGCCATCGGCGGGGCCGACGGTGTCGTCGGGCTCGGCGGGGGCGCGGTGATGGACCCGGATACGCAGGCGGCGCTCGCGGGCCGGCCGGTGGTGTACCTGAGCGCGAGCTTTTCCGAGCTCGCCAAGCGGGTCGGCATGGACCGGCCGCGGCCGCTGCTGATCGGGAACCCGCGGGCCCAGCTGAAGATGCTGCTGGACCGGCGCCTGCCGGTGTATGAGGGCCTCGCCTGGCTCACCGTCGACACCGACGGGCGCCAGCCAGAGGTGATCGCGGGCGAGATCGCGGCGGCGATCGGCGGCCAGCGGCCCGACCGATGACCGCGACCAGGATCGCCGTCGGCGGGGAGCGCCCGCACGAGGTCGTCGTCGGCGCGGACATCCAGGCAGAGCTGCCGTCGCTGCTGGGCCAGGGCGTGCGCACGGTCGTGGTCGTTCACGGCGCCGGGCTCGCTCACCTGGCGCAGCCGGCCCTGGACGTGCTGGCCGCGCGCGGGTACATCGTGCGCGCCGCGGAAGTGCCCGACGGCGAGGCGGCCAAGGAGATCGGGGTCGCGGCGAGGCTCTGGTCGCTGCTCGCGGCCAGCGGAGTCGGCCGCGCCGACGCGATCGTCGCGGTCGGCGGGGGAGCGGTTACCGACCTCGCCGGGTTCGTGGCCGCCACCTGGCTGCGCGGCGTTCCGATCGTGCTGGTGCCGACGACGCTGCTCGGCATGACCGACGCGGCCATCGGCGGCAAGACCGCGATCAACACAGCCGAGGGCAAGAACCTGGTCGGGGCGTTCCACCCGCCGGCCGGCGTGCTGGCGGACATCAGCGTGCTCGCCAGCCTGCCCGCGGCCGAGTACGTCAGCGGGCTGGCCGAGGTGATCAAGGCGGGGTTCATCGCCGACCCGGTGATCCTCGACCTCATCGAGTCCGACCCCGCGGCAGCCAGCAAGCCCGGCGGGCCGCACGAGCGCGAGCTGATCGAGCGCGCCGTCGCGATGAAGGCCGCGGTCGTCTCCGCCGACCTGCGCGAGGCCGGGCAGCGGGAGATGCTCAACTACGGGCATACCCTCGGCCACGCGATCGAGCGGGCGGAGAACTACTCGGTCAGGCACGGCGAGGCGGTGGCGATCGGGATGTGCTTCGCAGCCGCGGTCGGGCGGCTAGACGGCCGGCTGGACGAGGCGACCGCCGCCCGCCACCGGGAGATCCTGCAGGCCGTCGGGCTGCCGGTGCGCTACCACGGCGCGGACTGGCCGACGCTGCGCGCGGCGATGGCGGTCGACAAGAAAACCAGGGCCGCCCGGCTGCGGATGGTCGTACTCGACGGGCTCGCCCGGCCGGGGATACTCGCGGATCCGGACGAGGAACTGCTCGAGCAGGCGTTCGCGGAGGTGAACTGAGCGATGACCGAAGCGGACCAGGGCCCGGTGACCACGGTGCTGGTGCTCAACGGGCCGAACCTCGGCCGGCTCGGCAGCCGGGAACCGGAGATCTACGGCTCGGCCACGCTGGCCGAGGTCGCGGCGGCCTGCGCTGAACTCGGCGGCGAGCTCGGGCTCACCGTGGACGTGCGGCAGACCGACGACGAGGCCGAGCTGATCGGCTGGGTGCACGAGGCCATCGACGGGCGGGTGCCGATCGTGCTGAACCCGGCGGCGTTCACCCATTACTCCTACGCGCTGCGGGACGCGCTGGCCATGCGCACCGCTCCGCTGGTCGAGGTGCACCTGTCCAACCCGGCGGCGCGCGAGTCGTTCCGGCACACCTCGGTGGTCGCCGGCGTGGCCGACGGCTCGGTGGCCGGGTTCGGGGTGCAGTCCTACGAGCTCGCGCTGCGCGCTGTGGCCCGGCTCGCCAGCGACGGTTACGATTCATCGCGAGATTAGAAATGTGGTCGCTTCGGCGAATGCCGGCACACCCCGCGGCGGCCTTCACGGGTGCGAAAGGGTCTGCTGCATGCGCATTGGAATGGCACTGAACTACGCGGGCGGCTTCAAGGAGACCGCTGCCGAGCTGGCCGACTTCGAGAAGGCCGGGCTCGACATCGTCTTCGTGCCGGAGGCTTACAGCTACGACGCGGTAAGCCAGCTCGGCTACCTGGCCGCGGTCACCGAGCGGGTCCAGCTCGCCTCCGGCATCATGCAGATCTACCCCCGCACGCCGACGATGACGGCGATGACGGCGGCAGGCCTGGACTTCGTCTCCGACGGGCGGTTCTCGCTCGGCATCGGCGCCTCGGGGCCGCAGGTCATCGAGGGCTGGCACGGAGTGCCCTACGACTTCCCGCTGGCCCGTACCCGCGAGCTGATCGAGATCTGCCGCAAGGTGTGGCGCCGCGAGCGGCTGGAGTACCAGGGCGAGCACTACCAGATCCCCCTGCCGGAGGGCCAGGGCACTGGGCTCGGCAAGGCGCTCAAGCTGATCAACCACCCGGTCAGGGAGCGGATCCCGATCATCCTGGCTGCCCTCGGGCCGAAGAACGTCGAGATGACCGCCGAGCTGGCCGAGGGCTGGGAGCCGATCTTCTACTACCCGGAGAAGGCTGCGGACGTCTGGGGCCCGTCGCTGGCCGCGGGCAAGGCGAAGCGCGACCCGTCGCTGCCGCCGCTTGACATCATCGCGCAGACGGCCCTCGCGATCGGCGACGACGTCAGGGGCCTGATCGACTTGATCCGGCCGGTGCAGGCGCTGTACATCGGCGGCATGGGCGCGCGCGGGAAGAACTTCTACAACAACATGGCGGTGCGCTACGGCTACGGCAAGGAGGCGGCCGCGATCCAGGACGCCTATCTGTCCGGCCGCAAGAAGGAAGCCGAGGCCATGATCCCGCAGGAACTGCTTGAGAATGTCTCGCTGATCGGCCCGAAGTCGTACGTGGCCGAGCGGGTCGAAGCCATGCGCGAGTCGGGCGTCACGACCCTGAACGTCGCCCCGATGGGTACCACCCATGCGGAACGAATCGCGCTGATCGAGCAGATTAGGGACCTGGCAGGGTAGTGGAGATGCCAGGCAGAAGGCGGTCCAGCAAACGGCGGGCCACCGGCGGCCCTGTCGTGCTCGTGATAGGGGGCGGGTTCGCCGGCCTGTCGGCGGTGCAGGCGCTGGCCCGCTCGCGCGCTTCGGTCACACTGGTCGACCAGAACGTTTACAGCACGTTCCAGCCGCTGTTGTACCAGGTGGCGACCGCGGGACTGACGTCGGCCGACGTCGCCTACCCGCTCTGGGCGGCCACCGCCAAGACCGGCGCCAGCTTCCGCAAGGGCACGGTCGCCAGTCTCGATCTCGACCGCCGGGTCGCCACGCTGTCCACCGGCGAGGAGCTCGGCTACGACTACCTGATCCTTGCCACCGGCGTCAGCGCCGCGTTCTTCGGCGTCCAGGGAGCGGCCGAGTACAGCCTCAGCCTGTACACCCGGCGAGACGCCGTGACCCTGCGCAACATGCTGCTAGCAGCGCTGGAGCAGCGCAACGAGGGCCTGGCCGGTCCTGAGCTGGACATCAACATCGTCGGCGGCGGCCCGACTGGCGTCGAGCTGGCGGGCACCCTGGCCGAGCTGCGGAACATCGCCCTGCCGGCCGCGTTCCCCGACATCGACCGGTCGGAGTTCCGGGTCCGGCTGATCGAGATGGGGCCGGCGCTGCTGGCCGGTTATAAGGACTCGCTGCGCGAGTACACGCGGCAGCAGCTGGACAAGCGCGGCGTCGAGGTCGCGCTCGGTACCGCGATCAAGGAGGTGCGGCCGGACTCGGTCGTGCTCGCCGACGGCACTACCCATCACAGCGACATCACGGTGTGGGCCGCCGGGATAGCCGCGCCGCCGGAGAAATGGAACGAGGCGCTGCCGCACGGGAAGGGGGGTCGCATCGAGGTCGGACCCGACCTGCGCGTCGCCGGTCAGGAGCGGGTGTTCTCCATCGGTGACGTCAGCATCAGCACCACCGACCCGGTGGCCCAGCTGAGCGCGCCCGCGATCCAGCAGGGGCGGCACGCTGGCCGCCAGGTCAGGCGGCTGCTGGCCGGGCAGCCCACAACACCGTTCGCGTACCACTACAAGGGCATCATGGCGACCATCGGCCGCCGGTCGGCCGTCGTCGAGCTGCGCGGCGGGCTGCGGCTGCGCGGGACCATCGCCTGGTTCGCCTGGCTCGGGCTGCACCTGTTCTACCTGCTGGGCGGCCGGAACCGGGTCGTCACGCTGGTCAACCTGGCCTGGCGGTACCTGACCTGGAGCCGCGGCGGGGGCGTGATCCTCGGCGACGACGTACCGGAGACCGTGGACGCCGACCACCGCTAGCCGGGCGCGGGGGTCGCACCTCGTGCTCACCGGCACCGTGCCAGTGCGCTGCACCTGGGTCACAGGGCTCTTCGTACTCGCGCCAGATCATCGGCTTCTGCGTGCTTACGGGGCGGAGCGGCGGCTGTTCCCGTCGGCGTGGGTGCTGGCCTTAGCGGGTCGGTGATTCCTGCCTCATCGTGAGGCGGCCGTTGGCCATGACGCCAGTGCGCTGCGCGCGGCGGGCTATAGAGGTGTCGTGGGTGACCAGGATCAGGGTGAGGCCGCGGTCGCGCCACATGCGTTCCAGCAGGCCGATGATGTCGTCGCGAGTGTCCTCGTCCAGGTTGCCGGTCGGCTCGTCGGCCAGCACCACTTTGGGGTCCTTGACCAGGGCGCGGGCGATCGCGACCCGCTGCTGCTGGCCGCCAGACAGTTCCGACGGAAGGTGGGCGCTCCGGTCGGCCAGGCCGACGGAGTCCAGTGCCGCGGCAGTCCGGGCCTTCCGGCCGGGCTGGCTTACGCGCAGCGGGATCAGCGCGGCCTCGACGTTCTCGGCCGCCGACAGGGTCGGGATCAGATTGAAGGTCTGGAAGATGAACCCGATCGATGCGGCGCGCAGCCGGGTGAGCTGGGTCTCGCGCAGCGCCCCCAGGATAGTGCCTTCCAGCGCGACTGTTCCGCCGGTGGGCTGGTCGAGCCCACCGAGCAGGTTCAGCAGCGTGGACTTCCCGTGGCCTGTACGGCCCTGGACGGCCAGCCATTCGCCATCGGCGATTGTCAGGTCGACGCCCTGAAGCGCGCCGACGATGCTGCGCCCCTTCTGATACTCCTTTGTGACGCCGGTCAGCTTGTACACGATTCACCCTCCTGTATTGAGAAGTCCTGCCAGTCCTCAGAAGTGCTGTCACCGGGCCGGTCAGGCCACCAGTGTCAGTGCGGCGGCGGGGCGGAGCCGGGCTATCCGCCAGCTGCCGAGCGCACCGGCCAGCAGACCGCCGGCCATGGCCAGGATTACCGCCAGGACGATCACACCGATGGTGACCGACGGCGACAGCGGGACCATGATCGTGCGGTTTCCGAGGGCGGTGCCGCCGGCCTGGATTGCCTGCTGCATGGACCCGATCGTCGAGGAGGGGGCGGTGGCGGACAGGTTGGGCGCGACCGCGGCGATGATCGCCGCGCCGGTGAAGCCGAGCCCGGTCCCGGCCGCAGCGCCGGCGATACCCATGGCCAGTGACTCACCCAGCACCTGGGCGACGATCCGGCGGGTCGGCCAGCCCAGCGCCTTAAGCGTGCCGAACTCGGCGGCCCGGCGGCCTACGGCCGCCATCGTCAGCAGGCTGGCCACAGCGAACGCGGCGATCAGTACCAGCACTGACACCCACGTGCCGAGGTCGCTGGTCAGCTTGGCGGCGCTGGACAGCGACCCGGTCACCTGGCCGGCCAGGCCGCCGGCGGCGGTCACAATGTCGCCGGGCAGCCGCCGGGCGATCTCCTGTTGCACGGCGGGAATGTCGGCGGCGCTGGACGCGACCACGTAGATCAGATTCACCGTGTTCGCCACGCTCCCGCCGAGGTTCTTGGTGGCGGTCGCCAGGGTCTGGGCGCGCGCTAGCGGGATGTACACATCGGGCGGGCTGGTGCCCTGGGGCTGGGTGACGATTCCGATGACAGTGAAGCGGACCTGCCTGATGGTGATGGTAGAGCCGGTCTTCAGGTTGTCGCTGGCCGCGTAGCCGGAGTCCACGAGCGCGACATTGGCATGGGAGTCGGCTGGGGTGAAGAAGTGGCCGGACCTGATGGTCGCGGCAGCTAGCGGGCCGACCGGGGTGTGGCGGGGGCCGACGCCGTCGATGGTGAAGGTGGCCAGCTGAGGCGAGTCTGCCGGGTTGGCTGGGTAGGTGATCGCGCTGTCGACGAGCGTGAGCACGCCGGTGGCCGCCGCGACGTCGTGCAGTCTCGCCACGGCCGCCACCGTCGATGCGCTGATCGGTTCCCGGTACGGCGGGACCAGCCGGTCGTAGGTGCGGCCCGCGGCGTTCACGCAGTGGCCGTTGTCGCAGATCTGCGCGCCGCCGCCGGGGCTGATCTGGAGGGTCTCCCCGTCCCGGTTCTTTGATGGCGGTGTGGCCTTTGATGGTTGTGTGCTGCCGGCCGACGAGTAGTGCGGCGGCGGCGCGCCTCCGGTGACGGTGATGTCGGTGCCCACCCCGTACAGTGCGCTCAGCACGCCGGACTGCGCTTTGCTCACCCCGGCCGAGGCGGCGGCAACCGTGACGACCAGGCCGACTCCCAGCGCCAGGCCCAGCGCAATGAAGACGGCCTGCCGCATACGGCGGCGCAGTTCGCGCCGCAGGTAGGCAATAAAGAACATCGGACACTCCTCAACGGTCAGCCGGGTGACCGGGCCGGGGCGGGTCGGCGAGTGTTGCTCATGTCCGGCACCTGCAGGCAGTTGTAGCGAACGGGAGGTCACAGCACGGCAACAGAAAATGTTGCCGTGCTGTGACCTGCGGCCTGCGATCCTGCGAAGCGGGCAGTTCGGTCACATACGGTGAGGCGCAGGAGGCAGCGGACAGGCGATGCGAGTGCTGATAGCCGAGGACGACGAGTTCCTGGCCAGGACGGTGGCCGCCGGGCTGCGCCGCGAGGGCATGGCCGTCGACGTGGCCCTGGACGGCGACGCAGCCCTGGAACGGGCGGCGGTCAACCGGTACGACGTGGTGGTGCTGGACCGCGACCTGCCCGGCACCCACGGCGATGAGGTCTGCCGGGCCCTAGCCGCCGACAGATCCGAGAGCCGGGTGCTGATGCTGACCGCGGCCAGGTCGGTCCAGGACCGCGTCGAGGGCCTCGGCCTGGGCGCCGATGACTACCTGCCCAAGCCGTTCTCCTTCGCCGAGCTGACCGCCCGGATCCGGGCCCTCGGCCGGCGCGCTGCCGCGCCGCTGCCGACTAGCCTCACCTGCGGTGACCTGAGCCTGGACCCGGCGCGGCGCGTCGCGACCAGGGCCGGGCAGCGGCTGGCGCTCACCCGGAAGGAACTGGCCGTGCTGGAATGCCTGCTCACCGCGGACGGACGGCCGGTCCCGGCCGAGGAACTGCTCGAACGGGCCTGGGACGAGGCAGCCGACCCGTTCACCAAGACCGTGAAGACCACAGTCGGCCGACTCCGGGCCAAGCTCGGCGACCCGCCGGTCATCCAGACCGTCCGGGACAGCGGCTACCGCATCGGAGAACCATAATGCGCATCCCGCGACCACGCCGCAGTCTCCGGTCCTGGCTGCGGCTGCCGCGGCGCACCGCCCGACTGCGCCTGACCGTCCTATACGCCGGCGTATTCCTGGCCTGCGGCGCGGCCGTGCTCGCCCTTGCCTACCTGCTTGACGGGCACGCGGCGCCTCTAGTGCCCCTTCACCAGCACCTAACCGCCGGGCAGCCGCCGCCGGGCTCCGGTCTGCCCAAGGTCCCGCTCGGCCCTCTTGCCGCCGCCCAGCAGGCTAGGGTGCGGTCTCTCAAGGCGGATCTTCTCGCCCAGATCGCCTCCGACAGGCACCAGCTGCTGACCCAGTCCGGCATCGCTCTGGCGGTCGTCGCGGTGGCCGCCGTCGTGATCGGCTGGTTCATCGCCGGACGGGTGCTGCGCCCGCTGAGCACGATCACCGCCGCCGCCCGGCGGATTTCCGCCAGCAGCCTGCACGAGCGGCTGGCCCTATCGGGACCCGACGACGAGCTCAAGGAACTTGCCGACACCCTCGATCACCTTTTCGCCCGGCTGGAAGCCTCCTTCGACGCCCAGCGGCGGTTCGCCGCGAACGCCTCGCACGAGCTGCGCACGCCGCTGACCCGGGAGCGCGCCCTGCTCGAGGTGACCCGCGCCGACCCGGCCGCCACCACCGGCACGTGGCTGGCCGTCAGCCAGGACCTGCTCGCCTTCAACGCCGAGCAGGACCGCCTCATCGAGGCGCTGCTCACCCTGGCCAGCGGCGAAGCCGACCCCGGCCAGCGCGAGCCGACCGACCTGGCCGCCATCACCAGCGCAGCCCTGGCCGCTGCCGCCCCCGCGATCAGCGGCCTCGGCCTGGCCGTCAACGCCAGCATCCAGCCCGCCATCCTCGACGGTGACCCGATCCTGATCCAGCAGCTGGTGACCAACCTCATCGACAACGCCGTCCGGCACAACCTGCCCGGCGGGCAGGTCCAGATCGCCACCAAGACCAGCGGCGGCCGCGCCGTCTTTTCGGTAGCCAGCTCCGGGCCGGTCATCCCGTCGGCCGACATCGACCGCCTGTTCCAGCCCTTCCAGCGATTCGGCCCGCGCAGCGCCCGCCGCGACGGCGGCCACGGCCTGGGCCTGGCCATCGTCCAGGCGATCGCCACCGCCCACGGCGCCACCATCACCGCCCGGCCCCGGCCCGCCGGCGGCCTGGCCATCGACATCGCCTGCCCGCCGCCGGCTCCCGCCAGCCCGCCACAGGCTACCGTCCGGTCGGGTGCCGGACACGCCATGGTGTAACCCGCTGGCATGCCGCCGGCGCGCGAGCTCCTATCAGGTCACCATCCGCCCGTCCGGGCACGCGCATGAGCGCCAGCAGGAACGGGCGCCAGATCATCTGCAAGACACCACGCCATCGGTGCAAGTCAGTGGGTAAACGAGCCAGGCGCGCCCCTCGCTGGCACTCCACCGGATCATGACGCAGATCAGTGACTAAAGGAGCCACGACGACCAGCCCAGCGCTCACCCAGGCAGTCTCACTGTGGCTAAAGTCGCGCTATGGCCCAGATGCACGCTGAGCGCCGGTCACTGGCGCGAGATCGACTTGCCGCGGTGGGCGCGGACGCCGCGCTCATTACCAGTCCGCCGAACGTCCGCTACCTGTCCGGGCTGGTGAGCTCGAACGCCGCGGTGCTGCTGTTTGCCGACGGCCAGGCCGTGCTGGCGACCGACTCGCGCTACGCGGAGGCGGCCAGGCGGGACTGCCCCGACCTTGAGCTCGCGACCGAGCGCCAGGTCGACGCGGCCCTGACCGAGCTCGCGGCCGAGCGCGGCTGCCGGGTGCTGGCCTTCGAGGCCCAGGATCGCACCGTGGAGCAGCACACCGCGCTGCTGGCGCTGCCCGGTGCGCCCGAGCTGGTGGAGTTCGGTCACGTGGTCGAGGGCATCCGGATGGTCAAGGACGAGGGCGAGATCGAGCTGCTCGCCAGGGCCTGTGCCATTACCTGCGAGGCGTTCGAGTCCCTGCTGCCGGCGATCCGGCCGGGGGTCACCGAGCGTGAGTTCGCCGTCCGGCTCGAGCGGGCCATGGTCGACCTGGGCGCCGAGGCCATCGCGTTCGACACGATCGTGGCCAGCGGCCCGAACGGGGCCATCCCGCATCACGCGCCGGGACCGCGCGCGTTCGAGGCCGGCGACATGATCACCATCGACTGCGGCGCCCGGTATGCCGGCTACCACGCGGACATGACCAGGACCGTCGTCCTGGGCGCCCCCGCGCCGTGGCAGCTCGAGATCTACGAGCTCGTCGCGGCGGCGCAGCTGGCAGGCCTCGCGGCAGCCGTTCCGGGTGCCGAAGTGGGGGACGTCGATGCGACCGCGAGGGACATGATCGAGGCCGCGGGTCACGGGGCGCACTTCCAGCACGGGCTGGGCCATGGCGTCGGGCTGCAGGTGCACGAAGCGCCGATCATGGGCTACGACCGGACAGGTAGACTGGCGGACAGGGTTCCCCTCACCGTCGAGCCTGGGGTCTATCTGCCTGGCGAGGGCGGCGTCAGGATCGAAGACACCTTTGTCGTCCGGGCAGGGCCGGCCCAAATCCTCACCACGACCACCAAGGAACTGCTCGTCCTGTGACCAGGAACGGCGCGGTCCCGTTGCCTGCAGGAAGAAGACCACCGTGGCCACGACAAATGACCTGAAGAACGGCATCACGCTGAGCATCGACAGCCAGCTCTGGACCGTCGTGGAGTTCCAGCACGTCAAGCCGGGCAAGGGCGGCGCGTTCGTGCGGACCAAGCTCAAGAACGTGATGTCCGGCAAGGTCGTGGACCGCACTTTCAACGCGGGCGTCCGGGTCGAGGTAGCGAACGTCGACAAGCGCGAGATGCAGTACCTGTACCGGGAGGGCGAGGACTTCGTCTTCATGGACACGACCGACTACGACCAGCCGCACATTCCCGCCACGGTGGTGGGTGACGGCGCCAACTACCTGCTGGAAAACCAGATGGCGACGATCGCGTTCAACGACGGCACGCCGCTCTACGTGGAGCTGCCGGCCTCCGTCGAGCTCACGGTCGAGCACACCGACCCCGGCCTGCAGGGCGACCGCTCGACCGGCGGCACCAAGCCCGCCGCGCTGGAGACCGGCGCGCAGATCCAGGTGCCGCTGTTCATCACGACGGGCGAGAAGATCCGCGTCGACACCCGCACCGGCGACTATCTCGGCCGGGCCTGAGCGGCCTCAGACTGACGCAAGCTAGGCGACGATGGCAGCACGCAGCAAGGCTCGCAAGCGGGCGCTTGACGTCCTGTTCGAGGCCGAGATGCGGGGCGAGCCCGTGCCCGAGCTGCTGGCCGAGCGCACGCTGGCCGCCGATCCACCAGTATCGGAGTACGCCGCCGAGCTTGTCCGCGGCGTCTACGCGCACGCGGAGCAGATCGACGCGCTGCTCGCGGCGCACGCTCAGGGGTGGACCCTGGACCGGATGCCCGCCGTCGACCGCAACATCCTGCGGATCGGCACCTACGAGCTGCTGTGGGCGGACGACGTGCCGGATGCGGTCGCGATCAGCGAGGCCGTGGTGCTGGCCAGCAACCTGTCGACCGATGACTCCGGGGCGTTCGTCAACGGCCTGCTCGGCCGGCTGCTAGAGCTCAAGCCGACGCTGACGCTCTGATCGCACTGATCGCGGCAGCGGTCACGTGTCGGCGGCCGCCTCGGCAGGCCCGGGACCCTCGGCCGTCGGCACACCCTCGGGAGGCATAGCCGCGGGCTGGGCCTGCGGATGCCCGGCCGGAGCGGGCTGCGGGTCAGGGATGAGGCTCGCCAGCGCCACGCCCAGGCCCAGCCCGAATAGCGGGCCGGCCAGAACCACCGCTGCGAACACGTCGCCGCCGATGCCGTTGAAGTTCTGCGGCTGCGACTCCTCGATGATGTGCATCAGCAGGGCGATTCCGAAGCCGAAGCCGACACCGGCCAGCAGGCCGCCGATGACCGCCAGGGCCCGGCGCTCGCCTGATGTGCGCGGTGGCGCCGAACGTCGCGGGTCGTACGCTGGCGGCACACTCGCGAGAGCTTCCGCCGCGGGTCCGGGCTGAGCTGAATGCGGCTCATTCATGGCGTCATCGTGCCATTGCCGACGCTCCATTGTCAGTGCCCGGCGCTACAGTCGGCCATGCGGGCTCAGCGTGGCGGTGATGATGGTGACGGCTGGCGGACCGGGCGTGCCGGTGACACCGGACGACGCGGGTTGTCACATTCTGCATGTCGACATGGATGCGTTCTACGCCAGCGTCGAGATTCGCGACCGGCCGGAGCTGGCGGGCAAGCCGGTGATCGTGGGCGGGCTCTCCGGCCGCAGCGTCGTGCTGTCGGCGACGTACCAGGCGCGCGCGTTCGGCGTGCGATCGGCCATGCCGATGTCCAGGGCCAGGAGGCTGTGCCCGCACGCCACCGTCGTGCCGCCCCGGCACGGCCTGTACGGCGCGGTGTCGAAGGAAGTGATGGCGATCTTCCAGTCGGTGACGCCGCTCGTCCAGCCGCTCTCGCTCGATGAGGCCTTCCTTGATGTGTCCGGCGCCATCCGGCTGCTCGGCTCGCCAAGCGCGATCGGCCAGCGCATCCGGGACGAGGTGGCCCGCCAGCAGCAGATCACCTGCTCGGTCGGCGTCGCGCCGAACAAGTTCCTGGCCAAGCTCGCGTCCGTGCACTGCAAGCCGGACGGGCTGCTGATCATCCCGGCCGACCGGGTGCTCGAGTTCCTGCACCCGCTGCCGGTGGCCGCGCTCTGGGGCGTCGGCGAGCGCACCGGCGAGACCCTCGCCCGTCTCGGCCTGCGGACCGTCGGCGACATCGCGGCCACGCCGGTCAGCGCGCTCGAGGCCGAGCTCGGTCAGGCGGCGGCCGCCCACCTGAGCGCGCTGGCGGCGGGCCGCGACAGCCGGGGCGTCGAGACCGCGGTACGCGAGAAGAGCGTCGGAGCCGAAGAGACATTCGATACCGACGTGGCCGATCCTGAGGTAATCCGCCGGGAGCTGCTCCGGCTGTCCCGGCGGACGGCTCGGGCGCTGCGATCGTCGGACAGCGCGGCCCGGACGGTGGTGGTCAAGCTGCGGAAGGCCGATTTCCGGACAATCACCCGTTCCCGGACGCTCGCCGAGCCGACGAACGTGACGCAGACCATCTACGAGACCGCCTGTGCCCTGTACGCGGCCTCCGGCCTCAGCGGCCAGGCGCGGCTCCGGCTGGTGGGCGTCCGCGTCTCCGGCCTGGTCCCGGCGGCCGCCGCCGTCACCCAGCTGGCCCTCGACGAGCGGCCGGCCGCCTGGCGCGAGGCTGAGACCGCCCTCGATCGGATTACCGGGCGCTTCGGCACCGATGCGGTCCGACCGGCGACCCTGGTCGAGCCCAGGCGCTCCGGCCCGGCCGAGACGAAATGATCATGGAAACACCGCGATAAAACCCGGCATACGGGGCATGGTTGGTGGGTCGGAAGTGGCTGAGCGCCCGGTGCCCTGGCGCGGACAGGGTGCTACAGAACGTAGCCTTAGAGCAAAGCTTCTATACCTCTAGCTGCGGTGTACCCTTCCACAAGACGCCCTGCCGCTCGTATTCTGGGCGTATAGCGATGGGCCGCTTGGCAGTTGTCAGAGTCTGAGTCCATGGGAGGCACAGGTGCCGCTCTCTGAGCACGAGCAGCGTCAGCTCGAGCAGATTGAGCAGGCGCTGTATGCCGACCATCCCCGGCTTGCCAGGGCAATGCGGGCGAAAGACCCGAAGGTGCACTACCGGCGCCGGGTCATGCAAGCGTGCATTGGTTTCGTGGTCGGCGTCGGGGTCCTCGTGGCCGGTGTCATCCTCAAGCACGCGTGGATCAGCGCCATCGGGTTCGTGGTCATGCTGGGCGCGAGCATGCTCGCGATCACGAGCTACCGGCGGATGTCCGGCGTCACCGTCGATCACCGCGCCCGGGGCCGCGAACGCGGCCGCGGCCGTGGTCGCGAGCAGGGACGCCGGGCGCCTAAATCGGCCGACGGCGGCATGATGGACAGGCTCGAGGAGCGCTGGCGCAGGCGCCAGGAACGCGACCGCTAAGCCCGCCCGGCTCGGCACTCGGATACGGGGGCGAACCGGGGAACTCCAGGCCTGGCCTGATTATCGGGACCGTTTGTCCGCGCTATTCACTGACGAACGGTCCCAATCCTCGCAACGAGCTTCGGCCACTGGCGCGCGGCCGCATGAATGGCGGGCGGGCTACCGGCGCCGGCCGGGCAGCATGACCCCGGCAACGATCAGCACAGCTCCCAGCAGGAAGCCGTCCGCCATGAACGCGGCCTCGCCAGGCGACACGGACGAGCCAAACACAAGCCGGAGGATGAGCCCGGTCAGGGTCAGGACGATGCCGGCCGTCAGCGGGACCACGGCCAGCCGATCCGGCGGCGACCACTGATCCGAAGTCGCGGCCGGGCACGTCCAGTCCGGGCCGTGGGCGGAGCGCGGCCGGTGGCAGCGCTGGCACCGGTCAAGATTTGATGGCTGACCTACCCAGGTCTGGAAGCGTCTCGCAGCACTGATCGAGCTCATGACTACCTCCGATCGGCCGGAGCCGACTGCAGCTCCCGGCCGCCTGAATCCAGCTTGCCGCAGCGGGGGCCCGGCCGCTAGCCCGCGTGGCTGCCCGTCGCGTCCCCGTGCCGTCGACGGAGCGAAACGGGCGAGTCGATCCAGCTCAGCGCCTGGTTCACGGACTGTACGGCGCGCCGGAGGTAGTCCAGGGTGGATGCGGGCAGGAGCCTGGCCCGCAGCCGCTGGCTCCTGGCCGAGCTGTCCGCCAGGGCCTTGCGCACCATGGCGACGTCCGCGCGCAGCCCCCCGCCCGGTTCGGTCCGCAGTGAGTACCTGGCCCGCTCCTCGGCGGCGCCGATCCTGGTCAGCGCCGCCCGGGGAGCTGGAGCCAGCCGGGCCGACTCCGCGACCCGGCAGGCGAGCGCTCGCGGTGACTCGCTGGGCTGCCCGGACTGCCCGTAGTCGGTCAGGTAGTCGGTGAGCTCGCGCCAGGCCGTGTGGGCCAGGGCGGCGTCGCCCGCTGCGGCGAGCCAGCGCCTGCGGCTGGTGGCCCAGCGCGCGAGGGCGGGCGAGGCCAGCAGCGCGGCGATGATGAGCAGGATGACCCAGCCGAGCGGGAATCCGCCCGAGCCGTGATGTCCTGCCGACCCGACGAGTCCGGGGCCCCCAAGCTGGTGCTTGAGCTTGGACCCGAGGCCATTGGTTTTCGTCGAGGGGGACGGTCCCGTCGTGCCGGCCTGCCCTGGCGGCAGGGCCGTCGTGCTGCCGGTCGAGCCGGTCCCGAGGCTGTAGGCCGGTGCGTACGCCGTGCCCTGGCCGTTGGCGCCGGACGGCGTCGGCTCGAACCTGACCCAGCCCACGCCGGGGAAGTACAGCTCTGGCCAGGCGTGAGCGTCCGCGGTGGTCACCGTCCAGTGGCCCGGGCTGGTCTGAATCCCCTCGGTGTATCCGACCGCGATCCGGGCCGGGATACCGAGAATCCTGGCTAGCACCGCGAAGGCGAACGCGAACTGCTGGCACTCGCCACGCTTGTCCTTGGTCAGGAAGTCAAGCAGCCAGTGGCGGTTGTCCGGCAGATTCGGCTTGAGCGTGTAGGTGAACTGCCCGGACTTGGTGAACCAGTTCTGCAGGTCGATCGCATCCTGCAGCGTAGTGCCGGAGTCACCGTTGGTCACGGCGTAGGCAATGGCCTGCAACCGGGTCTGATCGGGAGCGCTCCGGCCGTAGCTGCCGTACTCATTCACGATCTGCTGCGGGTATCCGTCCGAGGTATTGAAGTCATCCTTCGTCGGCTTGACTTCCTTGCTCACGACCGTGAAGTTCGTCGGATCGCCGCCCGCGGTCACGATCAGCGTCTGACTGGTCTCGGCGACCGCGGAGTTGGCGACGATGAGTTTGACCGGCGCGTACGGCAGGGGCAGCGGCGAGGTCGGCGAGTTCAGATGGATGTGGGTCGTCACCGTGCTGACGGGGGCGCCCCCCGCAAGCCCCGGGACCGCTGCAGGCAGTTGCTGGCCGCGCGCCGACCCGACCTCGGTGTTCGGGGGCACCCAGTCGTTGTCCTGCGCGTTGTAGTTCAGCGCGTATTGCTGCAGGTAGTCGGGATTAGCCGCGCTGGTGGTGTAGGTCAGGGCCACGCGCGGGGTCTCAGTCAGAAGGTTTCCGATCGCATTCAGCGGAGACTCTGTGGACGGCCCGGAGCCGACACTCGAGCCGCCGCTGCCCGGGCCGGACTGCGAGAACAGATCGTGAGGCTTGGCGCCGATCAGCGCCACCGGGACGAGCATGGCCAGGCCCACGGCGGCGACGCCGACCCGCCGGCCCGAGGCAGCTAGCTGACGGGTGTCGGGTGCCGAGTCGGTCTCATCGGGCGCCGCGACCCGCCGCACCGTCACGAGCCGGCCCCACATCCGCAGCCGCTGCCGTCCGTCCGAGGAGAGCAGCGCCAGATAGGCGGAGATGCTGGCGGCGAACGTGAGCGTCTGCGCGAACCCGAAGCCCTTCAGGTTGCTGGCGACCGGGACGCTGAACAGCAGCAGCAGCGGCAGGCCGGCGGGCGCGGGCCGGCGGAGCTTCACCGCGGTGATGTCGACGATGATCGCCACGATGCCGATGCCGGCGGCGGCGAAGAAGTCCACCGCTCTCGTGCCCGGCACCGGCGGCGAGAACCCGAATTCGGCCGAGGCCAGCGACGGCATGTGGCTGAGCGACGCCAGCGAGGCCGGCGACGGGATGATATTTCCATACGAGTAGGCGCTGGCAAAGATGTCGTTCAGGTAGATCAGCAGGCACGCGCAGTAGGTGAGCAGCAGGGCCAGGCCGCGGAGCAGCCGGGCGCCGGTGGCGCTCGCCGCCGTGATCGCCAGGAGCACGACGCCGCCCGCCAGGCCGAGCCAGCCCGCGCCGACTAGCAGCGGAATCGAGGCGATCAGCACCGCCGCGGTCGCGGCGATCGTCGCGCGGAGGGTGGACATTCTCGTCAGCGCGCCGGCGCCGGCGACGACGACGATCGCGCCGAGGCCGGCCCCCATCCACCCGTTGCCCTGAATGACCGCGTAGAGCGAGAGCGACGCTGCGGCAACGGCTATCGCGGCGGCGGCGGAGATCCGGAAGTTCATCATGCTGTCTTCTCCTGCGCGCGGCCGTGCCCGGCCAGACTTGCCGCCGGGACCAGCATCTCGGCCGCCCGCGGGAGGCGCTGCCAGGCCGCCTGCAGCGTCGTCGCGGCGTCGAGCGTGATCACGTTCCAGCCCGCGGCCCGCAGCACCGCCGCGGCCGGGGCCGTTTCGTCCGGCGCAGCGGGCTCAGCGGTATCGGCCAGAACGTCCGTGAGCGCCGGCGCGCCGTCCTTGCCCGGCTCGGCCAGGTGGCCGACGGAGCCGTGGCCGTTGCCGTTGCTCGCCGCGGCCGCCGAGCCGCCGTTGCTGCCATTGCCGTTCCGGCCCTGATCGGCCCAGGTGCTGACGGCCAGGAGCAGCGCGATGGCCTGGCTTCCCTCGCTCCGGCAGGTCGCGAGCTGCTGAGCGGCGGCGGCCGAGACCTTTCCCAGGACCGCGATGATGACGCCGGCGCTGGAGGCTCGCAGCTCCTTGATGCCGTCGGCGAGGTCGCGGCCATTCGACGGCTTAATTACGGCCAGCGATTCGAGGAGCATGTCCTCGAATCCCATCCCCGCGCCGAGGTTGATGCCCTTGTCGGTGATCAGCTGGCCGGTGAGTCCTTCCTGGACCAGATGCACGCCGAACGACGCGGCGGCGCTCACCGCCATCTCGAAGGACGAACTCGGCCCGCTGCCCATGTGGGCGGAGCCCCGGCTATCGAGCAGCACCGTGGCCCGGTTGCGCCACCGCTGCTCCTCGCGGCGCACCATCAGCTCGCCGTAGCGCGCGGTCGAGCGCCAGTGCACCCGCCGCACGTCGTCGCCGTTGCGGTAGGGGCGGGGGATGACGTCATCCTCGCCCGCGGTCGCGGTCAGCCGGGACCGGCCGTCGCCCTCGCCGGCCCAGGCCCGGCTGATCATCGTGCGGGCCAGCGGGTACACCCGTGGCGTCACGACGAGCGCGGTCCGCCCCGAGAACGAGCGGGTGATCTCTACCAGGCCGAACGAGTCGGCGATGCGCAGCTGCAGCGGCCCGATCTCGAACCGGCCGCGCAGGTCCGACCGCAGCGCGTAGCTGAGCTCCCTGGAGCCGTTGCGCTCGATGTTGTCCAGCACGTACCTCGGGCGCGTGCCGAGCGCGTACGGGATCGCGTCCTCGGCCAGCATGAGCCCGGTCGGCAGCTTGGAGACGTTATGCAGCCGCAGCGTGACCTGGGCGGTGCTGCCGGCCGGAACCCGCGGCGGGCTCACGATCCGGGTGCAGCTGAGCCGGTAGCGAGCCCGGCGGGCAGAGACCACGGTGAACACCGGCAGCGCGATCAGCGCCACGCCCACGCACAGCAGGCTGCGCTCGCTGAGCGCCCAGCCGGCGATCGCCGCGGCGATCCCTGCGGCCAGAAACGACGTTCCCCTGGTCGTCAGGCCGGCCAGCCACGAAGTCCACACCGTGAGCACCCCTTCCCCGTTGCCATCCGATGCCGGTCCGCGTGCAGGCCCTGGCTGCCGCCCGCGCCGTCAGCGGCCCGGCAGCGGCAGGCGGCGCACGATTGAAGCGAGAATCTCATCGGGCATCTCCCGGCCGACCAGCGCCGCGGTGCTCGGCAGCAGCCGGTGCGCGAGCACCGGGACGGCCAGCGCCTGGACGTCGTCGGGAATGACGAAGTCGCGGCCGTCGAGGGCCGCGTGCGCGCGGCTCGCGCGCAGCAGATGCAGCGCGGCCCGCGGGGAAGCGCCGAGCCTCAGCTCGGCCGAGTTCCTGGTCGCGTTGACCAGGTCGATGATGTACTGCCGGATCGGCCCCGAGACGTGCACCTCGCGGACCGCGGCGACGAGCGCCCGGATGTCGGCCGCGTGCGCCACTGGTTTCAGATCGTCCAGCGGTGAGCTCGAGCCGTGCGAGTCGAGCATGGCCAGCTCGGCGTCCCGGTCCGGGTAGCCGATGGACATGCGGGTCATGAAGCGGTCCCGCTGGGCCTCGGGCAGCGGGTAGGTGCCCTCCATCTCCACGGGGTTCTGGGTCGCGATCACCATGAACGGTGGTTCCAGCGGATAGGTCGTGCCGTCGACGGTGACCTGGCGCTCCTCCATCGACTCCAGCAGCGCCGACTGAGTCTTCGGCGAGGCCCGGTTGATCTCATCGCCGAGGACGATGTTGGCGAAGATCGGCCCGGGTTTGAATTCGAATTCGCGGATCTCCTGATTGAACGCGCTCACGCCGGTGATGTCGCTCGGCAGCAAGTCCGGCGTGAACTGCACCCGGCGCACCGAGCAGTCGATCGACCGCGCCAGTGCCTTTGCCAGCATTGTCTTGCCGACTCCGGGCACGTCCTCAATGAGGATGTGCCCTTCCGCGAGAAGGGCAGTGAGCGCCAGCCGAACCGGCCCTGGCTTGCCCGAGATCACGCTCTGCACTGCCGAGCTGACCTGCCGCGCGACGTCTACCAATTCGTCGAGCGTGCGGTCGGTCGAGTGCCCCATCTGGGTGACCACGTGTTCCTCCTGGCGCCCTGTTTGTCCATCGTTCTGCACCGCTTGCCTGATCTGACGACCGCCAGCAGCGACAAAACCGTGCGATCAGACAGTACGTCCTCGTATAGCCGCCGGGCGATCCCGCTCCCATATCGGCGTAGTAACACTGCGGTGACTTTCGCCGAATCGATTACTTCCCTCACAGGCAATGGTCTCCACCTCGCGGCGCCCAGAAGCCGTGAGCGCCGCGAGAGCGGGACCAGCCTCCACTTCACTCCACCCTCGCTGACCTGCGAAATCTGACGCGCCGCGCCCCTGAAGAGAGCTTGTCCGGGTTGACGGTGGGGAGGAGTGGAGTACAGTGGTGGTCCGTGGGGCCGAAAGGGCCCGCAAAGGGTGATCGGTGGGGGACCGGGGAGGTGAGGCGGGTGTTCCTTGGCACCCACACGCCTCGCCTCGACGAGAAGGGCCGACTGATCCTGCCGGCTAAATACCGCGACGAGCTATCGGCCGGCCTGGTCCTGACTAAAGGCCAGGAGCGCTGTCTGTACGTCTTCCCGGTGACCGAATTCAGCCGAATTACCGAGGCACTGCGCACGGCCCCGGTGACCGCGAAGGCAGTCAGGGACTACAGCCGCGTGTTCTTCGCCAGCGCCTCGGACGAGGAACTGGACAAGCAGGGCCGCATCACGATCCCGCTGAGCCTGCGCGATTACGCCGGGCTCGCCCGGGACTGCGTCGTGATCGGCGCGAACACGCGGCTCGAGATCTGGGACGCCGAGGCCTGGACCACCTACCTGGAGCAGCAGGAGGACGCCTTCTCGGACGCGTCGGAGGAGGTGCTGCCCGGAGTTCTGTAGGAGGTGCCAGGCGAGGTCTCCACCCGCGCGCGACGACCAGGCCCGGCTGACGTCACTTCCCCGGCGTCAGGCGGATTCCCCGGCCCGTCAGCGCAGTGGCGCGGATGGGGACCTGGCCTGGCATCAGGACGCGAGTGGGCGCGGCCGCCGCGGCAGCGGCGGCCGCTCAGCGACCGAGGGGGCACGATGGGTACGGCTGCGGCCGCGCATCAGCCGGTCATGAAGGACCGGGTGCTTGAGCTGCTCCGGCCTGCCCTTGAGCCGCCGGGCGCCGTGCTCGTCGACGCTACCCTCGGCCGCGCCGGGCACGCGGGCGCGCTGCTGGCCGCGCACCCCGGCCTCACCCTGATCGGCATCGACACCGACCCGACCGCCATTGCCGAGTCGCGCGAGATGCTGCTGGCCTTCGCGGGCCGGGTCACGCTGGTGCAGGCCGTCTACGACGAGCTGCCGCAGATCCTGGCCGGGCTCGGGCGGCGCGGTGTCCAGGGCGTGCTGTTTGACCTCGGCGTCTCCTCGCCGCAGCTCGACGACCCCGGCCGCGGGTTCTCCTATTCCAGGGATGCCCCGCTGGACATGCGCATGAATACCGACGGGCCGCTGACGGCGGCCGACGTACTCAATACCTACCCCGCCGACCGGCTGACGCGGGTCCTGCGCGACTACGGCGAGGAACGCTTCGCCCGTCGCATCGCGGAGGCCATAGTCAGGGAACGGGCGGCCGCGCCGCTGGTGTCGACCAGCAGGCTGACGGAGCTCATCCGCGAGTCCATCCCCGCGCCGGCGCGGCGGACCGGCGGCAACCCCGCGAAGCGCACGTTCCAGGCATTGCGCATCGAGGTAAACGGCGAGCTTGACGCCCTCCGGCGGGCGCTGCCGGCCGCCCTCGACGCGATCGCGGTCGGCGGGCGGATCGTCACGCTGGCCTATCACTCACTCGAAGACCGCGCGGTCAAGCAGGCGCTGGCCGCCGTGTCGGCTGACCGGACGCCGCGCGGGCTGCCGGTGTCGCTGGAGGCGGCGCGGCCCTATTTCCGGCTGCTCACGAGGGGGGCCGAGCTCGCGAGCAGCGAGGAGGTCGCGGCAAATCCGCGGGCGGCGCCAGTCAGGCTGCGCGCGGCGGAACGGCTGCGAGCGGCGTGAACCGGCGAGAGACGGAAGACAACATCGGCGGCCCGGGGGGCGGGCGGGGACAGCACGCGGCGGCAGGCCGGGTGCCACAGGGAGGGGCGACGTAACCGCGATGGACACCACCACGATCGGGCGTGACCGGCCGAGACGTCTACCGGCCGAACCGCCCGGCGGACGTGTCGGCAGCCGTTCGGCCCGGAATCCAAGTCCGCCAGCAGCGGGCCGGCGTGGCGGCAGCGCCGATCGGCCGCCGAGTCCCGTCCGCCAGGGTAAGAAGGCCCGCCCGGCTCCCCAGGCGGAGCCGCGTGCCCGGCGCGAGTCCGGGAGCGTGCGCGTCCCGGTGAGCGTCGGTACCCAGGGTGCTGTCCGCGTGCCGGTTCGCATCCGGCCGCCGCGGCCTGGCGATGAGCGGGCCGGCCGCCCGGCGGGCCCGAAGGCGCGGGCGCCCAGATCGGCCGCCGGCCGCGCGCCGTCCGCGGCAGCCTCGCCTACCACGGGGTCGCAAACCACGGGGTCGCAAACCACGGGGTCGCAGACCACGGGGTCGCAGAACACGGCGTCGCGCAGCGCGCTGCGCCCGCAGGCCGTCCGCCTGCCCCGCATGCCGTTCGTGCTGCTGGTGCTCGGGCTGCTCGGCGGCGGGCTGCTGTGCCTGCTCGTGGTCAACACGACCCTCGGCGCGAGCAGCTTCCAGATCGACAATCTGCAGCAGACGGTGAATTCCCAGTCCCTGCAGGCTCAGCTCCTCCAGCGGCAGATCGCCACGGACGAGGCGCCGGCGCAGATCGCGCGCGAGGCCTGCCTGCTGGGCATGCGGCCACAGCAGCAGCTGGAGTTTCTCGACCTGCGCACGCACAAGGTGTACCGGCAGCAGGCCAACGCGCTAGCGGGCACCACGCTGGCCGGGTGCGGGCGGTGACCGGGCACGGGGGACACGGTCAGCGCGGGGGCGGCTCGCGGGGGAGCGGCAGCGGATTCGGACCGGGCGGGAACGGGCCCGGCGGCCCCGGACCCGGCGGCCCGCGCGGTCCGGCCCGTCCGGCCGGCCGGACGGGACCAAGCGGCGGGGCGCGAGCGGGCGGGCAGCGGCAGGCAGGCCGGCCTGCCGGCGGTCGCCGGTACTCCGAGCCGAGGCCGGGCTCGCGCGATGCCCGGCCCGGCGGGGCCAGCCGGGCCGGCCGGGCGAGCCAGTCGAGAGCCGGCGAGTTCCGCCGGCCGATGCCGCTGCGCCCGGTGCTGCGCTGCGTCAGCCCGGCCCGCAGGCTCAACGTGACGCTGGTCGTGCTCGCGTTCGTGATGTCGGTCTTCGCCGGGCGGCTGGTGCAGCTGCAGGGGCTGGAGTCAGCCAAGTTCGCCGCGGACGCGACCCTCCAGCGGATGGAGAAGGTCTACCTGCCGGCCGTCCGTGGCTCCATTACCACCAGCAACGGCGCGATCCTCGCGATGACCGTGCAGACCGACACCGTGTTCGCCGACCCGGCGCTGATCCCGGTGACGGACCGGCCGAAGCTGGCCGCGCAGCTCGGGGCGGCGCTTGGCCTGCCGGCCAGCGTGGTGCTCGGCAAGCTGAACCACCCGAGCTCGCCTGAGTACGTGGTGCTCGCAACCGGCGTGCCGCAGACCACCGCCGACCACATCAGCGGCCTCGACCTGGCCGGCATCGACCAGACCCCCACCTACTCGCGCGTCTACCCCGACGGTGACCTGGCCGCGAACGTCGTCGGCTTCACGGCGAGCTCAGGGACGGGCGGCATGCAGGGCGCGGCCGGCCTGGAGCAGGAGTACAACTCGCTGCTGGCGGGCCGGGAGGGCAGCGAGGAACTAGAAGTCGGGACCGACAACGAGCCCATCCCGCTGACCGAGACGCAGGTTACCGGGGCCGTTCCCGCGAGAAGCCTGCGCCTGACGATCAACTCCGACATCCAGTACGAGGCGGAGCAGGTCTGCCGGCAGCGGGTTGCCACCTATCACGCCCGCGACTGCTCGATCGTGGTCATGCAGCCGCGTACCGGGGCGATCCTGGCCATGGCGCAGTGGCCCACCTTTAACCCGTCCGAGCCGATTACGAACCTGGCGGCGACGAGCAACATCGCCACCGCGAACGTGTTCGCGCCGGGCAGCACGCTCAAGTCGGTGACGGTCGCGGCGGCGCTGGAGAAGGGCGGCCAGACCCCGCTAACGCCCTACACCATCCCGTACCAGATCACCATTGATCACAAGTACACCTTCCATGACGCCGAGATGCACCCCACGGTCAGGTATACGGTCGCCGGCATCCTGGCGCACTCGAGCAACGTGGGCATGGTCCAGGTGGTCCAGCACATCACGCCGCAGCAGCAGTATCAGTACTTGCGGGCGTTCGGGCTGGGCGCGGCGAGCGGCCTCGGGATGCCCGGCGAGAGCGCGGGCCTGCTGCCGCAGCCGGGGACCACCGGCTACTGGGGTGACGATCCGTTCGAATTCTCCTTCGGCCAGGGCGTCGGCGTTACCGCGATCCAGATGGCCAGCATCTACGCGACGATCGCCAACGGCGGCGTCCGGGTGGCGCCGACGCTCGTGGCCGGGACGGTCAGCAGCGGCGGCGCCTACACCCCCGCGCCCAGGCCAGCGGGCCGGCGGGTGATCAGGGCCAAGACCGCAAGGGACCTGATGACGATCCTGCAGCAGGTCCCGGAGGTCGACGCCCAGGCGGGCGAGCCGTACGGCCTGATCGGCGACTACCCGGTGGCGGCCAAGACTGGCACCGCCCAGGTCTCGGACCCGACGATCAGCAAGTGCAGCCTTTGCCAGTATGGGTCCAGCTACATCGGGATCGCGCCCGCCGACAACCCGCAGCTCGTCGTCGCGGTCAACATCCAGGATCCGCAGGGTAAGGAGTACTTCGGTGACGAAGTCGCCGGCCCGGCTTTCTACGATGTCATGCGGTTCGCACTGCAGACGATGAAGATCCCGCCCGACTACGCCAGACCGCCCTACATCAGGCTCACGGCCTCGTGAACGGAGGTAACCTCAGCCCGTGCCAGCGGCTCTCCGCCCCGAACGCGTGCCGGCCCGCCCGATCTCCGGGCTGGCGGTGCTGCTCGGGCTGCGATCTTCCAGCCCGCGGCCGGATCCGCGTCAGGACGCCGGGCTGACCGGGATCACCCATGACTCCAGGGCCGTGCGCCCAGGGGACCTCTACGCCGCGCTGCCCGGCAGCAGCGTGCACGGCGCGCGCTTCTGTGAGCAGGCGGCCGAGGCCGGCGCGGTGGCGGTCCTCACCGATGCCGCGGGGCGGGATGCGGCGATCAGGTCCGGGCTGCCGGTGTTCGTGGTGGCCGACCCACGGACGCGGCTCGGCGAGGTGGCGTCCTGGATTTATGGCGATCCGTCCAGCCGGCTGCTGATCATCGGCGTCACCGGCACCGCCGGAAAGAGCACCACGAGCTATCTGCTCGAGTCCGGGCTGCGGGCCGCCGGGTTCCAGACCGGGCTGATCGGCGGTGTGGAGATCCGGATCGGGAACGAAACGCTCGACGCCGGCCTGACCACGCCGGAGTCAACCGACCTTCAGGCGCTGCTGGCGGTCATGATCGAGCGCCGGGTCACCGCCGCGGCCATGGAGGTGTCCAGCCACGCCCTGGTGGCGGGCCGGGTGGCCGGCACCCGTTACGACGTGGCGGTTTTCACCAACCTGTCGCAGGACCATCTGGACTTCCACGCCAGCATGGACGACTACTTCGCGGCCAAGGCCGAGCTGTTCACGGCCAGGTACGCCAAGGCGGGCGTCGTCAACCTCGACGACGACCGGGGCCGCGAGCTGGCCGCCATCTGCTCGATCCCGATCACCACCTTCTCGGCCGAGGGCCGCCGGTCGGCGGACTGGCGGGCCGTCGATGCCAGGTCCGGGTCGGATGGCTCTACCTTCCGGGTCATCGGCCCTGGCGGGGTCGAGGCCGACGCGGCGATCTCGCTGCCCGGCCAGTTCAACGTGGCCAACGCGCTCGGCGCGATCGTCGCGCTGGTGGAGGCCGGGGCCGGGCTGGCCGATGCCGTCGCCGGGGTCGGCGCCAGCGCCGGGCCGCCGGGGCGGCTTGAGCGCGTCGACCGCGGTCAGGACTTCACCGTCCTGGTCGACTACTCCCATAAGCCCGGGGCGGTCGAGGCCGTGCTCACGGCCCTGCGGCAGGTGACCCAGGGCAGTCTGTTCATCGTGCTCGGGTGCGGCGGCGACCGGGACCGGGGCAAACGGCCGATGATGGGTGCCGCGGCCGCCCGGCTGGCCGACGTGGCCATCTTCACCAGCGATAACCCGCGGTCGGAGGATCCGCTGGCCATTCTCTCGGAGATGATCGACGGGGCGCTCGGCGTCCCGCTTGCCGATCGGGCGCACGTCATCGTGGAGCCAGACCGGGCCGACGCGATCGCCCTGGCCATCGGGTCGGCGGGTAAGGGCGACGTGGTCGTGATTGCGGGTAAGGGTCACGAGCGAGGCCAGTACGTGGGCGGGGTAGTCATCCCCTTCGATGACAGAGATGTCGCTGCTCAGGCCCTCCTGCGCCGGCGCGCCAGCGAGGATGCGACGATGACGGGCGGCTTGCCGGCCAGCGGCTGGCAGGCTGACTCGAGCCCGGACGAGACAGTCTTTGACTTCCCGGAGGACGTGTGATCCCGCTGTCGGTGGCGGAGGTGGCCAAGCTCACGGGCGGCGTGCTCGCCGACGTGCCCGACCCGAGCGCCACGGTTGCCGGACCGGTGGTGATCGATTCGAGGCAGGTACAGCCGGGGAGCCTTTTCGCTGCGCTGCCGGGCGCCCGATCCGACGGCCATGACTTCGCCGCCGGCGCGGTCGCGGCTGGTGCGGCCGCCGTGCTCGCGGCCCGGCCCGTCGGCGTGCCCGCGGTGGTCGTCGGCGACGTCCAGGCCGCGCTCGGCGACCTGGCCAGGGGCGTAGTGGAGCGGCTGCCCGGGATGACGATCGTCGGCATCACCGGCTCGGCCGGCAAGACCACGACCAAGGACCTGGTCGCCCAGCTGCTCGAGCAGCTCGGCCCGACGGTGTCGCCGCCAGGCTCCTTCAACAACGAGATCGGGCATCCGCTGACCGCGCTGCGCGCGACCGAGCAGACCCGGTACCTGGTGTCGGAAATGTCGGCCCGAGGGATCGGCCACATCGCCGCGCTCTGCCGGATCACGCCGCCGCGCCTCGGGGCTGTCCTCGGGGTCGGGCACGCGCACCTCGGCGAGTTCGGCAGCCTCGAGCAGGTCGCGCTGGCCAAGGGCGAGCTGCCGGCCGCGCTGCCCGCCGGCGGCGTCGCCGTCCTGAATGCCGACGACCCGCGCGTGGCGGCGATGGCGGCCAGGACGGCGGCCAGGGTCGTCACGTTCGGGCAGTCCGCCGGGGCCGACGTGCGCGCCGAGCAGATCCGGACGGACGCGCTCAGCCGGGCTGGCTTCCGGCTGGTCACGAGCGCCGGCTCGGCACCGGTGCAGCTGCGGCTGCACGGCGAGCATCACGTGACCAACGCGCTCGCCGCCGCCGCGCTGGCCGGCGAGCTCGGCATGGACCTCGACGCGATCGCGGCCGGGCTATCGGCGGCGACCGCCAGGAGCCGCTGGCGGATGGAAGTCACCGAGCGGCCGGACGGGGTCACGATTATCAACGACGCCTACAACGCCAATCCGGACGCGATGCGAGCGGCCATCGCCGCCCTGGCCACGATGGCGCGCGGCGGCCGGAGCCTCGCGGTGCTCGGCCACATGACCGAGCTCGGCGAGGAGGAAGGCGTACTGCACGAGGCGGCCGGAGCCCAGGCGGCCCAGGCGGGCGTGGCCGTCCTGATCGTGGTGGGGGACGAGGCGGCCCCGATGCTCACGGGCGCCAAGTCGGTGCCCGGCTGGAGCGGCGAGCTTGTGCCGGTGGCCGATGCCGCGGCGGCCGTGGACGCAGTTTGCAGCCGGATGCGGCCCGGCGACGTCGTACTGGTGAAAGCATCGCACTCGATCGGACTCGAGCGCGTCGCGCTGGCGCTGACCGGAGAGGAGGAGGCCCCCCGGTGAAGACCATCATCATCACCGGAGCGGTTTCCCTGCTGGTCGCGCTGTTCGGAACGCCGGTGGTGATCCGCATACTGCGCAGTCAGGGTTTCGGCCAGCCGATCCGGGTCGAGGGCCCGAAGTCGCACGAGACCAAGCGGGGTACGCCCACCATGGGCGGCGCCGTGATCGTGCTGGCGACGCTGGCCGGCTACCTGGTCGGGCACGTGGCCACGAACGATCCGATGACCGTGTCGGGCGGGCTCGTGCTCTTCCTCATGGTCGGCCTCGGCCTCGTCGGGTTCATCGACGACTTCATCAAGATCTACCGGCGCACCAGCCTCGGGCTGCGCAGCGGCGCCAAGCTGGCCGGGCAGGTGGTCGTGGGCGCGGTCTTCGCGGTCGAGGCCCTGCAGCACGCGGATGGCTACGGCCTGAGCCCGGCGGACGCGCACATATCTTTTCTGCGCGATACGGGCCCGGCGCTCGGCGTGCTGCCGTTCGTGATCTGGGTCGTGATCCTGATCGCGGGCTTCTCCAACGGCGTGAACCTCACCGACGGCCTGGACGGCCTCGCGACCGGGTCGACGGTGGTGGTGCTCGCCGCCTACGTGCTGATCGGCCTCTGGCAGGAGCGCAACGACTGCACCACCTTCATCGCGCCGCAGTGCTATCAGATCCGCGACCCGCTTGACCTGGCGGTCGTGGCCTCCGCCGTGCTCGGCGCGTGCATCGGCTTCCTGTGGTGGAACGCGCACCCGGCCCGCATCATCATGGGCGACACCGGGTCGCTGGCCCTGGGCGGCGCGCTGGCGGGGCTGGCCATCTGCACCAAGACGCAGCTGCTGCTGGTCATCCTGGGCGGGCTGTTCGTCATCATCACGATGTCGGTGATCATCCAGGTCGGCTCGTTCAAGATGACCAGGCGGCGGGTCTTCAAGATGAGCCCGCTGCATCATCACTTCGAGATGATCGGCTGGTCGGAAACGACCATCGTGATCAGGTTCTGGCTGATCAGCGGCCTGTGCGTGGCTCTCGGCCTGGGCCTGTTCTACGCCGAGTGGCTGCAGACGTGACGCCGGCGGTGCCCGCGGCGGCCTGGCTGGCCGGGCTGCCGGTCTGCGTGGCCGGGCTCGGGATCACCGGCCAGTCGGTGGTCGAGCTGCTCAGCCAGCGGGGCGCGCAGGTCACGGCCCTGGACTCGCGCGATGACGAGGAGCGGCAGCAGCTCGCGGCCACGCTGGAGCGCGACGGCGTCACGGTCCGGCTGGGGGACGAGCATATGGGCCCCGGTGCCAGCGTGCCGCCGGGGACCGCCCTGGTCGTCACGTCGCCGGGCCTCCGGCCGGACACGCCGCTGCTGGCGGCGGCGGTCGCGGCCGGGGTGGAGGTGGTCGGCGATGTCGAGCTTGCCTGGCGGCTGCGCCCGGTGCTGGCCGACGGGACCAGGCAGCAGTGGCTCGCGATCACGGGCACCAACGGCAAGACGACGACGGTCCGGATGCTGGCCGCGATGCTGGCGGCGGCCGGGCACCGGAGCATCGCCGCGGGCAACGTCGGCACTCCGATTCTCGAGGCGGTCACCGACTCCGAGCCGTTCGAGGTCGTGGCGGTGGAGCTGTCCAGCTTCCAGCTCTACTGGAGCTCGACCGTGACGCCGCTGGCCGCGGTGGTGCTGAACATCGCCGCCCACCACCTGGACTGGCACGACGACATCGACTCCTACATCGCCGCCAAGAGCCGCATCTACGCGCCGGGCACGATCGCGGTCTTCAACGCCGAGGACCCGCGATCGGCGGCGATGGCGGCCGGTGCCGCTGATGTGGCCCGGCGGGTCGGGTTCCGGCTGGGCCGGCCGCAGCGGGGCGAGCTCGGCGTCGCCGATGGCTGGCTGACGGACCGGGCGTTCGGCGCGGACGGCGGCATTCCGGGGCTGGCACTCGCGAAGGCGGAGGCGGTCAGGCCCGCGGCGCCGCACAACGTCGCCGACGCGCTCGCCGCGGCTGCGCTCGCCCGTGCCTACGGCGACGCGGCGGAGGCGGTCGCGGCCGGGCTGGAGGCGTTCCAGCCCGAGCCCCACCGCATCAGCGACGTCGCGACCCGCGGCGGAGTGCGGTTTGTCGACGACTCCAAGGCCAGCAATCCGGCGGCCGCGATGGCGTCGCTAGCATCGTTCCCTTCCATCGTCTGGATCGCGGGCGGGCTGTTCCGCGGCACCGATGAGGACCTGGACACGCTCGTGGCCGGGGCGCTGCCGCGGCTGCGCGCGGCGGTGCTGCTCGGCACCGACCGGGCCAGGTTTGCCCGTGCACTCGCGCGACACGCCCCGGATGTCCCGGTCACCGAGGTTCCTGGCACCGACACTGGAGTCATGGATCTTGTGGTGGCTCAGGCGGCGCGGCTGGCCCGGGCCGGGGACACGGTACTGCTGGCTCCGGCGGCGCAGTCCTTTGACATGTTCCGCGACTACCCGGCCAGGGGCGACGCGTTCGCTGCGGCTGTCGGCAGGCTGGCGGTGCTGGCCGCGGGGGGCACAGCCCCCCCAGACCCCCCCGGCGCTAGCGCAGAAGCGTCGAGGTGAGCGTCTCGCTGGGGCAGCGATCCAGGCAGCTGACCAGCGACGACGCGGAGCAGCCGGACGCAGCGGAGCCGACGTTCCGCGAGCGGCTGACACGCTGGCGCGCGCTGCTCGACCGGCCGCTGACCTCGTATTACCTCGTCCTCGGCTGCACGCTGCTGCTGCTCGCGCTCGGCCTGGTCATGGTCTTGTCGACCTCGACCGCCTACCAGATGCTGAACCACCTGCCGACGTACGCGACGTTCCAGAAGCAGGTAGTCGGCGCCGTCGGCGGCCTGGTGATCATGTGGCTTATCGTCAAGGCGCCGGTCAGGTTCTTCCGCGCGTGTGCCTATCCGCTCATGATCGCCGCCGTGCTCGGCCTGCTGATGGTGCTGGTCATCGGGCGCAGCGAGTACGGCGCCGAGCGCTGGGTCACCGTCGCCGGCATCCAGGTGCAGCCGTCCGAGCTGGCCAAGCTCGCGTTCGTGATCTGGGGCGCCGACCTGCTCGCGCGCAAGGAGAAGCTGCGGCAGCTCACCGACTCGCGCCAGCTTCTGCTGCCGCTGCTGCCTGGCCTGGGTCTGCTCGCCACGCTGGTCATGCTCGGGGACGACCTGGGCACGACGTCGCTGCTCGCGGTCATCTTCCTGGCGCTGCTGTGGATCATCGGCACGCCCGCCCGGCTCCTGGTCGGGATGCTGGCCCTGATGGCGTTCGTGGTGATGATGCTCATCGTCGTGCACCCCTACGAGCTGCAGCGGATCACCGGGTTCCTCAGCCAGAAGTCGAGCGGCTGTACGTCCGGCGGGGGCTACCAGCTGGCCCAGGGCAAGTGCGCGCTCGGCTCGGGCGGCTTCTTCGGCGTCGGCCTCGGCGCGAGCAAGGCCAAATGGGGCTACGTGCCGAACGACCCGTCCGATTTCATCTTCGCGATCCTCGGCGAGGAACTCGGCCTGCTCGGCACGCTGTGCGTGATCGTGCTGTACGGGGGGATCGCGTTCGCCGGGCTGCGGGTCGCGCGGCGGGTGGAGGACACGTTCAGCCGGCTGGCCGCCGGGGCGATCACCATGTGGATCATCGCGCAGGCGCTGGTGAACATCGGCGCCGTGCTCGGGGTGCTCCCGATTACCGGTGTGCCCCTGCCGCTGATCTCGGCCGGACTATCGTCGCTGCTGGTAACCATGGCCGCGCTGGGCATGCTGATGGCGTTCGCGCGATCAGAGCCAGGTGCCAGGCAGGCGCTCGCCGCGACCGGCCCGAGGATCGGCCGGCGGCTGCTGGGCTGGCTCGGCCTGGATCGCGGTTAGCTGCCACTGCCGTACTGACGAGGGTGATCATCCATGGGACCAGCACTCAGCGTTGTCATCGCCGGCGGGGGCACCGGCGGGCACATCGAGCCGGCCCTGGCCCTGGCCGACGCGTTGCGCCGGGCCGACCCGGACGTCGCGATCACGTGCCTCGGCACCAAGCGGGGCCTGGAAACCCGGCTGGTGCCGATGCGCGGCTACGACCTGGCGCTGATCCCGCCGGTGCCGCTGCCCCGCCGGCTCACGCCCGAGCTGCTGTCGGTGCCGGGACGGCTCGCCTCGGCCATCGGGGCCACCGCAGAGATCCTGGACCGGACGAGCGCGGATGTGCTCGCGGGCTTCGGCGGTTACGTCGCGACGCCCGGCTACCTGGCCGCCCGCCGGCGGCGCGTGCCGATCGTCGTGCACGAGGCAAACTGCCGGCCGGGCCTGGCCAACCGGATCGGAGCCCTGCTGACCACCCACGTCTGCACGGGACAGCCCGGCACCCGGCTGCGCCACGGCCGCTACCTGGGCATCCCGATCCGGCGGGAGATCGCAGGCATGGACCGGGCCGCGCTGGCCGGCAAGGCCCGGGCCCACTTCGGCCTGGAGCCGGACCTGCCGGTGCTGCTGGTCACCGGCGGATCGCAGGGTGCCAGCTCGCTGAACCGGGCGGTGCTCGGCGCCGCCGCCGCGCTGCGGAGCGCAGGCGTCCAGGTCCTGCACGTCGCCGGGCCGAAGGCGGGCGACCTGGCCATTCCGCCGGGCAGCGCGCCCTACGTCGTCATCGGCTACCTGGACCGGATGGATCTCGGCTACGCGGCGGCTGACTTCGCGCTGTGCCGGGCCGGCGCCATGACGTGCGCCGAGCTCACCGCCGTCGGCCTGCCGGCCGCCTACGTGCCGCTGCCGCACGGCAACGGCGAGCAGCGGCTCAATGCGGCGCCGATCGAGGCAGCCGGCGGTGGCATCATCGTGGCCGATGCCGATCTCACCCCGGCCTGGATCACCAGCGCCCTGCTGCCGCTGCTGCTCGACCGCGAGCGGGTCGCGGCGATGTCGCGCGCAGCCGCCGCGGCCGGGAACCGGAACGCTGACACCGAGCTGGCGGATCTGGTCCTGGCGGTCGGCCGCGCGCACCGCCGGGGCGGAAGTGGTCAGCACAGTAGGAGTGGATAACACATGGGACTAGTCACGCCGGTGGACCCCGTGCCGGTCGCCGACCTCGGCCGGGTGCATTTCATCGCGATCGGCGGGGCTGGCATGTCGGGCATCGCCCGGATCATGCTGGCCCGCGGCATCGCCGTGTCGGGCAGTGACTCGGCCGACACGCCGCTGCTGGCCGAGCTGGCCGCCGCCGGCGCGCGGGTGTTCGTCGGGCACGACGCCGCCAACCTGGGGGACGCCGACACCGTGGTCGTGTCGACCGCGATCCGGCCCGACAACCCCGAGCTGATGGAGGCGCGCCGGCGCGGCCTGCGGGTGCTGCACCGGGCGGCGGCCCTGGCCAGCGTGGCGCTCGGCCGCCAGTCCATCGCCGTGGCCGGCACGCACGGCAAGACGACGACGACCTCGATGATCACCACGGTGCTGCGCCACAGCGGCGCCGACCCGTCCTACGTGATCGGCGGGATCCTGGCCGAGACGGGCCTCGGCGCGGCGGAGGGCAGCGGCGAGGCGTTCGTCATCGAGGCCGATGAGAGCGACGGCTCGTTCCTGATGCTGGCACCCCAGGCTGCGGTGGTGACCTGCGTGGAAGCCGACCACCTGGACAACTACGGCAGTCTGGCGGAGATCGAGCGGGCGTTCGCCGTGTTTGCGGGCAAGCTGCCCGCGGGCGGGCTGCTCGTGGCGTGCGCCGATGACCCCGGAGCCCTCGCACTGACCGGCCAGGTCGGCGCGGGAGTGACCGCGCTGACCTACGGCACGGGGCAGGATGCCAGCTACCGGATCAGCGACATCGAGCCGCGGGGGATGAGCACGCGGTTCACCGTGACGGGCGCGCCGGGTACCGCGGTCGCGGCGAGCGGGCCGCTGCGGCTGGAGATCGCCATTCCCGGCCGGCACTACGCCCTGAACGCGACGGCGGCGCTGGCCCTGACCGTCGAGCTCGGCGTGCCGCCCGCGGCGGCGGTGGCGGGGCTCGCGGCGTACCGCGGCGCGCGACGGCGGATGGAGCTCAAGGGCGAGGCCGACGGCGTACAGGTGGTCGACAGCTACGCTCACCATCCGACCGAGCTGGCCGCCGACCTCGACGCGGCCAGGGACGTGGTCGCCGGGGGCCGGCTGATCGCGATCTTCCAGCCGCACCTGTTCAGCCGGACCCGGATCTTCGCCGCCGAGTTCGGCGCCGCGCTCGGCCGTGCCGACGAGGCCCTGGTGATGGACATCTACGCCGCCCGCGAAGATCCCGAGCCCGGCGTGACCGGCCGGCTCGTCGCAGACGCCGTTCCCGGCGGCCGGGCGCACTTCGTCCCTGACCGGGCCGCCGTGCCGGTCATCGCGGCCGGGCTGGCCAAGCCGGGCGACCTCATCCTCACCATGGGCGCGGGCGACGTCACCGAGCTCGGGCCTCAGGTGCTCGAAGCTCTAGCTGAGCGGGCGGGGGACGGCGGATGAAGGCCGGCCGCCGCCGTCCGGATCCGTGGCGCACCGCTTTCTTCGGCGTGCTGATCCTCGCGATCCTGGGGGGCGCGGCCTGGGCGCTGCTCGGATCGAGCCTGCTCGTCGTCCGGCACGAGGAGGTCAGCGGCAACCGGCTCGTGCCGACTGCCGAGATCATCGAGGCGGCCGGAATCCGCCACGGCACGTCGCTGACCTCGGTGAACGCAGCTGCCGCCGAGCACCGCATCGAGCAGATCCGCCAGGTGCTGTCGGCGACGGTGTCGAGGTCGTGGCCCGACACAGTCGTGATCTCGGTCCGCGAGCGCACGCCCGTGCTCGCCCTGGCCGAGGCCGGGCGCTACGCCCTCGTCGACTCCCACGGCGTGACCGTCGAGTGGGTCCGGCGCAAGCCCGCCGGCATGCCGCTGATCAGATCGCCGCAGGCCGCGGCGCCGGACGGCCAGGGCGTGGCGGCGGCGGCCGCGGTGCTGCAGCAGCTGCCGGCCACCCTGCGCGCGATGATCGTCTCGGTGTCGGCACCAGGGGCGGACGCGGTGAAGTTCGCGCTCCGCGGCGGGATCACCGTGGTGTGGGGGAGCGCGGGCCAGACGCAGGCCAAGGTCGAGGAGCTGACCGTGCTCCTGCGCACGAAGGCTCGCTATTACGACGTCAGCGATCCGGCTACCGCGGTGACGCAAGGCCAGCCGGGCTAGCCGAAACTACCGACAGCGATGAATACATGACGTACAGTCGTGGCAGCTACTGCTGGCCGGGGGACGACCATCGGGCCGCGGCATGCGCGGGGCGGCACAACTGGGGAAACAGCCCGCGACACGCCGGGCGGCACGGGGTGGCAGTGGTTGACCACAGGCAGGGCGCAACCCTACTGTCCCTATCAGTCGGCAGCTTGACATAACTCTAAATCTCAAGTTGAGGGTGAGGGTTTGACTAGCTGGAAATCCGCTGGGCCTGCCTTGCCGAACGAACTGGGGGCGTTAGCGGGCAGGGGCCGCCGGAGCTCACCGAGCCCGGCGCTGTACCTGACCGCGACGGTGGCATAGGGTCCGGCAGGACGTACGAGCGGAAAGGGTTCCTCCTCGTGGCAGCACCGCAGAATTACTTGGCGGTCATCAAGGTCGTCGGTATCGGCGGGGGCGGCGTCAACGCCGTAAACCGGATGATCGAAGAGGGACTCCGGGGCGTCGAGTTCATCGCGATCAACACCGACGCGCAGGCGCTGCTGATGAGCGACGCCGACGTCAAGCTCGACGTCGGCCGCGAGCTCACCCGCGGCCTCGGGGCCGGGGCCAACCCGGACATCGGCTCGAAGGCGGCCGAGGATCACCGCGACGAGATCGAGGAAGTCCTCAAGGGCGCCGACATGGTGTTCGTCACCGCCGGCGAGGGCGGCGGGACCGGCACCGGCGGCGCGCCGGTGGTGGCCGCGATCGCCAAGTCGCTCGGCGCGCTCACGATCGGCGTCGTGACCAGGCCGTTCGGCTTCGAGGGCAAGCGCCGCGCCGCGCAGGCGGACAGCGGGATCGAGCAGTTGCGCGCCGAGGTCGACACGCTGATTGTGATCCCGAACGACCGCCTGCTGTCCATCTCCGACCGGCACGTCAGCGTGCTGGACGCGTTCAAGGCCGCCGATCAGGTGCTGCTGTCCGGTGTTCAGGGCATCACCGACCTCATCACCACGCCCGGCCTGATCAACCTCGACTTCGCCGACGTGAAGTCGGTCATGTCCGGGGCAGGGTCCGCGCTGATGGGCATCGGCACCGCCCGCGGCGACGACCGGGCCGTGGCCGCCGCCGAGATGGCGATCTCCAGCCCGCTGCTCGAGGCCAGCATCGACGGCGCGCACGGCGTGCTGCTGTCCATCCAGGGCGGCTCCGACCTCGGCCTGTTCGAGATCAACGAGGCGGCGCAGCTGGTGGCGAACTCCGCCGCCCCGGACGCCAACATCATCTTCGGCGCCGTCATCGACGATGCCCTCGGCGACGAGGTGCGGGTCACGGTCATCGCCGCCGGCTTCGACGAGCCGCAGGGATCCCGCCCGCGCTCCCGGACCTCGACCTACACGCTTCCGCCCGCCACCCCGCCCCCGGTGACTCCGGCGACCCCGGCGCCGGAATGGCGGTCGTTCTCGCTCGGTGACCAGGCCGCGCCGGCGACCCCGGCGGCTCCGGTCGCCGCGCCGGTGCCCGCTGACGTCGCGCCCGCCGGGCGAGCCGAGCAGGTGCCGGCTCCGGCCGCGGCCTCAGAACCGGCCGCGGAGGCGGCGAAGATCGACAGCGTGCCCGCTCAGCGCAACGGTGCCGCGGACGCGGGCAAGGCCAAGCCGAACGGCTCCGGCACCCGCCGCAAGTCGGTTGTGTTTGAGGAAGATGACGAGCTCGACGTGCCCGACTTTCTGAAGTGAGCCTGCTCGGCACCGGGGTCAGCTACCGCATTACCGACAGGAACGGGGGCGTCAGCGGCCCGCCGTACTCGTCCCTGAATCTTGGCCAGGGAGTCGGTGACGATCCCGGCGACGTGAGCGCCAACCGCAAGACCATGGCGGCGAGCTGCGGGCTAGGGCCGGAGGGCATCGCCTGGATGCGCCAGGTCCACGGCACCGTCGTCCGGTACGCGGACGCGACCTGGCCAGACGAGCCCCGCGAGCCGTGCGACGCCATCTATACCGACGTGGCTGGGCTGGCCCTGGCCGTGCTGGTCGCCGACTGCGTGCCGGTGCTCGTGGCCGATCCCGAAGCCAGGCTGGCCGGCGCGGCGCACGCGGGCCGGGAGGGCATGGTCGCCGGCGTCGTGCCCGCGCTGATCGAGGCCATGACCGGGGCCGGCGCGAGACCGGACCGGATGCATGCCCTGATCGGGCCGTCGATCTGCGGCGCGTGTTATGAGGTGCCGGAGGAGATGCGGGCCAGGGTGGCCGCGCGGGTGCCGGAGGCCGGATGCTCGACCAGGCAGGGCACGGCCGGGCTCGACATCGCGGCGGGGGTGCGGGCCCAGCTCGCGGCCGCCGGCGTTAAGGCCGTCGCCGTGGACGGCCGGTGCACCAGGGAGTCGGCGGAGCTGTACTCCTACCGGCGCGACGGAACGACCGGCAGGTTCGCCAGCCTGGCCTGGCTCGAGCTCTAGGGTTGCAGCCTCAACGCAACGCGTGGTTCGTGGCTGGTCCCCGTACGTCGCTCGGCGACATACCGGAGGTCGCCAGAGCCGATATGGGTGATTTAAACGAGCCGCCGGATCATCGGGACCGCTAGTCAGCGGATAGCGCTGATTAGCGGTCCCAATAAGCCGGACAAGCCACATACCCACGGTTTCGTTGGCGCAGGCCCGGACAAAACCGGCGCCAGAACGCAGGCAAGGCGCTGGCAAGCGGGCCGATGTACCGGCGGCCGATCTATCGAGAAGCCGCGAATCGGGCATCTAGCTCGCCGGAGGACCGAGTTCTGGGCTCCGGCGCGACTCTGGGCTCCGGCGGGTTCACCGCCGGGCGGGAGTGACCGGCCCGGCTGTGCCTCGTTCCCGCTATCGGGCGCGATGATGTGACAGTGATCTCATCGGAGCAGGAGGGCGGGGAAGCCCGGCTGGCCCAGCTGGCCGGAAATCTGGCTGCGGTGCGGGCCAGGATCGCCGTCGCGTGCGAGGCGGCGGGGCGGCGGCCAGGGGAAGTCGAGCTGATCGCGGTAACTAAGACCTTTCCCGCGCGTGACGTTCTCCTCCTGAACCAGCTCGGGGTCGGCGACTTCGGCGAGAACAGGGACCAGGAAGCAGCGCCGAAGGCAGCCGAGTGCGCGGCGGCCGGGCTCGAGGCGCGCTGGCATTTCGTCGGCCAGCTGCAGGTCAACAAGGCGGGCAGCGTGGCCAGCTACGCCGACGTGGTCCACTCCGTCGACCGGGCGCGGCTGGTCACCGCCCTGGGCCACCGGGCCAGCGCGGCGGGCCGCGAGATCGCCTGCCTGGTGCAGGTCAGCCTCGACGGTGCCGGAGGACGCGGCGGCGCGCCCGAGGATGAGGTATTCGGGCTGGCCGGGCAGATTGATGCCGAGCCCGGACTATCGCTTGCCGGAGTTATGGCGGTCGCCCCACTGGGTGCGCGGCCGCGGCCCGCATACGCGCGCCTCAGGGAAATTGCCGAGTCGGTACGGGCTGCTTTTCCCAGTGCGACGGCAATATCCGCGGGCATGAGCGCTGACCTGGATGAAGCAATTGCAGAAGGCGCGACACACGTACGCATTGGTACGGCGTTGCTCGGCGGCCGGCGAGCCTTCGTCAGGTAATGTCCGACGCGTGGCACCTGGCGTGAGCTGGGCGACCTGGCGTGCACGACGGAGGACAGAAGATGGCCAGCGCGATGCGCAAGATGGCGGTCTATCTCGGCCTGGTAGAGGACGACCACCGCTACGAAGACCAGTACCAGGATGAGTACGGCGACGAGTACGACGAGTACGGCGCCGACCTGGTGCAGGAGGACGACCGGCAGGATGTGCACGCAGCGAACGGCACGGCACCCGGCCGCGCCGCAGAGCGGCATGTCGCGCAGGTCAATACGACGGATTTGGCGCGGATCACGACAGTGCATCCGCGGACGTACAATGAAGCCCGGACGATCGGGGAGTACTTCCGTGAGGGTACTCCGGTGATCATGAACCTCACCGAGATGGTCGACAGCGACGCTAAGCGGCTCGTGGACTTCTCGGCGGGACTGATCTTCGGATTGCGCGGGAGCATCGAGCGCGTGACGAACAAGGTGTTCCTGCTCTCCCCGGCCAACGTCGAGGTGGCAGCCGAGGACAAGGCCCGGATTGCGGAGCGTGGCTTCTTCAATCAGAGCTGATGGTTACCGAGCCCGCTCCGTTGCAGCGGCCGGCCGGCCTGATAATCGGCAGGTATCGATAGGCAGGGCAGGTTAGTGAACAGCATCGTCAGGGATGTGCTCTTCTACGCGCTATCTGTTTACCTGGTCCTGCTCATCGGACGCATGATTTTCGGCTGGGTTCAGGTCTACGCACGGTCCTGGTCGCCCAGTGGCGTACTACTTGTCATAGCTGAGGGTGTGTACACGGCCACGGATCCGCCACTGAGATTTCTAAGGCGCTACATTCGGCCCCTCCGGATCGGTAGTCTGGCTCTTGACCTCAGCTTCATGCTGCTGTTCCTGGTGGTCTACGTGCTCTGGCAAGTCGTCCAGACCCAGTAGGGTCATCAGGTAGCGTCCATAAGGGACAAAGCTCCAGGGAGAAGAGATGCCACTGACGCCCGCGGATGTGCGGAACAAGCAGTTCAGCACGACCAGGCTCAGGCCGGGCTACGACGAGGAAGAGGTCGACGCCTTCCTCGACGAAGTAGAAGCAGCGCTGGACGAGCTCATCCAGGACAACGAGGAGCTCAGGGCCAAGCTGGCTGAGGTGCTCCGCGGCAAGCCGCCGGTCTCGCTGACCCCGCAGGCTGAGCTGCCCGAGATGATGGCCCCCGAGCCAGTGCGGCACGAGCCCGAGCGCAGGCCTGAGCCCGCCATGATGAGCTCGCCGAGGCCCGTCGAGGACAACATGGACACGGTCGCCCGTGTCCTGGCGCTGGCCCAGCAGACTGCCGACCAGGCGATCGCTGACGCGCGCCGCGAGGCCGACGAGACGCTCGGCCGCGCCCGCCGCGAGGCCGACGACATCCTCACCAAGGCTCGTCGTCAGTCCGAGCAGATCACCAGCGACGCCCGCGCCCGGGCCGAGAGCCTTGAGCGGGACGCCCAGGAGCGGCACCGTCAGGCGATGGGCTCGCTCGTCCAGTCCCGCGAGGAGCTGGAGCGGCGCGTCGACGACCTGCGCGCGTTCGAGCGCGAGTACCGCAGTCGGCTCAAGGCCTACCTTGAGGGCCAGCTGCGCGATCTGGAAGCGGGCGCCGCGGACAGTGGCGTGTTCCCCGCCGTGACGGCGACCGGTCCGCAGTCCGCGGTCGGCGTGGGCATGGGCCGCATGGAGATGCGCAACGGTGCCCCGAGCGGCGGCTACCCGTCCATCCCCGAGCCGGTAGCGCACAACAACGGCGGCTTCCACCCCTCCGACGCGGGTCAGCACGACCGTCGCTAGCTAGGGCTGCGGTCACGCAGGCAACGGAGCTGGCAAGTGATCAGGTTCAGCGCGATCGTCGGGGTCGTGGTAGTTGCCCTCGGCCTGCTGGTCGCGGGAGCAATGTCGGGCACGCTGGCGCTGGTCTACGTGGCCATCGGCGTCGCGAGCCTGGCCCTGCTACTGCTTATCGTCGGTGTCCTCGTCTGGCGGGACGAGGTGTTCGGCCCGGTCTCCGAGCCGTCCAGGTCGTCCCGCAGCGAGGCGCCTGAGCTCATCGCGCAGCAAGAGCTCGCTGGTGCCCCCGGCGGCTGGGCTGGCAGGCCGCCGGTCCCGGCGTTCGCGGGCGGCTCGCCGCGAGAATCTGAACGCGATGCGCGAGAGTCCGGCCGGAATGCGCGCGGGCCGCACGAGGCCGCCGCGAGGGATGCTGCGGTCAGAGAGGCGCCCGGGCGCGATCGGGGACGGCACGACGAGCCGGAGCGAGACCGCGTTCGGCATGACGAGGCGGCCCGCGAGCGGCCACGACGTGAGGAAGCTGCCGGCGAGCGGGAAGCCGCCGGCCGGCGGCGCGGCGAGCGCGGCGCCGAGGACGCCCGGGACGCCCGTCGCGAGCGGGGCCAGCGCATCGAGGATCCCCTCCGCGATGGCGGCCAGCAGCGCACCGAGGACCCCCTCCGCGATGGCGGCCAGCAGCGCACCGAGTCCGCGAGGGACCGCCAGCGCCAGGCTGAGCGCGACCGTGAGCGGCCCGGCGAGCGAAAGGGTCGCACCGAATCAGCCAGCCCAGCGCCAGCCAGCCCGGGCCCATCCAGGCAGCCCGCGAGCCGCGATCTGGCCGCTAGCCGCGAGCCAGCAGCGTCCGACCGGTCCGCCGCGTCACCGGCCTCCGACCGGTCCGCCGCGTCCGACCGGCCCGCCGCGTCACCGGCCTCCGACCGGCCCGCCGCGCCCGACCGGCCCGCAGCGCCACCGGCCTCCGACCGGTCCGCCGCGTCACCGGCCTCCGACCGGTCCGCCGCGTCCGACCGGCCGGCAGCGTCACCGGCCTCCGACCGGCCCGCAGCGGCAGCGGCGCCCCTTGGCCAGCCCGTAGCAGCCCCGAGCCCGCACGCGGCCAGCGCGAGCCGCCGGCCGGAGCAGACCCCCGAGCGCGCGCCGGCCACCACGAAGGCCGGCGAGCCCGCGGCACCGGCCCGCAGTGCGTCGGGCACGCCGCCCGAGCCGCACGTTCCAAGCTCGCCTGCCAGCGCTCCCGCAGCCAAGGCCAGCCCGCCGGTCGCTGCGGCCGCCTCGGCCAAGGCCAGCCCGCCGGTCGCTGCGGCCCCCTCGGCCAAGGCCAGCCCGCCGGTCGCTGCTGCCCCCACGGTCAACGCCCCGCCGAGCACAGCCAGCAGTCCCGCGGCCAAGGCAGCACCGACGCCGGCCCCCGCCGCTGCTGCCGGCTCGGCTCGTTCCAGTGCCGGCGCCGCCAGCGGTAGCCCCGCTCCGTCAGCGACCGCGCCCGCTGCGAACGGCGGTACTCCGCCGAGCCCGCGTCCGGCCCCTGGCGGGTCGGACGACCGGCCGGCACCAGCACCGTCGAGCAGGGCGCCGGCGAGCGCGGGTTCCGCCGGGCCGGGACCGAAGGTCACCGTCGTGCCCGGCATCGCGCGTTATCACAAGGCCGACTGCATCCTGATCAGGTTCCTCGGCGATGAGGACCTTGAGACGATGCCGATCGGCAAGGCCGAGGAGTCAGGCTGCGTGCCGTGCCGTGCCTGCCGGCCCGAGAAGGAACTCGCCACCGCCTAAGGCAACTGGCCTGCGGATCGGCCCCGGCCACCTGATCTTGCCCGACGTTTGGCTGTCTGGGGCGAACTATTGGTCCCAAACAGCCAGACGTCGGCCTGCGCAGGGCATGTGCGCCACAGTCCGCGGTTGACTATGGCTGAGCCAACGGCTGCGGGCGGCTTATCTCAGGTCCGGGGGCGCGCTGCAGCCAGAAGGCCAGGCTGGGCTCGGCGCTCTCGTGCTTGATCCCGCCCGCGTCGGCAGCCTCCGGCCGCAGCTCGGCGAAATCGATGGCCAGCACCTCGGCGGCGATCAGGTCGGCGTGCACCGCCAGCGCCGCCGCCACATCGGGGTCGTCGGAAGACCAGCGCAGTACGACCCGGTCGGTGATCTCCAGCCCGTCGGCCCGGCGCGCGTCCTGGATGAGCCGGACGGTGTCGCGGGCCAGACCCTCGCGCCGGAGATCGGGGGTGATCGTGACCGCGACCGCGACGGTCTCGCCGCCGTCAGAGGCCACCGCCCAGCCCGAGCGCGGCGTCTGCGTGACGATGATCTCGTCCGGACCGATGCTGACCGCGGTGCCGTCCACAACGACCTCAGCAGCGCCGTGGTCGCGGACCCGGGTCGCGAGCAGGGCGGGATCCGCTCCGGCGATAGCCGCGGCGACGGGCTGCGTGCCGTTCCCGAATCTCTTGCCGAGGGCGCGGAAGTTCGGCCGCACGGTGTAGCTGACGAGGTCGCCGTCGGCGGCGTCGAGCGGCGTGAGCTCGCGCACATTGAGCTCGTCGGCGATCTGGCTGATCAGCTCCGCGGGCAGGCCGTCGAAGCCGGGAGCGGCGATCGCGGCCTGGCCGAGCGGCTGCCGGACCTTGACCGCAGCGCTCGCGCGGGCGGACCGGCCGAGCTCGACGAGGCGGCGGGTGAGCGCCATCTGGCCCGCCAGCCCGGCGTCGATGAGCGCGGCGTCCACGGCCGGCCACGATGCCAGGTGCACCGAGTCGGGTGCGCCGGGCGAGCGCAGCACGTCCCACACGTAGTCGGTCACGAACGGCGTGATCGGCGCCATGAGCCGGGTCAGGACATCAAGCACGGACCGCAGCGTGGCAAAGGCGGCCGCGCCATCGCGCGAGCCCGTTCCGGCCCAGAAGCGACGGCGCGAACGCCGCACGTACCAGTTGGACAGGTCATCGAGGAAGCCGGCGATCCTGCGGCCCGCCCGCGCCGAGTCCAGGTCCTCGAATGCCGCCGTCACATCGCGCACCAGCGCGTGCAGCTCGCTGAGCAGCCAGCGGTCGAGGGCGGGCCGGCCGGCGGGCTCCGGGGCCGGCACCGAGGCGCCGGCCGCGGCCGCGTTCGCGTACATGACCAGGAACGACACGGTGTTCCAGTAGGTGAGCAGAATCTTGCGGACGATCTCTTCCAGGACGCCGGGTCCGATCCGCCGCGTCGCCCACGGCGAGCCCGACACGGCGAAGAACCAGCGCAGCGCGTCCGCGCTGTAGGTGTCCATGAGCGGCACCGGGTCCAGCGCGTTGCCGAGGCGCGTGCTCATCCGGCGGCCGTTCTCGTCCATGATGAGCCCGACGCAGATCACGTTCTCGTAAGCCGAACGGCCGAAGAGCAGCGTGCTGATCGTCATCAGCGAGTAGAACCAGCCGCGGGTCTGGTCGATCGCCTCGCAGATGAACTGCGCCGGGAACGCCTCCTCGAAGTCGGCCTCGTGCCGCAGCGGCGCACCGTGCTGGGCGAAGGGCATCGCGCCCGAGTCGTACCAGACGTCGATCACGTCCGGCACCCGGCGGGCCTCGGCGCTGCAGGCCGGGCACGCGATGACGACCTCGTCGACGAACGGGCGGTGCGGGTCGATGCCGGTCACGTCCCGGCCGGCCAGCGCGGACAGTTCGGCGAGCGAGCCGGCGCAGGTCTGATGCCCGTCGGGGCAGACCCAGATCGGCAGCGGCGTGCCCCAGTACCGGGTGCGCGAGAGCGCCCAGTCGACGTTGTTGCGCAGCCAGTCGCCGTAGCGGCCGTGCTTGAGATTCGGCGGCTGCCAGTTGACCAGCTCGTTCTGGGCGAGAAGCTCGTCCCGGATCTGCGTCGTGCGGATGAACCAGGACGGCAGCGCGTAGTACAGCAGCAGCGTCCCGCACCGCCAGCAGTGCGGATAGCTGTGCTCGTGCAGGTGCGAGCTGAACAGGCGTCCCCGGTCGGACAGGTCGTCGATGAGCCGGGGATCGGCGGCCTTGAAGAACAGGCCGCCCACCATCGGCACGTCGGGGGAGAACCGGCCGTCGGGCAGGACCGGGTTCACGACGGGCAGGCCGTGCGCGCGGCTCGCGGCCATGTCGTCGGCGCCGAACGCCGGCGCGAGGTGGACCAGCCCGGTCCCGTCCTCGGTGGTCACGAACGTTCCGGTCACGACCCGGTGCGCGCCCGGAATCTCGATCAGGTCGAACGGCGGCTGGTAGGTCGCCCCGGCCAGCTCGCGGCCGGCGAACTGATCGAGCACGTGCCAGCCCTCGCCGAGCACGCGCGCGAACAGCGCGTCGGCGACGACCACCTGGTCGCCGACGCCCGAGCGCCGGGCGAGGACATAGGTCTCGTCCGGGTGCACCGCGACCGCCGTGTTCGACACCAGCGTCCACGGCGTGGTCGTCCACACGAGCAGGTCAGAACCCGCGAGCCGCTCCGGAGCGCCGTCCGGCACGGTCCGCAGCGGGAAGCGGACGATCACCGAGGGGTCGGAGACCGTCTGGTACACATCCGGCTGGCCCATCTCGTGGTCGGAGAGCGGTGTCCCGCATCGCGGGCAATACGGGCTAATCCGCAGGTCCTGGACGAGCAGGCCGCGGTCGAAGATCTGCTTGAGTGACCACCAGACCGATTCGATGTAGCTCGCGTCCATGGTCCGGTATGCGTGCGCCAGATCGGTCCAGTAGCCCATCCGCTCGGTGAATTCCGCGAACGCGTCTACATGGCGCAGAACGGACTCCCGGCAGCGGGCATTGAATTCGGCTATCCCATATGCCTCTATATCGTGTTTAGAGGTAAAGCCGAGCGCCCGCTCCACCGCCACTTCGACCGGCAGCCCGTGGCAGTCCCAGCCGGCCCGGCGGGGCACGTGATAGCCCCGCATCGTCCGGTACCGGGGAAAGGCGTCCTTGAGCACTCGGGCCTCGACATGATGCACGCCCGGCATGCCGTTCGCTGTAGGCGGACCCTCGTAGACGACCCACTCCTGACCGCCCGCCGTCTGCTCAAGCGACCGCTCGAAGACCCGCCCCTCCCGCCAGCGCCGCAGCACCTCCCGCTCGAAAGCGGGCAGGTCAGCGCTGGCCGGCAGCTCGGGGAACGGGCGCGGCATGGTCACCGACGATACCGGAACGCGGCGTGCCAGGGCTGACCCAGGTCCGCCCGCGAGTCTGGCCGGGGCGCGGAATGCGGAGGGAAATTGCACGGTTGACGGTGTGGCGGCTGCGGGTATGTTTGCGGACTGCGCCTGTCACCACTTATCCTCCGGTGACTGTTTGGTTTCAAGATCCACGCCCAATGCCCCGAGGGAGGCGGAGAAATGACTGCTACGGCGCAATCTGGCGCTGCCACCCTTCCGGTTCGGCAGGGCGAGAAGAAGTGGACCGAGGCGGAGCTCGAGAAGGTCCGCGCTCAGCTGGCCAAGGAGGCCGGGGAGCTGCGCGCTGACATCGACCGGGCCGAGTCCGACATCGCCAGCAGGCTTGGTGACGCCGTCGGCGACGCCGGCGACGACCAGGCCGACGTAGGCGCCAAGGCTTTCGAGCGCGAGCACGAGCTTGCGCTCACCCACAACGCCCGCGAGCTGCTCAGGCAGACCGAGAAGGCCCTGAACCTCATCGCGGCCGGCACGTACGGGGCCTGCGAGTCCTGCGGCGAGCCGATCGGCAAGGCCCGGCTGCAGGCCTTTCCGCGGGCCACGCTGTGCGTCGCCTGCAAGCAACGCGAGGAGCGCCGCTGACTAGGCCTGCGGTGACCGGCACCTCGGATCACCCGAATCAGTACATCCGCCCGGCGGGGGAATACCCGCGCCGGGTGGCCGTGCTGCTCGCGGTCGCGCTGAGCGTACTCACGCTGGATATCGTCACCAAGGTCATCGTGGTGGCGAACCTTCACCGGCGGATATCGCTGCTGGGCGGCTTCCTGCACATCCTGGTCGACCGCAACTCGGGGGCGGCGTTCAGCGTCGGGCCGTCGCTCACGATCTTGTACTCGGCCATCGCGATCACGGTGATCGTCGTGATCCTGCGCACATCCCGCCGGATCCGGAGCCTGCCCTGGGCGGTCACGCTCGGGCTGCTGCTCGGTGGCGCGACCGGCAACCTGGTGGACCGGATCTTCCGCTGGCCGGGACCATTCCGGGGCTGGGTCGTCGACTGGATCCAGCTCCCGCACTGGCCGGTGTTCAACCTCGCCGACTCGGCGATCGTCTGCGGCGGCATCCTCGCCGTGCTGCTGTCCGCCCGCGGCATGCACCTCGATGGCAGGCGCGACAACCGATGACCCAGCCTGGCCTCCGCCGTGTGCCAGTTCCCGACGGACTGGACGGCGAGCGGCTCGATGCTGCGCTCGCCCGCATGTTCGGGTTGTCCAGAGCCCAGGCAGCCGAGATTATCGGGAACGGAAACGTCCTGGTCGACGGTCGTCCGGCCGGTAAATCTGACCGGGTGCCGGCGGGGGAGTGGCTTGAGGTAACCCTGCCGCCGCCGCCGGAGCCGCTCACGGTGTCGCCGGAGCGCGTGCCGGGGCTGACCGTGCTGCACGAGGACGCCGACATCATCGTGGTCGACAAGCCCATCGGCGTGGCCGCGCACCCGACGCCCGGCTGGACCGGCCCGACCGTCCTGCAGGGCCTGATGGCCGGCGGCCATACAGTGGCCACCAGCGGCGCCGCCGAGCGTCAGGGGATCGTGCACCGGCTGGACGCGAACACGAGCGGCGTCATGGTCGTCGCCAAGAGCGAGCGCGGCTACAGCCTGCTCAAGCAGGCCTTCCGGGACCGGGCCGTGGACAAGCGCTATCACGCCCTGGTGCAGGGGCATCCCGACCCAGTCCGCGGCACTATCGACGCGCCGATCGCCCGGCACCCGTCCGGCGACGGAAGGTTCGCCGTGATATCGGACGGCAGGCCCGCGGTCTCCCACTACGACATGCTCGAGGCGTTCCGAGCGGCGAGCCTGGTCGAGGTCGGTCTGGAGACCGGCCGGACGCACCAGATCCGCGTCCACATGGCGGCGATCCGGCACCCCTGCGTCGGCGACCGGCTCTACGGCGCCGATCCCGTGCTCGCCGCCAGGCTCGGCCTGACGCGCCAGTGGCTGCACGCCGTCCGGCTGAGCTTCGCGCACCCGGCCGACGGACGGCGGGTCGAGTTCACCAGCGAGTACCCCGCCGACCTCACGCACTCGCTCGAGGTACTCGCAGCCGAGTCCTGACTCAGTCTGGCGCTACCGCTGGAGGCGCCGGAGCGTCGTCCGGCTGCGACCTTCTCTCGTACAGCTGCACGGTGAGTCTGGTGGCGGGCGCGGCCGCGATCCAGGCCAGGTACGCCCACTGGGTCACGAACGCCAGCGGGATGGAGATCAGGAACAAGGCGGCCACCGTGAGGATCCTGACCTCTCGGACCTGCGACTCCGCGACGTCGGGCAGGAGGCCGGCGCGCCGCAGGTCGCGGTTCATCACGAAGAAGCACAGCAGCGTCATCAACTGGATAGCCGCGTAGAACGTGAAGCGGAGGCCGAACGCGCCGTTCTGCGAGAGCACCCTGGTCGCGTACGGGGTGATCGCGACCGCCAGGAGCCAGATCATGTTCGCGGCCGTGACCCGGGAGTCGAGTCTCGGGATCGACCGGAACAGCCGCTGGTGGAACCGCCAGTAACTGCCGATCACGAAAAAGCTGATGAGGAACGCCAGGTACTGGTTCTTGTACCCGCCGACCGCGCGGAGGACCTCCGCCGTCGTGTTGCCCTTAGGGATCGGCAGGCTGAAGGCCAGCAGCGTGATGGCGATCGCCACAACCGCGTCGGAGAAGAAGATCAGTCGTTCGGCCGCGGCGGCGTCGAAAGACGTCGTTCCCGCTTCCTCGTCCTCTTCCGCGCTCGCGTCGTCGCGGTTGCCTGCTTCTGACATGGCTTGGGACGTTACCAAGCCCTGGCCGGAGATGGAACAGGACCGCCCGGCACCGCTGGGGTGCCGGGCGGTCCTATTGGAGAGCTTCTACTTCTTCGCGTGCAACTCGCCCCGGTTGCCCCACCAGTTGTCACCGCTGACGACGGCGCCGCTGGTCGGGTTGAGAATGACGGGGGTGAAGTGCGGCCGGACGTTGAAGTCAAGCAGGCTGTCGGCGCCGGCGATGCTGCCGGAGACAGCGTCGAAGGAGCCGGGGATGCGCTCGCCGTGGAGCCAGTTGTCCTCGATGAACCTGACAACTGACGCCGTGTTGAGCAGCTTGCTGCTGACGTAGTTCGCCCGCGTGTACGGCGAGATCACCAGGAACGGCAGCCGGTCGCCGAACCCGCAGCGGTCCTCCGCGGAGCCGACCGTGGTCGGGACCGTGGAGCAGACCTTGGTGTCGCCAACCGTCGTGTCGTCGGATCCGTTGATGACCGGCGGGATGGCGTGGTCGTACCAGCCGTCGGAGTCGTCGTAGGTGATGATGATCGCCGTCGAGGACCAGTACTTGGACTCCTCGATCGCGTTGACCGTGTTAACGACGAACTGCTGCTCGAGCAGCGGGTCGGAGTTGCCAGGGTGACCGTTCTCGTACTTCGGCGGCTTGAGGTAGCTCACCGCAGGCAGCTTCGCGCCGCCGGTGCCGCTGAGCGCGTCGGTGAAGTACGACATGTCGTACTGGTGGTTGGCCTGGTCGGTGTAGCCGATCTCACCCAGCTGCGATGGCGGCAGGTGGGCCGGGTTCGCCGTCGAGGCGTTGTACTGGAACGGCTCGTGGTGCGGGACGTAGTCCGTCTCCTCGGACACGTTCGCGCCGTTGGAGGTGAGCTCGTGCTCCGACGCGCACACCGCGCCGCCGGTGTTGGTCGAGGTCGGCGCGAAGCCGCCCTGGAACCAGCCCCACGTCACGTGGGCGTTGTTGAGCAGGTCGCCGATGTTCTCGCCGTTCTGCACGCCCTCGGGGCTCGTGCCGGTGTGGTTGCTGTCCGAGCACTGGTCGTAGAAGGGGTCGATGTCACCGTAGATGGTGGCGGTGCTGCTGCTGCCGCCGGTCCCGTCGGCCGAGACCTCGCCCGTGGCGGTGGTCACGACGCCAGGGGTGCTGGTGTCGTTCGCGTCGACCGCATTCCCGTCGCCGGTGTTACCCGAGGTGACGTTGATCGCGCCGGGCGAGGACGGCCCGAACGCGGTGTCGAAGTCGTTGTCGCTCATCGCGTAGTTCTGCGCGTAGTTCCACAGCCCGGTGACGGTGTTGCCGTCGAAGTAATCCAGGCTGATGCCGGGCGGGCAGTACTCGGGGCCACAGCCGGCCGGGTTTGACGACTCGGTGTTCTGGACGAACGCGTCCTGCTTGTTGTTGTCGTCGGCCAGCTGCTCGTTCGTGTAGTCGTGGTTCTGGTCCGAGGTCAGGGCCTCCGACTGCGTGAGCCGCTGCGGGTTGTACTCGTTCGGGTTGTCGGTCAGCAGCGGGCCGATCGGGCCCTTCGAGCTGATCTCGCTGTAGAGCCCGTTCACGTCCGGCGTGTGCGGCCTGGCCACGAACGGCGTGCCGTCCGTGTTCGCTGCATACGGGTAGGTGCCGAAGTAGTGGTCGAACGACTCGTTCTCGTCGAAGATCACCACGAGGTGCTTGATCGGCGTGGCCGTCCGGCTGTGGTCGTACAGAGCCTTCGAGACGGTTCCCGGGATGTGGTAGCCAGGGAATTCCGCCGCGAGCCGGGACGCGAGCGTGGGGCTGGAGTTCGCGGCGAATGCCGCGCTGGCGCCGATCGCAGCGCCGGCGCCCAAGATCACCGCCGCGCCGACCGTGATGAAGGTCCGAGGCCGCTTGATCCGGCCCCAGGTCGCTGGGCCTTCGCCCATTTCCACCCTCCTGAGTTCTGCTGATCCAGATGTTGAGCGACAGGATTCGGAAGGCCGAAACGCCGCCGCGGGCGCGCCTGGGCGCAACCCCGCCGCTCAACATTTCATGACCAGGTTTACTTGTGTGACGAGAAATATGACCAATGAGCAAACGGCCTCTCAACGCCGGACAAACCATTGCGGCGGAGGTCGCCGGGAGCCTGAGTTTCGGACGGGTCCGCGGGTCCGCGGGTCCGCGGGTCCGCTCACGCGAGCAGCGCGCGGCCGAAGTAGTCGCTGCTGCTGACGACCCCGGGCAGGGCCAGGAAGTACCCGCCGCCGAACGGGCTGATGTAGTCCGTCAGCGGCTCGTCGATCAGCCGCTTCTGCACGGTCTCGAACTGTCGCCTGATGTCCTGCTGGAAGCAGGTGAAGACCAGGCCGACATCGAGGTCACCGACCTCGTCGATGCCGCGGTCGTAGTTCCAGGCCCGCCGCAGGATGCGGCTGCCCGCGGTCTGCGGCGTGCGCGGGTTCGCGAGGCGCATGTGCGCGCTCAGGGGGATCACGTCCCCGGTGGGATCGGCCGCATAGTTCGGCGTGGCGTAGATGCCCTGGGCATCGAGCGGATAGCCGGTGTCGCGATAGCGCCCGAACATGAGCTGCTGCTCGTAGACGTCCACCCGGTCCCAGAACTCGACGAACATCCTGATCAGCCGCACCACGAAGTAGCTGCCGCCAGCGGTCCAGGCCTGCTCGCCGGCGGCAGCTGGCTGGACCCAGACGAGCTCGTTCATCTCCGCGGGGCTCTTGACTGCCGGGTTGGAGATGCCGTCCATGAAGCCGAGCTGGTTGCGCGGCACCGTCCCGGCGGGCCGCGCCGGGCTGGCGAAACCATCGATCCGCCAGTTCACCTGCATGCCGCCGCGAGTGTTCTTCGCGATGTCGCGCAGGGCGTGCAGCACGACGTCCGTGTGTCCCGCGGTGAGCTGCAGGATCAGGTCGCCGCCGCACTGCGCCTGGTCAAGGTTGTCGTTGGGGAACGGGTTCATCGGCGTCAGGTGCGCCGGCAGGCGGGACGCCAGCCCGTACCGGTCGTCGAACAGCGTCGAGCCGACGCCGAACGTGACCGTGAGCCCGTCCGGGACCACGGCCGGCCCGAGAGTCCCCGAATCCGACGACGGCCCGCCGATGCCGACGGGCGGCGGCGTGCCGCCGGCGGTCAGGAACCGGGCGCGGTCGGTGACGGTCTGAAACAGGTCGGTCAGCTCGGCGCGGTTGCCTGCGGTCGCGGTGAACGAGATGACCGCGGTCGCCGCCTTCGGCTCGGGCAGGATCCCGGCCTGGTGCCTGCCGTGGAACGGCACCGCGGGCAGCCGCCCGTCCACGAGCTCCTGGTTCGCGGCATCCTCCGGGTCCGCCCCGGCGCGCGACCCGCGGTACGCGTACCCGCCGGCCGCCCCGGCGATGCCGCCGGCGACGACACCGCCCGCGACCCCGCTGGCTATGCCGCGCAGGAACGAGCGCCGCCCTGGGCCAGCCGGATTCGCCGGCGTGGCGGGCTCCAGCGGCCCGGCGGCCGCGCGCGTCCCGGCGGGCTCCAGCGGCCCGGCGGGCTCGGCCGGCCCGGCGGGCTCGGGCGCTGCCGGCTCCCTCGCGGGGTCGGCTGGTTCAGAACTCATGCGCGGTGTTCCTCGGCTCTGCGATCGACGCGATCGGGGCGAGTTCCTGAAGCAGCTGGCCGCAGGCCGCGTCGATCTCCTGGCGGGCGGCCGTCGGCAGCGCGGAAACGGGAACCCACCAGCCGCCGGGCAGGCGCTCCTTCTCGATGAGCGACTGGAGGAGGTCCAGGCCCGTGTAGACCTCGGGCAGCTGCGGGTATCGCGGCGCGAGCAGTGGGTGCAGCAGGGAGAGCAGGTACCTGGTGCCCTGGATGTTCGCCAGCGCGGTGGCGAGGGTGGTGCCGCTGCCGTAGTCGTCGTGGCCGGTGAGCTGGAACTCCAGCGCGTTCTCCATGATCTCGTGGGTGCGCAGGCCGACGTCGATGAGCGGGATCTGCTGTGACGGCCACCAGGCGAGCAGGCGACGGACGTCGGTGTTGAGGGTGGCGGCGACGGCGGTGAGCTCGCGCTGCGGCTGCCCGTGCCAGAGGCCGTATTCCAGCCGGTAGAAGCCCGTCCACTGCGGGCTGCTCGTGCCCAGCGCGTCCGCCCGCCCGTCGATCTCGTCGTCGAAGTTCCCGAACGCGTCGTACGCGGCCCCGAGCGTCTCGTACTGCAGGTGGGCGGTGAGCCAGTCGCGCCTGGCCGCCCCCAGCCGGTCGCCGTGCACGTCGGCAGCTAGCGTCGCGGTCTCCCCGGCGAGGACGCGAAGCCCGGCCTCCGTGTACTGCGCGTACTGCTTGGCCAGCGGGTAGAGGTCGTTGTAGGTGACCGGGACTATAGCCGGGGTGCCGGCGGCGTGCCCGGCGACGCTGACTGTGGGCCCGGTGACCGGGTCGAAGTCCTCCACCGCGCAGAGGAACGCGTACTTACCTGAGCCGATGTTGAGGGACAGGGCCGCGGTCGTGCCAGGCCCGATGTTCTCCAGCTCGCCGTACACACCGCCGGTGGCGGGGTTGGTCAGGTCAACCTCGGCGCCGTTCTCCGCCTGGTTGGTGATCTCGAACGTGTGCCAGCCGGGACTCGCCAGATGCCAGGCGCCGCCGCATGAGGCGTCGTTGAAGGAGATGGCCGTCGAGGCGGATGAGCTGGGCGGAGCCGAACCGCCACAGGCCGTAAGTGCCGCCGCCAGCACGGTTACGGTCGCCGCGGCGGCGGTAACAGTGAGCAGGCCTTTGGTGCGCATGGCCTTCCTGGGGCGGTGACGGGGGCGAGTGGCCAGAAGCCAGCCTAGGCGGGCCGAAACGGATGGTTTAGGCCCTGAGGGCCGCCCGGACGAAATGTTCACCTGTCGATAACTCCCTGGCTACCGGCTGGACCCCTGCCTCCACGCCCGGCGACCGGGCGAACAGTTCATAGCTTGCCGGTAAATGGCCGGTGACCGGCCCCGCCGGGCGGCGCCGGCGCGTCGGTCGGGCGGACTGTCGGCAGCCGGCGATAGTGTCGTCTGACACCCGGAGATTTGCCCCCTGCCGATCGGGAAGCTGCGATGGTTCGCCGCTCCGCTCAGGCACGTGGCAGCATGCCTGGAGGAGGCGGACTTCATGGCTGCAGGCCCGGTCGGCAAGGATGCGGGACGCTCATTCGTTCATCTGCACGTCCACACCGAGTACTCGATGCTGGACGGGGCCGCCCGGCTGGCCGAGCTGTTTGCCGAGTGCGCGCGGATGGAAATGCCGGCCATCGCGATCACCGACCACGGCAACATGTACGGCGCCTACGATTTCTGGTCTAAAGCGCAAAAAGCGGGCATCCAGCCGATCATCGGGATCGAGGCCTACGTCGCGCCGGAGCACCGCAGCCTCAAGCAGCCGGTGCGGTGGGGCACGCCCGCGCAGAAGGACGACGATGTGTCGGGGGCGGGCGCGTACACGCACATGACGCTGCTCGCGGAGAGTACCGAGGGCATGCACAACCTGTTCAAGCTGACCTCCCTGGCCTCGCTTGAGGGGTACTTCCGCAAGCCCCGGATGGACCGCGAGCTGCTGTCCAGGTACGCCAAGGGCATCATCGCCACGACCGGCTGCGCTGGCGGCGAGGTGCCGACCCGGCTGCGCCTGGGGCAGTACTCCGAGGCGCTGAAGGCGGCGGCCGAGTTCCGGGACATCTTCGGCCCGGACAACTTCTACGCCGAGATCATGGAGCATGATCTTGGCGTCGAGCGGCGGTACGCCGACGGGCTCCGCCGGATCGCGCGCGAGCTGAACCTGCCGTACCTGGTCACCAACGACTCGCACTACACCCGCGAGCCGGACGCCGCTGCGCACGAGGTGCTGCTGTGCGTCCAGACCGGCACGAACATGGCCGACCCGAGCCGGTTCCGGCTCGGCGGAGACGCCAACTACTACATCAAGAGCCCCCAGCAGATGCGAGCGCTGCGCAGCGACGAAGACTGGCAGGCCGGCTGTGACAACACGCTGCTGATTGCCGAGCGGGCCGAGTCCGGCTTCGCCAAGTCCGACCTGATGCCGCGGTTCCCGCTGCCCGACGGTGAGACCGAGCAGAGCTGGCTGCACAAGGAAGTCTGGCGCGGGATGGACCGGCGCTACCCGGACGGCTACGACGACCGGCGCCGCCAGCAGGCCGAGTACGAGCTTGGCATCATCGAGACGACCGGCTACTGCGGCTACTTCCTCGTGGTCGCCGACTTCATCATGTGGGCCAAGCGCAATGGCATCCGGGTCGGTCCCGGCAGGGGCTCGGGCGCGGGCTCGATCGTCTCCTACGCGCTCGGCATCACCGACCTGGACCCGATCGTGCACGGGCTGGTCTTCGAGCGGTTCCTCAACCTCGACCGGATCTCGATGCCGGACTTCGACATCGACTTCGACGAGCGCCGGCGGGGCGACGTCATCCGGTACGTCACCGAGAAGTACGGCGATGACCGGGTAGCGCAGATCATCACCTACGGCACCATCAAGGCGAAGGCCGCGGTGAAGGACTCGGCCAGGGTCCTCGGCTTCCCGTATGCGCTCGGCGACCGCATCACCAAGCTGTTCCCGCCCGCGGTCCTCGGCAAGGATCTCCCGCTGGCCGGGATCTTCGACCCCGACCACCCCCGTTACGGCGAGGCCGGCGAGCTGCGGGCCCTGTACGAGGCCGAGCCCGAGGTCCGGCAGGTCATGGACACCGCGCGCGGTCTCGAAGGCCTGATCCGCCAGCCGGGCGTGCACGCCGCCGGCGTGATCATGAGCCGCGAGCCGCTCGTCGATCACATCCCGATCTGGCGCCGGGAGGCCGACGGCGCCATCATCACGCAGTTCGACTACCCCGCGTGCGAGGACATCGGCCTGCTCAAGATGGACTTCCTCGGGCTGCGCAACCTCACCGTCCTCGAGGACGCCGTCGCGGGCATCAAGGCGAACCGCGGCATCGAGGTGGATCTCGACAATCTGCCGCTCGACGACAAGCCGACCTATGAGCTCCTGGCCCGCGGCGACACCCTCGGCGTCTTCCAGCTTGACGGCGCGCCCATGCGGGGGCTGCTGCGGGCGATGCGCGCCGACAAGTTCACCGATATCTCCGCGGTCATCGCGCTGTACCGGCCGGGCCCGATGGCGAGCGCGCCGGTCTACGCCGACCGCAAGACCGGGCGCGCGCCGGTCATCCCGATCCACCCCGAGCTGGCCGAGCCGCTGGCCGACATCCTGGGCGACAGCTACGGCCTGATGGTCTACCAGGAAGACGTCATGTTCGCCGCCCAGCGCCTCGCCGGATACACGCCCGGCAAGGCCGACCTGCTGCGCGCGGCCATGGGCAAGAAGAAGAAGGAGGTCCTGGACAAGGAGCAGGAGAACTTCAAGGCCGGCATGAAGGCGAACGGCTACTCCGACGATGCGATCAAGACCATCTGGGATGTGCTCGTCCCGTTCTCGGGCTACGCCTTCAACAAGGCGCACGCTGCCGGCTACGCCCTGATCTCCTACTGGACCGCCTACCTCAAGGCGAACTACCCCCAGGAATACATGGCCGGGCTGCTGACCTCGGTCGCCGGCGACAAGGACAAGTCGGCCCTGTACCTGAACGAATGCCGCCGCATGGGCATCCGGGTGCTGCCGCCGGACGTGAACGCGTCGACCGCGATGTTCACCCCGGTCGGGCCGGACATCCGGTTCGGCATGGCCGCGGTGCGCAACGTCGGCACCGCCGTGGTGGAGTCGATCGTCGGGGCCCGGACGGCCAAGGGCGCCTTCACGAGCTTCTCCGACTTCCTCCGCAAGGTCCCGGTCAACGTCTGCAACAAGCGCGTCATCGAGTCACTGGTGAAGGCAGGCGCGTTCGACTCGTTCGAGCACCCGCGCCGCGGCCTCATGCTGATCCACGAGCAGGCTGTCGACGCGATCATCGACGTGAAGCGGAACGAGGCCATCGGGCAGGACTCCCTGTTCGGGGACGACACCGAGGCGGACGTGACCTTCGACGTCCCGGTCCCCGACGGCGAGTGGGAGAAGTCCACGGTGCTCGGCTTCGAGCGGGAGATGCTCGGCCTGTACGTCTCTGACCACCCGCTGCTCGGCGTGGAGCACATCCTGGCCGCGTTCACCGACTGCTCGCTGGCCCAGCTGCTCGGATCGGCCGAGGAAGAGCCAGAGCGCGCCAGCGGCAGCGGCGGACGGGGAGACCGAGACGGCCAGATCGTCACCGTCGGCGGCATCCTGTCCGGCGTCCAGCGGAAGGTGACCAAGCAGGGCAGCACGTGGGCAGCCGCGGTCCTCGAGGACCTCGAGGGCGCGGTCGAGGTGATGTTCTTCCCGGCGACCTACGCCCAGTGCCTGAGCCAGGTCATCGATGACGCGATTGTGCTGGTCAAGGGCAGGCTGGACCGGCGCGACGAGGTGCCCAAGCTGATCGCGATGGAGGTGAGCACTCCCGACGTGTCGGCCGGGGACACGGGCCCTTTCGTGGTGTCGATCCTTGAGACCAGGTGCGTCCCGCCGGTCGTCGAGCGGCTCAAGGAGGTCCTGCGTACCCATCCGGGACCGACCGATGTGCATCTGCGCCTGCTGACCGGTAACCGGACGAAAGTGCTGAAGCTGGACGATAAGCTGCGGGTCAGGCCGTCGCCGTCGCTGCTGGCCGACCTCAAGCAGCTGCTGGGTCCCGCCTGCGTCGGATAGCTCCTGACCACGTCGGATACGATCGGCAAAGGTGAGCCGGGAAGCCTGGTCGGCAGTTGGACCAGGGTAGGAGCTCGCCTTGAATCGGGACGGTCAGCACCGGGGGCGTGTGCCAGTGATCCGCAGGCTGCTGCGCGGGTCCGAATGGCGCCGTGAAGTCCTCCGGACCAACCTGTGGCTGGTGCCTGGCGTCGAGGTGCTCGGCGCGGTCATCCTTTTTGCCTGCACCTACGCGCTCGACCGGGCCGCCTACGACGGCGTCTTCACGGTGCCCGGCTGGGCGATCAGCGGCGGCCCCGACGTGGCCAGGACCATCCTCACGGCGATCGCCGCCGCCGTCATCACGGTCGTCGGTGTCGTCTTCTCGATCGTGATCGTCGCGCTGACGCTGACCTCGACCCAGTTCGGGCCCCGGATGCTGCGCAACTTCATCCGCGACCGGGGCACTCAGCTCACCCTGGGCACGTACGTTGCCACCTTCGTGTACGCGGTGCTCACGCTCGGCTCGGTCGGGCAGGGCGACCACGGCGCCTTCGTGCCGCACATCAGCGTCACGATGACGCTCGTGCTGATGCTCGCCGACCTTTTCGTTCTCATCTACTTCCTGCATCACATTGCGGTCCAGATCCAGCTGCCGGAGGTCATCGCAAGCATTGCCGGCGACCTCCAGAAGGCGATCGAGCTGCAGACGGGCGATCCGTCGGCCACCCAGGACTCGGAACTGGCGACGGTCGTGCTCGCGAGAATGGATGGCCCCGGCGGCGAGGTGGCCGCTCCGCGCAGCGGCTACCTGCAGTACATCGAGCACGAGACACTGGTACAGGTCGCCGCGGCGGCCAACGCCGTTGTGTACGTCCTGTACCGGCCGGGCCACTTCATCGTGCAGGGCCACCCGTACGTGCAGGTCTGGCCGGCGGAGGCCGTCGACCGGGTCGCGCACGAGCTGGCCGGAGCGCACGTCACCGGGCCGTACCGGACGCTCGCGCAGGACGTGTCGTTCGGCATGGACCAGCTGGTGGAAATCTGCATCCGGGCGCTATCGGCGGCGGTCAACGACACCTTCACGGCGCTGACCTGCATTGACTGGATCGGCGACAGCCTCTACAAGGTGACCGGCCGGTGGCAGCCCACCCGCGTCTACCGGGACGGGGAAGGCTCGGTCCGGGTGATCGCCACCGAGACCACCTACGCGCGCCTGGTCAGCCGGGGCTTCGAGAAGGTCCGGCAGGCCGGGCGGGGGATGCCCGCGGTGATGATCAGGCAGCTCGACGCGCTCGCGCGGATCATGGAGCGGACGACGAATAGCGAGGACCGGCAGCTGCTGCTCGACCAGGCCGCGATGATCATGCGGCTGAGCGAGCGCACGGTGGACGAGCCGTGCGACCGGGCCGACATCGACCACGCGTACGAGGGGTTGCTCGCCGCCCACACCGACGTGCTGGCGGCCGGCCCCGTCTAGCTAGGCATCGCGGCGGTCGAGGAAATAGGCGCCCAGGATGAGCAGGACCACGGTCCAGATGCACAGGACCCCGAAGCCCTCCCAGGCCGTCAGCACCGGGATCTGCGTGGGCCGGACCAGGTAGACCTCGGAGCCAGCCTGCTCGGGCAGATAGCCGTTCAGGTGGTTGAAGAACGTCGTGTCGGGGAGCAGGCCGGCCAGGATCGGCAGCACGAACGCGATGCCGATCGCGATGCTGATCGCACCCGCCGTGTGCCGCACCAGCGCGCCGATGGCCATCGCCAGCAGGCCGAACACCGTCAGGTACAGGCCGGCGCCGACGGTGGCGCGCAGCACGCCGGTGTCGCTCAGCGAGACCGAGACCTTGCTGTGCAGGATCACCGAGCCGACGAAGAACGATCCGAAAGCCACGATCTCCGCGAGCACGACCATGAGCAGGGCGAAGACGGCGATTTTCGCCAGGAACATCGGCAGCCGCTTAGGCACGGCCAGCAACGAGGCCCTGATCGTTCCCGTCGAATACTCGGTGGTGATCAGAAGCGCGCCGAGCACGCAGATCGTGAGCTGGCCCAGATAGATGGCCGCCCCGAAGATGATGCTGGTCGGGTCCGTCAGCGCCCTGGCATCCCTGGCGGCGGCGTGCGGGCCGTTCCAGTTCGCGACCGTGACCCAGCTGATGAGCGCGCTGAAGCCGATCGTGATGACGACGAACAGGATCAGCGTCCAGGCGGTCGATCGGACCGAGCGGATCTTGGTCCACTCGGCGAGCATGTAGTGGCCGAAACCGGCCGACCGGACCGGCCGGTCCGCACTGGCCTGCGGACCGGTGTAGCTGGTTGCCGGGGCGGCACTCATCGGGCGCTCCAATCGGCGGGCTGGGCGTCGAGGTGTCCGTACTCGAGGCTGCCGGCCGTGAGCTCAAGGAACGCGTCCTCGAGCGAGGCCAGTTGCGGGGTGAGTTCGTGGAGCACGATGCCGGAGGATGCCGCCAGCTCACCGATCCTCGCGGCCGGAAGTCCGCTGACGGTGAGGACCGGGGCGTCGTCCTGCTGCCCGGTGGTTGCGGCACCGCCGGTGTTTGCGGCGCTGGTGTTTGCGGTACCGCCGTTGGCCGTGGCGACAGCGCTGCCGCCCTCGGCCTTGATGAGCTCGGTGAGCCGGTCGGGATCTGGCGTCCGCACCCGGACCGTCTGGCCGGAGCCGCGCGCGATGACTTCCTCAGTGGGGGCGTCGGCGAGCAGCTTGCCCTTCCCGATCACGACCAGATAATCGGCGGTGACCGCCATCTCGTTCATCAGGTGGCTGGACACCAGGATCGTCTTGCCTTCGCTGGCCAGGCCCTTCATGAGATTCCTGATCCAGAGCACGCCCTCGGGATCCAGGCCGTTGACCGGCTCGTCGAGCAGCAGTACCTCTGGGTCGCCCAGCATGGCGGCGGCGACGCCGAGCCGCTGGGCCATGCCGAGCGAGTAGCCGCCTGCCCGCTTGCCGGCGACGTCGCGAAGGCCGACGAGTTCCAGCATGGCGTCGACCCTGCTGGCGGGCAGGCCCTGGGTCTGGGCCAGGTAGAGCAGGTGGTTGCGGGCGCTGCGGCCGTTGTGAATGGACTTGGCCTCCAGCAGGGCGCCGACGGTCCGCAGCGGGTTAACCAGATCGGCGTAGCGCTTGCCGTTGATCGTCGCCGTCCCGCCATTGGGCCGGTCCAGGCCGAGGATCAGCCGCATCGTGGTCGATTTACCGGCGCCGTTGGGGCCGAGGAACCCGGTGACACGTCCCGGCTGCACGGTAAAAGAGAGGTGATCGACCGCCACCTTGTCGCCGAATCGCTTGGTCAGGTCACGCGCTTCGATCATCGGTTTCCTCATCCGGCGAAGCTGGCATTTCATCCCGTTAGGGTCACAGCCAAGGTATCAAAGGCCGACTGGCCCCGAGGGTCGCCCCGTTCCTGGCCCTGATCATGAATGCGACGGTCCGGTATCCGCTTTGCGGCCACCGTCCCGTACGCTGCTACCAAGTATGGCCGACAACACGCAGCTACCGCCGCCAGGCGGGCCAGCTGGCTATTCCGCAGTTGGCGTGCAGCCTGGGCCCGGGGCTCGCCGCGCGCTGCTAGTGGCTGTCCTGCTCGTGGTCGCGGGGGCCGTGCTCGGCCTGATCGGCGGGCTGATCTGGGGGGCCATCACGCCGCGGGTCGTGTACCAGGTGTACACGCTCAGCCCGCCGACGGCATACGCGGTGAATCCAGAGACCAATGCCTTTGTCGCGGCCGACGGCATTTACACGTTCATCGCGCTCGGTGGCGGGGCGCTGCTCGGGCTGATCGGATACCTGTTCGGCGTGCGCAGGTACGGGCCCGCGCCGATGGTGGGGCTGGTCCTCGGCGCGGTCGCCGGGGCATTCGTCGCGCAATGGGTCGGAAACGTTCAGACGGGCGGGCATAGCTTCAATGGCCAGCTGGCCGGCAGCAAGCCCGGCGCCCTCCTGAGGGCTCCCATCGATCTGGGCTCCCACGGGGCGCTGGCGTTCTGGCCGGTGGCAGCGGCGCTCGTCGCGGGCGGGCTGGAGCTTCTCGGCGTGATGCGAGCCCGGCAGGTCAGCCACGGGGCGCACGCGTCGACCGCGTGGTCGCCCGCCGGCTTCGGGCAGCCGCAGCAGTTCCCGGCCGGCCAGGCTTCGCCGCCGCCCGCGCCGGGCTCGCCGCTGCCCGGCCCGGCCTCGCCCGGGTCGCCATGGTCTGGTCAGGCCGGGGCTGCCGCCTCCGGCCCGTCGTGGTCTGGGGAGGCTGGTGCCGGCGCCTCCGGCCCGTCGTGGTCTGGAGAGACTGGGGCTGCCGCCTCCGGCCCGTCGTGGCCCGAGGGGTCCGCGGCAGCGCCATCCGCATCACCCTGGCCGGGAGGCCCGGCCGCCTCGGAGCCCAGCCGTTCCAGCGGATCCGACGCCGAATCGTCCGGGCGCGACGAGCCCAGGAGCTAATCCGGCGGCATCCGCCGACCTCAGCGGCGGGCCTCGCGGCCGCAGGGCAGTCGGCCAGTCGGCCAGCCGGCGAGCCGCGACCGGCCTCGGGACGTCAGCCAGCCGACGTGTGCCTGCGGGCGGACCCGGTGAACTGTCCGGCCAGGTCGCACACGAAGGCGCTAGCCGGCGAGCCGAGCCCGGTGACGTCGTCGAAGCCCTTGGCGACGTGAAGTGCTGCCCTGCCGGACCCGTCGTCCCCGAGGGTGTAGAGGGAGGTCGTGATCTTGCCGGTGCCGGTCGTGGTCTTGGCCCAGTCGTTGCGGGCCAGGGCCACGCGAACACCAGGGCCGAGCGGGTCGCTGATGATGTCGTGGAACGCCGCCGTGTGCGCAAGGTGGTAGAGCGCCGGATCGATGAAGCCGAGCTCATCCTGGCTGGTCTGCGCGGCCGCGTCCGCCTCAAGCGCGGCCATGAGCGGTGAGGACAGGCTGGTTCCGCCGATCCGGCTGAGCTGGAAGCCGGGCTTGCCGCCCCGGAGGATGACCGTCTCTCCGAACAGGAACCCGGTCGCCGGGTCGGCGTCCAGCGAGATGTCCGGCACCTCGCGCATTGGGGTCTTGGCGACGTGGCCGTTCGGCAGCCGGGTGGCCAGCGCCCGGGGGACGACGCCGACCTGGAACGACGGCTGCTGGTAGATCATCGAGGTGCCGCCCCCGCTGCCATAGGAATAGTCGGCGGGATAGACGCCCGGCGGGGAGTGCTGCCACTTGCGGCCGTGCCGGGGGACGACCATGTCGCCCCAGCCGGTCTCCCATTCGTAGTTGCTGTGCTTGCCGATCGCCAGTGAGGTGCCGCCCACGGCGGTTACCCACGGCGAGGTGCCGGGGAAGTTGGCCTGAACCTCGCCGGAGAAGTCGGCCTGGCCGCAGCTGGTCGAGGGATCGTTGTAGCCGCAGTCGCCGGAGGCAAAGTTGACGCTGATGCCCTCGGTGGCGGCTTCCTCGAGCACCTGGTTGTAAGCCGACGTCACCGACAGGTCCAGACCCTGCTCGCTGCCATCCCAGGAATCGGTCAGTACGTCGGCCAGATGGTTGTCGACCACCGTCGTGACGGCGTCGAGCAGCGGCACCAGAGCGCAATCGGAGGCAGCGACGTACTCGATGTCGGCGCCTGGCGCCAGGGCGTGGACGGCCTCGACGTCCAGGGTCTGCTCCTCGTACCAGCCGGAGGCGCCGCACTGCGACTGATCGTCATAGGACTTCGGCAGCACCTGGTGGTACTGGCCCGCCGTCAGCCGCGGATCTCCGACCGCGGCCGCGTAGGTGCTGGCGTCGGCGGGCATGGTCGGCGAGGCGTAGGCGTCGACGACCGCCACGGTGACGCCGCTGCCGATGCTCGGGCTGCGGCCGACGCCGTAGGCGCCGCGCAGCTGGCTCGGCGTGTAGCCGCAGATCCCCCACGAGACATGCTTGCCGTACGCCACCGGCGTGGTGGCCGCGCGCCGCTGGCCGTAGTACTGCGAGCAGGGGGCCGCCCGGTAGAAGGCGGCGGGGAGACCGTCCGCGCCTGCGGGCGTGCTTGCAGTGCCAGCCGGGGCAGTGTCAGCCGGGGCAGTGTCAGCCGAGGCGAGGGCCGGGTGGGTCAACTGCGTCGCGGTATCCAGGCCGGTCACCGTCAGCACCGCCGGGGCGACCGTGGCGGGCACGCTGACGTTCTGCTCCGGCGCCATGGCGACGCTTCCGCCGGGCGCCCGGAAGCTGGCCAGGCGCACCGCGAACGCCGCCTGAGCCGCCGTCACCGAGCCGGTCACCGCGACGTAGTGCCTGGTCACCGCGGTCACCCGGAGCCCGGCTGCGGCCAGCCAGCGGGTGACGGCCGATAGCTGGGCGCTGGTGGGACCGAATCGCTGCTGTTCCTGCCGGGCGGTGAGGAACTTGCGGAACAGGAGGTTGCCCGGATCTGAGACCGCCGTGGCGTACGCCGCCAGTCCCGCCGGGTCTCGTCCGGCGAGGTAGACCCGGGCCGTGACCCGCTGGCCGGCCGTGTCCGGCGCGGTGACCCGGCGCGCTGCGGTGGCCCAGGCCGGATGAGTGTCCGGCACGAGCACGCGGCCGGCGGGCGTGGCGCTGGCGGGCGTGGTGCTGGTTGGCGTGGCGCCCGTGCGGGTGGCGCCGGCCGCGGCTGAGAAACCGAGAACGGTTAACGCCGCGGCGCCAAGCGCTGCGACCGCGGCCCGCGAACGATGCCGTCCCGACAGCTCCATCTGACGGATGGTAACAGGCCAGCTACGGTCAGTGATCCTGATCGAACCCGATCGACCAGTGTCACTCCGTTGCGGCGCCAGATGGGCGCCCACCAGCCGATTCACCCAGTGCAGCCCGGCGAGGGCACCCGCTCGACGCGCTCACGGGGAAGCAATCGGCCCCCGCGGACGGTCGTTTTTTGCCGCTTTATTCCGCCTCGGTGACCGTTTCCGCATGGTGGATGTGGATTTTGGGCGGCCGGGACCGCCCGGATTCCACATCCATGACGGGCGAGGACGACCGTCACCGGGCTGCCACGCAAGCGTCGCGCCAATCGGGATAAAACATCGCGCAGCGGCCGACAGCTGGCCATGATCGTTTTATGAATGTGATGTAGCTATTGCTCTGGCAATACCTACGGTACATCCACGATGCGGAAACGGCTCAAGATTGTGGGCAAAAGTGGCGAAAC
>Ga0209380_10000052_pt1 | contig 65124 bp, 61 predicted proteins | sample HubBroMetageWFT6_FD_188347 | JGI IMG/M metagenome (GOLD analysis project Ga0209380, IMG submission 188347) | Warmed and freeze-thawed soil microbial communities from the Hubbard Brook experimental Forest, New Hampshire - Hubbard Brook CCASE Soil... | ecosystem: Environmental > Terrestrial >...
CCGGCCTCGACCTCGGCCCCCGAGCGGCGACTCCATGATCACGCGGGTTTTGCGGGGTCAGGACCACGCAAAACCCGCGTGATCACGAGGCCGGTCGCTGAGCTCCCGCGGTGGGCGCCACTCAAGCCCCCGGCGCCACACCCGCCCCGGCGCGCGGGCACGGCTTCATGATCACGGATGGAAACTCAGTCCGGGCCTGAGTTTCTATCCGTGATCATGAACCCGGCCGAGCCGCGTGAGCCTGCTGACCGAGTACCTGCCGCACGCGGCCGAGACCGAGCTGAAACAGGCCGTGTACCAGGGGCGGCTCGGCGACGCCTGACCGCCGGGCGGATCGGGCCCCCGGGCGGTGCAGACCGCCGGGCGGATCAGGCCGGCGGCCCGACCTTGATCTGGTTGCTGGTTGCCGCCGCATGCAGGCGGGTGGCGGCCAGCACAATCTGGATCTCGGCGCCCGCCCGGTTGGTCGCGCTGATCGTGAACGTGTACCGGCTGTTGGCGTGGAGCAGGCCCGAGCGCAGCGTGACCCAGGCGCCGCCCTGCAAGACCTGGATGTGGACCACGTTGTCGGTTTGCGCGTCCGTGGTGGCGACGGTGACATAGTCGCTGACGCCGTGCGGGCCGTACTTGATGGTCGCGGTGATCTCGGGGACCACCGTGAACACCACGGGCGAGCTCACGGCGCCGGCACTGTCGTCCAGGCGGAACCTGGAGTTCGTGCTGAGATCAGGAGTCGCGAGCGTCACCGTGCCCTGGGCGCTGGTGGTCGCGGTCCCGACCTTCCGCCAGCCGGGCGTGCCCGCGGAGTGCTCGAACAGGTTCACGATCACGCCGGCCTTGGCCGTGCCGCCGACGGTCAGCAGGCCCGAGATGGTGGCCGACGTGCCGGCCGGGATCTGGTTGCCGCTGCCGGACTGCGCCGTGAGCACCGGCGTGCCGGCGGCGGGCGTGGTCGGGCTCGTCGACGGGCGCGGCTTGGTGCCATGCGTCGGCCTGGGACTGCCGGACTTGGACGGGCCTGGCGAGCCGGACGGTGCGGGATGCGACCCGCCGGGTGAGTGGCCTCGATGGTGATAGCCGGTCGTCCCCGCCGAGCCTGAGCCGGACGGCCCGGGCGTCGGCGGCTGGTGCCTGGGGGCAGGAGCGCCGGGCAGGATGTCGTGGGCGATGTGCTGGATCGGCGCGGGCAGCGCCTGTGCGTAGGCGGCAGCGGCGAAGCCGAGCAGCGCGGCGGCAGCCACGGCGACGACCCGGATCCGGTTGCCAGCCGCGGCGCGCAGGCGCGGCAGCCGGCTTGGCCGCGTCCCGCCGGGACGTCCGGGGGCCGGGTCGGCAATGGGCAGCGTGGGCATCGCCCTGGTCGCGGCGGTATTCAGAGCAGAGCCGTTGACTGGCGGGTGGACATTGGTCTGGAACATGGTCAGCGCCGCCCGCTCGCCGGCGAGCTCACTCGCCGTTCCGGGCGAGGCTAGCGTCTGGAACAGCCGCTCCAGGCCAGGGTCGCCTGCGGTCAGGTCTTCTGGAAGATCCGAGGTCATTAGTCCACCTCCTCCAGCGTCTGGAAGCTTGATCCGCCCCGCCGGCCGGGCGGGGGTGGTGGTCCGCCGGCCAGGGCGCGGACCGACGGGTCACCGGCGAGGGCCTTGAGGCCGCGGTGCAGAGCGATCCGCACCGCCCCCGGCGACTTACCGAGGATCTTGGCAACGTCGGGGGTCTCGAGGCCGGCGATGACTCGCAGCGCTACGGCCTCGGCCTGGTCACGGGAAAGTCCGGCGAGCAGGGCGACCGCTCGCTGCACGGACATGCCGTCAAGTACCTGCTCTTCGACGAGCTGGCGGTCGGGCAGAATCTCCAGGCCAGCGCTGACCGGGCTGGCCGGGCGCCTCGCCCGGGCCCGGGCGGCGTCGATGGCCCGGTGCCGCCCGATGGTGAACAGCCACCGGCGGAAGTCTTCCTCGCCGCCCGAGAACCGGTGCATGTCGCGGACGACCTGCAGCCACGTCTCGCTCGCGACATCGTCAGCGTCATCGCAGCCCAGGACCCGGAGGAACCGGAGCAGCGGTGGCTGCAGGCTGCGCCAGAGCTGCAAGAATCCGGCCTCGTCGCCCGCGCTGGCCCTGGCCAGGGCTTCGTCCAGCACGCCAATCGCACTCACCATCGCGCCTGTAAGGGTGGCACACCGGCGGGCGTGCCCAGGACAGGTCCGGAAATTCCCAGGCAAGCCCGCCGGTGATACATCCGTGCTACTTGACCGGAACGATCGTGTCGATCTTGCTGGTGGACGGAGCGAAGTTCCCCGTGCCGCGGAAGACGAGGCGGAAGGTGGCCGGCTTCTTGAACACGTGCACAAGGAAGAAGACGTGGCCGTGAATGCGGGTCCACTTGAGCTGAACGCGGTTCCAGTGACCCTTGATACCCAGGCGCTGGAGGACGACCGGCAGGTGCCGCAGGTTGTAGGTGCCGGCGGTCAGGTGGCCGTTGATGACCGCGGTGGTCTGGTGCGCGTGCTCGACGCGCTTGGAGTTGCTGATCGACAGCGCGGTCGGGATGCGGTGCACGGCCGGGGCCGCGGTCGAGGCACTAGCCGCAGCCACGCCGGACAGGGCGATCCCGCCCGCTGCGACAAGCACGCCGACCTTAGCCGCCAGAGCCTTGGAAACGAGCATTGTTTCTCCTTGAGGTTGGGCCTCGATCGGGGTGAGGCCGTGACAACACCGACTACAGCGACGGCCGTTCCGCATGCGTTACTGGCCCGGATGTGACCTGCGTCACACTCCGTCGATGACCTCCGCGGCGACCCGGGCGACATGCTCGGACGGAGAACCGAGCAGCCGGGCGCCGCCGTGGGCCCGCTTGAAGTAGCGGTGCGCGACGTGCTCCCAGGTCATCGCGATCGCGCCGTGCAGCTGGAGCATCTCGGCGGAAACCTCGAGCAGCGCCTCCGAGCAGTACGCCTTGGCCGCGGCCGCCCGCACCGCAACGTCAGGTGCGTCCCGCTCCGCCGCGTCCGCCGCGGCCCTGGACAGCGACCGGGCCGATTCCGCCAGTACAAACAGGTCGGCCATCCGGTGCTGCAGGGCCTGGAAGCTGCCGATCGGCCGCCCGAACTGCACCCTCGTCTTGGTGTACTCGACGGTGATCTCCAGCGCCCGGGCCGCGGCCCCCGCCTGCTCGGCGGCCAGCGCGATACAGCCGAGATCCCGCGCGCGGGCCAGCGCCGCCGGACCGCCGATCTTCCGGCCGCGCGCCCCGTCCAGGCGAACCGTCGCGAGGCGCCGCGACTGGTCCATGCTGGTCGCCGGGCTGCGGGTCACCGCCGGCTGAGCTGGCTCCACCTCGAACAGGCCGATTTCAGTTTCCGCTTGGGCGGGAACGAGGAGTACCTCGGCGCCGGCGCCGTCCAGCACGTAATGAGCTTCGCCGTCGATGATCCAGTCCTCGCCCGGAGCCGCAGCAGCCCGGCAGGCGACCTCGGCCGGGTCCCAGCGGCCCGACGCGGTCGTCCACGCGAGCGCCGCCGTGACGGATCCGTCGGCCAGGGCCGGAAGCAGCCGGGCGCAGGCGGTCTCGTCGCCGGAGCCGAGCAGCGCCTGCGTCGCCAGGACGGCCGAGCCTAGCATCGGCGTGCCCGCGAGCTCGCGGCCGAGTTCTTCCTGGACGACTCCGATCTCCGCCGGGCCGGCTCCCGCCCCGCCGAAGCGCTCCGGAATCGCCAGGCCCGCCACGCCGATCTCGGCACACAGCCGCTGCCACAGCCGAGATGTCCGGGGGGTCGTCCCGCCGGGCAGATACGGCGCGTCGTGTGCATGCTCCTGCGCGATCAGGCCGCGGACTGCGGCCCGCAAATCCCGGTGCTCGGTGGTCTCCGGCACGGTCAGTCCCCCGCAGTGAGAGCCGCCAGCACCCTGGCCCGGTGCTCGGACTGGCTGCCCCAGGCCGGGACCAGCGCGCGGACCCTGGTCAGGTAGAGGCTGACGTCGTGCTCGGCGGTGTAGCCGATGGCGCCGTGGACCTGCAGCGCGGTCCTGGCCGCGCGACTGGCGGCGTCCGCGCAGGCCACCTTGGCGGCGGAAACGTCCCGCCGGGCATCGGCCGAGCCTCCGGCGAGCGCGACCGCGGCACCGAACAGCAGCGGCCGGGCGAACTCCAGCCCGATCAGGGCATCGGCCAGGTGGTGCTTGACCGCCTGGAACGAGCCGACCGGCTGGCCGAACTGCACTCGCTGGCGCGCGTGACCGGCCGTCTGCTCCAGCAGGGCCCGGCCCGCGCCCAGCACCTCGGCCGCGCACGCCAGCGCACCGAAGTCCAGCGCGGTCGCAAGCGCGGCGGCGACGTGCGGGCCGGACGCGATCGGCTCGCCCGCGGTGACCTCGGTCAGCGTGCGGGCCGCATCGACGCTGTGGTACGTCCGGCCGGTCACGCCCCGGGCCAGTGTGGCGGTATCGGCCCGGGGGGACGACCCGCCTGGACCCCCCGCGGCTTCGAGACCCAGCAGCACGAGCCCGGCGACATCGGCGTCAGCGGCGAACGGCAGCCACGGCGGCGCCGCCAGCGTGGCGATCAGGTCACCGTTGGCGAGCTGCGGCAGCCAGGTCTCGCCGGCGGCGGCGGCCAGCAGCACCGGCACCGCGGCGATGGACTCGGCCACCGGGCCGGGCACCGCGTGGTGACCGATCTCCTCGCAGGCGATGACGAGGTCGACCGGATCGGCGCCGAGGCCGCCGTGGCCGGCCGCAACCATGAGCCCGGTGACGCCCGCATCGGCGAGCGACCGCCAGATCTCCAGGCCCGGCTTGCGGTCACCCGCCGCCCAGCTCCGGACGGCCGCCGGGCAGTCGGCCGCGGCCAGCATGTCGTGCAGGCTGGCCGCGAACTGCTGCTGCTCGGCGGACAGGGCGAAGTTCATCGCGGCATCCCGAGGACGCGCTCGGCGATCACCGAGCGCTGGATCTCGTTCGTGCCGGCGTAGATCGGGCCGGCAAGCGCGAACAGGTACCCGTCCAGCCAGCGCGAGTCCTCGCCATCGCGCAGCTCGGCGCGCGGGCCGAGCAGGTCCAGCGCGGTCTCCTGCAGGGCCAGATCGAGCTCGGACCAGAACACCTTGCCGAGGCTCGCCTGCGGACCGGTGCCCGCACCGGAATCCTCGGCCTGGCTGGCGATGCCGTAGCCGTAGAGCTGATAGGCGCGCGCGCCGATCCAGGCATCGGCCACGCGCTCGGCCAGCGGGCTGCCGGCGGGCTCGCCCGAGCGCCGGAGCAGCTCAACCAGCCGTGCCGCGGCCGCAGTGAACCGGCCAGGACTGCGCAGCGAAACACCCCGTTCGTGACCGGCCGAGCTCATGGCAATCCGCCAGCCGTCGCCCCGTTCCCCGATCACGTCGGCGTCGGGAACGAAAACCTCGTCGAGGAAGATCTCCGCGAAGCCGGCCTCGCCATCTAGCTGCGGGATGGGCCGCACGGTGACGCCCGGCGCGCGCAAGTCGAACATCACGTAGGTCAGGCCGCGGTGCCGCTGCGCTTCCGGGTCGGAACGGAACAGGCCGAACGCACGGTCGGCGAATACCGCGCGGGAGCTCCACGTCTTCTGGCCGGACAGCAGCCAGCCCCCGTCGGCCCGCACGGCGCGCGAGCGGATAGCCGCGAGGTCGCTCCCGGCTCCCGGTTCGGACCACGCCTGGGCCCAGACGTCGTCGGCGCGCGCCATCGCGGGCAGGATCCGCGCCTTCTGCTCGGCGGTGCCGTGCGCGAGCAGCGTCGGCGCGAGCACGAAGAGCCCGTTCTGGCCGACCCGGACGGGGCCGCCGGCGGCGTGGTACTCCTCCTCGAAGATGAGCCATTCCAGCAGCGAGGCGCCCCGGCCGCCATACTCCGCGGGCCAGGACACCGCGGCCAGGCGCGCGTCCGCGAGCCTCGCCTCGAACGCGCGGTGCTGCGCGAACCCCTCGGCGGTGTCGACGGACGGCAGGGGCTGCGGCGGAACGAGCTGCGCGAGGCGGGCGGCAACCTCCGCCCGGAACTCGGCCGCGGGCGGATCGAAGTCCAGGTTCACCCTGACGCTTTCTTCATCGACCGCGCATCCATCCCAGCCAGCGAATCAGCACCGGTCTCGGCGTTGTGCGCGTGCGCGACGTGATGCAGGCCGAAGACCGAGTCCATGCCGTTACGCAGCCCCATCTGGTCCTCGCACTGGTTGACCGCGCGCTTGGCCAGCGCCAGGCCGAACTGCGGCATCTTGGCGATCTTGCCGGCCAGCTCGAGGGTCGTGTCCGCCAGGTCCGCGCGCGGGACAACGCGGCTGACCATGCCCAGCTCGTAGGCGCGCGCAGCCGTGAACCGGTCCCCGGTGAACAGCATCTCCTTGGCGAACCGCGGGCCGAGCACCCACGGGTGCGCGAAGTACTCGACGCCGGGGATGCCCATCCGCACCACCGGGTCGGCGAAGAACGCATCGTCGGCGGCCACGATCAGGTCGCATATCCAGGCGAGCATCAGGCCGCCCGCGATGCACGCGCCCTGCACCATCGCGATCGTCGGCTTGGGCAGCTCCCGCCAGCGGCGGCACATGCCCAGGTAGACCTCCATCTCCCTGGCGTACCGGCTGTCGGCGCCTTCCTTGTTCACGTGATCCCACCAGATCACGGCCTTGCGGTCGAAGGACTTGTCGATGTCGCGCCCTGGCGTGCCGATGTCGTGCCCGGCGCAGAAGTGCTCACCCTCGCCCGCCAGGACGATCACCGCGACCTCGTCGTCGCTGACCGCCCGCTGGAAAGCGGCGTCCAGCGCGTAGGTGACAGCCGAGTTCTGCGCGTTGCGGTAGCGCGGCCGGTTGAGGGTAATCACCGCGGTCTGACCGCGGGTCTCGTAGCGGACGACGTCCTTCTCGACGACTTCGTCCGGCCCGGTTCCCGGCTTCACCGTCATGCTGATTCCTCCCTGAGCTGCCGCTTGAGTACCTTGCCCGCCGGGTTGCGCGGCAGGACGGGAACGAACTCGACCTGCCGGGGCACTTTGAAGTTCGCCAGCCGCTCCCGGCAGAAGCCGGTGACGTCGTCCGGCGTCAGCTCGCGGCCGGGGCGGAGCACAACGAAGGCCTTGCCGACCTCACCGAGCCGCTGATCGGGGATGCCGATGACCGCGGAGTCGGCGACGCCATCCAGCCGGGCGAGAGCCTGCTCAACCTCGGCCGGGTAGACGTTGAACCCGCCGCAGATGTACATGTCCTTCAGCCGGTCGGTGATGGTGAGATTGCCCGCCGCGTCGAGCCTGCCGACATCTCCCGTGTGCAGCCAGCCGTCCGCGTCGATGGCCTCGCTGGTCGCAGCCGGGTCATCCAGGTAGCCGAGCATGACGTTCGGGCCGCGCAGCAGGATCTCCCCGGCGCCGGTGTCGTCCTGGCCCGCAAGCCTGATCTCGAAGCCGGCCGCGGCCCGCCCCGAGGTGGTGGCCACGACCTTCGGATCGTCGCCGGGCCTGCACATGGTCGCGACGACGGCCTCGGTAAGCCCGTAGGCCGTGAGCACGGTCTCGAAGCTGAGCTCGGACTGCATCCTCTCCACGAGCGCCACGGGCACGACCGCGGCGCCGGTCACGGCCAGCCGCAGGCTGGCCAGATCCAGCTTTCCCCTGGCGGGGTGGTCGAGGATCGTCTGGTAGATCGTGGGCGCCCCCGGCAGCACGGTGATCCGCTCGGATTCGATCAGCTGCATGGCCTGCTCCGGGTCGTACACAAGCTGCGGAACGATCGCGGCGCCGGTCAGCAGGCACACCAGGATGCCCGCCTTGTAGCCGAAGCTGTGAAAGAACGGGTTCAGCACCAGGTAGCGGTCGTCCCCGCTGACCTCGCCGCACTCGGCCCAGGCCCGCGCGACGTCGAGCGACTGGCGATGGGCGCTCATGGCGCCCTTGCTCCGGCCGGTCGTGCCCGAGGTGAACAGGATGTCGCTGACGTGCCGGGGCTCGACGGCCCCGGCCCGCTGCCCGGCCGCTCGCTCGTGCCCGGCGCCCCGCTCCTCGAACTCGGCCCAGGGAAGCGGCCGCGGCCCGGTCGCCGCGCTCCCGGCCGGGCTGAGTCCGACCGGGATATGAACGACCAGGCTCAGCCGGTCGAGCCGGCCGGCTTCCGGGTGTGCCGCCGCGGACCGCAACTCGGCGAGCCGGTCGGTGCCGAGGAAGTGGTCGGCGACCAGCAGTGCTCGCACCCCGCTGCGGCTGATCACGTCGAGTGCCTCGGGCCCGGTGAAGCGCGTGTTAACCGGGACGAGCGTCGCGCCCGCGTACAGCGCGCCGAGCGCGCCGAGTACCCAGTGGTGGGTGTTCGGCGACCAGATGGCGACCCGGTCTCCCGGCTCCACGCCGTGCTCGATGAAGGCTCCGGCGACCGCGCGCACCCGCGCCTGCAACTCACCGAAGGTCAGCCGCGGTCCGCCCGGCTCGGCAATCGCGGTCTGGCCGCCGAACAGGCTGGCGGCCCTGTCCACGGCCGCCGGGATCGTCAGTGTCACCGGGCTCCTCGGTCCACCTGCCAGGCAAGCAAGTGCTTGGTAGGTAGAGCGTAACGGTTGCTTGGTAGGGTGGCCACCTGCCAGCGAGCGCAGGAGGTGCGGTGCAGCTGACTGACGAGGACGGCGAGTTCCGCGCCCGCATCCGGCAGTGGCTCGAGGACAATCTGACCGGCGAGTTCGCGGCGCTCCGGGGCCAGGGCGGACCCGGACGCGAGCACGAGCACTTCGAGCAGCGGCTCGCCTGGAACCGGCACCTCGCCGCCGCCGGCTGGACCTGCCTTTCGTGGCCCGCCGAGTACGGGGGCCGGGACGCGACGCTCGCGCAGCAGGTCATCTTTCACGAGGAATACGCGCGCAGCGGCGCTCCCGCCAGGGTCGGGCACATGGGCGAGGAACTGCTCGGGCCGACGCTGCTCGCGTTCGGCACCGCCGGGCAGAAAGAGCGGTTCCTGCGCCCGATAGCCGAGGTCGGGGAGCTGTGGTGCCAGGGGTACTCCGAGCCCGGTGCGGGGTCCGATCTCGCGGCGCTGACCACATCGGCGCGCCCGGACGGCGACGAGTGGGTGATCACCGGCCAGAAGGTCTGGACCTCGCTCGCCCGCGAAGCGGACTGGTGCTTCCTGCTGGCCAGGACCGACCCGGGATCGCGGCGGTCGGCGGGCCTGACCTATCTGCTAGTGCCGATGCGCCAGCCGGGGATCACGATCCGGCCGATCACCCAGCTCACCGGTACCTCGGAGTTCAACGAGGTGTTCTTCGACGGCGCGCGAACGGCCGCCGGCATGGTCGTCGGCGAGGCCGGTGACGGCTGGCGGGTGGCCATGGCCACGCTGGCGATCGAGCGGGGCGTTTCCACGCTCGGCCAGCAGGTCGGCTATGAGCGCGAGCTCAACGCGCTGATCGCGGCGGCCAGGCAGACCGGAGCCGCCAGTGACCCGCTGCTGCGCGACCGGCTGGCCCGGGCGTGGATCGGCCTGCAGGTCATGCGCGAGCAGGTACTGGCCATGCTGAGCGGCGAGACCGACCCGGCGGCCGGCGGCGCGTCCGCGGTGAAGCTGATCTGGTCCCGGTGGCACCGCGACCTCGGCGAGCTCGCGATGGACATCCTCGGCCCGGCGTCAATGCTGGCGCAGGGGCCGCCCTATGACCTGGACGACTGGCAGCGGCTGTACTTGTTCAGCCGGGCCGACACCATCTACGGCGGATCGGCGGAGATCCAGCGCGGCATCATCGCCGACCGTGCGCTCGGCCTGCCGCGACAGCCCCGCGGCTAGCGGTGCTCACCCGGGGGGACGACCCCCGGACCCCCGCGGACATACAAACGGAGGCAGGAACGTGACGACTGGACAGCCGATGCCGCCCGCGGGCCGGGACATGCTCGCGGGCAAGGTCGTGGTCATCACCGCGGCCGCGGGCGCCGGCATCGGGGCCGCGGCCGCGCGCCGCTGTCTCGACGAGGGCGCGCAGGTCGTGATCAGCGATCAGCACGACGCACGGCTCGCCGCGCTCGCCGACGAGCTGGCCGGGCAATACGGCGACCGGGTCTGGTTCAGGCCCTGCGACGTCACCGACGACGACGCCGTCCGCGCGCTGATCGACGGGGCCGCCGGTCACTTCGGCCGGATCGACGTGATGATTAACAACGCCGGCCTTGGCGGCACCCGGTCAATCCTGGAGATGACCGACGCGGAGTGGTCACGCGTCCTCGACATCACGCTGACCGGCACGTTCCGCTGCACCAGGGCCGCGCTCAGGCAGATGGTCGCCCAGGGTCACGGCGGCGCGGTCGTCAACAACGCGTCCGTGCTTGGCTGGCGAGCCCAGGAAGGCCAGGCGCACTACGCCGCGGCCAAGGCCGGCGTCATGGCGCTGACCCGGTGCGCGGCCATGGATGTGGCGAGCCACGGGATCCGGGTCAACGCGGTGGCGCCGAGTCTCGCGACGCACCCGTTCCTGGCCAAAGTCATGAGCGAGGAACTCCTGACCGAACTCGCAAGTCGCGAGGCGTTCGGCCGCGGCGCGCAGCCGTGGGAGGTAGCCAACGTGATGGTGTTCCTCGCCAGTGATTACGCCTCTTATCTGACGGGAGAGGTCATCTCCGTCAGCAGTCAGCACGCATGAAACTCAAGCGCATCAGCAATTACCTCAGTTAGCTCTTTTTATCAGCGCATACGCAGGTCTAGGGTGAGTCCGATTTGGATCATCCGAAGCTGGGAGGTATGAGTATGCGCTCGCGCAGGCTCACAAAGTGGCTTGTCCTGGGAGCGGTGCCCGCCACCGTGACCATGATGGTCGTACCCGCAGGCATCGCCGCCGCGAGTTCGGCCGCCACTGCAGGTGCACAGCAGTACGTGGTCTTCTTGAAGACGTCATCGACGGGCTCGGTATCGGCGCGAGCGGCCGCGGCTCGCCGCGCGCAGGCGCCGCTGGCTGCCCAGATCAAGTCACTCGGCGCGCACGTGACCGGCACGACCACCGCGGTCAGCGCGGTCTTCGCGACGATGACCGCGAGCCAGGCCCAGGCCGTGGCCGCCAATCCGGCCGTCGAGCTCGTCGCCCCGAACGGCATCATCCAGGGAGCGACCGCGCCGAGCATCAGCACCGCCGGCGGCAACCCGAGTGCATCCCCGGGCGCCACCGCCCCGGACACCCTGTGCGGCACCTCATCCGACCCCCAGCTCAATCCCGAGGCTCTGTACAACATCAACGCCCAGGCGCCGACGCCCGGCGCGGACGGCGCGGGCGTCAAGGTCGCGCTGATCGCGGACGGCCTCAACCCGGCCGACCCGGACTTCAGCCGGAACGCGGCGTTCGCCTCCACGGGCTCGGCTGCCGGCTCGCCGGTTGTGACCGAGGAGGACTTCTCCTCCGACGGCACGAACGCGGCGACTCCTGGCGGCGAGGCGTTCCTCGACGCCAGCTCGATCGCGGCGCAGGGCAACACGGCCTACGACCTGTCGCAGTACGTCAGCTCCGCGCACCCGCTGCCGGCCGGCTGCGACATCAAGGTCCAGGGCGTTGCCCCCGGCGCGAGCGTCCTCGCGCTCAAGGCCTTTGCTGAGAACAACGACACCACTACCTCCGGTTTCGTGCAGGCGATCAACTACGCCGTCGCGCACGGCGTCAAGGTGATTAACGAGTCGTTTGGCAGCAACAACTTCCCGGACCTGACGGCCGACGCCACCCGCATCGCCGACGACGACGCGGTCGCGGCCGGAGTCACCGTCGTGGTCTCGACCGGAGATGGCGGCCTGACGAGCACTATCGGCTCGCCCGCCACCGACCCCAACGTGATCAGCGTCGGTGCCTCGACCACGTTCCGGGCATTCGAGCAGTTCAACTTCGGCGGCATCAATGACCCGGCCGCCAAGCCCGGCCAGTACCTGGACAACAACGTCGCCGCCATCTCCTCGGGCGGTATGGCGGAGAACGGCAGCACCGTCGATCTGCTGGCGCCCGGCGACTGGAACTGGGCCCTCTGCGACACGGACATCACGCTGTACACCGACTGCACCAACGAGTCGGGCACCGGTTCCCCGATCCAGTTCACCGGAGGTACCAGTGAGGCCTCGCCGCTGACCGCGGGCGCGGCTGCCGACGTGATCCAGGCCTACCGGGGCAGCCACGGCGGCGCATCGCCATCGCCAGCGCTGGTCAAGCGCATCCTGATGAGCACTGCGACCGACATCAACTCCCCGGCCACCGAGCAGGGCGCCGGCCTGCTGAACGTCGCCGCCGCAGTCGCGATGGCGCGCTCGATCGGCGCCCACGGCGGGGCCGCGGGCGGCGGAGTCCTCGTCAGCCAGGGTCAGGTGGACGTGCAGCAGAAGCCTGGCGCGACCACGAACCGGACGATCGCCGTCACCAACACCAGCAACGCCACGATCAGGGTGCGGCTCGGGACCCGTCAGCTGACCAACAAGGTTGCCAGCCACAGTGGCGAGTTCTGCATGCAGCCGGGCACCCCGACCAGCGCCTGCCCGGCCAACACCGGGGTCTTCCCGATCTGGAGCGGTGTCGCCGAGGTCTACCAGAACGTGACGTTCAATGTCCCGAGGACGACCGGGACGTCACGGCTCGACTTCTCGACCGACTACCAGTACACCGGCCAGACCTCACTGCTCCACGTCGCGCTGATCGAGCCGAACGGGACCTACGCGGCCTACGACGACCCGCAGGGCCTGGCCGACTTCGGTGCGGCCCAGGTGTCGAACCCGCCGGCCGGTAAGTGGACGGCAGTGTTCTTCACCGAGCAGAACGGCGCCACCTCGGGCGGCGTCGGAACCTCGGGTCCGGTCCAGTGGAACGCCACGACCCTGACCGCTGTCCCCGGCAGCCGGATCAGCCCGTCGGCGTTCACGCTGCACCCGGGTCAGACGGGCGACGCGCTGCTGCGCGTCAAGAGCCCCGCGGCCGCGGGCGACACCTCCGAGTCGGTCGTGATTTCCGCGCCCGGCCAGCGGACCTCGGTGCCGGTCGCGATCCGCACGATCATCCCGACGAACCGTAACGGCGGCTCCTTCCACGGCGTCCTCACGGGCGGCAACGGCCGCGCGGGCACGCAGGCGGAGGCCAACGACTACGTGTTCGACGTGCCGAAGCACGCCAAGGGCCTCGACATCAGCGTGAAGCTGGCCAACGATCCGAATGACCTTCTGATCGCCCAGCTGATCGCGCCCAATGGCGAGGACACCAGTTACACGACCAACGTCACCTACCTCAAGAAGATCATTCCGGCTGACGCCTTCAGCACCAGGTTCGCGAACCTCTATCACGCGAATCCGGCTGCAGGCCAGTGGACTCTGCTGCTCGCGTGGCAGAACCCGGTCAGCGGCCTCGAGCTGTCGGAGCCGTTCAGCGGTCAGATCAGCTTCGCCGCTCCGGCTTCGTCCAGCACGCTGCCGCGAGGATCCGCGCTGAAGCGGGGCAAGCTGTACACCTTCAAGGTGCGCATCCACAACAGCGGGCCGTCTCCCGAGTGGTACTTCGCCGACCCGAGGAAGAACACCGACGAGACGATCTCGCTGCTCAACCAGAACGGGAACGTCGCGAGCACGTCGAAGCTGACGCTGCCGCTGGCAGAGCCATCAGCCGGGTTCGCCTTCCCCTACTACCTGGTGCCGTCCGACAGCCGCCAGCTGACCGGACGTCTGACCAGCACCGTTCCAGTCAACTTCGACATGGAGTACTTCCCCGGTGACCCTGACCTCGAGGGCGTCCGGGCCGGGCACGAGGCCAGCCTGACGGTGAGCGCACCCCAGCTCAGCTCGGGCCTGTGGCTGCTGAACCCGGACGAGGTCGGCCCGTACCCGGCGACGGGCGCACCGGCCGCGAAGGCCTCCGCTTCGATGAAGGTCACGACTCAGGCGTTCGACAGCAACGTGGGTTCCTCGACCGGCGACATCTGGTCGCTGTCCAACGGCATCGGCAAGGGCGGCTTCACGCCGGTCTACGTGCCCGCCGGCGGCACGGCCACGATCAAGGTGTCGATCAGGGCCACCACCGCCGTCGGCTCGCGTGAGTTCGGCGACGTTTACGTCGATGACCTGGCGGTTGCTGGTTTCACCGGCATCTTCGGGCTTCCGAGCGCCGACCAGATCGTCGCCATTCCGTTCAGCTACCGGGTCGTCCGGTAGTCCGCTTTCTAGATAAGGCGCCAGGCCGGGGTTCCCCGGCCTGGCGCTTTGCTTTGCGGGCCGGAATCTAGATGGGTCGCGCCGGCACTGGCTCCTCGGTGTATCCGCCGCTGCCGTCCGGCTGCACCCGCCACGCCCGCTTGCCGGCCAGCATGCTGACCGCCTCCTGCAGGCCGGTGTCGACGTAGTGCAGGCCCACGCCGTCCTCGGTGGCGTAGCCGGCGTCGAGTGTCCCGTCGGCCACCATCCGCCGGTACACCTCGCGGCGGGGCTGCGCGGCCGAGTCGTCATGGACGCCGTTGCTGGCCGGCAGGAGGCCGATGCCGTCGGTGAACGGGTCGAGCCCGTCGCGGAAGGAGTCCGTCGGGCCGCCGCGATACCAGCAGAGGCTTCCGGCGCTCCCGCCCGCCAGCACGACGCCGGCCTCCCAGCACTCGCGCATGATCTCGCGCAGGCCATGCGCGCGCCAGATCGCCATCAGGTTCACCACGCTGCCGCCCTCGACCAGGATCACGTCCTGGGCCAGCAGGTGCGCGCGCGGGTCGGGCACGCTCGGCTGGGTGAAGAGCGTCAGCACGCTGAGGTCGACATCCTTCCGCCGGCCGATCGCGGCCCTGAAGACCTCGATCGCTATCGCGGAGTCGCCGACCGCGGTGGGCACGTAGCAGAGCTGGCACTGGCCGTGCGGCTCGGCCAGGCTCAGCGCGTGCTCGATGAGCGGCAAGGGGCCGCCAGGATTCGACCTGCTTCTGGTCACGCCGGAGAAGGCGAAGATCTGTCGCGGTTTCGGCACCGGGTCAGAGTAGCGGGACGGAGCCGCAGTCGCCCCGGGTCACCGTCGTTCCGCACATAATATTTGTGCTAATGAACATTACCTCTGTACGTTAGAGGCGTGGACGGAAACGCGCGCCTCAGCGCCCTGGTACAGGTCCTGCAGCAGGACGGCCATCTCGACGTCGCCGATATGGCGGCCCAGCTGGGCACGGCCGAGATGACGATCAGGCGTGACCTCGACCGCATGGTCACGATGGGCCTGGCCCGCCGGGTGCGCGGCGGCGCGATCAGCCTGCTGATGCGCGGCCAGGAACTGCCGTACTCGATGCGCGTGCTCGACCGCGCCGACGCGAAAACCCGCATCGCCGCCGCAGTGGCCGACGTGCTGGGCGACGGCGAGGCCGTCGTGCTCGACAGCGGGACGACCGCGGTGCTCGTCGCCAGGGCGCTCGCGGGCCGGCGGCTGACCGTCATGCCGATGTCCCTGCACGCAGCGTCGGAACTCGCGGGCCGCGACTCGATCCGCCTCCTGATGCCCGGCGGCGATACCAGACCGGGCGAGCTGTCGATGATCGGGCCGCTCGCGCTCGCGAGCCTCCGGGCGCTGCGCTTCGACACGGCGGTGCTGAGCTGCTGCGGCTTCGCCGACGGCCGGATCACGGCGCACGATCTCGGCGACGCCGAGGTCAAGCTCGCCATGGCGCAGGCAGCCGCGCGGGTCGTCCTGGCGACCGACAGCTCCAAGTTCCGCCAGACGGCGATGGCCGTCGTAGGCGCGGCGACCGAGGCCGACATGGTCATCACCGACACCGACGCTCCGGCCGAGGCGGTCGAGTCGCTTCGCTCCGCCGGGCTGGAGGTTCGTTGTGTCTAACTCAGTCCTGGCCCGGACGACTCCGGGCGACCGGGCCCCTGGCCGTGGGCAGCGCGCCGCGACGATCGCCGTTTTCGTCAGTCACGGACTGCTGTTCGCCTCGTGGGCCGCGCACATTCCTCAGGTCAAGGCACACCTGGCCCTGAGCGACGCGACGCTCGGGCTGGCGCTGCTCGGCGCCCCGCTCGGCTCGGTGGCAGCGATGCTCCTCGCCGCGCGGCTACTGCCCGAGCTCGGCAGCGCCCGGATGGTGCAGATCAGCCTGCTCGGCTACTGCGCGGCCGGACCGCTCGTCGGCCTGGCCGGCTCGCTGGCCGGGCTGTTCACGGCGCTGTTTGCCTGGGGAGCCTGTCAGGGCGCGCTCGACGTCTCGATGAACACGCAGGCGGTCACGGTCGAGCGCGCCGAGGGCCGGCCGCTGATGTCCGGCTTTCATGCCAGCTGGAGCCTCGGAGCCTTCGCCGGGGCTGGGATCGGCGTTCTGGGCGTCGCTGTCGGCCTCTCGCTGACCCGCCAGCTGGTGCTGCTGGCGGTGCCGGTCCTGGTAGTCGCGGGTTCGCTGACGCGAGGGATGCTGCCCGATCCGCCCGGCCGCTCGCACCCGGCGGGCCGGCCGGCCGCGCTCCTGTCCCGGCCGGTACTGCTGCTCGGCGCGATCGCGTTCGCGTCCATGCTCTGCGAGGGTGCGAGCGCCGACTGGGCCTCGGTCTACCTGCGCGGGTCGCTGCATCTGGGTGCGGCGGTCGCCGGCATCGGCTACACGGCGTTCTCCCTGACGATGGTGATGGTCCGGCTATCGGGGAACCGGCTGCTGGCCCGGTTCCCGAGCCGGCGCCTGCTGCCGGTGCTTACCGGCTTCGCCGCCATCGCCTTCACCGTCGGGATCCTGGCTGGCAGCGGAGCGAGCGTCATCGCCGGATTCGCCTGCCTCGGAATCGGACTGGCCCTGGTGATCCCGTCGGTGAACAGCGCGAGCGGGCGACTGCCCGGCGGCACTGGCACCGCGATCGCGATGGTGTCCGCGTTCGGGTGGGCGGGCTTCGTCTTCGGGCCGCCAGTGATCGGCCAGATCGCCTCGGCGACCTCGCTCACGGTCGCGCTTCTCCTGCTGCCCGTGCTGACCGCGCTCATCGCGGTGGCGACAGCGAGGACCCGGATCCTCGGCACCGATCCCGCGCCGCCGCCGTGATAACGTCGCGATGCCCGCTACCGACCGGAGGAGGTGAGACCCATTACCGCTCGTAACCGGCTGGGTGCTCCCTCCGTATCGGTGACTCATCTGACCTAGGTGGCCGGTCGCCACGGGAGCGCTCTTGGAGCTTCCCGAAAGGTGTTGCACCTATGCAGTTCACTCACGACACGACCTCGGATGACGTTCGCGAACGACTCTTCACCCTCGACGACGTCGCCGGCGCGCTGTGGACGCCCGTCGGCCCCGCCGGGCCGAGGCCGCTGATCCTGTTTGGTCACGGCGGCGGCCAGCATAAGCAGGCACCAAGCGTGGTGGCCAGGGCCCGGCGCTGCGTCGCGGCCGGATTCAGCGCGGTGGCTATCGACGCGCCCGGCCACGGAGACCGCCCCAAGACCGAGCGCGACCAGCAGGCCATCGCGGCGATCAGGCGGCGGCGCGCAGCCGGTGAGCCCGTCCTGGAACTGATCGTCAGCTACAACGCCGCGCTCGCGGCCGAGGCGATCCCCGAGTGGCAGGCCACTCTGGACGCGCTGCAGAAACTGGACGAGATCGGGCCCGCCGCGCCCGTGGGCTACTGGGGCGTGTCGATGGGCACGACGATCGGCGTTCCCCTGGCCGCGGCCGAGCCGCGGATCGCGGCCGCCGTCCTCGGGCTGATGGGAGGCGACGCCCTGGCCGAGCCCGCAGCGCTGGTCACCGTCCCGGTCCAGTTTCTCGTGCAGTGGGACGACGAGCTGGTGGCGCGGGAAACGGCGCTGGCGCTATTCGACGCGCTCGGCTCGGCGGAGAAGACGCTGCACGCCAATCCCGGCGGGCACGCGGATATACCGGCCTTTGAGCATGAAAGTGCCCTGGCCTTCTTGGCCCGTCACCTAGATGATCAATTCCAAGGGATGCCTACGGAGGGTGTGGGGTGGGCGGCGGCCGAAGCCACCGCGAGACGGTGAGGCGGCGGGCTGCCGGACCTGGTTGTCGAGGTGGCAGCGGGCGGTCAGGCGTCAGGGTCGACTTCGGGGTGCGTGAACCGCGCGGGCTTGCCCAGCGACCGGGCGTAGGCGATTTCGGCTCGGGTGCTGTCTCCGATGTAGTCGCCGACTACGAGTACCTCATCAGCGAGGCGGATCTTCGCCCGGTGCAGATCGTCGAGTCGAACCTTCAGCACCTCGGCCTCGACCGGATCGGACCAAAGTTCGTGCGGCGACTTCAAGTCACAGCCCGGTTTGACGACAATCTTTCCGGCTCTGGTCTCCCGCAGATCGGCCTCGTTCATCTCGGTCATGAAGCGGGTGGAGCCGCAGATCACGACGATACGCGGGAGGCTCAACAGCTTCTTCGCGTCGGCGAGCTTCTGCTCGGGAGTGAGCAGTTGCGGGTATGACACTGGTTCCTCCTGGTGGTGCGGTCCAAGGAGTGCCTGCGGAGACGACAACGAGAGTGTCCAAGATAGTTTTGTGACGAACGATGTGGACACCTAGCCGGCCCCGCCGACGTTTGCGTGTCTAGTACGAACTGTTCGTACTAGACACGCAAACGTCCGCGCTGATCATGATCCGATGCGGCTGGCCGGACTCCGGGGCGGTCAGTTTGCGGCTTCTGCCTGATATGCGCGGGCGGACGGAGATCATGACCCGAACGTTTGTCTGATCGGTGTGGCTGGCGCAACACCATTCAGGCGAACGTCGCGTCGGAGAGGTCGCGGCCGGGTCCGCCGCGAGCAGGTCAGATTCGCTCGATGATCGTGGCAGTCGCCATCGCGCCGCCGGCGCACATCGAGACGAGCGCCGTAGTGGCGTCCCGGCGCTCCAGTTCATGGAGCGCGGTGGTCAGCAGCCGCGAGCCCGTGCTGCCCACGGGGTGCCCGAGCGCAATCGCGCCGCCGTTCACGTTGACCTTGTCCGGATCGGGATCGTGCTGGCTCATCCACGAGAGCACCACCGAGGCGAACGCCTCGTTGACCTCGAACACGTCGATGTCATCGATCGTCATCCCGCTGCGCTTGAGCACCCGCGTCGTCGCGGCGACAGGACCGTCCAGGTGGTAATAAGGCTCATCCCCGATGAGGGCCTGAGACACAATGCGCGCCCGCGGCCGCAGCCCGAGGTCGCGCGCCCGTTCCTCGCTCATGAGCAGTACCGCCGCGGCGCCGTCGGAAATCTGCGATGACGTGCCGGCCGTATGCAAACCGTCGGGCAGCACCGGCTTGAGCCCGGCTAGCGCCTCGAGCGTCGTCTCCCGCAGACCCTGGTCCCTGTCCACGACCCGGTATTCGCCGGTCGGCTTGCCCTCGGCGTCAAGCACTGGCGCCTTGACCGGCGCGACTTCGCGGTCGAACCGGCCCTCGGCCCAGGCGCGCTGGGCATTGCGCTGCGACTTCAGCCCGAACGCGTCCAGATCCGCCCGGGTGATCCCGCGCCGGACGGCGATCCGCTCGGCCGCCTGGAACTGGTTCGGCATGTCGATGGCCCACCCCTCGGGCCGGGGCGTGCCGATCCCGGTGCCGATGTTGGCGCCGAGCCCGACGCGGCTCATGGCCTCCACCCCGCAGCCGATCCCCACGTCGATGGCGTCGGCAGCGATCAGGCCGGCGATCAGATGCACGGCCTGCTGAGCCGAGCCGCACTGAGCGTCGAGAGTCTGGCAGCCGGCCTGGATCGGCATTCCGGCGTGCAGCCAGGCAGTGCGGGTCACGTTGCCGGCCTGCTCACCCGCCTGGGTGACGCAGCCGCCGGCGATCTGCTCCACCTCCGTCGGATCAATCCCGGCCCGCTCGACCAAAGCGGTCTGCGCCCGGCCGAGGATTTCCGCTGGGTGCAGGCCCGCGAGCGCACCCCGCCGCTTGCCTATGGGCGTCCGGACCGCCTCGACAATCACCGCTCTGGCCACATCAGCTCCTAACTCCGCGCGTTCCCATACTAGAACGTGTTCTTGAAATTTCGAGTCCTCGCCCATTCACCGCTGGCGCCGGGCATGCTTGAATCCGACTAGAACACGTTATAGATCCCGGCGGCCCGGACCCCTCTGGAGGCACGGCATGGCTGAGTCGCAGCTAGCGCCCGGCTTTGACCTGACCGACCCTGACCTCTACGCGCACCGGGTGCCCCAGGAGGAGTTCGCGCTGCTGCGCCGCTCAGCTCCGGTCCGGTGGAACCCGCAGCCGACGGACATGGGCTTCGCGGACGAGGGTTTCTGGGCCGTCACCAAGCACAAGGACCTGGTCGCGGTCTCCAGGGATTCCGACACCTGGTCCAGCTATGAGAACTGCGCGATCGTCCGGTTCCCGAGCGGGAACACCCGCGAGCAGATCGAGCTGCAGCGGGTGATCATGCTCAACATCGACCCGCCGCACCACACCAAGGTGCGCGGCATCGTCTCGCGCGGCTTCACGCCCCGTGCGATCAGCAACCTGCGCGACGTCCTGCAGGACCGAGCCGAGAAGATTGTCAAGGAGGCGATCGAGAGGGGATCGGGCGACTTCGTGACTGATGTCGCCTGCGAGCTGCCGCTCCAGGCGATCGCTGAGCTGATCGGCGTGCCGCAGGAGGACCGGCACAAGCTGTTCTCCTGGTCCAACGAGATGGTCGGCTACGACGACCCCGAGTTCGAGGGCGATGGCGAGGCCGCCTCCGTCGAGATTCTCAGCTACAGCATGGTGATGGCCGAGGACCGGCGGGCCTGCCCACGGGACGACATCGTCTCCAAGCTCGTCAGCGCCGAGATTGACGGCGACCAGCTGACCTCCGACGAGTTCGGCTTCTTCGTGATCCTCCTCGCGGTGGCAGGGAACGAGACCACTCGCAACGCGATCTCGCACGGAATGCTGGCGTTCCTCGACAACCCCGACCAGTGGGAGATCTTCAAGGCGCAGCGTCCCGAGACGGCCGTGGACGAGATCGTCCGCTGGGCCACCCCGGTCACGGTGTTCCAGCGCACGGCCACCAGGGACACCGAGCTCGGCGGCCAGGAGATCAAGAAGGGCCAGCGAGTGGGCCTCTTCTACCGGTCGGCCAACTTCGACGAGGAAGTGTTCACCGAGCCGGAGCAGTTCGACGTCCTGCGTGACCCGAACCCCCACGTCGGGTTCGGCGGCACGGGCGCGCACTACTGCCTGGGCGCCAACCTCGCCCGGCTGGAGATCAGCCTGATGTTCAACGCGATCGCCGATGCGATGCCGGACATCGCCAAGGCGGGCGATGTGCAGCGGCTGCGCTCGGGCTGGCTCAACGGCGTCAAGCGGCTGCCAGTCAGCTACCGCTGACGATCATCGGCCGTCCTCACCCGGCGGGAAGACTTCGTCGAGCGAAATCGCGGTAGCGGCCGCGTCGGCCCAGGCGCCTAGCTGGTCTAGATTGCCGCACGCCATGACCCGCTCCCGGATGCTATCGGGCAGATCGAAACCGCGCGCGGCGAGGAAGCGGATCAGCATCGCGGCCTCACCCTTCGCGCGGCCCTCGGCCTCACCCTTCGCGCGGCCCTCGGCCTCACCCTTCGCGCGGCCCTCGGCGAAGTAGCGGTCGATGAACTCGTCCTTGAACACCATGGTCATCAGGGCCTCCAGCGCATTCCGCGCCGACGCCGAAGCCGCGGCGCGAATGAGATGAGTATATGTTCGGAGCCGATCATCGCTCAGGCCAGCGGCCGCGACCGTGGCCAGGACGAACCGACGGCCGTCCTCATTCTCCAGGTCAATGGCACCGGTGAGCGCCCCGAGGACTGCCAGCTCAGCGTTGGCCGCGCTGGCCTGTGCCGGCGGGGCCGGCGTGGTCTGCGCGTCGATCACTAGCGGCGCAAGATCGAACCCCGGATGCCCCGTGACGATCGTCTGCCGTGCCCATCGCGCGGTCGTCAGGTCCCGGCAAATCACCATGAGGACCACCCGGCAGCGGTGCTGAGCGCGGGCTAAGACGAGGTAAGCCGGCCAGACCCAGGACTTGTCGTTGTCCGGTGCGGTCTGCACCTCGATGACGACCGCCAGCTTTCCTTCGGGCCCCTCCAGGAGGATGACCGCGTCGGCGCGTAACTCGGCCGGCAGGGCCGAGCTCACGTCGCCTGCGGCCATCACCGCAGCGCAGCCTGACGGGACAGCAACTCCCAGACCATTAAGCAGCTCTGCCGCCAGCAGCGGATTGCAGCGCAGAAGCTCGACCGGACCTTCGTGCACGATCCCCGGCATCGGCCACCTCCGAGCCCGGAACGAGGCCCGGCCGGACGGCTGGGCTCTCAGCCCATGACACCAGCCGCCACCGACAATCGACGCAACTGCGAACAGAGCCGGATGCGGGACCGTGGGCGAGCCCAGTCAGTCGGGCGTGTCGGCGACGACCCACATCGAGAAGTACTGCGACCCGCCGCCGTAGGCATGCCCGAGCGCGGTACGCGCGCCTGCCACCTGATGCTCGCCCGCCTTGCCCATGACCTGCATGGCCGACTCGGCGAACCGCAGCAGCCCGGAGGCGCCGATCGGGTTCGAGCAGAGCACTCCGCCGGACGGGTTCACCGGGATCGACCCGCCGATCTCGGTCTCGCCCGATTCGGTGAACTGCCAGCCCTTGCCCTCGGGGGCGAAGCCCAGGTTCTCCAGCCACATCGGCTCGAACCAGGAGAACGGCACGTAGATCTCGGCGACATCGATCTGCGCGAGCGGATCAGTGATGCCTGCCGCGTGCCACAGTGCCCTGGCCGCGTCCGCGCCGGCCCGCGGGTTCACGTTGTCCTTGCCGGAGAACATCGTCGGCTCGGTCCGCATCGAGGTTGCCCTGATCCAGGCAACCGGGGCGACCGAGGCCTCGGCGGCGGCCTGGTCGCCGATGATCACGGCGCAGGCTCCGTCCGAGGAAGGACAGGTCTCGTCGTAACGGACCGGGTCCCAGAGCATCGGCGAGGCCTGGACCGACTCCAGGGTGATGTCGGGCTGCCGGAGGTGCGCGTAGGGATTGCGGGCCCCGTTGCGCCGATCCTTCACGGCCACCATGGCGCCCACGTGCGTCGGCGCTCCGCTGCGGCGGATGTAGGAGCGGATGTGCGGGGCAAAGTAGCCGCCCGCCCCGGCCAGCAGCGGCATGGAGAACGGCGGCGAGATCGACAGCGCCCACATCGCGTTCGACTCAGACTGCTTCTCGAATGCAACCGCCAGCACCCGCCGATGCCGGCCGGCCTGCACGAGGCTGGCCGCCACATTCCCGGTCGCGCCGCCCACCGAGCCGGCAGTGTGCACCCGGAGCAGCGGCTTGCCCACCGCGCCGAGCGCGTCGGCGAGGTACAGCTCGGGCATCATCACGCCCTCGAAGAGGTCGGGTGCCTTGCCGACCACCACGGCGTCGATGTCGGTGATGTCCAGCCCGGCATCGGCCAGCGCCCGGTCGACGGCCTCCCGGCACAAGCCCGCGATCGACACGTCCGGCCGCTTGCTGCGGTGGTGAGTCTGGCCGGTGCCGAGCACCGCAGCCCGCTCCTTCATCGCGCCTCCATCACGCACACGAGGTTCTGCTGCAGCACCGGGCCGCTGGTCGCGTGCCCGAGCGTCCTGCCGGCGTCGCCAGAGATGATGTGCCTGGCCGCCCAGCCGATGCGGGCCAGGCCCGCCGCGAACATCGGATTGCCGGCCAGCGTGCCGCCGGACAGGTTGACCCGCGTCGCGTCGCCGAGATCCATTGCCTCGCGCAGCAAAAGTTCCTGATGGGTGAACGGCGCGTGCAGTTCGGCCACGTCCACATCGGTGGCCCCGGCCGCGGTGGCCGCGCTGGCGGCGGAGGGCGAGGTGAGAAGGTCGCGGGCGCCAAGCGAGCCGGAGTCGATGCGGTGCTCGAAGCCGGTGATCCAGGCGGGCCGCTCGCAGAGCTCCCTGGCCCTATCGCCAGCGGCGAGGATCGCCACCGAGGCACCGTCGGTCACCGGGGCGCAGTCATGCGCGCGTAGCGGATCGGCCAGGTACGGCGCTGCCAGCAAGTCGTCCGCGCTTACGTTGCCGGAAAGCTGCGCCCTCGGGTTCGAGACGGCCGCGGCCCGGCTGGCCACAGCAACCTCGGCCATCTCGCGTTCCGTCCATTTACCGGCCTCGATGCCCAGCCTTGCCTGCAGCGCGGCGATGCTCACCGAGTCCGGCCACAGCGGCGCGACCGTATACGGGTCGAGTTGCAGGGCAAGCACGCGCCGCAGATCGCCGGCCGATGACTTGCCGAACCCGTAGGCAAGCGCAATATCGACCTCGCCGGTCAGCACCTTGACCCAGGCCTCATACAAGGCCCAGGCCCCGTCCATCTCGACGTGCGACTCCGCCACCGGCGGGAAGGCCCCGATCGCGTCGACCGCGGCGACAAAGGAGAAGGCCCGGCCAGCCAGGTAGTCGGATGAGCCCGAGCACCAGAAGCCGATCTCCCGGCGGGACAGCCCCGTCTGTGCCAGCACTTCGCGGAAGATCGGCACGAGCATCTCGACGCCGTTCGTGGTGCCGGTGGTGTGCCGGACGCTGGGCGCCTCGGCGAAGCCGATCACGGCCACGTCCCTCATGCCGCGGTCCAAACCGATCCACTCTCCTTCCGGCCGGGATTACAAGTGGTGCGCATAGGACTCATACGGCGCATCCGGCTCCCCGGTCGGCTCGAAATGGCTGATGTTCTCCGAGCTGGTGGTCCACTCCTCGCGCGGCCGCCAGACCGCCCGAACCCGCATGCCCATCCGCACGTCCGACGGATCGCAGCCGAGAATCAGGTGCTGGAACGCGATGTCGGCACCATCCAGCAGCACCGACGCCGCGACGTAGGGCGACGGAATCCGCTGGCCGCGGAACGGCACGTTCACGATGCAGAAGGTCGTGACGGTACCCGTGTCGGGCAGCTCGACATCGGTGGTTGTCGGCACGCCGTCGGTCGGGCAGGCCCCGCGCGGCGGCACGTAGACCTTGCCGCACTCCGGGCATCGCTGCCCGATGACCTTGCCCTCCTTGAGCCCGAGGAGGTAGCGGGTCTCCTCGGCTGAGGCGCTGTGCTCAATCCGGAGGCGTATCGGCGTCACGATCATGGTGACATGCTCAGCGTCTTCGACGGGAACGGGCTCCGCCGCCGCCAGTGGCGTCTCGCCCGCGCCGGCGCTCACCGGCTCAAAGCACTCGATGTCGCGGATGTGGCCGGATCGGTGCTCGGCCCACCGTGGCCGGACCCGCAGGCCCGTGTGCATTTCGGCGGCATCGCCGGCGTCCACCGCGTGCAGCATGCCGGTGTCAGCCCCGTCCAGCTGGATCAGCGCCCAGGCGAACGGACGCTCCAGGGGCTGGCCCGCCCGCGGTTCGGGCTGCCACGACCAGGTGAGGACCGATCCTTCCGGACCGACGGGGACGAGTTCCTCCGGCGGCGAGAAGGTGACCGGATCGTACTCGGCAGGCGGCACATGCACCCGGCCGTCGGCGCTGCGCGAGCCCAGGATGCGCCGGCCAGCCAGCGCGGTCATGAACTCGCTGAGCACCGGGCCGAGTGACCTGGTGTAGTCGAAGCTGGTCTCGAGCGGAGCGCTGAGCGGCACAGTCACGGAAGAAAGTGAAACACGTTCTAGGAGGCGACGCCAAGTGCGGGCCCGAAGTCCCGGCTGCCTACTCGCCCCGGAACTCGGGCTTGCGCTTCGCGGCGAACGCGCGCGGGCCTTCCTTCGCGTCGTCGCTGGTGAAGACCGCCATGCCGATCCTGGCCTCCAGGACGAACGCCTCGTTCTCGGGCATGCCCTCGGTATCCCTGATCGTCCGCAGGATGGCCTGGACGGCCAGCGGCCCGTTCGCGGCGATCAGGTCGGCGATTTCCAGCGCCTTCGCGAGGGCCTGCCCGTCCTCGACGACGTGGCCGATCAGGCCGATGCGGAGCGCCTCCTCGGCGGTGATGTGCCTGCCGGTGAGCAGAATGTCGGCGGCCACCGTGTACGGGATCTGGCGCACGAGGCGAACCGCCGACCCGCCGAGCGGGAAGAGCCCCCAGCGCGCCTCGGACACACCGAACTTCGCGCTCCGGCCGGCGATCCTGATGTCGGTGGCCTGCAGGATCTCCGTGCCGCCCGCGATGGCCGGGCCCTCGACCGCGGCGATCAGCGGCTTGGTCAGCCGGCGCCCCTTGAGCAGCGAGTCGATGACCGAGAGGTCCATGGCCCCGCTGCGGAAGCTGTCACCCGGATGCGAGGCCGTCATCGCCTTGAGGTCCGCCCCCGCGCAGAACGCCCCGCCCGCCCCGGTCAGGACGCAGGCCCGGATCTGCGGGTCGCTGTCCACCCGGTCCCAGGCCTCGCGCATCAGCGCCATCATCGGACCGCTGAGCGCGTTGCGGGCGTGCGGACGGTTCATCGTGACGATGAGGACGTGCCCGCGCTGCTCGACCAGGGCATGCGGCTGCTCCTCCTGCTCCGGATGGGTCGAGGTCACCGCAATTGCCTCCTTAGGGTTGCCCAGAACGATAACACGTTCTAGTTTCTTCCCATGGCGCTGAACATCGCAGACCTATTCGAGCATGCCGTCGACGCGGTGCCCGAGCGCCTGGCCATCGCCTGCGGGGAGGCCGCGGTGACCTACTCCGGGCTTGAGGCGCTCAGCAATCAGGTCGCGCACTACCTGGCGGCCGGCGGCGTCACCGCCGGCGATCACGTCGGCGTCTACGGCCGGAACTCGATCGAGCTCGTCGCGACGTTTCTGGCCTGCTACAAACTGCGCGCGATCGCGGTGAACGTGAACTACCGCTACGTCGAGGACGAGCTGCGTTACCTGTTTACCGAGGCTGAGCTCAAGGGCCTGGTTTACGATCGCCAGTTCGGCGAGCGCGTGGCCGCGGTTCTGCCTGAGTACCCGCAGCTCACGGCCGTCCTGGCAATCGAGGACGGCAGCGGGATCGCCCTGCCGGCGGGCGCCGAGGACTTCGCGACGGCGGTGGCCGGCCAGTCCGCGGAGCGCGACTTCGGCGAGCGCACCGCCGACGACATCTACATGCTGTACACCGGCGGGACGACCGGGTACCCGAAGGGCGTCCTATGGCGGCACGAGGATGTCTGGCGCACGCTCGGCGGCGGGATCGACTTCGCTACCGGTGAGCGGATGCCGGACGAGTGGGAGCAGTCAAGGCGCGCCGCGGCGGGTCCCGCGGGCCTGGTACGGCTCGCTACCGCGCCGCTGATCCACGGGAACGCCCAGTGGGGCGCGTTCGCCGCCCTCTTCGCCGGCGACGCCGTCGTGTTCGTGCCCCAGTTCGACCCGCATGAGATCTGGCGGGCGGTGCAGCGCCACCGGGTCAACGTGCTGATCATCATCGGCGACGCGATGGCCAGGCCGCTCATCGAGGCCTACCGGCTGGAGGAGTACGACGTCTCGTCGGTACTCGCGATCTCCAGCAGCGCGGCCTTGTTCTCTCCCTCCGTAAAAGAGGAGTACCTCGCCCTGCTGCCGAACGTCGTGGTCACCGACGCGATCGGCGCATCGGAGACCGGATTCACTGGCCTCGGTTATGTGTCGGCCGGGAACAAGCGCGCCGAGGGCCCGACGGTTACTCCCGGCCCGTCGACGATCGTCATCGACGAGCAGAACCGCCCGGTCGGGCCCGGCGGGACTGGCAGGCTTGCCCGCGGCGGGCACATCCCGCTCGGCTACTACAAGGACCCGGTGAAGACCGCGGCGCTGTTCGCCGAGGTGGACGGAGCGCGGTACGCGGTGCCCGGCGATCTGGCCAGGGTGGAGGAGGACGGGTCGATCACCCTGCTTGGCCGCGGCAACACCTGCGTCAATACTGGCGGAGAGAAGGTGTACCCCGAGGAGGTCGAGGGCGCACTGAAGTCTTTCGGCGGCGTCTTCGACGCGCTGGTGATCGGAGTGCCCGACGAGCGGCTCGGCCAGCGGGTGGCGGCGATCGTCCAGCCGCGCGACGGGCAGGACATCGACCTCGCCGCGCTCGACGCGCACCTGCGCACCAAGATCGCCGGGTACAAGGTGCCGCGCTCGGTGTGGCTAGTTGACCAGATCGGGCGGACGCCGGCGGGGAAGGCGGACTACAGCTGGGCCCGGCGGCACGCCGAGGAACAGCTCGCCGCGGCCGCCGGCCAGGCAGCCCACTAGGCCCTCAGGGCCGGGAGGATCGTCATGCGCACCGAGCTCTGCGAGCAGCTGGGCATCGAGCACCCGATCTTCGGCTTCACGCCGTCCGAGCACGTGGCCGCGGCCATCAGCCGGGCCGGCGGGCTCGGCGTCCTCGGCTGCGTCCGCTTCAACGACGCCGAGGAGATGGACAAGGTGCTGGACTGGATGGACGCCAGCACCGATGGCCGGCCCTACGGCATCGACGTCGTGATGCCGGCCAAGATCCCCGCCGAGGGCGCCGCGATCGACCTGACCAAGCTGATCCCGGACGAGCACAAGGAGTTCGTCGATCAGACGCTGATCAAGCTGGGCGTGCCGCCGCTGCCCGCCCAGGCGGAGTCCAGGGCCGGAGTACTCGGCTGGCTGCACTCGGTGGCCAGGGCGCAGGTCGAGGTGGCGCTTGCCCATCCCGCCCGGCTGATTGCCAACGCGCTCGGCTCGCCGCCCCCGGATGTGATCGCCAGCGCTCACGACCACGGGATGCTCGTCGCGGCGCTGGCCGGGAAGGCCGCCCACGCGCGATCGCACGTGGCCGCGGGGGTCGACATCGTCGTGGCGCAGGGCTACGAGGCCGGCGGGCACACCGGCGAGATTGCCAGCATGGTCCTCGTGCCGGAGATCGTGGATGCGGTCGGGGCCGAGGTCCCGGTACTGGCGGCCGGCGGAATCGGTTCTGGCCGGCAGATCGCCGCTGCGCTCGCGCTCGGCGCCTCCGGCGCCTGGATGGGCTCGGCCTGGCTGATTACCGAGGAATATACGAACCTGTCGCCGCTGCCGGGACTTCGCGAGGCCCTGCTGAAGGCGACCTCGTCGGACACCATCCGGTCGCGTGTCTACAGCGGGAAGCCGGCCCGGCTGCTGAAGAACAAGTGGACCAGCGCCTGGGAGGAGCCGGGTGCTCCGGAGGCGCTCCCGATGCCGCTGCAGAACTTGCTGGTCGCCGAGGCGCACCAGCGGCTGATGCAGTCAGGGGACCCGGACGTGATCCCGATGCCGGTCGGGCAGATTGTCGGCCGGATGAATGAGGTCAGGCCAGTCGCCGCGGTGATGGCGAGCCTCACCAGCGAACTCGACGAGACCATCGCCCGGCTGGCCAGGCAGTAGTCAGAGCGCTGGCCGGTCCTTTTTCGGCAGCTTGCTGACTACCGCGTCGTAGGAGGCATCGATCGCCTCGAGCATCTCGTCGTCCGGGATGCCGCCGCCCACGCGCAGCGTGTTCCACCCGGACCTGCCGATGTAGGCCATCACGCTGGCGTCATCCGGGAAGCGCTTCAGCCACTCGTCGGCAACTTCCCTGGTGAGACCGCATTTGAGACCAACCCCGGTGCCGGGAGGCATGCCGAAGAAGGCGAAGATCTTGGGGCCGACCTTGGCGACGACGTCGCCTTCCCATGGCTCGTCCTGCCAGGCGCCGGGCTTGGCCAGGCTGTAATCGAGTAGCTCGTCCCAGGTCATCACAGCTCATGCTCTCATCGCGAGGCGCCGGACCTCGGCCAGCGTCCGCATTGCGCGGGCATGACCCTCTTGCTCGGCTTTGTCGAGCCTCGCTGATCGAGTGCGTCCATTCCGGTGTTCGGCGAGCCGGGCCTGGGTAGGCCACGTTCCGCACGTGAGATCTCAGGATGTTGTCCGAACCGGGCGCCCCCCACGTCCTTGTCAGCAGTTCTCGACAATGCAAGGGAGCACCGATGACCAACAACCCGCGTGACCCGCTCCCGGGCCAGGAACCAGGTCAGCCCCAGGACCCTCGCCAGCAGCCACTCGGCGAGTCCGCGGAGCAGCGGGCAGGTAACCAGCCCTCTCAGCAGCAGCCGGGCAGACCGGGGCAGCAGATGCCTGCCTCTGGCGCCGGCGAGACGCCGGCAACGGGCTCAACTGCGTCGGGTATGCCCGCTTCGTCCTCCGGCTCCGAGGCGCGCGGTTACCAGTCTCCGCAGCAGGGCCAGCAGACGTCTCAGAGCTACCAGCGGACAGAGCCGGCCTACCAGACGACCAGGGCCGCCCCGCCGCCGCGCAAGTCGAACCGGAACCTGGCGCTGTTCGGGATTCTCGGCCTCCTCGCAGTGGGCGGCATCATCGCCGGATTCGCCGCGACCAACAACAGCAACACGTCGCCGGCGGCCGCGATCCACCGGCCGCTCCCGGCCCACCGACTGCTGGCCAACTTCAGCGGGACCGGGCCGAGGTTCTCCGCGCCGTTCGTGGTGACGGGCAGCCCGGTGACCGCGCGGTACAGCTACGTGTGCGGTTCGGGCACCGCAGCGCATCACTTCTCGGCCGGCCTGGTGGCCGTCAACCGGACCGACACCCAGATCATCGTCCCCAGCGCCACCGGAGCGAGGGGCGCCGGCACCACGACGCTGCACCCGCGCAGCGTGGGCAGCGCCTACCGCATCGGCGCGGACTCGACGTGCCCGTACAACGTCAAGGTCTACCAGCCGTAGGGCACGAGCCCGATCCGGTAGCCCGCGGCGCGCGGCGGACACACCCCGCGCTGCGGGCTACCGGCGGTCCGGGCGCAGCGGCCGCTGCCGTGCGTGGCGGCCTGCGGCACTGCCGCTGTCTGAGCCTTGTGCGACGATCGGCGGATGAGCGAGCGCCCGGTGATGAGAGTGACGAGCGTAACCATCGGAGCTCCCGATCCGCGGGAGCTGGCGGCGTTCTACGCCCGGCTGCTCGGCTGGCCAGTCGTCCACGAGGACCCGCCGCCAGGAGGGCCGCCCGAGGATGGCTGGGCGCAGCTGCGCCCGCCGCCGGGCGCCGTCGGCCCTACCCTGAACCTCGAGTACGAGGCGCAGTTTGTCCGGCCGACCTGGCCCAGCGTGGCGGGCAAGCAGCACATCACCCAGCACCTGGACATCGCGGTCACTGACCTCGATGCGGCGGTTGCCTGGGCCGCCGAAGCGGGAGCGACCCTGGCCGATTTCCAGCCGCAGGAGCACGTTCGCGTGATGTTCGACCCGGCGGGCCATACCTTCTGCCTGTTCGCGGCCGGAGGCTGACGGCCGGGAGCCCTTGACGAATCTTATGAACGTTCGTTTAATTCTGTCATGGGCCGCATCGCGGGGGTAGCCGCCGCCGAAACGCGCGAACGGCTGCTGCGCGCGGCGGCCGCGGCATTCGCCGAGCGCGGCTATGACGGCACGCGAGTCGCGGACATCGCGGCCGCGGCGGGCGTCAGCAACGGCGCCATGTACGCGCACTTCGCCTCGAAGGCGGACCTGCTCGTGGACGCGCTGCGTACCCACGGGCCCGGGCTCCTGGCCAGCATGTTCGCGGCCGATCCGGGCCGGTCGGTCACCGACCTGCTGCTGGTGATCGGGCAGCGGCTGCTTGGCCGCCGCGATCCTGGCGGTTATCTCATCGTCGAGGCGCTCGTGGCGGCCCGCCGGGACGAGGACCTCGCCCGGCCGATGCGGAGCTACATCGGCGAGCGGGCCGACTGGCTAGCCGGGCTCATGGAGGTCGGCCAGGCCAGCGGCGAGCTTGACCCGGCCCTGTCGCCAGCGGCGTTCGCTCACTTCTGTCTCCTGCTCGCCATGGGCAGCGCGCTCGTGACACCCGACCTGCACGCGGTCGCCGACGACGAGTGGGCAGCGCTGCTGGCCCGGGTGGTGAGTGCCGTGGCTCGCCCCGGCGGCACGAGTCCGGAAGGAGCACGGCAGTGAAGGTGCAGATTAACCCCGACGTCTGCCAGGGGCACGGCCGCTGTTACGACCTCGCCCCCGAGTTGTTCGGTGAAGACGAGGAAGGTTTCGGGCAGGTCCTCCGCGATGGCGTGGTGCCTGAAGAGTGGGAGCGCCAGGCCCGCCTGGCGGTAGCCAACTGCCCTGAACGCGCGATCGAGCTCGTCGAGGAGAGCTGACATGAGCGTGGATGAGCGGTTCACCGGGAACTACCGGGAGCAGAACGACGACCAGCCGCTGGGCGTCCGCAACGAGATCGTGACCGGCCCGGTGTCCGACTGGGCGACCGACTTCTCGCACATGGAGCCGGAGTGGGCGGCCGACCCCTATGTGATCCAGGACGACCTGCGGCAGCGGTGCCCGATCGCGCACACCGACCGGTTCGGCGGCGGCTGGCTGCCGGTGCGGTACGAGGATGTCGCAGCGATCGCGTACGACACCGACCGGTTCTCGTCGCGGGCGATCATCATGAGCAACTTCCGGCCTCCGCGCGACATTGCGCCGATTGGCGGAGCGCCGCCGATCTCCTCCGACCCGCCGTTCCACCACGACGCCCGCAAGCTGCTGCTGCCTGCGTTCACGAAGACCGCGGTCGGCCGGCAGGAACCGTCGACGAGGGAGTTCTGCCACTCCCTGATCGACGCGTTCGGCGACCGGGACGTCGTCGACGCGGCCAATGAGTACGCCCAGCACATCCCCATGCGGGTGATCGCTGACATGCTCGGGTTCCCGCCCGAGGACGGCCCGCAATTCCGCCAGTTCGTCGAGAACACGCTCGAGGGCATCAACCGTCCGCCCGAGGAGCGCATCGCCGGGATGATGCAGCTGCATGACTATCTGCTCGAGCAGGTTCACGACCATCTCGACAACCCGCGCGATGACCTGACCACTTACCTGCTGGGCGCCGAACTCTACGGCCGCAAGCTCGAGCCCGCCCATGTCGTCGGCAGCATGATCCTGCTGCTGATTGCAGGCATCGACACCACCTGGAGCGCGATCGGCGCCTCGCTCTGGCACCTGGCGAGGACACCAGCCGACCGCGAGCGGCTGGCCGCCAGCCCGTCGCTGGTGCCCACGGCGATGGAGGAATTCCTGCGCGCCTACGCGCCGGTGACGATGGCCCGCCTGGTCAGGGAGGACATGAGCTGGCACGGCGTCGACATGAAGGCCGAGGACTGGATCCTGCTCTCGTTCCCGGCGGCCAACCGCGACGCGGCCCAGTTCGACCGGGCCGATGAGGTAATCATCGACCGAGAGGTCAACCGGCACGCGGCCTTCGGCCTGGGCATCCACCGCTGCGTCGGATCGCACCTGGCGAGGATGGAGCTCCGGGTCGCTCTCGAGGTCTGGCTGGAGCGGATCCCGCAGTTCAGCCTGGCCGACCCGGCCGGGGTGAAGTGGTCTACCGGGCAGATCCGCGGGCCTCGAGCGCTGCCGCTGCGCATCGGAGGCTGACGAGGTTATCGAAAGCCGTGATCCCTTCCGGCGCGCCGCTCAATATCCTCGACCCGTTCCTGTACGCGGGCGATCCCGGCCCGGCGTACCGGTGGCTGCGCGATGAGGCGCCCGTCTACTGGGACCCGGTAAACCGGATCTGGGGGATCTCCCGCCATCGGGATGTGCTGGCGGTCGAACGCGATGCCGTCCGCTACAGCTCGGCCAGCGGCAGCCGCCCGCTGATCGAGATGACCGCGTCGATGATCAACCGCGACGACCCGCGTCATCAGCAGCAGCGCAAACTGGTGTCGAGGCGGTTCTCACCGCGCGCCGTGCGCCGGCACGAGGAGCGCGTGCGAGCCCTGGCCGCCGAGCTTGTCGAGGGCCTGGCCGCCAAGGGAACGGCGGAGGTGGTGGCGGATCTAGCCTCGGCGCTCCCGGCGATGGTCATCGCTGAGCTGCTGGGATTTGATCGAGCGCTGTGGCCCAAGTGCCGCGAGTGGTCGGAACGGACGATGAGATCGGCTGGGTTCCGTAACGACGATCCCGGCCAGCCGCCGGGATCGCCGGAAGCAGTCGGCGAATTCGTCGCGGCCTTCTGCGAGCTGGTCGAGGCGCGCCGCACGGAACCCCGTGACGACCTGGTGTCGGCCTGGGTCCACGCGACGATCGACGGCGAGCCGCTGGACCTGCCCGAGATCATTCAGGAGGGGCTGCTGCTGCTCGACGGCGGCGCCGAGACGACACGGTCCGTCATCGGCCAGACCGTGTGGAATCTGGCCCGCTTCCCCGAGCAGCGCGAGATCCTGCTCGCGGACCCGCCGGTCATCGCGGCCACCGCGGTCGAGGAGTTCATCCGGTACGCGACGCCCGTCCTCAACATGCGGCGCACCGTGACCGTAGATCACCAGCTCCACGGGCAGGATCTGCACGCCGGCGACCAGGTCCTGCTCATGTACGGCGCGGCTAACTCCGACGAGCGGGAGTTCGATGATCCCGCGCGCTTCGACGTGACCAGACAGCACAACCACCACGTGGCTTTCGGGCTCGGCACGCACTTCTGCCTGGGCGCCAACCTGGCCCGGCTGGAGCTGCGAATCCTGTTCGACGAGCTGCTTCGCCGGCTGCCGGGCATCCGGCTGGTCCCCGGCTGCGAGCCCGAGTTCGCGCCCGGCTACTTCACCCGGACGCTCAGGGAGCTGTGGGTGGAGTTCAGCCCGGTTCGGCCTCGCTGACGGCGGCAGCAATCGCTCGCGTGACGTAGCCGATGATGGCCTCGGCGGCTAGCCGGCCGGGATCCAGATCCGGGTTGTAGATGCAGACCGACCAGCCGGCGCAACCCTCACCGGTCAGCGCCGCGACGGTGAGACGGGCGAGCTCGTCCCAGGTGAGGCCGCCGGGCTGCGGATAGTCGATCGCCGCGAGGTCGGCGGTCGCAAGGACGTCGAGATCGGTGTGCAGCCACCAGGGCGCAGGCAGCGTGCTTGCTTCCCGCGCTGCCGCCCCGCCGGCGAGGTCGGCGGGGCGGATCAGTGCGCGCACCTGGCCGGCCAGCGTCGGAGCGCCGGCCGCCGCGAGCTCGTCAGCGTCACGGCAACCGACGGCGACGACGTCATGCCCGCGGATGCTGGGCAGGACTTCCCGTAGCTGCGGAGACAGGTCGGCATCAAACAAGCGCAGCGCCAGGCCGAGCTCGCAGTCCGCGGCCTCCCCCGTCGGCGATAGCCGCGGCGGCCAGGCGTCCTCGTGCCCGTCGACAAAGAGCAGCCCGACTTGATCTTGCTCGGTCTGCAGGGCGCTCAGGGCGCCAAGGATCACCGGGCAGTCGCCGCCGAGGAGCAGCGGGAACTGCCCGGCCCGGCGCGCGGTGCTGACCGCGTCGCGGACTCCGGAGATCATCGCGATCAGCGCATCCTCGGCCAGCAGGCCCGACGGCCCGCGGACCGGGTGCGGAGCCGGAAGCGCGACGTCGCCGGCGTCGGTGAAGCGGCCGCCGGCGGCCAGCCGGGCGGAGAGGCCGCGCTCTCGCAGAACGGCGGGCGCCCGCGCGACGCCGTTGTCGGTGCCGCTCGAGTTTGTCGGCACGCCGATCAGGGTGACGCCGGTGATCATGAGCAAGTATCGCTCTCGCCCGTCGCGACGTCGCGCAGCGCCGCCACCGTGGCGCTGATCGCCGGCCTGCGCGCCGCAGCCGTCCGCCACAGCGCGTAGATGCTACGGCGCAGGGCCGGCTCGACCTCGATCAGACTCACGCCGTCGGGCACCGGACCTCGGCCCAGCCGGGGCATGACGGCAATGCCGAGTCCGGCCGCGACGAGTGCGAGCTGGGTCGCGTACTCGTTGGCCGTGTGCGCAAAATGCGGTTCCTGGTCCGCTGAGCGGAGCGTGAAGGTCAGCCAGTCGTGACACGACGTGCCCGGCGTCCCGCAGATCCACGGGCCGCCGCCCAGCTGCGCTAGCCGGACGGCCCCCGAGCGGCTGCCGGTGCCGGCCAGCGGATGGCTGGCCGGTACCGCGACGTCGGCAAGATCCTCGGTCAGCAGCGCCCTGCTCACGCCCTCCGGCGCCGCGAGGGGCGCGTTCGACCAGTCGTGCGCGATCACAAGGTCCACGGCCCCCTGGACCAGGGCCTGGACGGACTCGCTGGTGTCGGCCTCGGTCAGCTCAAGCTGCAGCGCCGGATGCCTGGCTGCGAGGAGCCGCATCGCTGGCGCCGCGAGCCCGCGCGTCGCCGTGGGCAGACTCGCCAGCATCAGCCGGCCGGCGACCGCGCCAGCCCTGGCGTCGACGTCGGCCTGCGCCAGCTCGGCCATCGACAGGATCGCGCTGGCGTGCGAGGCAAGCAGCTGCGCGGCCTCGGTGAGCCGGATCCCGCGCCCGCTGCGCTCTACCAGCGCGGCCCCCGACTCACGCTCCAGCTTCGTCAACTGCTGCGACACCGCCGACGTCGTCACGTGCAGCTCAGCGGCGGCCGCGGTAACCGAGCCGTGCCGCGCGACCGCCTGCAGGACGCGAAGGCGCTCCAGGTTCAACACCTTAGCAATCCTACAATGTAGGGCTCACTATTATTAACTTGTACTACGAATAGCCGTACGGCAGATTGAGGGCATGACGACCACTAGGTCAGGCTGGCAGCTGCAGTATCTGACGCTCGCCCTGATCTGGGGGCTCAGCTTCCTGTTCATCAAGGAAGGAGTCCGGGCGTTCGCGCCGCTGCAGATCACTCTGGGCCGAGTCGCGATCGGCGCGGCGGTGCTGCTGGTAGTGCTGCTGGCCTGCCGCGAACGACTGCCCCGCGGCGCCCGGACCTGGGCGCACCTGGCGGTGGTGGCGGTGATCAACAACGTGATCCCGTTCAGCTTGTTCGGCTACGCGGAGCAGCGCATCCCGTCGGCGCTGGCGGGCATCTGCAACGCCAGCGCGCCCCTGTTCGGCGCCGTCGTAGCGTTCGCGATGCTCCCGGACGAACGGCTGAGCCCGCGCCGCGCCGCCGGACTCGGTGCCGGGTTCGCAGGCGTCTTCGTGGTGCTCGGCGCGTGGACCGGTCTGAGTGGTCACGACCTGGCCGGCGCGCTGATGGCCCTCGGCGGCGGCCTGTGCTACGGGATCGGCTTCCCTTACACCCGCCGGTTCCTGACCGGCACCGGATTCTCCAGCCTGTCCCTGGCGTCCGGCCAGCTGGTGTGCGCCACGGTCGTGCTCGCGATCGTCACCCCCGCGCTGACCAGCCCGCCGACGCAGTGGCCGGCCGCCTCGGTGATCAGTGTCGCGGTGCTGGGCGCGCTCGGTACTGGCATTGCCTACCTGCTGAACTACGGGATCATTGCGGCCGCGGGCGCCACCATCGCGACCACCGTGGGGTACGTGATGCCCCTGGTCTCGATGGTTGCCGGGATCACAGTCCTGAGCGAGCGGCTGACCTGGAACGAGCCGGTCGGCGCGGTGATCATCGTGGCGGGCGCGGCGCTGACCCAGGCGCGACCGCGCACGCGAGTTGACGCGGCGGCAGCCGGAGCCGATGTGCGGACGCGGCCGCCCGTTCCGGTATATGGAGGGCCAGCCCGCACCCCGGCAAGCCGGCCGGAGGCGCGGTAGGCCCATCAGCCCCAGGCGCCGACAACCTGCCTCGTGGTGGCGTTGAGGCGGTTGAACAGGTTCGCGAGCCGTTCGTCGGTCTCGCCGGCCTTGCGAGCACTCGTGGCGCCCCCGTCGACGCTGCTTGCATGGCTACGGTCCTCCGAGAGTCCTTCGTCACCGCCATGACGGACCGCGGCCGGAGAATGTGACGGTGCCATCGCCCAGGGGTAAGGGAAGGTCCTCAAATCCATCGGGGGAGATCAAGATGAGCGGACTAATCAGGATGAGCCTCGATTCGCCCGAAGAGACCCGGCCATTCGAGGGCGGCACCGGCCAGGTTGAGCTGGTGAACGTGGCGGGCGGCGGCGTCGGCCGGGGCACGTTCCTGCCGGGCTGGCGGTGGTCGGAGCACGTGAAGCCGATCGCCGGGACCGAAAGCTGCCAGGCTGCCCACATGGGTTACTTCATCTCCGGCCGGATGAACGTCGTTATGGACGACGGGCAGGAGATGGAGTACGGCCCCGGTGACTTCGCCATCATGCCCGCGGGCCACGACGCGTGGGTCGTCGGCAGTGAACCATGCGTGATCATCGACTGGCAGGGCTTCGCCGATTACGCCCGGCGCTAAGGCGCAGGTCTTCCGGGTCCGACCGCAGCGTGCGACGCTGGGCACATGGACAAGGTTCCGGACGAGGAGCACGACCGCTGGGTCGCCAGGCTGCGTGAGCTCGCGCGCAGCGATGCCGCGGAACTGGTGCCCGATCCGGCGTTCGAGGTGTTCGGCGTCGCCGACCCGGGGCTGCAGCCCGTCGCCTTAGCTGATTGCCAGCGGGCCGACGGCCAGTGGGAGTCCATCGGCCTGGCCTACGGCGACTGGACCGCGCCGGGCGGGCCATTCGTCAGCGTGACCACCAGCACCCTCGTAGCGGAAGAGCCCCGCGGCCACGATGCCGGGCTGCTGCGCTTGATCGACGGGGAGCGCAACCGCATCGCCGAGTATGCGGGCATCGACGAAGCCGACCCGGCCGAGCCGCCGGACTACTCCGAGGCGAGTCTGGCCGTAGGCGGGCAACCGGTCAGGGTCAGGCGCGGCCGGCACGGAGCCTTGCAGGCCGCCCAGTTCTCCGTCGGCAGGCTCAGTGTCATCGTCGTCAGCCGCGGAATCGACCTGGAGTCGCTGCGCCTGGCCGTCGTCGCGGACTTGCGGCCGTACCTGGAAGGCCGCAACGAGGTACTCGGGCGGCTCTCCGACCTGCACCGGCACCTTCGGTCGCCGGTGCTGGCGCCAGCCGAGGGCGTGGCCGCCTACCGAGCGCTGGTCGACGTGGAACTGGACCAGCTGGCGCGCCAGGAATCGGCGCTGCGGGCGGGCCACGAGCCGAGGCATCTGGCCGGCGAGGGCCAGGTCCGGCACTCCCTGTGGCAGCGTGCCGTCGCCGAGCAGGAGCGCCTGTCCGGCATCGGGCGCCGGCAGGCCGATGACATCGTGACCCTGGTCGTGAACCACATGATCCACCTGCAGGAGAAGGCGGCGTGGTTCGCGACGGAGCGTGAGCTGCGGGAGGCCGCGATCACGGAGACGCTGCGTCACGCCGTGCTGGGCGACCATGTGCCCAGCAGGCCAGCCCAGCAGGCCTGGGACAGATACTGGGCGCATCACCTCTCGCTGAGCGGAATCGAGCCGGAAGCATCCCTCTTCGAAGCGCTGCAGCAAGGCTCGGGCCTGCTTGCGGAGTGGCTTGCGGCCTGGGCGGCCTGGGCGGCGAGCGACCAGTAGCTAGTACCGCTACTGGTGTGGTGGTCAGGGCCCGGCCGTGAGGTCGTCGGAGCGGCCCGCCTCCAGGCGCGGCCACTGCGCGATGGGCCGGCCGCCCGGCCAGTGCGACGCTGGCCGCCAGTCGGGTGCGCCGGTGTCAGTCCGCGTGTTGGTGCAGTCCTGCGGCCAGCCGGGGGGCGAGTCCTCCCATTGCTCCTGGCGCCCGTACACCGTGAGATCCATGAGGGCGTAGCTGTAGTCCATCGCCTCGGCCCCGCGGCGGGTCGTCCAGTACGTCTCGAAGACGCGGTCGCCGTCCCGCACGTAGCACACGAGGTGGAACAGCCCGACCTCCCGCCCGGCCAGCAGCACCTCGCGGGAGGCCAGGGCCGAGTACCACGGCAGGTCCCAGTTCATGAAGTCGCGATAGCGGACGCTCTCGTCGTAGGGGCCCTGGCAGAGGACCGCGAACGTGATGTCGCGGGAGTGAAGGTAGGACAGGTCCGCGACCTGTGTGGTGACCCAGGTGCAGCCCTCGCACTGATCGGGTGCCGGCTGGCCGGCGTGCCACATGAAGTAGTAGGCGATGAGCTGCCGGCGTCCCTCGAACGCGTCGAGAAGGGTCAGCGGCCCCTCGGGGCCGGTCAGCCCCAGACTGGCGTCGACCTCGACCATGGGCAGGCGGCGTCGCGCCGCGGCGATCACGTCCCCTTCCCTGGTGTGCGCCTTCTCCCGGACCCGCAGCCGGTCCAGCTCGGCCTGGAAGGTGGCCCGGTCGACGGCCGCCGGCAGGTTCCGCGCGCTCGCTGACTGGTCGCTCATGACAGACTCCCTCGCAAGATCCGGCGACACTGCCAGTCGAGCCTCGCATGAAGTCGTCCGGTGCGGCTCAGGGAAAGCTGACCCTGGTGTCGAGGCCTCCCTCGGGACGGGGACTGGCGGTGAGCGAGGCACCGTGCACGCTCGCGATGGCGCCGACGATGGCCAGGCCGAGTCCGTGACCGCCAGGCCGGCGGATCCGCGCAACGAGGATGACAGGCTGCCGGTATCACCGCGGTTGTCGGAGAGAATGGATGTCCGTGGCTGACGAACGCAGGTTCGCGAGCGTCGAGAGCCTGCGACCCGTGGTCCGCGCGGCCTTCGGCAGCGGCCGTTCGCTCCTCGGGGCAGCGCGCCTCGCGGGCGGGTCCAAGAAGGGCGCATACCGCCTGACGATGGACGACGACAGCACCGCGCTCGTCTACGCCTGGGACGATTCCGAGGACTACTGGCAGGGCGTGCTGCCGGAGGGCGCCGACGATCCGGCCGATCCGTTCTCCCACGCGTCCGGGCTCACCCTGTTCGAGGCGGCGGCACGCCGCCTGACCTCCGTCGGGGTTCGCTGCCCTGAGCTGCTGTTCACCGACGGATCCCGGACTCTGTATCCCGCCGACATCGCGGTGATCGAGGACATTCCGGGCGGCAGCCTCGAAGCCCTGCTCGAACTGGATCCGGCAGCGGCGGAACGCCCGATGTCCGTGCTGGGCAACTGGCTGGCCGCGATGGCCGCCGTCCAGTCTCCTTCATTCGGAAAGGTGGCGTTCGTGGATGCGGGCGGCACTTCTCCCGTGGCGTCGTGCGAGCAGGCCGTGCTCGTCCGGGCGCTGGCGCAGCTCTCGGACATTGCCGGGCGGGACAAGCGCGCGGCTGAGGCCCAGGGCCGGCTAGAGGACGTGCTGCGTTCGCTGGCCGCGCCGATCGGGCCGCGTACTGCGTCGGGGCTCATCCATGGCGAACTGGGCCCTGACCACGTCTTGCTCGACCGCAGCGGCGAGCCAGTCCTGATCGACATCGAAGGCGCGATGTACTTCGACGTCGAGAAGGAGCACGTCTGGACGCGCATGAGGTTCGGCCGGCATTACCCGCAGCTAGGGCGGGGCGACCTCGACCAGGATCGTCTGGCGCTTTACCAGCTGTGCATGCACCTGGATCTGGTCGCCGGGCCGCTGCGGATCGCCGGCACCAGCCATCCCGAGCGGGACTGGTTCCGCGGCGTGGCCGAGCATCATCTCCAGCGCGCTTTGCAGTACGCGGCACCGGCGGCGTAGCCGCACCGAGGCATCAGGGTTCAATCAGGGCCTTCCCCCATGGCCCGGCGCTGGTGAGCGGCACCAGACTTGGCTCAGAGCCACAGCACAGAAAGCCGGCACCCAGCGATGCATGACGCCGATAGCCGCTTCGAAGCGGCCGTGATACTAGCCGAGATCGACCCGGCCGGGGCGGCCGAAGCTCTTGGCAGCATCGTCCGCGATAAGGCCGTCGACCCCGACGTCCGCTTCGAGGCCGCAGCCCGGCTGGCCGGGGTAAGCCCGCCCATGGCGGCCGTGGCGCTGAGCGTCATCATGAGCGATGCGACTATCGATCCGGATATCCGCGCCGAGGCTGCGCACCAGCTGACAGAAATCGATTAGACCTTAGGAACGCCGGGCTCGGGCGTCGCTGCCTCCTGCCCGCCCCGCGGACCCAGCCGGCTCACTGCCCGGCCATTTGCTGCTGCGCCGCCTGCCAGTTGCTGTTGTCGATGTGGCCTATGACTTCGTTATCGGGCACGAGCCGGAGGCATTCGTCCATCGTGGAAATGGTGTGCGGTACCGGCTGGATGCTGGCGGGCAGTTCAAACGTAGGCCGACTCACGTCCGGGGGGTACGGGCTGGGGTCGGGCCAGTTCGGCACCCCGTGGGCGCGCATACACCGAGCGAAGCTTGCCATGCCGGTCCACTCCTGCCGCACCTCGGCGGCGGTCGGCCCGCCTCCGCCAGCCGGGAGCAGGTGAGCGCACGTCTGGGTCGCCGTCTGGTACTGGGAGTTGCTGGCTGAGAGGTGCCCCAGGGAGATCTTGTTGAACTGTCCGCCGCTGCTGGGGTCAGGGAAATTGGGCACGCCGTGGGAACGCACGCAGCGGGCGTAGTCGAGCTCATCGGAGTTCGCTGACCCGCCCGCATTCGATGAGCCACCGGCGCTGCTGCCGCCGCACCCCGTCGATGTCAGGGCCAGCACGGCGGCGGCGATCAGGGCGGCCGCGGAGCGCGCTGCCAACGGCCGTGCCCGGTGTATGACTCTGGTGCTGCTTTTCATCGTGGACTCCTCAAGGACGGGACGATCGTGAACGTCAAATGCTCCAGAGCGCCGCTGTCGGTGACAGCCGGGCGGCGCGGATGGCAGGCAGCAGCCCGGCGAGGGCGCCGATGACGATGGCGGCGGCCAGGCCACCGCCCCAGGCTTCCGCGGGAAGGACGACGGGCCAGTGCTTGCCGTGGGCGTAAATGGCCGCGGCGGTGGCGCCGACGGCGACGCCGATGATGCCGCCGGCCAGGGCGAGCAGGATGGCCTCGGCGAGGAACTGGACGCGAATCTGGCCTTTGGTGGCGCCCAGAGCGCGGCGGAGCCCGATCTCGGAGCGGCGTTCGAGGACGGAGATGATCATGATGTTGGCGACCCCGATCGCGCCGACCACTAGCGCGACCGCGCCGAGGCCGAGGAACAGCGTGTCGAGGGCGCCCTTGGCGTCGGCCTGGGCGGTGAGCGCGGCCGAGGGCTGAGAGACGTCGACAAAACCGGGGTTCTCCGGCCAGGCCTGGCGGCCGAGCAGGCTGTCGACCCTGTCGGTGACGGGCGGGTCGTTGGCGGTGCGGACGTAGATGTCTGAGGGGTGACCGTCGAAGCCCAGGTAGTGCTCGGCGGCGGGGAAACCGACTAGGACCGCCGTGTTGATCTCGGGGGCGTAGGTGGGAGGGACCGGGCTGAGGATGCCGGTCACGTAGAACCACTGGCCGCCGGTGGGACACGTGACGCTGGTGCACAGCCAGATCCGCTCGCGGGGCAGGATGCGGTTGATGCCCAGCAGCTGGGCTGTCTGCGCGCCGAGCACCGCGACGGGCTCGCGGGCCGTGGCGACGTCGAGGTAGCTGCCCTGGGCGATATGCGTGCCGGCCACGGCGGGCAGGCCTAGGGTGGCGGCATCCACCGTCAGCGCGTTGGTCTCAACCGAAGGGATCAGCGGGCTGCGGTAGGCGTTCACGCCGGTGACGCTGCCGATGCTCTGAACGCCGGTCACGCCGGGCAGCCGGGCGATCATGGCCGGCGCCGCCACTGGCAGCTCGGCGGTGTCGCCGGTGAGAGTCTGCCCGTCCGTGACGGTCAGCAGGTTGGTACCCAGCGCCTGGATCTCATCTACGATCGTGGCTCTGGAGGACGCGGCCAGGCCCAGGACCGCCACGATCGCGGCGACTCCAATCGCGATCCCCAGCCCGGACAGGCACGCGCGCAGCCTGTGGGTCCGCAGCCCGACTGCGGCCAGCCCGGCCAGCTCACCGGGGCGCAGCCGGGCCGCGGACGGCGACGCCGGGGCCGATGATCTCGCGGTCACGGCAGTCCTCCGACATGGCCCGTGACCAGGGCTTTATCGGCGATGATGCGCCCGTCGAGCATCGCGATGCGCCGTCGGGCGCGGGCCGCGACCGCGTCGTCGTGGGTGATGATGATGACCGTCGTGCCCTGGGCATTGAGTTCTGCCAGCAAGGCCAGAATCGAGGCACCGGTGACCGAGTCGAGGTTGCCGGTGGGCTCGTCGGCCAGCACCACCGGCGGGCGGCCGGCGATCGCCCGGGCGATGGCGACACGCTGCCGCTCCCCGCCGGATAGCTGGACCGGGCGCGCATTGGCCTTGTGCCCGAGCCCAACCGCGGCCAGTGCGTCGGCGGCGAGCCGCAAACGCTGGTCGCGGCGGACGCCGGCATACAGTGACCCGTCGGCGACGTTCGCCATCGCCGTCTGGTGCTCGGCGAGGAAGAACTGCTGGAACACGAACCCGACGCGGGAGGCCCGAAGTCCGGCGAGCTGCCGGTCAGTCATGCCGGCCACGTCGATCCCGGTGACCCGGACCGTGCCGCTAGTGGGCGTGTCCAGCGTGCCCATCAGGTGCAGCAGCGTGGACTTCCCCGACCCCGACGGGCCGGTCACCGCCACGAGCTCACCCGCAGCCACCGCCAGGCTCACGTCATGCAGTGCCCGCACCGGCGGTGACGCTGGGTAGACCTTCGACACGTTCGACAGCTCCAGCACCGCCTGAGCGCGCTCGGTCATGAGGAGGCCACCACGACCCGCTGGCCCGGTGTCAGCGGTCCGGACACCTGCACCAGGCCCGAGTTGTCGTTGAACACCGGCCCGGGCGTCACCGGCACCCACCGCCGCGTGTTCCCCGGGCCCGCGACCTCGACGGCGTACCCGCCCGGCCGGGCCAGCAGCGCCGTGACCGGCACCGCCAGCACGTCCGTGGCGACAGCGGTGGTGATGTTGACCGTCACCGGCGCCTGATCCAGGCTCCCGGCCGCGGCCGGTCGGGTCAGCCGCACTATCACCGGGACGGTCGTCGTAGCGATCCCCTGGGACGTAGACGTTGTAGCCACCGTGCCGACCCGTGACACCATGCCCGGCGTGGACGTCCCGTCCGGCAGGGTCACGCTCACCTGATCCCCCGCCTTCACATCGGGCTCCTGCGAGGTGTCCAGGGCGATCGTCACCACGCGCACGTCCGAGGTCGCCTGCAGCACCGGCCCGGACGCCGGGCCGCCCAGACTGCCGGTCACGCTGGCGACCCGGATTGCCCCCGGCTCGAACACCACCTGTCCCAGTGACAGGGAGCCCGGAGGAGCTGACACGCCCGCGTGCTCCTCCAGCCGCTGCACCCCGGACGCCGTCTCCCAGGAGAAGAAGTCCCAGCCCTCCGCCGCGACCTCCGCGCTGCTGACGTCCCCCAGCGCCACGAGGTCGCGGTTGAGCTGGGATACGTCGGCGCCGGACACCCCCTCGGCCAGCGCCCGCCAGTCCGGCACGCTTCCGTACAGCAGGACCACCGGCGACCCGTTCCCAGTCTGGTACAGCGCCTGGCCCTGGCCGATTATCTGCCCCGGTGACGGCAGCGAGGTCAGCGTTCCCCCGCCCTGCCCGGTAACCGTGTACGACCCCGCATACCCGAGCGTCGCGGATACCGGCGTCGTCGACGACAGGTCCTCCCGCACCACCGCCGCCGTCGCCGGCGCCCAGAGGCCGCTGCCGGAAGACGCGACCGGAGAGGAAAGCAGCCCCGCGCGCCACGCGCCCGCGGCCAGCCCGCCGAGCACGACCACGCCTGCAGCCACCGAAGCGGCCACCCGCCGACGCGGCCCGGCCTCCCGGCCGCGCGAGCCGGTCTCACTCACGATCCATCGCCGTCCCTTCCGCCCACCGGGGCGCGCCGGAGTCGTTCGAGGTCCGCAGGGCGCGCGATCTCCGGTCTAGCAAGCAGCGCATGACACGAGCCGAACAGCGCTTGTTAAGCGGATGTCATCCGGTCAGGCGCACAATGTGCAGGTGCGGGTGTTGGTCGTGGAGGATCACGTTGCGCTGGCCAACCGGATCGGCGAGGGTCTGCGCGACGCCGGATTTGCCGTCGACGTGGTATACGACGGCGCGGCCGCGCTGGAGAGCGCCATCAGCACCGACTACGACGTGGTCGTCCTCGATCGCGATCTGCCGGCTGTGCATGGCGACCGCGTCTGCCGCCGGCTGGCGCGCGACGGCTCGCCCAGCCGCATCCTGATGCTCACCGCGGCGACGGATGTCGAGGATCGCGTCGACGGGCTGGAACTGGGGGCGGATGACTACCTCGGCAAGCCGTTCGCCTTCCGCGAGCTGATCGCGCGCATTCGCGCGCTCGGGCGGCGCGGACCAGGCGCGCCCGCAGTTGTCCAGCGGGGTGACCTGGTTGTCGATCGCGCGCGGCACCGCGCCAGCCGCGCCGGGATTCCGCTGCCGCTGACCCGCAAGGAGTTCGGCGTGCTGGAGCAGCTGGCCGGGGCGAGCGGCGCCGTGGTCAGCGCCGAGGAACTACTCGAGCACGTGTGGGACGCGCACGCCGACCCGTTCAGCAACACCGTCGCGGTGACCGTGGCCCGGTTGCGGCGCAAACTGGGCGAGCCGCCGCTGATCCAGACCGTCGTCGGCGCCGGCTACCGGCTGTGAGAATTCATCTCAGCGCCCGTTCGAGGCTGACGCTGGTCTACGCGGGCCTGTTCACGCTCGGCGGGGCCGCGCTGGTGCTGATTACCTACCTCCTGGTGACCGATGCCCTGCACCGCACGACCATCACGACCCCGCGGCTGGTCGACCAGCAACTCGCACGGTGCCTCCAGGCGGCGCGGTCAGGAGACGGGGGCGCGGTCAAGCAGAAGTGCGCCGCGGCTTACGCCAGCGGCGTCCAGGCCGGTGCCTCCGCTGAGCGCAGCGCGACAGCCACCCATCTGCTGACCTACTCGGTGCTCAGCCTGGCCGGCGCCGCGTTGCTCGCCGCCGTTGCCGGCTGGATCATTGCCGGGCGCATCCTGCGGCCGGTGCAGCGGCTCACCGCGGCTGCGCACGCCGCCAGCGAGCAGAACCTCTCCCAGCGCATCGCCCTGCGAGGCCCGCGCAACGAGCTGAAGGAGCTCGCCGACACCTTCGACGCGATGCTCGAACGGCTCGACCGCGCGTTTACCGGCCAGCGGCAGTTCATCGCCAACGCCAGCCATGAGCTCCGCACGCCGCTGACCGTCATGCGCACGGCGATGGACGTCGTCCTGGCCAGGCCGGAGCCCAGCCGGGAGGAACTGGTCTCGATGGCCGTCGAGGTCCGCCAGGCCGTCGGCCACGCGGAGCGGCTCATCGAGGTGCTGCTGGTACTGGCCCGGGGCGATCAGGCGCAGGCTCTCACCGACCCGCTGGATCTGGCCGCCGTCGCCGAGGACGCACTCGAGGGACGGGCCGCGGACGGCGTCACGACCACGACCGCGCTCGACGAAGCCCCGGTCGCCGGCGACGGAGTGCTGCTCGAACGGCTCGTCGCCAACCTGATCGACAACGCCGAGCGCTACAACATCGCGGGCGGCCGGATCGCGGTATCTACCGCCACCCGCGACGGGGCATCCGTCCTGCGCGTAGTCAACACCGGGCCGGTGGTCCCCCCCGAGATGGTCGATCGGCTGTTCCTGCCGTTCACCCGGCTCGACGACCGTACTCGCCACGATGGGTTCGGCCTCGGCCTCGCCCTGGTGTCCTCCATCGCGACCGTCCACAGCGGAACCGTGCACGCCACCGCCGCGCCCGCCGGGGGTCTGGACATCACCATCAGCTTCCCGCGACGCGAGAACGCCCGGCCTCTAGATCCTCCGCTTCCCTCCGTCGAGCGAGAGAGCGTAGACGCCGCCGCGCTGCGTGCCCGCGTACAGCGTGCGGCCATCGGGGGCGATGGCCAGGGACAGGACGTCTAGGTCGGTCAAACCGCTGGAGAACGGCTGCCAGGTGCGGCCGTCATTGGTGCTGCGGAACACACCGTGGCCACCTTTGAGCAGGCCAGCGGTGTGGAACGGGCCGGTCGCGGCGTACAGCGTGTCAGGCTGGGCGGGCGAGGCGAGGAGTGCCGACACCGACAGGTCGAGGTCGGGCTGGCGCGCCGGGCGCAGCTTCACGCCGCCGTCGGAGCTGACGAACAGGCCGAAACCTCCGACGACGAGCCGGTTTCCGGGCAGAGCCGCGAGCGCGCTGACGGGAACCTGCTGGAGCCGAGTGTCCTTGCGGCCGGAATCGTCCGAAACCCAGAGGCCGTCGGGTCCGCCGAGCCACAGCCGCCCGGGGTTCTTCGGGTCGCCCGCGAGCGCGGTGACCGGCGCAGGCAGGTCCACAACCGACCAGGTCGCGCCCGCGTTCCGGCTCTCGATCATGGTTGGCCCGGTGGCATCGCTGTCGCCCGCGACGTAGAGATCGCTCGGGTCGGCGGGATCGACGAGCAGCGCACCGGGATTGCCGTACTGGGTGGCACCGAGCTGCCGCCAGGTGGCGCCCGCGTCGTGGCTGGCGTAGATGGTGTAGGTGCCGATCCGCGGACCATTGCGCACCTTGTAGACGACCGAGTGGTCAGGACTGGCGGCGACCAGCGGGGTCGTCTCGCCGAAAGCGACCTGCGGGGCTGGCGGTCCCCACGCTGTCGGGTCACCAGTGGCCGCCGCGTCCGCGCTGCTGCGATAGCTGTCAGAGTTGGTGCCGACGACGATCTCCCCGCCGCCAGGCCCGCCTGCTACGGCCAGTCCGTAGGCCTCGACATCAGGCACGCCACCGAGCCACTGGTAGTGCGCTCCCTGATCCCTGGTCGTGAAGAAGCCCGTATCCCAGGTGCCGAGGTAGACGGTGCCGCCGGTATCGATGACGTCCTGGTTGTCGATATCCGGCACCGGCTCGGCCCAGGTTGTCCAGGTTGCCCCGCCGTCGGTGCCGACCAGCACGGTGTTGTTCGAGCTTGCGTACACGGTCCCGGCGACATCGTCGAACATGGTGACCAGGCCGGGCGGATCGTAGACGTGCGTCCACGTCGCGCCGGCATCTGGCGACACGTAGATGCCGCCCTGCAGGCCGACCGCGTAGACCGTATGGGCGTCGCCGGTCACCCCTACGACCCACGGCAGCCGCTGGCCGGGCGGGGTAAACACGAGCGCGGGCGCAGTGGGAGCGTCCTCGACGTCGCGCACGACGTAGAGCCCAGATAGCGTGGCCACGTACAGATCGCCGCCGGCCAGCGACGCCGCCGAGACGCTGCTCCCGCCCCACGGAACACTGAGCTGTGTCCAGTGCGCGCCCCAGTCACTGGTGATGTCGATACCGTCGGTGGTCACTGCGGCCAGGGTCGAACCGTCGGGCGTAGCTACCAGCGCGTCCACGAACGAGTCGGGCAGCCCGAGGTCACGCCAGTGCCTGCCGCCGTCGCTGCTCTCGAGCACCTTGCCGGCGTAGGTGGGGTCGTCGACATAGACACCATTGCCGCCATTGACGGCGAGCACGAGCCGACCCCGCCGACCGGGGAGCGCGAGCAGCGCAGTCGGGTAGCCACCCGCAACCGGCAGGGTGCGTTCCATCCGCCACTGGTGCCCCCCGTCGCGGCTGACGAAGAGCTCAGAAGAAAGCCCGGACGCGACGTACATGGTGCGGCGGTCGGTCGGGTCGATAGCCAGGATGCCGCCCATCACGCCAGGTCCGACCGGTCTCCACTGCTGCCCGGGCCGCGAGCCGGGCTGACCGGTGTTCACGACCTGGTACGACGAGGTGCCGGTCACAGCGGCACCGGCGGTCGTGGTGGCGACGGCGGCGACTCGGTATATCCCGGCCGGACCGTGCGGCAGTGCGGCCGTCCACCACTGCGCTGGAGGGTTGTTCTGCGTCAGTGTGGCCGTGATCGCGTACCTGCGGCCCGCCGGGCTAATGACCTGAACGACAGGTGCGGCGGCTAGCGTGGCCGGACTGTAGATGTAGGCAGCAGACCCGACGGGAGTCGGGTCGGGCGTCGTGTACACGGCGAGCCCGCCAGAGGGCTGGCTGGCCAGCGGGCTACTCGGCAGTGCGGCGCTGGATGCGCCCTGCTGGCCACCTGCCGACGCCGCCAGCGGATCTCGCCACATCGCTGCGGCCTGAGTCGTACCGCGAGCCGAGCCAGCAACCGAACCGCCGGCCCGGGCAGCCGCCAGCGCGCCGCCGGACTGCGTTGCCAGCGTGGTCGTCACACATACGACCGCAGCCACCGCCGCGCTGATGTAACACCGACGGCTAACGCGCAGCATCGACGCACGACTTTCCTCCAGATAATGCATAGTGGCGTGGTAGCCAAACGCTATCGGGCGATGATCCAAAGTGATTGCGTCAAGCCAGGTCGCATTTGCGGCCATGCGCAAATACGACATGAGTGATCGTCTGCGCGGCTCTCGAGGTCGCTGGCTGGTACGCCGGCGCGCGGTCTGACGCCCGCGGCGGCTGGGTGTCGCGGGTCCGCGAGCGGGTACGGCCAGCGACTAGGGCTGGATTGGGCAGTACCGGCACGATTCACCCGGAGATGTGCGCATCGATTACCAAACCGAGCCGAACCAACCAGGGGGATCACATGTCTGGCATGACCGAAACCTCAGCGGGCGCCACGGCAATCCGGCCGTTCACGATCCCGGCCATCCCCGACGCGGAAGTCGAGGACCTGCGGGCGCGGGTCACGGCCACGCGCTGGCCCGACCCGGAGCTCGTCGGGGACTTCTCCCAGGGCGTACAGGAGGCGGTGATGCAGGAACTCGCCCGCTACTGGGGGACAGATTATGACTTGCGCAGGTACGAGAAGAGGCTCGGCGCCCTGCCGAACTTCATCACCGAGATCGACGGGCTGGACATTCACTTCATCCACGTCCGGTCACCGCACGAGAACGCGCTGCCGGTCATCATCACGCACGGATGGCCCGGCTCCGTCATCGAGTTGCTGAACGTCATCGACCCGCTCACGAACCCCACTGCGCACGGCGGGAGCGCGGCGGACGCCTTCGACGTCGTCATCCCGTCAATGCCGGGCTACGGGTTCTCCGGCAAGGCGCAGGATCTCGGCTGGGACCCCGGCCATATAGCCCGTGCGTGGGACGTGCTGATGCACCGGCTCGGCTACACGCGGTACGTAGCGCAGGGCGGCGACTGGGGCGCGGTGATCACCGACCTCATGGGCGTGCAGGCACCGGAAGGGCTGCTCGGCATCCACAGCAACATGGCCGGTGTCGTTCCGCCGGATGTCTCGACGGCGCTGGCGCAGAACGTACTCGGGGCCGGCGGCGCGCCGCCATCAGGGCTGTCCGAGGAAGAAGAGCGCACGTACGAGCAGCTGAACACCTTCTACCTGAGCGGCCTCGGCTACGGAGTGCAGATGGGGACGCGACCGCAGACGATGTACGGCGTAGCGGACTCACCCGTCGGCCTGGCGGCCTGGATGATCAACCACGACGCGGACAGCTACCAGGACATCGCCGCTGCCTTCGCCGGGGACCCGGTCGGGGACCTGACGCGCGACCAGGTGCTCGACAACGTCACGCTTACCTGGCTGACGAACACGGGGGTTTCCTCCGCCCGGCTGTACTGGGAGAACAAGGTCGGCTTCTTCGACGTGAAGAACGTGTCCATCCCGGCGGCCGTCAGCACGTTCGCCCACGAGATCTACAAGGTCCCCCAGAGCTGGGCCGAGCAGGCCTACCCGAACCTCATCTACTTCAACGAGCTTGACCGGGGCAACCACTTCGCCGCCTGGCAGGAGCCGGAGCTCTTCGCCGGCGAGATGCGCGCGGCGTTCCGGTCACTGCGCTAGCAGACACCGGCGGGCGGGCCGCCGCGTCGGCGGCGCGGCGGCCCCGCCCAGGACATCGGGCTAAGTGGGAGGGCACGTTCATGGAAGCAAACTGGCTGACGCCGGCCGGGCTGCACGTGGCCTCGGCCCGGCTGCCCGTCGAGGGTGAGCTGCCGTCACTGGACGGGGCGACCGGATGGCTCAACTCGGAGCCGCTGGCGCCCGCCGGGCTGCGCGGACAGGTCGTGGTGGTGGACTTCTGGACCTACACCTGCATCAACTGGCTGCGCCAGCTCCCCTACCTCCGCGCCTGGGCCGGGAAGTACTCCGGCCAGGGGCTCGTGGTGATTGGCGTGCACACTCCGGAGTTCTCGTTCGAGCACAACCCGGCTAACGTCCGCCGGGCCATTGCGGAGCTGGGAATCGCCTACCCGGTCGCCGCCGACAACGACTATGCGGTCTGGCAGGCCTTCGGCAATCACTACTGGCCCGCGCTCTACTTCGCCGACGCGGACGGGCGCATCCGGCATCACCACTTCGGCGAGGGCGAGTACGGCCGGTCAGAGATGGTGATCCAGCAACTGCTGGCGGAGGCCGGGCATGACGGCGGCACGGACCGCGTCTTCGTCGAGCCGAGCGGCCTGGAAGTGCCGGCCGACGTGGCCAGCCTGGGATCAGCGGAGACCTATACCGGCTATGCGCGCACGGCCGGCTTCGCGTCCCCCGGCGGGCTGGTGCCGGAGGAGCCCCACGCCTATTCCGTCCCGGCGCGGCTCGAGCGCAATCAGTGGGCGCTGGCGGGCGACTGGACCATGGCGGAAGAGGCGACCACGCTCAACGCGGCGGGCGGGCAACTCGCCTACCGCTTCCACGCCCGCGACGTCAACCTGGTCATGGGACCGGCGGACTCAGCAGCCCCGGTTCCGTTCCGCGTGGCGCTCGACGGCAAGCCGCCGGGCGAGAGCCACGGGGCCGACATCGATGACGACGGCAACGGCACTCTCGCCCATCAGCGGGTGTACCAGCTCGTCCGGCAGCCCGGCCCGGTCACCGACCGTACCTTCGAGATCACGTTCCTCGAGCCGGGCGCCCAGGCTTACTGCTTTACCTTCGGCTAGACCGCTCTCGCTCGGCATATGACAAGTCATGAAATACCCTGGCGAGCCGTGCTGACTTGTTACCATCAGCGCGCATAATACGGGTGAAAGTCGATATGCGCCTGATTGGTTACCGGTCGCGGTAGCCCTTATGGGGGTTTCATGCGCGTCAAAGTAGCGCTGCTGTCAGGACTCGCCGCGGCTGTCAGCCTTCCGGCGATGTCGGCGCAGGCCAGTACGACACCGGGATCCCATGGTTCGCCTGCCGTGACGATTGCGGCTGAGCCCGGGACTCTGCCCATCACTAACTTCCACCAGTTCGTGGTGGATGCTGCGCACGGGCACCTGTTCTTCACCCAGGGGTACAGCAGTACCGACGGCTTTACCAAGCACAACGCGATCACTGTTACGAACCTGTCCGGGCACCTGGTCACCACCATTACCGGGCAGGACGACGTGCAGGGAATCGCGCTGTCGCCAGACGGATCGACGCTGTACGCGGCGGACGAGGGTGATGACGCGGTCAGCGCCATCAGTACCACCACTCTCAAGGAGACCGCCCGGTACTCCCTCGGGACCGGGAACGCCCCTTACGGGGTGGCAGTGCAGTCCGGCATGATCTGGGTTGGCTATGGCTCGTCGACGGGCGGCATGATCGGCGAGATCAACCCGACGCCCCCTGGAACATTCACTCCACAGGTGGTCAGTTCCGTCTACAGCCCGGCGCCTGACGTGCGGGGTGATCCGTCTGATGGCGGCACGCTGCTGGCTTCCGACAGTTACGACACGATCGACTGGGCGACTTTCGGCAGCTACAACGTCGCTGCCACCCCGCCCACCATCTATCAGCCGCCGTCCACCCCCGGCAGCTGCCAGGCAATGGTTAGTTACGCGGTGATACCTGGTGGAGCGGACTTCGTCGCCGCCTGCTCGGGCTCCGATTCCGGCGAGCAGCCGCCCACTGCGGCGACCGAATACAACAGCCAGACCTTCGCGCAGGCTGGCAGCTACAAGACGGGCGCCCCTCCAGCGGCAGTGGCTGTCGCCCCGGGTGGCTCGGATGCAGGGACCGTGGCGGCAGGCGCGGGACAAGGGCCGGGCATCGCCGTCTACCCGCCGGGCGCGAAGACCCCGGTAAACGAGTACGCCGTGCCCGGAAGTCAGATCTGGCTGGTTAACGACGGGCTCGCGTTCTCTCCGGACGGGTCCGCCCTGTATGCCGTCTACCAGGATGGCGGCGGCGCGCCGGGCACCACCGTGCACTTTTTCCTCCGCGTCTACAGGAACCCCACCGTCACCGCGTCTGCGATCAAGCTGAGCGGCCCGGCCAAGGTCGTCCGCGGTCACCGGGTGACCATCTCCGGCAAACTCACGCTGACCGTCGGTCAGGCAGCAGCCGGATCGCGGATCACCATCACCCGGAAGCGCTCCGGCTCCTCTTCGGTGACCCGATGGACCAGGACAACCGGGTCACACGGTGTCTTCAGCCTTACCGACACCCCGCCCGACCTCGGCACGTACACCTATACCGCTACGTATGCCGGGACCGCGACAAGGCAGGCCACCGCCGCCAGTCATGCCGTGAACGTCACGAGGATCCCGTCGTCGCTCGGGCTGAGCGCGAGCGGCGGAACGGTCAGCTATCGCGCCGCGGTTAAGGTCACCGCCCACCTGGGCCGCACCTACAACAGCAGGACGGTTCGCATCTACGCGAAGGCATTCGGGGCCAGGAAGGCCGTGCTGATCAAGACCGGGCGGACGAACTCCCGTGGCGACCTCACGGTCAGCTACCGGCCGGCCCGGTCCACCATCTTCAGCGCGACATTCGCCGGCGACGCCAAATACCAGCCAGCGACGGCCGCACACCGGGTTTACGTGCGGGCCGGGGTGACGGAGCAGATCAAGGGCTACTACGCAAGCGAGACCATCGGCTCCACGCTGTACCGGATCTATCACGCCACCAGCACGCTGACATCAACCGTCGCCGTTGCTCCGAACAAGAAGGGCGGATGCGTGGCATTCGAGGTGCAGCAGTACTACCAGGGCTCGTGGCAGGCCAACACCATGTCCTCCTGCCAGGTCCTCGGCAGCTCAAGCCGGACCTCGATCAGGTACCGCCTCAATGGCGCGGTCGGCGGGCAGTTCCGCATCCGGGGCGACTTCAACCGGAAGAACGGCGACATCACGAACGTAAACGCCAGCAGCGGATGGGCCTACTTCACCGTGACCTCATGACACGCGCTGGTCCGGCGGCGCAGGTGCGCGCGCGCCGGTCCGGATAGCGCCGATCCCGGCGATTACCACGAAGATGATGCCGACGGCCGAGGCCAGGTTGGGTACCTGTCCGAGGATGAGCAAGCCGACCAGGAGCGCGATCGCGGGTTCCAGGCTCATGAGGGTGCCGAAGGCCTTCGCGGTCAGCCTGCGCAGGGAGAGGAATTCAAGGGTGAACGTCAGCAGGGGATGAAGCGCGGCCAGTCCCAGCAGGATGAGCAGCGCATGCCCGGTCACTCGGCTCAGCTCTGACGGTCCGTCGGCGAGCAGGACGACAACAGTTGCGAAGGCGCCGGCGACGGGCATGGAGACGGCCAGCCCGCTCAGGCCGGTAACCCGGTCGCCGACATGCTGGGTCAGGAGGATGTAGGTACCCCAGCAAGCGCCGGCAGCGCAAGCGAAGGCCAGGCCAACTGGATCGATGCCGCCGTGCCACGGCTGAGTCAGGAGCACGACGCCAGCGGCGGCGATGACCGTCCAGCGTTTGCGGCCGCTGCCGGGACCGAATACCGACACCATCAGCGGGCCGAGGAACTCCAGGGCACTGGCAGTGCCAAGCGGGATGCGCGCAATCGCGAGCATGAAGAACAGCATCAGCCCGGCCGTCACCACGCCGAGCGTGCAGCAGACCCGGAGGTCACGGGCAGCGAAGTCGCCAGGGCGCGGCCGGACGAGAATCAGCAGCAGGACGCCGGCCCAGACCAGCCGCAGGCCGGCCACGCCCAGGGGGCCGAGCTGGCCGAACAAGTGGACCGACAGGGCCAGCGCGAGCTGGACAAAGCACATGGAGGCGAATGCCATGAGCGCGCCGCCCTCGGCGCCTCCCAGGCGGTGACCCTGCACCTCCTGACCGGAGGAGCTAGCCACCGACGCCACCTCATTAACGGTACCCCGGCAGGCGGTGCGTCATCGGGCGGCCTTGACGCGTGTGCGCGGGCCGGGCGATCCTCAGACGAGGTCGCAGGGCGGCTCGGCCGCCTCGCGCCGCCCGGCCGACGACGGAGGGCAATTGGCAGACAGCGTGCTCCCGCCCTGGCCGCCGCCCCGGGACCGGCGACGTGGTCGCGGCCGGCCGGAGGATCCGGACACTGCCGCCGCGCGCGCCGCCGGTCTGATCGCAGCGGCCGAGGATCTCGCCGGGGAGTTCTCGCTGCGACCGCTGCTGGAACGGATCCTGCGGCGCTGCACCGAGTTGCTGGACTGCGACGCCGGGTCGATCTGCAGCGTCGACGAGGCGGCCGGTACCTACCGCAAGGAAGCGGACATCGGCGTCGCCTGCCAGTCCGGGCAGGTCTTTCCGCTGACCGAGGGGATGACGGGCGCGGTCGTGGCGCGGCGAGCGCCCGTCTGGTTCGCGCGCTACGACCAGGTGCCGGGCGGGCACGTCGCCCCGGAGGAACGAGCCTCGCTCCGCGGCGTGATCGGGGTGCCGCTGGAGTGGCGCGGGCGGATCATCGGCGCGTGCATCGTCTTCAGCCGCGACGAGCAGCGCGAGTTCGGCCCCGCCGACGCCGAGCTGCTGCGGCTGTTTGCCAAGCACGCGGCGATCGCGCTGGCTAACGCGCGGATGCACGAGACGGCCGAGGAGAGAGCGAGGGCCGAGGCAGCAGCGGCCGAGCGGGACCGGCTGCTTGGCGAACTGCATGACACGCTCGAGCAGCGCCTGGTCAGCGTGCAGGTGCACCTTGACCGAGTGCAGCGGGAACTTGCCGGGAGCGAAGCCCCCGCCGGATCGGACCGGCCCGGCGGCGCCATGAGCGGCCAGACCGCGCTGGCGGACTATGTCGGGCAGGCCGCCGCGGCCACCAGGGAGGCCCTGGTCGAGGCGCGGCAGACCTTACTCGGCCTGTCCGCGCCGCCGGACGGGCTCAGCCTGGAGGCCGCGCTGAAGTCGGAAGCCGCCTGGGCCGAGACGATCGGCCAGCTTGAGGTACGGCTGGTGTCAGCCGGCAGCCCGGTCGACGTCGACGGCAAGGTGGCCAGAGAGCTGATCCTGCTGGCCAGGGAAGCCCTGACCAACATCGTCAGGCACGCCGCGGCGACCAGCGTGCGGATCGGCCTGCTCTACGAGCATGGCGCCGTCTCGCTGCTGGTCCAGGACGACGGGCAGGGCTTCGACACGAGCTCCAGCTGGCAGGGTCACCAGTTCGGCCTTCGCACCACTACCGAGCGCGCCCGGGAGATCGGCGCGACCGTCGACATCGACTCGCTGCCAGGCTGGGGCACGCGCATCCGGGCCCGCTTCCCTCATCTGCCCGCCGGGAGGGAACGAGGTGCCCCGTCGCTGAGGGTGCTCGTCGCAGCGCGGCGCCCTGTGCTTCGGGCAGGCCTGGCCAGGCTGCTGACCTGGACCGAACCTGGCACCGAGATCGTCGGCGAGGTGGCGACGGGTGACGAGGGTGTCGCTGCTTGCCTGGAGCTGCGGCCAGACGTCGCGCTCGTCGATCTCGGCCTGCCTGCCGACGCCAGCGGTCAGCGGCCACGCGACGGGGTAGCGGGGATGCTGCTGGCTGCTGCCCCGCGGCTGGCCGTCGTCGGCTTGTGCGAAGCCGGCGATGACGAGCTGGTCGCCGACGCGATGCGGGCCGGAGCCCGGGGCTGCGTTGATCTCAGTGCGAGTGGACCGCAGCTCGCGCAGGCAGTAGTAGCGGCGGTGCGCGGCGAGGCCCTGCTGTCCGATGTCGTGCTCGGCCAGCTGCACCGCGGCATGCGCTCGGATGACCTGCTGACCGAGCGCGAGCGCGAAGTGCGTGACCTGATGGAGCAGGGCCTGCCCGACCGCATCATCGCGCAACGGCTCGTGCTGTCGGTCAAGACGGTCGAGAAGCACGCCGGAGCGGTACTCAGGAAGACCGGCGCCCGTAACCGCACGGAGCTCGCTGCTCTCTCGTCCCGGTCGCGCCTCCGGTCGCAGTAGGGAAAGTCCTCCCGGCATCTGGGGGATTCCACCGATCCGGCGTGAGCAGGCGCCACGTTACGTTCGCGTTAGCCGACAGAGAGGTCGTCACGCGTGCCCGTGGTCCCGCTCAAGGATGTCGTCGACCGCGCGTTCGCCGAGCGCTACGGCGTCCCCGCGTTCAATATCGTGAACGACCTGACGCTGGAGGCGGTGCTGGCGGCGGCGGTCCGGGAGCGGTCACCGCTTATCGTGCAGACCTCGGTCAAGACGGTGCGGTCGGTCGGCCAGGACCTGCTGTATGCGATGTGGCAGGAGCTGACGGCTGACATCGACGTACCGGTGACCCTGCATCTGGATCACTGTCCGGATCGCGAGGTGATCAGCAGCTGCCTGCGCAAGGGCTGGAACTCCGTGCTGTTCGACGCCTCGGCCCTGCCCGTGGCGGAGAACAAGCGGCAGACGATCGAGGTCGTCGCGGAGGCCCGTTCCTACGGCGCCAGCGTTGAAGGGGAGATCGAGTCCATCACCGGCGTCGAGGATGACCTCGGCTCGGACGAGGAGTCCAGGCGCGAGTCGCTTCCGGTGGCGCTCGATTTCATCCGGACCACCGGCATCGACGTGTTCGCGCCAGCGATCGGGAACGCCCACGGCGTGTACCGGTCAGAGCCGAAGCTGGACAGCCAGCGAGTCTCCGACATCGTTGCCGAGCAGTCGATCCCGATCGCGCTCCACGGCGGCACCGGCATGACCGACGCGCAGTTCACGGATCTGATCGCCCGCGGCTGCGCCAAGGTCAACATCTCGACCGCGCTCAAGGTCACCTACATGCAGGCAAACCTGGACTTCCTGCGGGGCGCCGAGGAGCGCGACAACTGGGACCCGCCGTCGCTGTTCACCGCAGTGCGCACGGCAGTGATCGACATGGCGGCCAGTCACATGCACCGGTTCGGCAGCGTCGGCAGGGCCTGGTGAGCAGGGTGCCGGACCACGCCCTGATACTCGACTGCGACGGCGTGCTGGCCGACACCGAGCGCTACGGCCACCTCGTCGCCTTCAACCAGACCTTCGCCGAGTTCGGGCTGCCGGTCCGCTGGAGCGTCGATGAGTACCGGCAGAAGGTGCTGATTGGCGGCGGGAAGGAGCGGCTGGCCAGCCTGCTCACGCCGCAGTTCGTTGCCGCCGCCGGCCTTCCTGCCGACCCCGGCGGCCAGCAGGAGGCCATCGCCGCCTGGCACCGCCGTAAGACTGTGATCTATACCGGGCTGGTTGCCTCCGGCGCGGTGCCGCCACGTTCCGGAGTGGCCAGGATCGTGGCCGAGGCGCTGGCGGCCGGCTGGGCGGTGGCGGTCGCATCGACGTCCGCCGAGGCATCGGTCCGCGCCACGCTGGCGGGCGCGGTCGGCGCAGACCGCGCCCGGTCGGTTCAGATCTTCGCCGGCGACATTGTGCCCAGGAAGAAACCCGCCCCGGACATTTACCTGCTCGCGATCAAGCAGGTCGGCGTGAGCCCGGATCAGGCCGTCGTCATCGAGGACTCGCGCAACGGACTTCTGGCCGCGACCGGCGCCGGGCTTGCCTGCGTGATCACCGTCAACGAATTCACCGAGTCTGAGGACTTCAGCGGCGCCGCGCTCGTGGTGTCCGCGCTCGGCGATCCCGGCGGGGAGGTCACCACCGTGCTGGCCAACGCCGGCGCGGCGCGGCCCGGCGAGTGGATCAAGCTGGCCGACCTGGCCGACGTCATGCCTGCCACCTCTGTACCTGGACAACTCAGTCCCTGATAACCAGGAGCGCGCATATGCCTGCAGCAAGCTTTGGTGACGTGGAGATCGTCGTCCAGATGATCGCTCAGACCGCGGTCGCCAACGAGAAGTACTTCGGTGACCTCGATGCGGTCGTTGGCGACGGCGACTTCGGTTACTCCATGGCGCGCGGCTTCGAGCTGGTGCTGCAGGAGTGGGACTCTTTCGACCGCAGAGACATCGGCACGTTCCTGAAGAAGATCGCCGTGGTCATCACGAGCCGCATTGGCGGCACGTCCGGGCCGATCTGGGGCACCGCGTTCCTGCGCGCGGGCGCGACGGCAGGTGCGGTGACTGAGCTGCCGCCCGAGCAGGTCGTGGCGATCCTGCGCGCGGCGATCGACGGCATCAAGATGCGCGGGCGCTCCGACGTCGGCGACAAGACCCTGCTCGACGCACTGGTGCCGACCGTCGACGTGATCGAGGACGAGATCGGGCGGGGGCGGAGCGCGAGCCGGGTCTGGCGGCACGCGGCGGAGACCGCGCGGGAGCGGGCCGAGGCGACCAGGTCCATGCAGGCCATGCGCGGAAGGGCGAGTTACACCGGCGAGCGCAGCATCGGCACGCTCGACGCGGGCGCAGTAGCCGTCGCAGTCATGTTCGAGGCGCTTGCCGGCAAGTGGCAAGCAGAGCGGGCCGATTCGAAGATCCCGGAGGTAAAGGCAGATGAAGAAATTCGTTAACGACCCCCGCCAGTTCGTGCCCGAGATGCTGAAGGGCATCGCGCTGGCCAACCCGGAAACACTCAGGTACGTGCCTGAGTACAACCTGATCATGCGAGCCGACGCGCCGAGCGACAACAAGGTCTCGGTGATCCAGGGGTCCGGCTCGGGCCACGAGCCGGCCCACGTCATGGTGGTCGGCAAGGGCATGCTGGACGCGGCCTGCCCTGGCGACGTGTTCGCGGCCCCGCCGATGGACTACGTGCTGGAGACGAGCAAGCTGCTGAACTCGGCCCAGGGCGTCCTCCACATCATCAACAACTACACCGGCGACCGGATGGCCTTCGAGATGGGCCGGGAGATGGCCGAGGCGGACGGCATCAAGATCGGCACGCTGATCGTCGACGACGATGTCGCGGTGAAGGACTCGACGTATACGGTCGGCCGCCGCGGCGTGGCCGGGAACTTCTTCGTCATCAAGGCCGTCGGCGCCGCCGCGGAGCAGGGTGCCGAGCTGGACGAGCTGCTGCGGATCGGTAACAAGGTCAACTCGGTCACGAGGACCATGGGCATGGCCCTGACCTCGTGCACCCCGCCCGCCAAGGGCTCGCCGCTGTTTGAGCTGGGCGAGGACGAGATGGAGATGGGGGTTGGCATCCACGGCGAGCCGGGCCGCCGCCGCGAGAAGCTGGCCAGCGCGAACGCGATCGTGGACGAACTGCTTGAGGCCGTGGTCAGCGACCTGCCGTTCAGCCAGGGCGACGAGGTCGCACTCATGATCAACGGTCTCGGCGGCACTCCGATCAGCGAGCTCTACCTGCTCTACGGATACGCCCACGAGCAGCTTGCCAAGCGCGGCATCCACATCCGGCGTAACTACGTGGGCGAGTACTGCACGTCGCTGGATATGGCCGGCACCTCGATCACACTGAGCCGCCTCGACGACGAGATCGCGGGTTTGCTCGCCGCGCCCGCGGAGATCGCGATCAGGACCTTCTGACTGCGGTCCGCCGGCCGGGCCCGGATTATGAAGCCAGCTTCGGGCCCGGCGGCGGCCCGGTCCACCCGTAACCGACAGCGCTCAGCAGTAGAACACCGACCAGCAGATGCCGTTCCGCAGCCGCTGGTCGTCAAGTACGAGCTCGCGAATCGCCGCCGGGAGCTGGGCGCGCTGCCACTGGCACTCGAGTCGGCCCGCTGCCTCGCCCTCGCCTTCCGGTGCGGCCGCACGTGCGGCCTTGATCGCGTACGCAGCCGCACCGAGGTCGTGCGCGGCGACGTGGGCGACGGCCCCGGCCTGGCCGGCAGCGTAAGCCGCGTGCCGCGGTGCCCCGCGCAGGTCTCTGGCCGCGCCCATGGCATGACCGCCCGCCGCCCGAGCCTGCGTCATCGTGACCTCACCCCGCACCCAGGCCCGGGCATGCTCGATCGCCTGACGCGGCCGTGGGTCGTCGGGCCGGGCCGACTCGAAGAGGTCCAGGACGTGCTCCGCGCACGATGCCGCCCAGAGAGCGAGCTGATGGTGATCCGAATCGGTGAGGATCCCGCCGCGGCGGATCGTCACCAGGCGGGGGTCGCGCACCTTCGGGAGGATCATGGTCGGCGCTCCGTGTCTGTCTCAGACCAGAACAGTCGACGCATTCCACCATGCCTGGCTGGTCCGTGCACATGTTTGGACGCCGCCGTCAGGGAAGGGTGACATCGAAGCCGTTGCGAATCGGACGCCACCGGGAAGGCGGTTCGCGCATGGCGACCCCGCAAGTCGTGCAGAGCGACACCACGTCAGACACCATTCCGAGGCACGGCGGTTTCGGTCACCTGGCCTTCTTCTATCGCGACCAGCGCGACTATCTAACGCAGCTCATCGCGTTCGTGGATGCTGGCCTTGCCCTCGGCGAGCCCGTCTTCATAGCGGTGCCCAGCCCCAAAGACGACTTGCTGAGGGAGCACCTCGCCGGGTCCGGAGACCTCCGCTTCGCGGACATGGTTCAGCTTGGTCGCAACCCAGCCAGGATTATGCCCGAGGTGCGGGCCTTCATCGACCGGCACCCTGGGCAGTGCGTCCGCTATATCGGCGAGCCGATCTGGGCGGGCCGCTCCGCCGCGGAGGTCTGCGAGGCGACTAGGCACGAGGCTCTGATCAACGTCGCGTTCCCGGACGCTTCGGCGATCATCATGTGCCCGTACGACGTCAGCGGCCTGGCGCCGTCAGTGATCAGTGCCGCCAGCCGCACCCATCCCGGCATTTTCGCCGACGGCCGGGCGACAGCTGCCGCCGGATACGCCGGGCCAGGGAACTTCCCGCCCGGATGCGACGGCCGGCTGCCGTGCCCGCCTGCCACTGCCGAGACCGTGGAGTACGAGAACGACCTCCGGCCGGTTCGCAGCCTGGTGACGGACCACTCGGAGCGCGCCGGACTGCCCGACGAACGTGCCGGCAATCTCGTGCTCGCGGCCAGCGAGATCGCCGCCAATACACTCCGTCATTCCGGCGGCGCCGGCGGCACGATGCACATGTGGCACACAGACGCGGAGGTGCTCTGCCAGATCCAGGACCAGGGCTGGATCTCCGACCCGCTAGCGGGCCGCACGCGCCACGCCCCCGACGCCCGGGGCCACGGGCTCTGGGTCGTCAACCAGGTGTGCGATCTGGTCGAGCTGAGATCCGGGCCGGCCGGCACCACCGTTCGTTTGCATATGCGCATCCGGGACGGATGACTCCGGATACGACAGCTTCCGCATCACTGGCGGCCAGGGCCCTGGCGGCCGACGCGCCCGCGGCGTCGCAGCAGCAGAACGATTCTGCGTTCTGCCAGCTGCTCGGTGTGATAGCTGAGCCACGCGCACACCGCTGCAAGCGGAAGCTCCACTGCGATAGCAAGCAGCACGGACTCCGGCAGCTGGCTCCGCGGCGACGTTATGACGTCGAACCAGGCATCCACGACCAGCAGCGCCGCCGTGGCCGCGGCCGCTGTCGCGAGGTAGCGTGACCGGCGCAGTGCGAAGTAGCCGGTGCTGGCCACTCCCAGAAGCAGCATCACGTCGAATCCGGCCCACGCGCTGTCGTAGTGAGTTGATATCTGCCTGCCAGGCAGCGATTCGGCCAGGTAGATGATCCACGGCAGCAATATCACCGAGAAGGCCGCGAACAGCGGGCCGGTCCAGCGGACAATCCGCGCCTCGTCGGTGAGCACAGCGTTCTCCGCTTCCGGTGCTGGCTCGACGAGCGCATCGAGCTTGCTGACGACATCGCCGGGGTCGGGAGCGGGGTCAGGCGACACGGGCTGCCTCCTGCAGGTAGGCCACTTGGCGCCCTAGCTACCCAGCCTGCGCGGTCGTGCACATACTTCCGATCTCTGCGGGTAACCGGATGCCGGCCGATCAACCATTGGTAGTTACGTCAGCGCTCGGCCTGCCGCGCGCCGAGCGAGTGAGGCAGCGTGATGAGGAGCCGGCAGGTTCAGCCAGAACCATCGGTCGATCGGGAACCATCGCCGCTGAGGCGGCTGCTGTCGTGGGTAGATCGGTGGGCATCGCGCCCGCTGACCGCGCTGCTCGTGATCGCCGTGGATGGAGCCTGGGTTCTGGTCAGCATCGCCACGGGGTTCCCTGGACTAGGCGAACGCGTATTTCAGACGCTGGTTGCGGCTCTTACCCTGGCCATGGTCTTTGTCATCCAGCACACCCAGGCTCGCGAGCAGGCGGCCACTCAGCGCAAGCTCGATGAGATCATGCAAGCGCTGCCCGGGGCCGATAACTCCCTGCTGATGCTGGAACACGCTTCCAGCGATGAGCTGCGGGCGACTCGCGACTCGCACCATGAAATTCGCCAGGCCGCGCTCGAAGAGCATCAGGCGGAGACATGAGCCCAGAATTGACTAACGATCACTATCAAGACCCGCCCCGATGATCATTTCCGCCGCGAGGCAGGTGAGGTGCCTGGCTGTGCCGCGTTCCTGGCTGTAATCCGGCAACTGTGCGGCCTGGTTCTCAAGACTGCGCTGACAGTCCGCAGCCTCGGTCCGTTCCTCGCCCTGCGGAGGACGGCGGCCGCGCATGTCGGCAAGCTGCCGGACGGCGGGGGCGAGCAAGTGCAGCATTCTGCCGTAGTTAGCAGCAAATGAAGCCGCTATACCCCCCGGCCGGCCGACCGCCGGGTAGTTCAGGAGCGACCAGGCAATGGCCCGGGTCTGCGCGGTCAGTTCCTCCAGGGAGTCGAGTACGGCACTGTCGGGCCGCGGTACGGCTTGATGAACCCTGGCTCGCGGATTCCAGCGCAGGCTTTCCCGCGCGCCTCGTACAGCCCCGCGGGCATGATCCGCCGCCTGCGTCAGCTTCCGGTCGAGTTGCGGCCACGATCGGGCGGTGGCATCGGGATCACCAGCCGCATCGGCGAGGACTTCCAGCGTGCAGGCAATGTCCTCCGCCCATCGCCTGATCGCGTGCTCGGCGGGGCGAAGCTGTAGCGGCGGGAAGACCGCGATATTCACTGCCAGGCCGGTCGCCACTCCGATTCCGACCTCGATCAGCCGGTGCGTGACGTAGCTCGTCGGCTGGTGGCCGCCAAGCAGCAGCGCGAACAGCGCAGTGAATGTCACCTGAGCACTCTGATCTCCGAGCCGCCGCCAGCCGCCGAGCAGGACGCCGCCAACTACGACGACGGCGATGCCCGCAACGCCCGGCCCCAGCAGCATGCCCACGGGTACAGCCAGTGCTGCGCCAAGCAGGAATCCGCCGACGTACTGGAAGCCCTCACGCAAGGACCGTGCCACCGTGGGATAGACACCAAGCAGCGCAGCCAGCGGCGCGAAGTAGGGGTCGGCCTGACCGGCGACATACTTCGCCAGCGTCCATGCCGCCACAGCGGCAAGGGCAGCCTTCACTGCCCGGCGGCTGCGATCCTGCCAGTCCCTGACCGGTCCCGCGGAGGCCGGCCGGAACGGCACAGCCAGCCACTTTGGCGGTCCCTGCAGCTTGCTCCGGGCGCGCCCGGTGAGACTGGCACCCGACATCACGCGCAGCTACCCGGAGCAGTGAAAACTACTCCCGGCCACTGCGACCCACGTGGATGCGACGGAACGGCGAGCACGCCCCCGCTGGTGTGGCTGGCAAGGATTCTGGTGCCGTGGTGCGCCAGAGTAGGCGGGCTGGCAGCCTGTTGTCATGCAACCTGAGCCTGCGGGCCATCCCCGTG
>Ga0209380_10000054_pt1 | contig 64437 bp, 58 predicted proteins | sample HubBroMetageWFT6_FD_188347 | JGI IMG/M metagenome (GOLD analysis project Ga0209380, IMG submission 188347) | Warmed and freeze-thawed soil microbial communities from the Hubbard Brook experimental Forest, New Hampshire - Hubbard Brook CCASE Soil... | ecosystem: Environmental > Terrestrial >...
GGCCTCATACTGCGAAGGCGGCAAATAGACACCACTATCCAACATACTGCGAAAGAATTTGCCGAACGCCTCCGTATTCGACTTCGAAGCCGAATCCCAATCCGTCACCGGCCCCGGATGGAAGAACCACGTAAACATCGAACCGACGCGGTTGTAGCTAAGCGGAACCCCCGCCTCTTTCGCGGCAGCCGCCACGCCTTCCACCAGTTCTCCGCTTAGCTTCTCCAGGCGCGGATATATTTCGCCTCGGTGATCGCGCAACTGTTTCAACATCGCGCAACCGGCCGCCATCGCGAGCGGATTTCCGGAAAGCGTTCCGGCCTGGTACATCGGCCCCAGCGGCGCCACCAGGTCCATGATTTCTTTGGGCCCGCAGTAGGCGCCAACCGGCAATCCTCCGCCAATGATCTTTCCCATCGTCGTCAGATCGGGACGAATGTTATACAACTCCTGCGCTCCCCCGAACGAGACCCGAAATCCGGTCATCACTTCGTCGAAAATCAACACCGACCGTTCGCGTTCCGTCAACATCCGCAGCCCCACCAGATAATCATCCGCGGCGGGAACGCACCCCATGTTGCCGACTACCGGTTCGACAATTACGCAGGCGATTTGGTGCTTGAACTTCTGGAACGCGTGTTCGACGACCGAAAGGTTATTGAAAGGGAGTGCCAGCGTGAACTGTGTGAATTCTTCAGGAACGCCGGCGGACCCCGGAATCCCAAGCGTCGCCACGCCAGATCCAGCTTTCACCAGCAGAGCATCGACATGCCCGTGATAGCAGCCTTCAAACTTCACGATATATTTGCGCTTGGTGTAAGCCCTCGCCAGCCGGATGGCGGACATCGTCGCTTCGGTTCCGGAACTCACGAAGCGCACCTTCTGCATTTTCGGAAATGCCCCCAGCACCAATTCCGCCAGATCCGCTTCGGAAGGGGTGGACGCCCCGAAACTGGTGCCGTTACACGCGGCACCGACAATCGCATCGAGTACGTTCGGCTCGGCGTGCCCCAGAATCAACGGCCCCCAGGAGCCGATGTAGTCGATGAATTCGTTTTCGTCGGCGTCCCAAATGTGCGAGCCCTTCCCGCGCACGATGAACAGCGGATCGGCTCCCACGGAACGAAATGCCCGCACCGGGGAGTTCACGCCTCCTGGAATCATGCTTTCGGCCCGTTGCTGCAAGCGCCGGGACTGCTCGGTTTTACGCAATGTAGTGGACGGCATCGAATCCTCTCGACGAGGAGAAATGGGATGTCAACAGATGCAATCAATGCAACCGATTACTATAACAGCGGCCGGCTAGCGAAATTCATCTGATATTCATTCCCTTGCAACCGCCTTGCAACATGCCGACAGTACAGTAGGGACATCAAGCACCCTTCTAACCGGGAGGGTTTGAAGGACAGTCTCGGGGGCTCCGGACTGTCCTTTTTGCGTTTGCGCAGATTGATGTTGCTGTGGGACCGGGTCTCGGGCCCGTTCGCGGCGCGCGGCGCCGCTGCTCCTGCTCCTCGCTGCCCGCTTTCCACCAACCGCGCCGTTAACCGCAATTAACTTCCCATCGTATAATCACCGTTAATGATTACCGTCTCCAAGGAGGACTACCTCAAATCGATCCTCGAAGCCGAGAGTGAGGGCGAAGCAGTCATCTCCGCGCGCTTGGCGGACCTGTTGAAGGTCTCTCCACCCGCGGTGACCATGGCTCTACGCCGCCTGAAAAAGGACGGCCTGGTACGCGTGGAGAGTAGCGGCGAGGTACGTTTGACCGCGGCCGGCCGAAAAATCGCCCGCAAGCTGACCCTCCGCCATCACCTGATTGAACGCATGCTCTCTGAACTCTTTGGCATGGAGTGGTGGAAAGTCCACGACGAAGCGGAGCGGCTGGAGCACGCAGTTTCACCTGACTTCGAGGCTAAACTCCTGGCCAAGCTGGGTTCCGGCGGCGCGTGCCCACACGGTAATTTGAGTGAACTCGAAGGACCAGCCAGCCGTCGGCGGCGCGGCCTCGTCCTGCTTGCCGACGCAGAGATCGACAACATCTACACCGTAAGCGGAATTTACGAACGCGACCGCCGCCTTCTCGAGTTTCTGGAGCACCGAGGCGTCCGTCCCGGAGCAAAGCTACGTTTGATCGAGCGCAACTACGATCAGACCCTCACCCTTTCTACCCCGTCAGGCACCGTTTCTTTGGGCCCTGCCGCCTCGGAGCGCGTCTGGCTCTCCCCCTCCGTGCGCTCGAAGCACTAACGAGCCGGGTGGAGTTAAAGCGGGTTGCACTCTTAGCCTGGCGCCGCTGAATGGCATCCCCCCGCGCTGAGCCGCTAGGAAACATGGTCAGGGGGTATGCGTGCTGGGGCGACGCGATGCCCCGCGTCAGATCAGACGATGGATTGCTTATACTTGCAGCCTCGGTCTCAATGGCAAGCGGAAACCGGGTTACATCGAGAAAATCGCGCGAAATTTCTTTTCTTAAGAAAATAGTTAACTATGGTTTATCTGATGAGATATACTTACGCTAACTTGGGCAGTTGTGGCACTGCACACTGATGCGTTCCCGGAATGAACGATCCTAGGACAGCAGCGAAGGAGCGCCCGGAATTGCCGTCGAACCTCGTGCCCCGCCCCGTCTCTGCTCCCACCGACGTGGTCATCACTCACGAGGATATCGACCGAGCCCACGACCGCGAACGCGTGCGTACCACGCGCAGCCAGCGCGGTCTCTGGCCACGCACCAGACTTCTTTGGTTGCTGATTGGCCCCGGCATCCTCGTCATGCTGGGCGAGAACGATGGGCCCAGCATGCTGTCGTACGCCGCGACCGGCGCCCGCTACGGCATCGGTTTCTTTCTGCCTTTCGTCGTGCTCACTTTCCTGATGGCCTGCGTGGTGCAGGAAATGACCGTGAGGTTAGGGGCGGCCACACACCGCGGACACGCCGAACTGATCTTTGACCGCTTCGGCCCGTTCTGGGGTTGGTTCTCGATGGTCGACCTCATGATCGGCAACTTCCTCACTCTGGTCACCGAGTTCATCGCAATCCGCGCCGGCTTGGGGTTCTTCGGCGTTCCCCCCGCGGTCTCCGTTATCGGCGCATGGCTCGTGCTGTTTGTCGCCCTGATGGCCCACCGCTACTGGACTTGGGAGCGCATCACCCTGGTCGCGGCCATGTTCAACTTGATCTTCGTCCCAGTGGCCCTGCTCAGCCATCCTCACTGGGGAGCGATCGGCAGCGCGCTGTTCACCTGGAAGCCACTGCCGGGAGGACTTACCCAGGAAACCGTCCTCATCCTGCTTTCGAATATCGGTGCGACGGTAACGCCCTGGATGCTGTTCTTCCAGCAGAGCGCTATCGCCGACAAGGGCCTGACCACGCACGATATACGCTTCGGCCGCGTGGACACCGTGCTGGGTGCAGCCTTGGCGGCGCTCGCCGCGCTGGCCACCATCGTAGCGACCGCTCCCCTGTTTGCCCACGGCATGTCTACCGGCAATTTCGAAGCGGCCGAGTTTGCCCAAGCCCTCCAGCCCTTCGTCGGACATTGGGGTTCAGCTCTGTTCGCTCTCGGCATGTTTGAAGCGGGAATGGTCGCCGCAGTCACGATTTCAACCTCGTCGGCTTATGCCTTCGGAGAAGTCGCGCACCGGCCGCACAGTCTGAATCTTCCTTTCCAACAGGGAAAGTCCTTCTATCTCGTATTGATCCTCGAAGCCGCGGCCGCTGCCGGACTGGTCCTGATCCCGGGCATCCCGCTGGTCTACATCGTGCTGGTGGTCAATGTGATTGCGGTTCTGGCCATGCCGCCCGCACTGCTTTTCTTGTACATTCTGGTCAACGATCGCGAGATCATGGGTGACCTCGTCAGCCCCTTGTGGGCAAACATGATGGCCCTCGGGGTAGTGCTCATATTGGTCGCTGCTGGACTCCTGTTTGGAATCAGTGTGGTCGCCCCGCACGCCCTGGCATTGGTTGGAGGCAAGTAGATGGACCCACACTTCAATTCGGCAGCAGCCGACGATATAAGCGGCGAAGATCTCGCTTCGGTCGTTGCGTCTCTCGAACCAGATCAGCTCATTTCCGCTAAAGAAAAACACCATTGCCCGCGCCGCCAGTTGACTCGCACCGAGATGATCCTCTTCTGGGCTCTCCGGTTTTATCTGGTCTTCATGTTTGGAGTTGTCATCTACCAGATCTGGACGAGCGTCCGATAGGTCTGAGGATCGGCAACGGCGAAATTTGAGCGTCCGAACTATGGCTCCAACAGCGCCGCACGTAACAAGTTCCAACTGGCTTCGTCCGGGGCGCAAAGCAATCCACCGTCCAAATGCGTGGGATGATACGCTGTGCCGCTAAAATGCGCGCTATACCCGCCTGCTTCCCGGTGGAGCAGCCAACCAGCCGCATGATCCCAAGGCATGAGCCTGCTGTAGAGAAGTAAATGACAATAGCCGGCCGCGGCCATGCGGTACTCATGCGCCGCGCAACGCAAGTTTGCGCTCGCCGCTAACTTCGTTGAATTGACGAGCACCCTGCTTCGCAACGGCGCAGGCAAGAATCCCGAAGGTACGATGCCCTCCATGGTCGATACCGGGCCGGGCTTTGCAACCCGCAAAGCGATGCGGCTTCCGTCTTCGTGCTCAATCCAAGCTCCGCCGCCACGCAGAGCGTAAGCCCAATCCCGGCAAACAGGATCGTAGATCACCCCTGCGACGACCTCGCCGCGCACCGTGGCTGCGGTCATGACCCCGAACAACGGCAAATTGGAGACGAAGTTTTTCGTGCCGTCGATGGGATCGACGATGAATGCCAGTTCGGCAGACGAAAAATTGTGGAGCAAGGTAGGATCTCGTGCCGTTGCTTCTTCCCCGACGATGATACAGCCGGGAAAAGCCGCTACGAGTGCGGCGCTGATCACCGCCTCGGAAGCTTCGTCCGCGTCTGTGACAAGGTCGATCGGAGAAGATTTTTGCCGAATCTCTATCGAAGTGAGTTTGCCAAACCTCGGCATGATCTCGGTGCGCGCGGCGAAGGCCAGTGCGGCGCCGACTTTGTGAAGATCGTGTTCAGAAAACGACATGAGATTCCAGACTCTCCAGACTCTCCAAAGTTTGAGCTTGACCGACTGAGCCTCTAGAATACACGGTCGAAAAAACCCGGGCGAGCGAGTCCAAGGAACACAACTGGATGTTCGTTGGGATCGGTTAGATCGGCCGATCCGGGTAAATCGCTTTTGGAAAGCGTACATGGATTAGCAGTGCACACAGAGCAAGAATCAACATGGCGAAGATGCTGCCCTCAGGTCCCGCCGAGCCTCCCGTGAGCCAATTTGGCCCTTGCACGGAGCTGTTCAGAAACCGGCCGACGCCAAGCAAGCCACTGTCGGGCGTGCCATAGAAAAACGTCTCCGCCCAATCCCATGCCGCGTGAAATCCGATGGCAAACCAGAGGCTACCGGTGCGCCGAATCATGAGGCAAAAAAGCAGCCCTGTCACGACCACCTGCAAAATGCCCAATGCGGTTTCTCCATGATTGCCGAGGTGAGCTCCAGCGAAAACAAGTGACAAAAATATCGCGGCCGGCCAGAAGCGGATCCGCCTCGACATGGAGAAGAGCCAGTAGCCACGAAAAGCAAATTCTTCGCTCAGCGAGACGGCAAGGAAAGTAGCGCCCCAAGCCAAAGCCCAACGGAAGATCGCGTTTCCCGCAAGTCCGACCGAGTCAATCTGAAAGTGGCCGGAAACCGACAGCAGTAGCAGGATGGCCGAAAGCATCGCGAAGCCCCAGACCGAACCCTCCCAAAATCTTCGGCCGAATGCTTGCCCCGGCGGAATGCCGTATTCATCGAGGGACCGCTTCTCGATCCTCGACAAAATCCACGTCGCCAGGGCGACAAAAAACGCCATGACCGCCTTGAGCGGCAACTCACTCTGCACGGTCAAAACGCCTTTCCCGCTTTTCGCGAGATGGAATCCGTATACCAGAATCATCGGAACCGCGAACGCAATTCCGACCCAGATGAGCAACCGGGTACGATCGATGCGACCCCAGGCCGTAGGCTGCTGGGAGCAGGCTTCGTTTAGTAGGTTCGATACGGCGTCTGGTTCGTGCTCTTGTGACAACTCCTCGAGGAGCTTGTCGCGGGATTCGTCAGGCAAGAACTGCCTCCTGTCCGAAGGACCGAGTGTGACCGTCGACACTGCCGAGCGCTAGCAACAACCTGTCCTCAGGTCTTCGACGTGGTTCTCCGACATTTTAGCTCGGCCAAAGTTGATGACCGGCTTCCTGTAGCAGGTCGATCGCCGACGCGAACTCCTCCTGGATCAGAACATAGTCCGTGTCGAAGGTGGAAATGGCGAAGACGGGGATGTCTCGTGTCGACAGCGGCTCGATGAAAGAAAGCAGCACGCCGGTCTGCGAAAAGGAAAATGGCCCTTCGAGCTTCAAACAAATCCATCGCTGTGGAGAATGCACATCCGCAGGAACGTTCTCCGTCGGGCACACGACGGAGAGTTCGTCGGCGGTGCGAGTGATCGACGTGAAGTCTCCCTTCTTGGCCCAATCGGGAACTTCCGCATCGGGTGCCAGGCGCACTATTGCATAGGTGAGGGGAAGAGAGCGGAATTTGAGTTCGCGGCGTTTCACTGGCCTTCGACCGCCCTGCGCAGCGCGGCCCTGGCGAGAATGCGCGTAGAGTCCAGCATGGGAAGCGCCGAGGACTCGGTGGTCATGAGTAGCGGGATCTCCGTACAAGCCAGCGCCACGGCATCACAACCTTCATCTTTCAGACCGCGAATGACCTCGGTGAAATAAGCCTGCGTGCGCGGCAAGAAAGTTCCGTGGACCAATTCGTCGAAGATGATGCGGTGAATGCGCTCCCGTTCCTCGACGCCCGGAACACGCTGCTCGATGCCGGCTCTCTTCAGCGTCTCGCGGTACACAGGCCCGTCCATCAACGCGCGCGTGCCCAGCACGCCCAGGCGCTTGTAACCTTGCCGCTTGGCTTCGTTCCCCACCTCGACCGCGATGTGCAGCCAGGGACGCGGGGACCGATGCTCAACCAGATCGAAAGCCTGATGCACTGTGTTCACCGGCGCGATGAGGAAGTCCGCGCCAGCGCGCGCTAACTTGTCGGCAGAGGAAAGCATCAGTTCTGCGACGCCGACCCAGTCATTTGCGTCAATACAGTTCTTGTATTGAATAAAGGGATGCCCGTGCATCGACACTTCCGGATGATTGTAAGGCCCGAGGAGATCGGCGCCTTCAACGCAGATCGTGCGATAACAGAGCGCAGCGCCTTCCGCGCTGGATGCGACGATGCCAATGTGTAACATCAGTTGCCAGTTTGCTGTTCGGCCGTGACCCTAGCTCAGCTTTTGATTGTAGCTGGAGCCATCGCATACGGGCTGGAATCCCGGTAACGCTTTTCGAATTCTTCGCGGGTACAGATGGTTTTGAGGTCAATGACCCGGTCAATGGCCAGGATGCCGTCCAGGTGGTCGATTTCATGCTGTAGTAGCTCGGAGAGATTGCAGTCGTCTCCCGCTTCGAATTCGATCGTTCCGCCATTCAGGGTCTGATAGCGGACCTTGATTTCGCGCCAGCGTTCGACCTGCATGAAGATCGAGAGGAAACTCAGGCAGGCGTCCCAGACCACAATTTTTTCTTCGCTGTGTTCCACGATCTCCGGGTTGACCAAAGGCCAAGGTTCGGCTCCGGGGAGCTTGAGGAAAATGACGCGCCGCAAAACTCCAAGCTGGGGAGCGGCGATGCCGCGACCATAGCCCGTCGCGTCGCGCCAATGTGCCAGCGTGTCACGCAGCTCCTGCACCAGATCCTGGATGTCCCGGCCCGTGGGATCAGCGACCGGAACCGAAGTTTCCCGCAAGCGTGGATCGCCGAGCTGGAGAATGGAACGGATAGCCATGGATTCCTTTCACTTGGCAGTCTTCGTTCATCGCGCGGCGGCAGCATCGAACAAGCTAAGCAGTTCCAGCTTTTTTTCCGCCGGCAGAAACGACGCCTCGAAGGAATTGCGCGCCAGTTCGCGGAGATGCTCATCGCTGAACCCGAACGTTTCCTGGGCGAGTTGGTATTCTCGCGACAGCGTGGTGCCGAACAGCGCTGGATCGTCGGTGTTGAGCGTGATCATGACGCCCTGATCGAAATAGTTCTTTGTGGGATGTTCCGCAACCGTCTTGCACACTCCAGTGCGTAGGTTGCTGGTGATGCAGAGTTCGACCGGGATCTGGCGCTGGGCCAGTTCCTCGATCAGGTCTGCGTCCTGTCCGGCAGTGAAGCCGTGACCAATCCGCTCGGCACGCAGATTCAGCGCTCCCCAGATGGACTCGGGCGGGCCAGTCTCCCCCGCATGCGCCGTTAAGCGCAACCCATGGTCAGCCGCGTACCCGTAGACACTGCGGAAAAGTTCAGGTGGAGCCTTCAATTCGTCTCCGCCAATGCCGACGCCGACGACATGGCGGTCACGGTAGCGTGCCGCCAGTTCGAAAACTTTTTGCGCTTCCTCGACTCCAAAGTGGCGGGTGGCGTCGAAGATCCACAGCAGCGACACGCCGAAATCTCGCGCGCCACGAGCGCGCCCGCGATCGAGGCCTTCGAAGATGGCGGCGAAATCCTGCTTGCGGTACAGGCAGACGCCCACCGCAACGTAGACCTCCGCGTGCAGCACATTTTCTTCCTTCAGTCGCTGCATCAGGCGGTACGTAATCAGTTCGTAGTCGTCTGCGCCGCGCAGATGCGCGCTGACTCCTTTGAAGGCCATCAGAAAACTCTGAAAATCGTTGTAGCTGTACAGCGTCTGCACTTCCGCAAGCGTCGCGTGATCGCCGTGAAGCTTGCGCAGTTCAAGCAGCGTCGCCGGCTCGACCGAGCCTTCGAGATGCAGATGCAGCTCCGCCTTCGGTAGTTGACGAATGAAAGCGTTGGGCGGGCGGGGCGGCACGGAACTCATCTGCTGATTGTAGATTCTTGGCCTCGGATTTGCGAGGGAGGAGCAATGTTCGTGCAGGCGGTTTTTTCCGTTACAATCCGGTGTTCTTTATGTCAGCCCTAAAACAGGAGAGCCCATGGACGCCAAGGTCATTCGCAGAGTAATGGTTGTATGCGTTCTGCGGGCGGCGGCATCGCCTCTGCTGGCCGCCGCGGCGCCTCAGGTGAAAACCACTTCGGGCATGGTCGAGGGTAAGGACGAGGGCGCGGTCCACGCGTTTCTCGGTATCCCCTACGCCGCGCCCCCGGTTGGCGATCTGCGCTGGAAGCCGCCCGCGGCCGTTGCGAAATGGACCGGAGTGCGCAAGGCTACTGACTTCGGCCCACACTGCATGCAAGGAAATGTATACGGCGACATGAAATTTCGCGACTCCGGGGGCAGCGAAGACTGTTTATCCCTGAACGTGTGGGTCCCAGCAGAAGCATCGAGAGCGAAGCTGCCGGTCATGGTCTGGATCTATGGCGGCGGATTCGTGGCCGGAACTAGTTCTGAAGCGCGGCAGGACGGCACACATCTGGCGCAGCAAGGCGTCGTGGTGGTTTCGATGAACTACCGCCTGGGAATTTTTGGATTCTTTGTCCATCCCGAGCTCGCGAAAGAGTCCGGACGGAATTCCGCGGGCAACTACGGCTTGCTCGACCAACTGGCGGCGCTTGAGTGGGTGCACGACAACATTGCGGCGTTCGGCGGCGATCCCGGCAACGTGACCATCTTCGGAGAGAGCGCCGGGTCGTTTTCCGTCAGCGCGCAGATGGCCTCGCCGCTGGCGAAAGGATTGTTTCAGAAAGCGGTGGGCGAGAGCGGCGCGGCATTCTTCAGCGGTGACCTGTCGTTTGAACCTCTGTCGGCGCGGGAAGAAAAAGATGTAAAGGCAGCCAGCGCGAAACTGGGCGTGGGCACGCTGGCCGAATTGCGAGCGGTCCCGGCCCAGAAAATGCTCGACGCTTTCTCGCCTCCTCAGTCCGAGGGCTTTGACTTCGGTCCGGATGTGGACGGATATTTTCTGCCGGAACCAGCCCCCGCCATCTTCGCGGCGGGAAAACAGAACGACGTGCCGTTACTGGCAGGTTGGAACCATGACGAAGGCAGCTTCGAAATTGCTTCGTCGCCCCAGAAACCGACAGCTGAAACGATGAAGGCGAACGCGCAAAAAGACTTTGTCGGCAAGGCGCCGGAGTTCCTGCGGCTTTATCCCACCGACACTGAGGAACAGGTGATGCGTTCCGCACAAGATTTCGCTGGAGACCGGTTCATTGCGTTCTCCACATGGGTGTGGATGGAATCGCAGGCCAAGACCGGCAAGCAGCCCATCTATCGTTACCGCTTCGACCTGGGGCCGCCCGCGAAACCTGACGGTCCGCAGCTTGGCGCCTACCACTCTGCCGAGATCGAGTATGTGTTTGGCCAACTCGATTCGAAAACGGACGTCGCGTGGAAACCGGAGAACCGGCAACTGAGCGAGCAGATGCAGAAATATTGGGCAAACTTCGCGCGCAGCGGCGACCCAAACGGCCCGGGCCTGCCGAACTGGCCCGTGTATTCAGCGAGTGAAGGATGGCCAGTGATGTTTCTGGATGCGACTTCCGTCGCTCACAAGGATAATCTGCGCGACCGATACTTGTTTCTGGCGGGCGCGTGGGCGAAGTAGGGACGTGAAACTGATCGCTACTTCCGCGCAAACTCGCTGCGATGGCGGCTGTAAAAGAGATAAATCAGCAGGCCGAGAAAAAGCCAAACCACGAAGCGCAGCCAGGTGATCACCGTAAGCCCGGTCATCAAACCGCCGCACAGGATGATCGAAATAAGTGGAAACCACGGCACCAGCGGCACTTTGAACACGCGCGGCCGGTTCGGCTGAGTGCGTCGCAGAATAATCACTCCCAGAGACACCAGCACGAACGCGAACAGCGTGCCGATGTTCGACAGATCGGCAGCATCGCTGATGGCGAAGATTCCTGACGGAATTCCCACCACGAATCCCGCAATCCAGGTGGAGACGTGCGGCGTTTTGAACTTGGGATGGACGAGCGAAAACATCTTCGGGAACAGGCGGTCCCGCGACATCGCGTACCAAATGCGCGCCTGCCCATATTGGAAGACCAGCAACGATGAGATCATGCCAGTCAGCGCGCCGATCACAATGATCGAGCGCGACCAGCGGCTGGCGCCGAGCACTTTCAGCGCGTAAGCCACCGGCGCTTCGGCAGCTTCGCCGGAGACGAAGGTTGTGTACTTCATCATGCCAAGCAGCACAATCGAAACACCCACATAGAGGACCGTACAGACAATCAGAGAAGCGATGATGCCAATGGGCAAGTCGCGCTGCGGGTTGCGTGCCTCCTCGGCCGCGGTGGAGACGGAATCGAAGCCGATGTAAGTGAAGAAAACGATAGCGCCTCCGGTGACGATGCCGCCGAATCCGGAAGGTGCAAAAGGCTTCCAGTTACTGGTGTTCACCAACGCACCGCCGACGACAAGGAAAATCAAAATGGCGCCAATCTTGATGGCAACCATAACGTTATTGGCTTTGGCGGATTCGCGGATGCCGCGCACCAGAAGCACTGTGAGAATAAAAATGATCAGAAATGCTGGAACGTTGAAATAAGCGCCCGTCCAGTGGCCGGACTCCCACACCGGCGTCGACCAGCGGTCGGGCAGGTTCAGGCCGAACGAAGAGAGTTGCGCTTTGGTGTAGGCACTGAAGCCGATGGCCACCACCACATTACTGACAACGTATTCGAGGATGAGATCCCAGCCGATAATCCAGGCAAAAATTTCGCCGAGCGTCGCGTAGGAATAGGTATAAGCGCTGCCGGCGATCGGAATCATCGACGCCAGTTCGGCATAGCAGAGGCCGGCGAAGCTGCAGGCCATCGCCACCAGAACAAACGAAATTGCAATCGACGGACCAGCCGCAGGACGCCCGTGCATGAGGACCTGCGAGGTGCTGCCCCCGCGCAGGAAGTTCACGATGATATCGAGCACCTGCGCGTGCAGGATCGACGGCGCCTGGAAAAATTCTCCGGCTGCCGCCGTGCCGGTCAGCACGAAGATGCCCGAGCCGATGATGGCGCCAATGCCCAGTGCGGTCAGCGACCAAGGCCCCAGCGTCTTTTGCAGGCGCTGGCCCGGAGACTCGGCTTCAGAGATCAGCTTGTCGATGGACTTGCAGCAGAAAAGCTGGTTGTCGGACGTACGGATGACGTCGCCTGATTTTGGCGGCGGCTCGGTAGCGGCTGGTTGTGCCAAAGGGTCAATTTCTCCTGAACCGCGAAATCAGCATCCAGCAGTTAGCACTTGGCATTGGCACTTGGCATTGAGCCGGCAAACGCTACCGCGCCGAGCGTGAGCGGCTCAATGCTAAGTGCTCGTTGCCACGTGCGGCTTCTTACCGCTTTGCCTGCCCGCGAGCCAACTTCTTAACCTTGGGCTTTTTCGATCCGCGCGGATAATCGCGGGGCTTAAGCGGCTTCTCCGCCTTGCGTTTCTTACGGGCCGTTCGTTTGGCTTTCTTGCGATCTTCCTTGCTCAGCTTAGTTGTGTTTGCCATGAATGCTTTCTTCTTGAGATTTTATAATTTGGTAATTGCGTAATTTTGAAACTTGGCTGGAACAGCAGCCGCGAACTACAAAATTACCCGACTACAAAATTAGCAAATTGCGCTTAAGCCTGCTCTAGTTGAGCATACTTCTCCACCAGCTTCTTCAATCCGAAGCGAGGAAATTGTACCGTAATCTTGGCTTCTTCGCCTTCTCCTTCACGTTGATAGACCGTGCCTTCGCCATATTTCGGGTGCCGAACCTTCTGTCCGGGGCGGAATCCGCGTTTGCCGGTGGGCTCTTCCGCCTTCGTCTTTGGGATCGTAAACTTCTTCCCCCGGCTGGCGAAGAACTCCGCGATGTTCTCGATGGAGTTGTAAGGGAGGGCGGGCGCGGTGGGCTTCGCGCCGCGGTGGCTAGCTGCGGGGCTACTTCCTCCATGCCAGGACGCGCTCTGGTCTTCGTCTTCGTAGGCATAGTGGGCCGAGGTGGCTTCGTCGTTGCGCATCCGCGCCGGCACGCCGCTCGTCCAGTTTGTGCCCACTCGAGCGGTGCTGGCCCGTCTCGTTCCCAGTTCTTCGATCAGCGGCGCGGGGACTTCCTCCAAGAAGCGCGACGGAACGCTGGCTTCGGGCAGATCGGTACCATATCGCCGGCGGTAGACTGCCCGGGTCAGAATGAGTTGGTCCATGGCGCGGGTCATGCCGACGTAGCAAAGCCGACGCTCTTCCTCGATGTCCTCGGGCACCAGCATGGTGCGGGAATGTGGAAAGAGTCCCTCTTCCAGCCCGCTGAGAAATACCAAAGGGAATTCCAGCCCTTTGGCCGCGTGCAGACTCATCAGAGTGATCTGGGCGCGCTCGTCATAGTCGTCCGCGTCCGCAACGAGCGCCGCATGGTCCAGGAACTCGTCGAGCGTCTCGGCGCGGTCGCGCGAGTCCATCGCAGCATTCACCAGTTCACGCAGGTTTTCGATTCGTGAGAAGGCCTCTGGTGTGTCTTCGTCTTCTAGCAGCTTGATGTAACCCGTGCGGTCGATGAGAAATTTCAGAATGTCGGCAGTGCTGACCGTAGGTGCAGGAAACCATTCGGGCGTCGATCCAATCCGCGGTTCAGGGGGCCTGGTCGCCTGCTCTGCATCCTGCGTCGACGGCACGCCGGCGGTGCCGTTTGAGGGTTCGTTGGACTCGGCAGCCCCAAAGTCGAACGAGAAATTTCCGAATTCATTGGGATCGAAGGCGGTAGCGTCTTCGGCTTGCGAGTCGTCATCAGAGTCTGCTACTCCCTTAACCGTGGGGGCATCCGCGGGCGAGGACGCCCGCGCCACACCTTGGTCCAACTTTTCGGCGAAGGTTCCAGCCAGCATGGCACGGCCGTCTTCGATCAGCTGCTGAAAATTCTGGAGTGACAACAAGGCTCTCTGCGGCAAAAGCTGACGGCGGATCGCCTCCCCGACTGCGCCCCACAGCGACAGACCTGTCTCGAGCGCGAGTCGCTCCAGCGTGTCGATCGTGCCCTTGCCAATGCCGCGCGTGGGGGTGTTGATAACGCGCAACAGAGAAATCGAGTCATCCGGATTATGAATGACCTTCAAGTACGAGATCATGTCTTTGATCTCGGAGCGCTCATAAAACGAGAATCCGCCCACCACTTTGTACTTGAGGCCGTAGCGGCGCATGGCTTCTTCAAACAGGCGCGATTGCGAGTTCGTGCGATAGAGCACCGCGGCCCTCGGTGTTTCCCCTCGCCCGGTAGCTTCGCGCAAGTACTTGGCGACATGGTCGGCGGCAAACAGGGCCTCGTTCTCGCCGTCGGGAGCCTCGTAGTATCCAATCTTGGTGCCACCCTGTCGTGCGGTCCACAGGTTCTTGCCTTTGCGCCGAAGATTGTTCGCGACTACCGTCGACGCCGCCTGCAAAATGTTTTGCGTGGACCGGTAATTCTGCTCGAGTCGAACGATTTTAGCCTCAGGAAAATCCTGCTCGAATTCGAGAATGTTGCGAATGTCTGCGCCTCGCCACGAATAGATCGATTGATCCTCATCGCCCACGGCGCACACATTGTGACGCTCACCCGCGAGCATGCGCATGAGTTCGTACTGCGGACGGTTCGTATCCTGATATTCGTCGATGAGCAGATACTGAAAGCGGCGGTTATAGTACTCGCGCACCGATGCGGCCGATTTCAGCAGCCGCACCGCTTCCAGCAGCAAATCGTCGAAGTCGAGCGCGTTGGCTTTCCGCAGTTCCTTCCGGTACTCCTCGTACAAGTGGGCGATGCGCTCGGTCTTCGGATCGGCCGATTGCAGGTAGAGTTCCTGCGGATCAAGCATGTGATTCTTCGCCCAGGAAATGCGCCCGAGCACGGTGCGCGGCGTGAGTTGCTTGTCGTCAAGGCCGAGCCGCTTCATCACCCCTTTGACCACAGCTTGCTGATCGCTCTCGTCATAGATGACAAAATTTTTCGTGTGCCCGGTCGGCGACCGCCCTGGCGTCGCAGAAGGAATCCGCATGGCTTCAATGTCCCGCCGCAGCATCCGCACGCAGAACGAGTGGAACGTCGAGATCACAGGCTTGGCGATACTCAGCCCGCCCACTAGCTTCTCCACGCGTTCGCCCATTTCGGCGGCGGCCTTGTTGGTAAAGGTCATCGCCAGAATGGACTCCGGCATCACGCCCTTATGCTCGATCAGATAGGCGATGCGGTAGGTGATCACACGCGTCTTGCCGCTGCCCGCTCCGGCAAGGATTAGGACGGGTCCTGCAGTGGTTTCGACTGCTTCGCGCTGTTGCGGGTTGAGTTGATCGAGAAAAGACAATGCGGAAGTGGCTCCAGAATCGATAATCCAATTTTACAGGGAATACGGACGCGCCGGATTGCTACACCGACTGCGGCCCTAAAGTTCCCCAAAACCGCAATTTATACGGGCACGCGAGGCGTAATTTTGCCCGCAAGGCGATCGTACCCTGTCGTTCTTCGGGCGGAGTCGTGATGGGCGATGTCCCTAACTGCCGCAAGTTTCGCGCAGAAGGCGAACGCGGGCACAGCTTCTTGCTGGGGACACGTTGGTCCGGCTGGGAGGAACTCTTATGAGTCCGAAGAGTTTTCTGGCTTTGGCAGTGCTGATGATGGTGGCCGGGTTGGTGCTCGTCGAACAGCGAGATGCGCGGGCGGGTGAAGTGAGCCCGGCGCCCGGTTACAAAGTGCTGGAACCGATCCGCCATGGGAATCTGACGGTGTTTCCCGTGGTCGCAGCAAAGAGTTATCCGACCGGCGAATTCCTGACGCTGGATGAAGGTCTGCGGTCTGGAGAAGTGGTCGTGACGGAAGCAGGCAACGTGCAAGGGCTGATTCGGCGGAATACGCTGCCGGCCATTCGACACGATGGAGCCCAGGTGAACCGCCTGGTGCTGGTCAACAATTCCAAGCGGCCTTTGCTACTGCTGGCGGGTGAAATCGTCACCGGAGGCAAGCAGGATCGAGTGATCGGCAAAGACCGCATCGTTCCACCGGAGAGCGATCCTGTGGACCTGAGCGTATTCTGCGTGGAGCCGGGGCGGTGGGTCGCGACCAGCCAGAATTTCGGGGCGTCAGAAGCCATGTACGGTGGCGCGGTGGGTGGGCCTGCGCATGGAGCGGCACATCTTCCGATGGCGATGATGGCGCAACCGTCAGTCCGCGCCAGGGCCATGGCTGACAAGGACCAGAGCCAGGTTTGGGCGGAGGTACGCAAACAGCAACAGGCGCTCGAAACGGTCGAGGTGCAGGCTGCCGCGCCCGCCGCCGCCGCAGACATTGCGAATACTTCCTCGTACGCAAAGGTGAATGAGAACAGCGAGGTCCGAAAACAAGTGGACGCGGTGGCCATGCCGATCGAACAAAACTATCAGAGCCTGATTCGTCAGCTGCGCGATCGGAATGCCGTTGGCGTTGTCGTGGCCGTGAACGGCCGCCTCATCTGGGCTGACATTTTCGCCAGCACCGATCTGCTCGAAAAGTACTGGCCGAAGCTGGTGCGCTCGTATGCCTCAGAGGCGGTCGTCACGCGCGCGAAAGACGTTGAGGTAACCCTGGGCCGGGCGCAGGCTTTCCTGGGAGACATGGAAGGACGCCGGGAGATGATCGAGAGCGAACCAGGAATCTACCGTCATACCGAAGTCACCGGCGATGGATTCAAGGCATTCTCTCTGACATCCCTGCTGCCGAAGACAGGTTTTGACGTGCACGTCGCGAAGATGGCGGATTGAGATGGCCGGGTGAACGCTGCGTGGGACAGTGGTGAGTGTGGGGCGGCCAATCGGCTGCCGCTACTCGCCACTCATCACTAGTCTAAGTAGTCTAAGTCTAGGCTAGTCTAACCACTCGCCTTCAGACTCTTCCCTCGCAATTCTTCAATCGCGGGAAAAGAGCGCGGCGGAATCAAGGTTCGGTCGGCAGGCATGGCACCGCTGGTGTAAGCTCTCGCGAGAATCTCAAGAGCGATTCCCGCAGCAGGGGCTGTGATGATCGTAGCCTTCAATAGCCCGCGACGCACCCAATCCTGGCCCGTCTTAGTGACGCCATCGCAACCCGTGAACGGAATACTCAACCAGCGCTCGCGATCCTTATCCGTCAGATCGACGAAGGCCTTGCGGGCGCCGATGGCCATGGCATCGTTCTGGCAGATCACTGCCCGAATCTCAAGCTGCCGCGACGATCCGAGCGATAGCCATGACTTTACGGCATGATGCGCACTGCGCTCGGTCCAGTCGCCTTTCAATATTTTCAACTCGACTGCGGCCGGCTTGGTGGAGAGCATCCCCTTGGTTCGGAGTTGCGTTGCCGTGCTGTTGAAAGGGCCTTCGATATAGAGAACATTCCCTTCGCCAACGAGCAGACCAAGCTGCTTACCTTGGATTCTGCCAACTTCGGACTGATCGGTGCTGACCGAGAATACCGGAGCGGCATCGCCCTGACGAAGCTCGGCGATATATTCGGGATTGCTGTTGATGATGCCCCAACCAATACCGGCGCCGACTGCCGCTTTTGCGACCTGCGGCATTCCGGTCCCTACAGGTTCGACCAGAATAGCGCTGGGCCTTTGCGTGGGATCCTGAATCAGCTTGATGAGTTGTTGAGTCTGATTCACCGCATCGTTGTCGGCATAGATGATCTGGATCTTGATGCCAAGCCGGGCGGCGATCTCGGCTGCGACCACAGCCTGTTCTGCCTGGTAATCGTTCTCTCGGGTGGTGAGAGCAACAACTACATTCAGTTTTTCCATGAGGCCTCGGCTCGGAACTCGTTCAATGCTGGACTCTACACATCGGGAAGGAACCAAGAATTGACTTCAGTCTGAAACAATCTGCTCTGCAACTCGGGTACTTTCATTACAACAATTATCCGATGATTCATTCAGTCGGTCTTCGCGGAGTCGTACCAACTTCTCCACGCATTGGAGTCTCTGCCAAGGTGCTGGTGAGTGATGTCGCTCAGCGCCTGGAAAGCCCAACCCTGCGTCTGGGCATCGAGCGAGGCATCATCGCTGTAATTCAACAATTTCGGGACGGCACTCATGCGCTGCTGGTGCGTGAACATGCCGGACTCCGCGAGACTGCACGCTGCCCTCTCGCGCACATTGGCGGAAGGATCGTCGTGCATCGTCCTCAAAAGAGGCTCGATGGTCTCCTTGGAACCGGCCAAAGCGAGGCCTTCGACAGCCCAGCGTCGCGAGTCGTCGTCCGTATCCTTCAGATGAGCCGCTAACACATCCACGACGCGGTTTGTTTCAATGCCGCGGTTCGCCATCAGGCCAAGCGCCCACAACGCCCAAATTTTTCGCGCATGATCGGGAGACGCGGCGATGTTAAGCAAATATTCAAGACTCGCAGAATCCTTCGCCAGCCCGTAAGCCGCGAGTTCTACTTCGATACCGGACTCCCGCACGCGCATATCGCTGGAGTTCAGAGCGACCGTCGTCAGGCTCGCAATCTGCGGAGTCCACTTCACCTGGCCATGCCAGCGATCAACCCGGGACGAAATCTGATCTACCGCACCTTCTCTATTCCCGACGGCAAGTTCAAGCAAAGCCTCAGCTTGCTTCTGCGGTCTCATGCGATCGAGTTGGCGAGTATCGTTCGCGGAAGTGGGCGCGTTCTCGGGCGTGGAGAAAGAATTCTGGAATCTTGACCAGGATCCCCGAGCGCTGCCAATATTCGCTGACAGAATGGCCGCGAGCATGCCGATCGCCGCGGCAAAAATTGCGCCAAAGCGTTTCTGGTTCGCGGGACGCCGAACCGGGTCGGGCGTCGATCCGGCTTGGTTCACGGCGATGTCAGAGCCTGGGCCGAGCGTGCCGTAGTCCGGCGTCGGTTGCAGGCGCGGATCGATGACCGGAGAAGTGGCAAGGGCCCTGCCCTGTCCTGAGAAACGTGACTGCGATACTTCCATATAAAGAAGAGTCTAGGATCACCGCCGAAATAAGGTAAAGTTACTTCGGTTCGAATCCTACGGGGTTCGATGCACAAACATGGATCCACGAACCTGGGAAGGGGCCCCGGAACGTGGCATCCATGATTCCCTAGAGTTACACAGGAGGATGGATGCTTACGAAGTCGAAGTGGTTGGTATCCGTAATCAGTGGGTCCCTGGCGGCAGTGGCGTTGGCCGCGGCTGCTCCGGGATACCACGTAGTCAAGACTTACAAGGTGGGCGGCGATGGAGGTTGGGATTATCTGACCACCGACGCTGAGGCACGCCGCGTTTACATTTCTCGCGGCACCCACGTCATGGTCCTCGACGCAGATTCAGGCAAGAGCGTGGGTGACATTGCAGATACTCCGGGCGTGCACGGCATCGCGCTGGCGCCGGAACTCGGACGCGGGTTTGTCAGCAATGGGCGCGAAGGCACGGTCAGCATTTTCGACATTAAGACGCTGGCCACGAGCAGCAAAGTGAAGGTGGGCGAGAATCCCGACGCCATTCTCTACGACCCCGCGACCAAACGGGTCTTCACCTTCAACGGCCGCAGCCAGGATTCGACCGCAATCGATGCCACGAACGGGAACGTGCTCGGAACGATCAAGCTGGGCGGCAAGCCGGAGTTCGCGGCCAGCGATGCCAAGGGAGAGATTTTCGTCAACATCGAAGACAAGAGCGAACTCGACGCGATTGATCCAAGCAAGCTGGAAGTCAAAGCGAAGTGGCCTCTTGCGCCCTGCACCGAGCCCAGCGGGCTCTCGATCGACCGCAAGCATCGCCGCCTGTTTGTGGGCTGCGACAACAAGATGATGGCAGTGGTCGACGCCGATAGCGGCAAGGTTCTCGCCACGCCGCCGATCGGCGAGGGAGTCGACGCGACTGCATTCGACGACGGAACCGGGCTCGCTTTCGCTTCTTGCGGAGGCGACGGTGTGCTCACTGTTGTGAAACAGGAATCGCCGGACAAGTTCAGCGTGGCCGAAAACGTGACCACCCAAAAGGGAGCGCGAACGCTGGCTCTCGATTCCAAAACGCACAACGTGTTCGTGGTGACGGCGCAGTTTGGTCCGCGTCCCGCCGCGACGGCTGACAATCCGCGTCCACGGCCTCCGATTCTTCCGGACAGTTTCGTGGCCCTCGTGGTGGGTAAATAAGCACGGTTGAATTCGGTCAGCCCTGCTGCTGCACGGGGCGGGCAGGGCTGACTCTGAACAGAGGTCTCGACTAGCCCCAGCCACATTTTCCGTTTCCGAAGAGAAATCGCTTTGATTGCGCTAGAGTTTGGCGGCTTGGACCTTCACAAAATGACTCATTCCCGCTACGATATCGCCATCTCTGACCGTACGACCGTTCGGTCTGAGCCATCGACTAGGTGAAAATGACGATTCCCGAAGAAAAGTTTTTCCGTGCGCAGGTGACCGAGCGCGTCGATTTCGCTCCCGACCTGTGGATGTTCCGCATTCGCAGCGGAGGAGAATTCAATTTTGTGCCGGGCCAATACGCAACCCTGGGAGTCGAAGCAAACGGAAAGCGCATCGAACGCCCTTACTCGATCGTGTCGTCGCCTTCAGAGAATGAAGTGGAGTTCTTCTTTGAACTCGTGCCGGAAGGTGCACTCACTCCGCTGCTGCACAAGTTACAGCCCGGCGATCAGTTGCTGATGCGCAAAATCCCTAAGGGAAAGTTTTCGCTCGACACGCAAAATGGGCGGACCAATCACCTCCTGATTTCAACGGTAACTGGTGTGGCTCCGTTTGTGAGCTACGTGCGCACACTGTACAAAGACTGGAAGGAAGGCCGATTCGACGGCAGGCATAAACTTTTTCTGCTGAACGGCGCGAGTCGACCGTGGGAGTTCGGATACCTCGACGAACTGAGCCGGTTTGACCGGGAATTGCCGTGGTTCAAATATGTGCCGACGTTGAGTCGACCGTGGGATCACGAAGACTGGTCCGGGGAGATCGGCCGCGCGGACGACATCCTTCGCAAGTATGCGGATCATTGGGAGCTGGATGCGAGCAACACGATGGCTTATCTATGCGGGCATCCGGAGATGATCGAGCACAGCAAAGCAATCCTGAAGCGCCGCGGATTCACCGACAAAGGCGCCGTGAAGGAAGAGGTTTACTGGATTCCGGCGCACAAATGATGCGCGCCGAATTCTGCTATACGCCTGCTGTTGCGCTGCGACGTTCCAGCAAGAGTACATCTCTCCACCGGCCGCCGAGTTGGCCAATCCGTCGTCTGACGCCGACTTCCCTGAACCCGCAAGACTTGTGCAGCGAAATGCTCGCAGCGTTTTCCGGAAAGATTCCCGCTTGCAGTGTCCAGATTCCGTTCGCCTCCGACTCTTGCACGAGCGCCTGCAGCAAGGCTTTGCCCACACCGCATCCGCGCGCGGATGAAGCGACGTAGACTGAAATTTCCGCCACGCCTGCATACACCAGACGGCTTGAGACCGCGCTAAGCGCAGCCCAGCCCAGCACGCGGGCTCCGGCGAGCGGAATCAGGACTTCCGCAGCGGTTTCATTCCTTGGTTCCAGAGCGATCAGGCGACACTGATTTCGGTGACTGCTGTCCCATTTCTCCCAGTCCGGAAGCTCGGTTTCAAACGTGGCGTTTCCCGTAATGATGCCTTCGCGGTAGATCTCGCGAACCGCGGGCCAAAGGTCAGGCAGCATTGGAACGATCGGGTAATCCATAGACGGTGAAAAATAACGCTATGTTTCCGCGGGTGCGAACAAGACCAGGACTGCGAGTTCTTCGGCAATGTCGTGGAACCGATGCTCAACCTCTGCGGTGACAAACAGCACGGTTCCGGCGGAAATTTCACGATCCTCGTCTCCAGCCTTGAAGCGCGCCTTTCCGCGCAGCACGTAGTACATCTCATCTTCATGATGCGGGCGTTGCGGGTCGGTCGCTCCCGCTGCGAGCACGTAGAGACCTGCGCTCATGGCAGGCACGCGCAGAAACTCGCGGTACAACTTGCCGCTTCGGGCGAGTTGCGCCTCGAGTTCATTCGCATGGAAGAAAGCGGCTTTTGCCTGAGTCAGAAATCGTCTCCCGATGAGCCCCGAAGGGCTTCACGTGCTCACGCTACTCAACTCCACAACTCCTCGAATTCCGTGTCTTCACCTTGGTCGCTGGTCGCGATCACCTGCACGGCATTGCTCCCCGGGTATTGACCTTGCTGTTTGAGTTGTTGTTGCCAGTTGCTGATCGGAGGATTGAAGCTCTCATCGTATGCACTGAAACCATTGACGAGGATCTGTGCGCGGGCGATGGTCTCGCCTTGGTCCGCCTTCGCTGCGACGCAAACGTCCCAGCCTTCCGCAGGATTTTTGGCATGCGATCCGGTGACAGTCATCCTCATTTCCCTCAAGTTTCGTCTAGGCGAGAATTCCTCCGAAAACAAAATCGGTGAATTGCGGAACCAGGTTATTGGTTTGCAGATCGCCTTCCGGTTTGTACCACTGGTAAATCCAATTGATCATGCCGAGCAAGGCAAAAGCGGCGGCGCGCGGGCTGACGGAGGATTTTGTCTGACGCGTTCGCTGCGCTTCTTTTTGAAAGTCGGCGATCAGGCTTTCGACGAAGTGAATGTATTCCTTTTTGCGGGTGTTGATGCGCTTGCGCAGCGCGGGTGGCAACGGATGATTTTCGTGCAGCATGACGGTGATTTCGCGATCGCGCGGGCTGAGGACAACTTCAATGTGCAGGCGGATCAGGGCGCGCAGGCGCTGTTCGGGATCGATGATGCGACGAACTGGAGCGATGACGAGATCCTGCGTGATCTCCATGGCATGATTCATGATCTCGAACAGGATTTCGTCCTTGCTTTGAAAGTGGTGGTAGAGTCCGCCTTTGCTGAGTTTGAGCGCGGCGGCAACGTCGTTCATCGAGGTCGCGTCGTATCCGCGCTGCTGAAAAAGGCGAGCGGCGGTGCGCAAAATTTCCTGACGGGAATCAACCAGAGTGTCGCGTGCCATCGCGTGACATGGTAAACAGTTGCGGACGGGAAAGCCAACGCGCGGAGAAAGCTTGTGAACTCCGGGGCTTGTGAATTCTTCTTCGAAAATAAATTTTGGAGCGACGTTTCCAAAATGGGAATCTTGGGCCGCGAACAGGTTTGACTTGGGGCACCCCTGTCCGCTCGGTCTATTGCAATGATCGAGTTAGCGGGAAATCGGCAAGAAATCTATGGGGCACAATCACTTACGGGTAAAATCTTGATGTCGAAGAACTTAGGAGCGTTATCTTCCGGACAGATTCCAAAACGGAACGCATGCCGACTCACAGTACCGTCACAGCCTCGACGATGATGGCGCAATTCTGATTGTGAAGGCATGGTTGCATGTCACATGCGGGTTTGTGGAAAACGTTCGACCTCCGGAGGTGGAGCGAATTCTGGGATAGGGTACCTTGGAAAAGCGCGGAAGCGCTACCTCATTTTCATAACGGATTCGAGCTAATCATCACTGGCGCACATTGTGGACTTCATGTCGGACGGCGCCAACTTTAGGGCCTCGATAGCGTGGAGCCAATCCGCCAGCGGCCGCAGCGCCGTCTCCGATTCTTGCCACCCTTTCTTGACGCTTGCAGGCGCGGAGTTGGGTGACGCCGCTGGCGTTCCACCTCGCCAAGTCCAATACCCGACATACTGCACAACCCCTGATCGAGCTATCCTCGCACTCAAAGCATGAGACCAGGGCACGGCCATGGGAATCGCCGGCTGAACATAAGTTGGCAGCCGACGCAGCTTCTCTTCGTCCAGTAGGTTCCGTAGTTGCTGGAGTTGCGAGGAGTCGAGGGAATAATCGGAGAGATTCAAGGTCGCTTCCGCGCCAGGCAACAGCTGGGTCCTACTCTCTAAATGGAAGCGCCCGTCCGGCAAAACGAGGACGCAGATGTGGCCGCTTGCACCTTGTCGGGACAGATCCGTTGTTCCCTCTTGAACTTCAACCAGGAACGCGGTTGGTTCCGGCTGAGATCCGGCCGGAGCTGAGAGCGTAACCTGTGCGACAGCCAGCGCCGCGGAGCTGAGAAGTCCGATCATTACACCCCTGTAATTAGCTATGCCGAACATGTTTCCTCAATTCCCCACACGATTCGGCGCGGCTGGACAGCCGAGGGGGCTGTCCCTGAGGTGAGCCCAGTTTGCGCTTGGCAGAAGCCGCTGCCCCTTGAGTCCTCAGATCAATTTCATTTCTGCTTTCGTCTCTTTGCGGCAAAACCTAGCAAAAAAATCCGAATTTGCTTGACATTATCATAGTGATATAGTTAACTATATCAGTCGATCACATGCAGGTGGCCTCCGGGAGCTGATGACACGCTTCTCGGTATGCCAAGAAAAAATCCAGCCGAAACAAACGAGTTATGAACTCGCGAGGAGACAAACTATGAATTATCCACGTTTTATGCTGCCGGTGGTTTTCATGTCGCTGTGCGCTGTGTCTTTCGCGCAGACCGACGCGCAGAAGTCGTTCGACAAACTGAAAACTTTGGCCGGTTCCTGGGAAGGCCGCGTGACGACCGTCCCTCCTCAACCGGACATAGAAGGCAAGCTCATGACGACGTCGCTGCGCGTGACCTCAATGGGGAACGCGATCGTCCATGAGATGACAGGGGCAGGAAGACCTGACGATCCGATCACAATGTTGTATCTCGACGGAGACCGTCTTCTGCTGACGCACTATTGCGACGCGGGAAATCGGCCTCGCATGACCGGGAAGACTTCACCGGACGGCAAGAGCGTGGAATTCGAGTTTCTTGACGTCGCCGGTAGCACGCAGTATGGACACATGCATCATGCGGTGTTCACCGCGGTCGACGCGAACCATCACATCGAGGATTGGACTTATATGGAACCAGGGGACAAGCCGGTCCACGCCCACTTTGATCTGCAGCGGACGAAATGACGCGTCCGCAATTCTGGCAAGGGGCCCGGGAAACAAGGAAAAAAAATCTTAAGGAGAATGAACCATGAAATCCCTTCGCTTTATGCTGTCGCTTGTTCTGCTGTCGCTGCCCACCCTGGCTTTTGCGCAGACGGATGCGCAGAAGTCGTTCGAGAAACTGAAGACTTTGGCCGGGACCTGGGAAGGCACGTTTGACGGCAAGACGATGCGAGTCTCGCTGCGGGTAACATCCATGGGAAATACGCTGATGCATGAGATGGCGGGAGACGGAAGGCCCGACGATCCGATCAGCATGTTTACGATCGACGGCGATCATTTGCTGCTAACGCATTATTGTGACGCCGGAAATCAGCCCCACATGGTGGGAACGGTTTCGCCTGACGGCAAGACCATTACGTTCAACTTTGTCAACGCCAGCAACCTTGTGAGTTCGCAGATGGGACACATGCAGCGTGCCACCTTCAACTTCATCGACGACGACCATCACACGGAGAAGTGGGAGTTTGCGATGTCCAACGGCAAAGAAATGGGCGGGCTGCTCGACCTGAAGCGCACCAAGTGAAAGGTCGCGGCCGCGAGACTTTTCTGCTCGGCACCTGCGACGAAACCGGGGAGGTGCGGTAACCGATGGAGACGGTCGCCGGCACCTCTCTCAGGGCTATCTTGATCAGGGCTATCTTGATTTTGCAGGAGCCGTCTCGTAGGAAGTGTCTTATAAAAGCTGTCTTGCAGGGACTAACCAAAGCACCGGGAATATCTGGAACCCAGAATGGATCTTGAGTGGAATGACGGACAACCGATTTACCGCCAGCTTCGCGACCGGGTGGTCGCGATGATACTCGACGGCGTGCTCAAGGAAGGCGATCCGCTGCCCTCCGTGCGCAATGTCGCAGCCGAGTACCGGGTGAATCACCTCACGGTTCTGAAAGGCTATCAACAGCTGGTGGACGAGCAGTTGGTCGAGAGCCGGCGAGGACGCGGCATGTTTGTGAATAGCGGCGCGCGAGATCGCCTGCTACAGGCGGAACGGCAAAAGTTTCTTGCGGAACAATGGCCCCGGATCCAGGCAACGATTCAGCGGCTCGGGCTAACACCAGAAGATCTATTGGGTGCTGATGCAAACCGGCGTTCGAACTCGGACACTGCAGAGGAGGATCGCTGAAGCCATGGCATGCATAGAAGCACGCGGCTTGCGCAAGGTTTTCGGAACAACCATCGCACTGGACAACGTTGATTTGCGCGTCGAAGAGGGCCGCATTCTGGGACTCATCGGCCCGAACGGTGCAGGCAAGACCACCACGCTCAACGCGATTCTCGGCCTCACTCCATATCAGGGAGAGCTGCGAGTGCTCGGACGCGACCCGTGGACCGAACGCGAACAGCTGATGCGCGATGTCTGCTTTATTGCCGATGTCGCCGTGCTGCCGCGCTGGATGCGGGTTTCGCAGGCGCTCGACTATGTTGCCGGCGTGCATCCGCGATTCGATCGCGCGAAGGCGGCAGGCTTTCTTGCGAAGACCACGATCCAACGCGGCAGCAAGGTCCGGGAACTGTCGAAGGGTATGGTGACCCAGCTGCACCTGGCGCTGGTGATGGCGATTGACGCGAAATTGCTGGTGCTGGACGAGCCGACGCTTGGACTAGACATCCTGTATCGCAAACAGTTTTACGACTCGCTGTTGAACGATTACTTCGATCGCAACCGCACCATCCTGGTGACGACGCATCAGGTGGAAGAGGTGCAGCACGTTCTGACCGATGTGATGTTCATGAACCGCGGCCGGATCGTCCTCAATTGCAGCATGGAAGAACTGGAGTCGCGCTATCTGGAACTGCGGGTGCATCCCGAGAAAGTAGCCGCGGCACGGGCACTTAAGCCGATACAAGAGCGCCAGATGTTGGGTCGCAACATTCTGCTGTTCGATGGCGTCGCCCGCAACCAACTGGCCGGGCTGGTTGCCGATCCCGGCGACCTGCGCACGCCCAATATCTCCGATTTGTTTGTTGCCGTCATGGGCAATCAGACGGGTAAGGAACAAGGAGCAGCCAGGTGAATACTCATTCGAACGCTGTGCCGGAGTTTCCGCTCGAGTCGCAGGGAGTCGCGCCGTCGGTTCTGACCGCGACCCGGCCAATGTACTGGTCGATCCGTCGCGAGGTTTGGGAGAACCGCTCCATCTATATCGCTCCGCTGGCGGTCGCTGGCGTGTTTCTGTTCGGCTTCTTGATCAGCTTGATTGGTCTGCCACGTCGCATGCGGGCCGCGCTGGCGCTCGACCCGGCACAACGGCACCACGCAATCGTCATGCCCTACGAATTGGCGGCCGGGCTGATCATGGCGGCCGCTCTGATCGTCGCAATTTTTTACTGCCTCGATGCGCTCTACGGCGAGCGGAGAGACCGCAGCATTCTGTTCTGGAAGTCGCTGCCGGTTTCCGACGTCACCACCGTGCTGTCGAAGGCGAGTATTCCGCTGCTTCTGCAACTGTTCACGGTTGCGGTTATCTTCACCACGCAGTGGATCATGCTACTGCTGAGCACCGCCGTGCTGCTCGGGAGCGGGCTCAGTGCAGGAACACTGTGGACGGAGTTGTCGTTCTTTCAGATATCGCTGAGGCTGCTCTACCACCTGGTGACGGTGCATGCGCTCTGGTATGCGCCCATCTATGCCTGGCTGCTGCTGGTCTCCGCGTGGGCGCGGCGGGCGGCGTTTCTATGGGCGGTGTTACCGCCGCTCGCGATCGGGGTCGTCGAGAAGGTCGCATTCAACACCACGCATTTCGCAGATCTGATGAAGTACCGCTTCACGGGCGGCCCGGAGGCGGTCGAGATGGCATCTTCGAATGGCTTCCCGATGGATCCGATGATGCACCTCACTCCGGGAAACTTCCTGATTTCGCCCGGTTTGTGGATCGGACTGTTCGTCGCCGCGGCATTCCTGGCAGCCGCGATCCGACTGCGCCGCTATCGCGGGCCACTCTGAGTCGCGGGCACCTTGGTGCCATCACTACAGAAAGGAGGACAAGTATGAGCACGGCGGTACTGATCGAACGGCGGTTGTTGCCGAGTGCGGTTGCGGCGACCAGCTTGAAAGCAGCGGTGCGGTTTTGGGTTGCGATGGTGGTCATCGGGCAATTGATCTTCGCGTTTACCGTGGCGTCTTTCTATGGTCGTGCGGCTGTGCGAGGAGATTTGCAGGTGTGGAATCGATTCATGACGCATGGGTACATCCCTGGCGATCGGGCGGGGAATTTGGCGGTCGTCATTCATCTCGTTTCCGCTGTCATCATTAACCTCGCCGGTGCGATTCAACTCATTCCGCAGATCCGGGACCGAGCACCGTCCTTTCATCGGTGGAACGGGCGTCTCTATATCGTGACCGCCTTCACGATCAGCATCGCCGGGCTCTATATGATGTGGGTGCGCGGCAGCTCCGGCGACCTTTCGCAACACCTCGGAACTACGCTGATGGCGGCGCTGATCATGCTCTGCGCGGCCATGGCGCTGCGCTACGCGCTGGCTCGGGACTTCAAAACTCATCGCAGGTGGGCACTTCGCCTATACCTTGTGGTGAGTGCGTCCCTGTTCATCCGAGCAGTGCTGTTCCTCTCGCTTTTCCTGAATCGCGGCCCCTTCGGTTTCGATCCGAACACGTTCACCGGCCCGTTCCTCACGTTGCTGGCTTTCGCACAATATCTGGTACCCCTTGCGGTTCTTGAAACTTATTTTCGCGCGCAGGACCGAGGCGGCGCGCCGGGAAGGTTCGCGATGACAGCTGGTCTTCTTGTACTGACCGTCGCCTTGGGCGCTGGAATTTTTACGGTGACACTGGGGGTGTGGCTGCCTGCCATCAAAAAGGCATACGACAACCGCAAATCCATCAGCGAAACTCTCTCGGCAACCATCGCGTCCAGCGGCGTCGACGAGGCAGTTAAGCAATACCATGATTTCAGGACCGCCGAGTCCTCCGCCTACGACTTCGATGAAGGCGAACTCAACGCGTTGGGCTACCAACTGATCCGTGCCAAGAAATTCAAGGAAAGTATCCGTATTTTGCAGCTCAACGTCGAAGCCTATCCGCAATCAAGCAACACCTACGACAGCCTGGGAGAGGCCTACTTGGACGACGGCAACCCGGCGCAGGCCATCGCCAACTATCAAAAGTCCCTTCAGCTCAACCCAAAGAACCGAAATGCCATCCTGGTGCTTCAGAAACTCAATGCGCCTAATCGCTGATCAGCGAAATATTCTGCCGGAACACGGGGCCGGTTGTGGCTGCCGGATGGGAAGAAAGGGAGTGCGGAAATGCGATCATCTCCAAATACTACTGCTTCACATTTGCTCCGGCGGTATCGGGCTTCTGTCGGGCGCCGTGGCCATGTCTTTTCGCAAGGGCCCTCGCCGGCATGGCATCGCTGGAAACGTATTTTTTGTATCCCTGCTGAGTATGCCTGCGGCTGGGACCTAATGGCGTTCATGAAATCACAAATGAACAATGTTTTGGCGGCGTGCTGACGTTCTATCTCGTGGCAACAGCATGGGCGACTGCCAGGCGCCGAGACGCGAAGACGGGCATTCTCGATTGGGTTTGCGCTTCCGGTGGCATTGGCGCTCGGTACCTTGGTCCTGACCTACGGGGTGGAGGCCGCGAACAGCTCAACCACGGCGAAAGATGGAATCCCTGCGGGAATGTACTTTTTCCTTGGCTCCGTCGCTCTGCTTTCTGCCGCGGGGGACGTTCGTATGCTTTGGCACGGCGGTGTTTCTGGCGCGCAGCGTATTGCGCGGCATCTGTGGCGAATGTGCTTTGCGGTGTCTATCGCCTTTTCCTCCTTGTTTTTGGCACGGCCACAACCGTTCCCGGCGTTATTGCGCAAGACGGGGATAGTTTTTCTGCTGGGTGTCCTGCCGCTGATCTTGATGATTTTCTGGCTGGTTCGCGTGTTGTTCAAGAATGCGTTCAAAAGGACTTTGTCACCAAACCGAGTTCTTGGGAACCGGCTCGGGGTCCCCAAGCAAGCCTTGCCTCTAGCTGAACGAAGGTCGGAGCGGGTGGCCTCGATAGCAGGTGAGGTCGCCATGGTCATCTGATTTCAAGTGCCGCGGCCCAACCCACCTGGGCCGCCCGAGATAACCGAGGGCAGCTGCCCCCGCATCAGTTGTGGGTGTGCCCGGCATCCTTGATGGCTCCCTGCATTGACCATTGTGGGCCGTCCGAGGTGAGGATCTCGAACCTAAACTTCTTCCTTGACTGCATAATTACGCTTCCGGTAGCATACCCATACCGACCGACCGGTCGGTTTTTATTTGAGAGGAGCACCCGGTGGTCAAAATTTTCTATGAACGCGATGCCAAGCCCGAAGCTTTGCAGGGCAAGACGATCGCCATTCTGGGCTACGGCAGCCAGGGACACGCGCAGGCGCAGAATCTCCGCGACAGCGGATACAAAGTCATTGTCGGGCTCGAACCCAACCGAGCCAGCGCACAACAGGCACGAGCGGACGGCATGGTCGTGGTGGCGCCGGATGAGGCCGCCAAGCGCGCCGACTGGATCCACGTGCTCACCCCGGACGAGACGCAGGCCCAAGTCTATGACCAGTTCATCAAACCGTATCTGCATCCCGGGAAAGTCCTTGGCGTGTCGCACGGCTTCAGTATTCATTTCAAGACGATCGTTCCGCCGACCGATGTCGACGTGGTCATGATCGCTCCGAAGAGTCCCGGACACCTTGTGAGGCGCGTGTACAGCGAAGGACGTGGAGTGCCGTCGCTGATCGCAATCCAACAGGATGCCAGCGGGCACGCGCACGAACTCGCGCTGGCCTATGCGCATGGGATCGGATCGACGCGCGCGGGAGTTCTGCAGACAACATTCAAGGAAGAAACCGAGAGCGACCTGTTTGGCGAGCAGGCAGTGCTTTGCGGCGGGTTGACGTCACTGATCAAGAAGGGATTTGAAACTCTGGTCGAAGCGGGCTACGCACCCGAGATTGCCTACTTCGAGTGCCTGCACGAAACCAAGCTGATCGTCGACCTGATCTACGAAGGCGGATTGAGCCGGATGCGCCACTCGATTTCCAACACGGCGGAATATGGCGATCTGACGCGTGGGGAGCAGGTGGTGGGCGATGCTACGCGGGCTGCCATGAAGAAGACGCTGGCCGACATTCAGAGCGGAGAGTTCGCGCGGGAGTGGATTGAGGAAAACAAGAGCGGCTGCAAGAAGTTCAACGCTCTGCGCGAAAAAGAAAAGCAGCATCCCATCGAAATCGTAGGTGCACAACTTCGCGGCATGATGAGCTGGCTACCCAAGGAAGGCAATAAATCGACGGAAGCTCCGAAAGATCCTGCCAAACAGGTGGTGAATGCTTAAAGGAGCCGACATCGTTTTGCGGTGCCTGCGCGCCGAGGGGGTGGAGTTGGTGTTTGGCTACCCCGGCGGCGCGATCATGCCGCTCTATGACGCGCTTGAGGGCAGCGGCGTGCGGCACATCCTGACGCGGCATGAGCAGGGCGCCGTGTTCGCTGCGGAGGGCTACGCGCGGGTTACTGGGGAAGTTGGCGTTGCCATGGCGACGAGCGGGCCGGGTGCGACGAATCTGGTGACGGGAATTGCCGACGCGAAGATGGATTCGGTTCCCCTGGTCTGCATTACGGGGCAGGTGCGCAGCGCTCTGATCGGTACGGATGCGTTTCAGGAGACCGACGTTTTTGGCGTAACCCTGTCGCTCACCAAGTGGAGCCGGCTGGTGCGGACCATCGATGAGATTCCTGACGCGATCGCCGAAGGATTTTATTGGGCTCGCAGCGGGCGTCCGGGCCCGGTGGTGATCGATATCCCGACGGACATGCTGAAGGCCAAGAAAGAGTTTTCCGGGCCGGTAAAGTTCACGCCGCACGCGCGGCCTGCGGATGCGAAAGCCGACGGAGGATTCACCGACACGATCGTGGCTTTGCTGCAACGGTCTTCGAAACCGGTCGCACTCGTGGGCGCGGGCGCGAAATTGTCGGGAGCGGTACCGGAATTGCGGCGGTTGCTCGAGGATCTGAACGTTCCGACGTTTGCTACGGTTCACGGATTGGGAGCAGTGCCTCCCCAGGCGCCGTATTACCTGGGGATGGTCGGAATGCACGGAACGCGGGCCGCGAATCTGGCCCTGCACGAGACCGATCTGCTGATGGTTTTTGGCGCAAGGCTGGATGATCGCGTGACGGGCGATCCGACGCGGTTTGCGCCGTATGCCAAGATCGTCCACTTTGAAATTGATCCGGCACAACTGGATCGCGTGCGTCCCTGCGATCTGGCCGTAATTGGAAATCTTGCGGATACGATTCCCGCGTTCCAGGCGGAATTGCGGCGGCACACTCTTGCTGACTTCAGCGGCTGGCGCGCGGTCGCTTGCGGTGCGGAGCGGGCGGAGCTTGATCCGCGCGGGCTGGCGCAGCCGACGATCCGCTTTCTCGACGAACTCTTCAGCCGCCTGCCCAAAGAGAGCGTGGTTATCGCTGACGTGGGTCAGCACCAGATGTGGGCGGCGCAGCGCTACCGGTCATCGTCACCGCGGGGATTCATTACCTCGGGCGGACTTGGCGCAATGGGCTTCGCTTTGCCGGCTGCCGTGGGCGTGCAACTTGCTAAGCCTGACACCTGCGTGCTCTGCGTTTCCGGGGACGGCGGATTTCAGATGAACATCCAGGAGCTGGCCACGGTTCACCGGCTGGGCCTGCCGGTGAAGATGGTCATCATCGACAACAAATATCTCGGTATGGTGCGGCAATGGCAGCAGTTGTTTTATCAGCGCAACTACGCCGAGACAGACCTGAGCGACAATCCGGATTTCGTGGAGATCGCCAAGGCCTACAAAATTCACAGTTTCCGCTTGAATGAAGACGCAATGCGGGAGTTTCCCGTGTCGAGCGAGACTGGCGATCAGATCGACAGGTTCCTGCGATCGAAAGAGCCGGAGTTGTTGGTGTTTGATTGCGCGCCGGAGGCGAATGTGTTTCCGATGGTTCCGGCTGGGGCGGCGTTGTCGGAGATGATGCTGGAAGAGGAACCGACGCAGTGACTAAGCAGGCGCGGCGGGCAAGTTGCCCGCCGGACCGCCGGCGAGCCGCCGGCGCCACATAACCTGGGGGATCGAACTTATGCAGAGTTTTCACATTCGATATCGAAATACGCAGGGGACCTTGATGCGGATTCTAAACGCGGCTTCGCGGCGCGCGCTCGATCTTCCTTTGGTGCATGCTGAACCGTCCGAGCAGGAGCATCAGGTCACGCTGGCGCTCGATGTGAACCAAAAGCAGGTTGGACAGCTTTATCGCGAGTGGTATGGCATCGCGGACGTGATCATGGTGAGTTCCGGTACGGGACACGCAACGGCGTGGGCGGCGCATCCTCCGACGGGAGTGGCGATCGAAGGGTCGCGCTCAGCAGCCAGAGCATAGGTTCGATCGCGGGCCGGAGTGTCTTGTAGGGCAGCATGACTGCCGGGCGGCGTCATGCCACTGGGGAGCTTGCGACGGAGCAGGTTCCCGGTTTTTCGTTTACCATACCCGTTTCACACTGCATGGCGCGTCCTGTAATCTCTCAGCTATGGATCTCAAGCACATTAGCCGTGGAATCACCGAAGGGCGCGACCGCGCTGGCGCGCGCTCGATGTTCAAAGCCATTGGATTCACTGATGCCGATCTCAGCCGACCGCTGATTGGCGTGGCCAATACGTGGATCGAGACGATGCCGTGCAACTTTCATCTGCGCCGTTTGTCTGCCAAGGTGAAGGAGGGGATTCGCGCGGCGGGCGGCACGCCGATGGAGTTCAACACCATTGCGATCTCCGACGGCGAAACCATGGGCACGGAGGGCATGCGTGCGTCGCTGGTGAGCCGCGAACTGATTGCAGACTCGATTGAACTGGTGTGCCGCGGACAGATGTTTGACGCGGTGGTGTGCGTGGTGGGCTGCGACAAGACGATTCCGGCGGCAGCGATGGCGCTGGCACGCATGAACTTGCCGGGCATGGTGCTTTATGGCGGGACGATCGCGCCGGGCAGCTATCGCGGGAAAGACGTGACCATTCAGGATGTGTATGAGGCGATCGGTGCGAATGTTGCGGGAAAGATGAGTGACAAAGATTTGCGCGAACTGGAAGATGCGGCCTGTCCGGGCGCAGGTGCGTGCGGCGGGCAGTACACGGCGAACACGATGTCGACTGTGATGGAGATGATGGGGCTTTCGCCGATGGGATTCAACAGCGTGCCGGCGATGGATCCGCTGAAAGACGACGTCTCTTTCGCATGCGGCAAGATCGTGATGAACGTGCTGCAAAAAGGAATTATGCCGCGCGACATTCTGACGCGTGAGGCGTTTGAGAATGCAATCGCGTCGGTGGCGGCGACGGGCGGATCAACCAACGCTGTTCTGCACTTGCTGGCCATAGCGCGCGAGGCGGAAGTGGGACTGGAAATCGAGGACTTTCAAACGGTGAGTGCGCGCACTCCTCTGCTCGCCGACTTGAAACCTTCGGGGCGATTTGTGGCTTCCGACATGCATCGCGCGGGCGGCATACGATTGCTGGCCCGGCGACTGCTGCACGGCAAGTATCTGCATGCCGCAGCGAAGACGGTTACGGGAAACACGATTGGCGCCGAGGCGGAAAGCGCGACTGAAACGCCCGGACAAGAAGTGATTGTTCCGCTGGACCGGCCGTTGAAAGCGACTGGCGGCCTTGTGATTCTCCGGGGGAATCTCGCGCCCGAGGGTTGCGTAGCCAAGATCAGCGGGCACGAGCGTTTGGAGCAGCGTGGACCTGCGCGGGTTTTCGAATCCGAAGAAGACGCGATGGCCGCGGTCACGGCAAAGAAGATTAAGGCCGGGGACGTCGTCGTCATTCGCAATGAGGGGCCGAAAGGTGGCCCTGGAATGCGTGAGATGCTGGGCGTGACGGCCGCCATTGTGGGCGAGGGGCTCGGCGATTCGGTGGCGCTATTGACCGACGGGCGCTTCAGCGGCGCGACGCGCGGACTGATGGCAGGACACGTTTCCCCGGAGGCAGCATTGGGAGGTCCCATTGCCGGCGTGCGGGATGGAGACATGATCCGCTTCGATGTTGAGAAGCGCGTGCTGGAAGTCGAAGTCAGCGACCAAGTCTTGCGCCAGCGAATGGCACAGTGGAAGGCACCTCAACCGCGTTATCCAACGGGCGTGTTCGCGAAATATGGAGCGCTGGTTTCTTCGGCGTCGCAGGGAGCGATCACGCGCCCACGCTAGATGGGGCTACGAACTGCCGGTGCGTTTCCCGGCGATGAGTTGGATGGCAATCCGCGTGTGCTCTTACACTTTCCCCAAGCCAGCAAGACGCGGCACGCTCAGTAACCGGTCACTAAGTTTAGACTAGCTTGGTTGTCGTAGTGACTTCCCAGGAGAAAGCAAGACATGCGAACCATTGCGGTATCCCAGCAAGAATGTGAAGAGCTGCTGCAACGCATAACGGTCGGACGGTTGGCATGTTCGTTGGACAATCAGCCCTATGTCGTGCCCGTTGGCTTTTCCTATGAGCCCGGTTGCGTCTACATTTTTTCCACCCTCGGTAAGAAGATTGAATGCATGCGGCAGAATCCTAAAGTCTGCCTGCAAGCCGACGAGATCCGGAACGATTCGGACTGGCTGAGCGTAATCGTAACGGGCACGTATTTAGAACTGAGCGAACCGCAGTACACGGAACAGCGGCAGCACGCGCGCAAACTGCTCGAGCGGCACAACAACTGGTGGCTCAATCCCTTGGCGGAACGTCGCGAGCAGACCGACGACGTGTCGATTAAAACTGTGTTCTTTCGCATCGACATTGACGCGATGAGCGGCCTTCGTGCGACGCCCTGACGTATTAGGCGCATTCTGTTGACCACCCGCGTCGAGCTTCGCCCAAGCGGACGGCTGGGGCCGCCGTCCAACATGGCTATCCTCACAGGGATGTCGGGTGGGCCAGAAGCTTGCTCGTTTGGGTCGTTTTCCTATTTGAATTTCGCAGTACCGAATGCTCCACTCGCGGCCTGGTGGATGGCTGCGAATGCTTCGTTTTTGATGGCAGTCGTCGCCAGGTATGTTCTTCCGGCGCTGGTGGCTACTGCCGGCATTGGGTATTTTGGGCGCACTGACTGAGCCCAAGCAGTCGGTCGTTCCCTTTTCTATTTCTATCTGTATGGCCGGGACCTGGTGGCTGTTTTCCGCACGCGGGCGGCCGAATCTGCTCGGCACAGCGTTTTGGGTCTGTTGCCCGATTCGTCAGCGCAATAGCGCCGGTTACGGTTCTTCAATCGTCTATTTCAGATCATCTGATTTGGCCATGGAGCTTCGCTCTCAGTCGGGATGCGCACTCGAACTATGCGTGGAACTTTGTGGCTTGGTTCGCCGACAGGGGTTCCTTTCAACGTCGCCGGGCCGCTACTGGATCCTCTCGGCCGCAACTTTGCTGTGCCAAGTCGGCCGCGGAAAAACTAGAGCAGTTAGCTCAGAGAGAGCGCAGCCTTCCGGTGCGACTCCGCGGTTGGGACAGAGACGTGATCGCCCTCGAGCGGAGCCGTAAGCGCATCGCATTGATGATCACCTCACGATCCGTGTCCCGGGCATAAGAGTCCTCAATCCCGTGAAAAACGAACTGCGAGGGGACGGGTGGCTGGCCGCTACAAAAGGCCGCCGGTCTTCACCGCCAAAATATTCAGTGCCATCTCCAGTTTCGTAATGGCCGCGCCGATTTCGGGATGCTCTCCAATCTTCTCCTGCAATGCCTTCAGGATCTGATGAGCGCCCGCAATTTGCGCTGCTGCTTTCGCTGGATCTTGCTCGGGATTACGTTCGCTATGTGTCTCCATGGCTAAATCCCTCTATACACAGCCTTCGATCTATTTTACGCACTCCTCGAGGAACATGCTGTGAGCAGGCCGTGACCCTGGCCACTCGGTGCGCGCTGCCCTCACGTTGGGGGGCGGCACGTCTTGCTGACATCGCGCGATCTGTGAAAAACTATTTACTTCAATGACATCCACGGCAACGGCGCGGACATTATTCGAGAAGATCTGGAACGCCCACCTGGTGGCGGAGCCTGCAGGGCGATCGCCGATTTTGTATATCGACCTGCACCTGGTGCATGAGGTGACTTCGCCGCAAGCTTTTGACGGGTTGCGCGCTGCCGGAAGGAAGGTACGGCAAGCGGCGCGGACCGTGGCTACCGTGGACCACAATATTCCGACCGAGCCGCGCGGGACTCCCATTACGGATCTAATTGCAGCGAAGCAGATCGCCGCGCTGCAGTCAAACTGCAAGGAATTTGGGATCCGGCTGTTTGATATGGATTCGCCGGATCAGGGAATTGTGCACGTGATTGGTCCAGAGCTGGGGCTGACTCAGCCGGGGATGACGATTGTTTGCGGCGACAGCCATACCAGCACGCACGGAGCGTTTGGAGCGCTGGCGTTTGGGATTGGGACGTCGGAGGTGGAGCACGTGCTGGCGACGCAGTGCCTGGCGCAGCAGACGCCGAAGACGATGAAGATCGACGTACGCGGCCGGCTGGCGGATGGCGTGACAGCAAAAGACCTGGCGCTGGGAATCATCGGACAGATCGGGACTGACGGAGCAACCGGGCACGTGATCGAATACGCCGGGACGGCGGTGCGCGCGCTTTCGCTCGAGGGGCGCATGACGTTGTGCAACATGAGCATCGAGGCGGGAGCGCGGGCGGGGATGGTGGCTCCCGATGAAACAACGATCGCGTACGTGAAGGGGAAGCGATTTGCTCCGCGCGGTGCGGAATGGGAGGAGGCCATTGCGTACTGGCGCAGCCTGCCGAGCGATGAGGGCGCTAAGTTCGACCAGGTTGTGGAAATTGATGGAGCGCAACTCAGTCCGTTTGTGACCTGGGGAACGAATCCGGGGATGGTGGCTCCGGTGACGGGACGCGTTCCGGAGGTCAAGGGATTAGAGGAGTCGGACCGGCGCGCTACCGAGCTCGCGCTGCAATACATGGGGCTGGAGGCGGGAAGAAGAATTGAAGATATCGGGATTGACCGGGTGTTCATTGGATCGTGCACGAATTCGCGGATTGAGGATTTGCGCGCGGCGGCGCGGGTGGCGAAGGGACATCATGTGAGTTCGCAGGTGCGGGCGATGGTTGTGCCGGGGTCGCAGACGGTGAAGCGGGCGGCGGAGGCGGAAGGGTTGGACCGGATTTTTCAGGATGCGGGGTTTGAGTGGCGGGAGTCGGGATGCTCGATGTGTTTGGGAATGAATCCTGATATTTTGCAGCCGGGGGAACGGTGCGCTTCGACCAGCAACCGCAACTTTGAAGGACGGCAGGGGCGCGGGGGGCGAACCCATCTGGTGAGCCCGATGATGGCGGCGGCGGCGGCAATTGCAGGGCATTTCACGGATATTCGGAATTGGAAGTTTCAGTGATTCAAACTTCGATGAGCGCTGATCGGAAAAGTTCGGGGCTGTGGCCGAAAGCCCCGCGGGGGCTAAAACCCTCATCCTCTGGGGACCCTCTAGCGCAACCCTTAAAGCGCGACGCCACCCAAAAGCCGTGCACTAACCGCGCGCTGCACCGCAATCGAAGTCATGCCCCCGCCCGAAATCAACCTTGCCGGACATCTTGCTTTTGCAGGAGGGCCCGATGAAACCCTTTACGGTACATCGCGGTCGGGTGGCGCCGCTGGATCGGGTCAATGTGGATACGGACCAGATTATCCCCAAGCAGTTCTTGAAGAGGATCGAGCGCACCGGGTTTGGGCAGTTTGTGTTTTACGACTGGCGGTTTGGCGCTGACGGAAAGAAGAATCCAAACTTTGTGCTGCATGAGCCACGCTTCGAGGGTGCGAGCATTCTGGTTGCGGGAAGGAATTTTGGGTGCGGATCGTCGCGTGAGCATGCGGTGTGGGCGCTGGCGGACTTCGGCTTTCGGGCTGTGATCTCGTCTTCGTTTGCGGATATCTTCGCCAACAACAGCACCAAGAATGGATTCCTTGCCGTGCGGCTGACCGAGGCCGAAGTTGCGCAGTTGATACAGCGAGCCCAGGAGATTGACGACTACCAGGTGACGATCGATCTGGAGCGATGCGACGTGCGGGACGATCAGGGATTCCGGGCGAAGTTTCCGATCGATCCATTCATCCGGCACTGTTTGCTCAACGGGCTGGATGACATTGGGCTTACGCTTCAGCATGAAGCGGAGATAAAGGCGTATGAGACGCGGCATCGGGCGCCGACGACGCTTACAGCATCTTGACCGTCAATCGAAGTCAACGGGAGTAAAGATTTGTAAAACTTTCGCCCCGGTCTTGACCTGCTGCCGGGCCGCAGTTGATGCTGGATAGACGTGATTCCAGCATAGAAATCGCACCTTAGCTTCTGACCTTGGCTGACTTGGGTTCCTAACTTCGGTTCCTACCTGGGCCACTCGGTTAGGAGGCTCCCTAGCATGGAAAATTTGCTGCCTCCCCGGGTGGAGTTTCGCAACCGAGCCTACAATGCGTACGTCTAATGCTTGTACCTCCTGCCGTGCCTGGGCCAAGAAAAGCAGGGCGACGGACTAACCTTTTGAATATGACTGAACTTTGTGAAAGAGAATCCTGGGCGACGACTGTTTGCGCTTCGCGCGACATAACGGGCGTTGTCATTTTCATTGTCATTGCGGCAGTTTTGTTTTCGTTGGGTTGCAGCAGCGCCGCCGACGGCAAGCAGCAGAAGGCGCAGGCTGCCGGACCTCGTTCCGTTTCGGTGGCCATCGCGCAGGTGCAGCGGCAAGATGTGCCGGTATACCTGACGGGCCTGGGAGCGGTGACTGCGTTCAATACCGCCAACATCAAAAGCCGCGTCGACGGGCAGATCATGAAGGTGAACTTTCAGGAGGGACAAAACGTCAAGGAAGGCGACCTGCTGATCTTGATCGACGCTCGACCTTACGAAGTTCAACTGGAGCAGATGCAGGCGCAGTTATTCCGCGACCAGGCACAGCTTCGCGACGCGCAGCTGAACTTGCAGCGCTACACGACCCTGATTCCCTCGGGCAGCATTGCACAACAGCAAGTGGACACCCAAAAAGCGCTGGTCGATCAACTCGAAGGCACAGTTCGCACCGATCAAGCGCAGATCGATAATGCCAAGCTGCAGATCGTCTACTGTCACATCACTGCACCGTTCACGGGACGCGTGGGACTGCGGCAGGTGGATCCGGGCAACATTGTTCACGCTGCGGATACCAATCCCATGCTGATTCTGACGCAATTGCAGCCGATTGCGGTGATTTTCACGCTGACGGAGGACGTGTTGCCGACGGTCTCGCAACACATGCAACACGGTGCGCTCGAGGTGGACGCGTTCAGCCGCGATGACCAAACCAAGCTGGCGACAGGCAAGTTGTTGACCATCGACAACCAAATTGATCCGACAACCGGAACGGCCAAGCTCAAGGCCGTTTTCAGCAATACCGACAACCAGCTTTGGCCGAACCAGTTTGTAAACGCCAACCTTCTGCTGGAAACGCGGAAGAACAGCACGGTCGTGCCCACGGCTGCGATTCTGAGGGGTCCGCAGGGCACCTTCGTGTATGCAGTGAACTCGGACAAGACGGTGCAGGACAAAGTGGTTACCGTGTCGCTGACGCAGGGAGATACCACGGTGATCACAGCCGGACTGAATCCGGGCGAGACGGTAGTCACCGACGGTCAGGACAAACTGCAACGAGGCAGCAGAATTGAACCGCGCAGTACGGGTAGTCCGAGCGGCCGGCGCTCACCGCAGGGAAGTGACGGGGCAGATTCAGAGACGCCAGGTTCATGAGTCCTTCGCGATTATTTATTCTTCGGCCGGTCGCGACCACGCTGCTGATGGTGGGAGTGCTGCTTGTAGGGTGGGTTGCGTTCATGCAACTGCCGGTCTCGGCGCTGCCAGAAGTTGACTATCCGACCATTCAAGTCGTGACGTTCTATCCGGGCGCGGATCCGGATGTGATGGCTTCCTCCGTGACATCTCCGCTGGAGCGGCAGTTCGGGCAGGTGCCGGGGCTCAGCCAGATGACGTCGACCAGCTCTTTTGGCAGCTCGGTGATCACGCTGCAGTTCGGGCTTGATCAGAACATCGACGTGGAAGAGCAGCAGGTGCAGGCTGCCATCAACTCAGGTTCGACGTACTTGCCGACGGATTTACCGAATCCTCCGATCTACAACAAGGTCAATCCGGCAGACGCGCCGATCCTCACGCTGGCGCTGACTTCAGACTCTCTGCCTTTGTCCAAAGTGGAGGACCTTGCGGACACGTCGCTGGCGCAGAAGGTCTCGCAACTGCCGGGCGTCGGACTGGTCTCGATCAGTGGCGGGCAGAAACCCGCAGTGCGGATTCAGGTGAATCCGACCGCACTGTCGTCGTACGGGCTGAGCCTGGAGGACGTGCGTGCTGCACTCGCCCAGGCAAACGTGGATCAGGCCAAGGGCGTGATTGATGGAGCGCGTCAGTCCTATACCATCGGCGCGAACGATCAGCTCTTTACCAGCGATCAGTACAAGCCAATCGTGATCGCCTATCACAACAGCGCGCCGGTGCGACTCAGCGATGTTGCGAATGTGATCGACGGAACTGAAAATAACCGGCTCGCAGCATGGATGAATTTAACGCCGGCTGTGATCGTGAACATCCAGCGTCAACCGGGTGCCAACATCATCAGCGTGGTGGACCGGATCAAGAAACTTCTACCGCAATTGCAGGCGTCGTTGCCCAGCGCGGTGAAGGTGCAGATTCTCACCGACAGGACTACAACGATCCGCTCCTCCGTCAAGGACGTGGAATTTGAACTGATGCTGTCGATCGCGTTGGTGGTGTTGGTCGTCTTCTTGTTTTTGCGGAATCTCGCTGCCACTGTGATTCCGAGTGTAGCCGTTCCCCTCTCGCTGATCGGAACCTTCGGCGTGATGTACCTGCTGGGCTACAGCCTCAACAATTTGACACTCATGGCGCTGACCATCTCGACCGGGTTTGTGGTGGACGACGCCATCGTCATGATCGAGAACATCGACCGCTACCTGGAAGCAGGAGACTCGCCGTTGGACGCCGCGCTGAAGGGCGCAGGGCAGATCGGCTTCACGATCGTGTCGTTAACGGTTTCGCTGATCGCGGTGCTCATCCCTCTGCTTTTCATGGGCGACATTGTGGGACGGCTGTTCCGAGAGTTTGCGGTCACGCTGGCCGTGACGATTCTGGTTTCGGCCGCAGTGTCGTTGTCCTTGACGCCGATGATGAGCGCGAAACTGCTGCGGCATCGCAAAGAGGGCGAGAAGGGGCGGTTCTACGAGGTCACCGAGAATTATTACAACCGAATCATTGCCTTCTACGGGCGCACGGTGAAAGTGGTGCTAAAGCACCAAACTTTGACGCTGCTGGTGACGTTCGGAACGCTTGTTCTTACTCTCTTTCTTTATGTGATCGTGCCCAAAGGATTTTTTCCGGTGCAGGATACGGGTGTAATTTTGGGGGTGTCGGAGGCGCCCGACTTTGTTTCCTTTGAGGCCCTGGCACAGCGGCAGCAGGAACTAGCAAAAGTCATTCTGCAGGACAAAGCGATAGACAGTTTGTCGTCGTTCATTGGAGTGGATGGCACTAACACGACGCCGAACCAAGGCCGTATTCAGATCAATTTGAAGCCCCGCGACCAGCGCTCCGACGATGCGTCGGCGATCATCCGACGACTTCAGCCACAGCTGGCGAACGTCCAGGGCATTACTCTTTATATGCAGCCGGTGCAGGACCTGACGGTGGAAGATCGCGTGAGCCGTACCCAGTTTCAGTATTCGATTGAAGACGCCGACGCGCAGGAACTGGCGCAGTGGACGCCGAAGTTGGTGGCCAAACTACAAGCCCTGCCGGCATTGCGCGACGTGGCTACGGACCAACTGAACAATGGATTGAAGACGAATGTTACCATCGATCGAGATACTGCGTCGCGGCTGGGAATTTTCCCGCAGGCGATCGACAACACGCTTTACGATGCCTTCGGCCAGCGGCAGGTTTCGACCATCTTTACGCAATTGAACCAGTATCACGTGATCCTGGAGGTTCTGCCGAATTTCGCGCAGACTCCCGATGCGCTGAACGATATTTACATCCGCCCCAGCACCGTGACGCAAAACTCCGGCGCGCCTACAGCAAATGGAGCGGCGGTGTCGACCAGCGGTGCTCCCGTTCCGATTTCGACGTTCACCCGGATGCAATCGACGAACGCATCGCTTGCGGTGAACCACCAAGGGCAGTTCCCGGTGGTTACACTCTCGTTCAACCTGGCGCCGGGCTCATCTCTGGGCGACGCGACCAAGGCGATCCAACAAGCCGAAAAAGATATCCAACTGCCTCCCAGCATTCACGCCGCATTTCAGGGAACGGCGGCGGCGTTTCAGAACTCGCTGGCATCGGAACCCTATTTGATCCTGGCCGCCGTGATTACCGTCTACATTGTGCTCGGCGTTCTGTATGAGAGCTACATTCACCCGGTGACGATTCTTTCTACGCTGCCTTCGGCTGGCGTGGGTGCGATCTTGGCCTTGATGCTCACCGGAAATGACTTAACGGTCGTGGCGTTGATCGGCATCATTCTGCTGATCGGGATTGTGAAGAAGAACGCCATCATGATGATCGATTTCGCGCTGGAGGCGGAGCGCGAAGAACACAAACCCCCGGAGGAAGCGATTTATCAGGCATGCCTGCTGCGTTTTCGTCCCATCATGATGACCACCATGGCGGCGCTGCTGGGTGGACTGCCGCTGGCGCTGGGATCGGGCACCGGCGCTGAATTGCGCCGGCCACTGGGCATCACCATTGTGGGCGGATTGTTGCTCAGCCAGTTGCTAACGCTCTATACCACGCCGGTCGTGTATTTGTGGTTTGACCGACTGGCCCAGAGATTTTCGAGTTACCGAATCGGCAATCCTATTCCACCCGAGCAGCCGATGTCGGCAGACTAGACGTACGGTAAACGATGAGTATTTCAGGTCCATTTATACGGCGTCCGATTGGCACATCGCTGCTGGCGACCGCGCTGCTGCTGTCGGGAATCCTGGCGTTCAATTTCCTTCCAGTGGCTTCGCTGCCGAGGGTGGATTTTCCGGTAATCGGCGTGGGTGCGGGATTGCCGGGTGCGGACCCGCAGACGATGGCATCGGCGGTAGCCACACCACTCGAACGGCAGTTTGGGCGCATCTCCGCCGTGAACCAGATGACTTCCTCCAGTCAACTGGGTACGACCAGTATTACTTTGCAATTTGACCTTAACCGGAACATCGATGCGGCGGCTCGCGACGTGCAAGCTGCCATCAATGCGGCGCGCAGTCAACTGCCAGCTAATTTGCCAAGCAATCCGAGTTACCGGAAGGCCAATCCGGCGGACGCGCCTGTCCTGATTCTTGCGCTGACCTCGGACACCATGACGGTACCGCAAATGTACGATGCGGCTGATTCGATTTTGGCGCAGAAGTTGGCGCAGGTGGACGGCGTAGGCCAGGTCTTCGTGGGTGGGGCAGCGCAACCCGCCGTGCGCGCGGAAGTGAACCCAACCGTGCTGAACAAATTAGGGGTTGGACTGGACACGGTTCGAAACGCCCTGAACGCCGCCAATGCAAACCGGCCGAAAGGGCAAGTTTCGAACAGCACGACGTCGTACTCGTTCACCGACACCGATCAGCTATTCACGGCGGATCAGTACCGGCCGCTGATCGTCGCCTACAACAACGGCGCGGCGGTGAGACTGGGGGATGTGAGCGAGGTCCTCGACTCGGTTTCCGACCGGCGAAACATTGGCTTAGCCAATGGGAAGCCTGGTGTTCTCGTCATCGTGTTCCGTCAACCCGGAGCCAACATTATTGAGACTGTCGACCGGGTGCGCGCATTGATGCCCTTTCTGCAGTCGTCGATTTCTCCAGCGATCGATTTGACGATTGCGATGGATCGCACGGTCACGGTACGGGCTTCGGTCAAGGACATTGAAACTACGCTGATCATTTCGGTGATTCTCGTCATTCTGGTGGTGTTCGCATTTTTGCGCACGGTGCGGGCCACGATTATTCCGAGCGTTGCCGTTCCGCTCTCGCTGGTGGGAACTTTCGGCGGGATGTACCTGCTGGGATACAGCCTGGACAATCTGTCGCTGATGGCATTGGCGATTTCGACCGGCTTCGTGGTGGATGACGCGATCGTAGTGCTGGAGAACATCACGCGCTACGTGGAGCACGGCATGAACGCAGCCCAGGCGGCGTTCAAGGGAGCGTCCGAGATTGGATTTACTGTGATCTCGATGAGCGTCTCGCTCGTAGCCGTGTTTATTCCACTGCTGATGATGGGCGGAATCGTGGGCAGGCTGTTCCGTGAATTCGCGGTGACTTTGAGCATCGCGATCGGCGTTTCGCTATTGGTTTCGTTGACGACTACCCCCACCATGTGCGCAAAATTTTTGCGGCCGCCCAAGAACGAAAAACGCAATTACTTCTACCGCGGGAGTGAGTGGGTCTTCGAAAAGCTCTTGTTAACCTACCGTCATTCGCTGACGTGGGTGCTGGACCACCAGCCGGTGACGCTGGTGGTGACGATTCTGGTGGCGTGTCTGAGCGTCTTCCTCTACGTCAAAGTTCCAAAAGGCTTCTTCCCGCAACAAGATACCGGGCGCATCATGGGCGGCGTGATGGCGGCACAGGACATCTCGTTCCAGTCGATGAGCGATAAGATGACGCGCTACGTCGACATCGTGATGAAGGATCCCGCGGTCGATTCCGTGGTTGGATTTGCCGGTGGAAATACCGCTCTCAACCAGGGCAGATTCTTCATGATGCTGAAGCCGCTTGAACGACGCAGTACCTGCAAGCCAAAACACTTCTGGCAGAGCTGCCCCAATGTGAGCGCGGATGACGTGATCAACCGTCTGCGCGGCAAGCTGGCGGTTGTGCCCGGCGCCACACTGATTTTGCAGTCTGCGCAAGACCTTACGATTGGCGGACGCTTTGGCAACGCGCAGTACCAGTACACCTTGCAAAGTGCGAACCTGGACGATCTGAACAAATGGGCTCCGCGTTTACTGACGAAACTAAGAACTCTGCCCCAACTGCGGGATCAAAATTCGGACCAGCAGGATAAAGGCCTGCAAGCCAAACTGGTGATCGATCGCGATACGGCGAGCCGTTTGGGAATCACTCCGGAGACCTTGGATAATGCGCTTTACGATGCCTTTGGTCAGCGCCAGGTTTCCACCATGTACCGGCCGCTCAACCAGTATCACGTGGTCATGGAGGTTGCGCCGCAATTCCAGCAGACTCCGGAAGCCCTGCAGGACATTTACCTTCGTTCTACCGCCGGGACGCCCGTGCCCCTGGCGGCGTTTACTCACTACGAACCGTCGAACACGCCGCTGGCCGTGAATCACCAGGGGCAGGTGCCGTCGGTCACCATCTCGTTCAACCTCGCGCCGGGAGTTTCGCTGGGCGAAGCCACTCAAGCGATCGCGGATGCGGAGCGGACGATCGGCTTTCCGCCGACGATTGAAGCGAGTTTCCAAGGGACGGCGGCGGCTTTTCAGGATTCGCTTTCGAGCGAGCCGATTCTGATTCTGACCGCCTTGATTACGGTCTACATCGTGCTCGGCATGCTGTACGAAAGTTATATTCACCCCATCACAATACTGTCGACACTGCCATCGGCGGGCGTAGGGGCACTCTTGGCGCTGCTTTTGACCCACAACGAGCTGAATGTGATTGGGACGATTGGAATCATTTTGCTCATTGGTCTGGTGAAAAAGAACGCCATCATGATGATCGACGTGGCGCTTGAGGTTGAACGAAGCCAGCGGAAGAAGCCCGTCGAAGCGATTTTTGATGCTTGTATCCTGCGTTTCCGGCCGATCATGATGACGACGATGGCGGCGTTGCTGGGCGGTCTGCCGCTTGCCTTGGGCTCCGGAACTGGTTCTGAGTTGCACCGGCCGTTGGGTATCACGATTGTGGGCGGGCTGTTCGTAAGCCAATTGCTGACCCTCTTCACTACTCCCGTGGTGTATGTGTACATGGACCGAATCAGATTGGCACTGCGTGGCGGGGAGGAGAACCTGCGACCAGAGCCGTCCTCTCCGGGCACGCCGCGTCCAAGCCCGGCGCACTGAGGGATTGTGTGCGTGGACGAAGGTTTGATTGTGCGGAGTCGCAACCATCCCTTCTCGAATACGGACACAAAATCGACTAGACTAGGAGATCGTGCAACCTCGCCTGAGAAATCCTGCATCGCACAAACGAAACACACGTGCCTGCTGCGCGAGAACAACTTGTCCCGTATGATAGTAGTTCAACGGTAAGACTGCTTAAGAGAATACATTCGTCCCGGGCTTTTGTCGGGTGCCAGCGATTTTCCAGTTATTCGTTTTCAACTTCCTCAGGAGTCACGGATGCGAAAGAAAGCAGCGGCTCTGTTTTTTGTTTGCGCAGGCATCGCCACGTGGTTTGGATGCAGTACTACGGGGAGCAATCGCTATTTGTACGCGGCCATACCTGGTTCCAATGAGATTGTGGTTTATCGCGAAGACCCGAACTCCGGCGTACTTACTCAGCTGGCAGGCAGTCCAATTATCGCCGGTCCATCAGTCGAGTCGATTGTGATTCATCCGTCGAAGAAATTCTTGCTCGCCGCAAACGCCGGTGAAAACGACATTTCGTTGTTTACGATTTCGATTTCGGGGGCCCTGAATGAAATCACTCCGCGAACGGTTGCGGGTACGGCACCAACAATCCTTTCAATGGACTCGGCGGGCAGTTTTTTGTACGTGGGGAACTCGGGCACCAACAGTATCTCGGTTTTCTCGATCAATGCGGGCGCTTCTCCGCCAACGTTGACTCCGGTTGCTGGGTCGCCCTTTGCGATCGGAATCAGCCCGCTCAATATGAAGGTATCGCCGTCCGGAGCATTTCTGTATGTGACTGGAACGGGGAGTCCGGGTTTTATCGAAGCTTTCAGTCTTACTCAGGGAGTGCTAACCCCGGTGGCGAGTTCGCCGTATTTTGCGGGAACCGGGCCTTTCGGGCTGGAGATTGCGCCGAGCGGCGGCTTTCTCTACACCGCGAACAAACTGGATAATTCGATCTCGGAATTCACGGTCAACGCTGACGGGTCGCTCACACAATTTTCTAACTCACCGATCGGGGAGCAATTTTCCGGGCCGGTGGCTCTTCAGATCGACCATTCTGGCAAATACATGTACGTAGCGAATCAGGGATCGACGAACGTGGCGGCGTTTTCGATCGACTCTGGTGGCGCCCTGACGCTGATCACAACTTCGCCATTTGCCACCGGAGCGCAGCCGAGTGTAATTGCCAACGATCCCACCGGGAAGTATCTGTATGTGGGTAACCAATCGAGTCCTACGATTCATTCTTTCAGTCTGGATCCGGGCAGCGGGACCCTGACTTCTGTCGCGCAATATAGCGTTCCGGGGACTCCAACCTCCATTGCGATAACCCCTTAGTTTTTGATGAGGGAGCGGTATGGATTCAGTTCTCGAACCCGATAGATGCGCCGGCGCGTCGGAGCGCTACGCCCAAAATGTGAATCCGGAATGGGTGCGGCTGCTTGATTTGCTGCAGATGAACGTCCGCTATGAGCGCTGCCTGGGAACGGAACTCTTCGTAGAGGATGGAAGGCGCGTTCTCGACTTCCTTTCCGGCTACTGCGTTCACAATGTCGGTCACAACCATCCCGATGTCGTGCGCGCCCTTCAGGCAGAACTGGAGCGCTGCGGGCCGGCCATGATCCAGACGCACGCGGCAGATCTCGCCGGAGAGCTGGCTGAAAAGCTGTGCATGCGTGGCGGAGGCCGGTTGGCGAAGGTCTTCTTCGCTTCTTCGGGAAGCGAGGGCGTGGAAGCGGCCATCAAGTTCGCGCGCGCGCATACCCGGCGCGCTGGAGTTCTTTCCGCCGAGCATGCGTTTCATGGGCTGACTTGCGGAGCCCTGTCGCTGATGAGCGACAAGTTCTGGAGAGAGGGTTTCGGGCCACTGCTTGCCGACACAGCTGCGATCCCGTTCGGCGACCTCCGAGCACTGCAACGCGAACTGAAGAGCAAGCGATTCGCGGCGTTCATCGTCGAACCGATTCAATCCGAAGCTGGAGTTTGCGTTCCTGATCGAGAGTACTTGCGTGCGGCGGAGTCGCTGTGCCGGCGCTTTGGCACGTTGTTTGTGTTGGACGAAGTGCAGACCGGAATGTACCGGACTGGACCTTTTCTGGCTGCACACTACTTTGGAGTCGAGCCTGACATGGTCATCCTGGCCAAGGCCATGAGTGGCGGCCTGGTGCCCTGCGGTGCGGTTCTGATGTCGGATGCGGTCTACAGGTCGGTCTATTCGTCGCTGCCGCGGGCATTCGTTCACACTTCCACATTCAGTGAAAACAGCCTTGCAATGCGGGCTGCACTGGCGACTCTGGAAGTTTTGGAGAAGGAAGAACTGGGCCAACGTTCGATTGAAGCAGGCAAATATTTGCAGGCACGGCTGGCTGAGGCGCTCGCGGACTTTGCCATGGTGAAGGAAGTGCGCGGAGTGGGGTTGTTGATGGGAATTGAATTTCAACCTCCGCGGCAACTACATCTGCGAGTTCCGTATCAAGGATTTGCGGCGGTGCATCCCGCCATGTTCGGGCAGATCGTGGTGATGCGCCTGTTTCGCGATTCCGGATTTTTGACGCAGATTTGCGGAAACAACTTCATGGTGCTGAAGGTTGCTCCGCCGTTGGTGGTTACTGATGGGCAACTCGATGCGTTCGTGCGGGCGGTTCACGACGTGGTAGTACTTGCGCATTCACCGGGAGCATTTTGGTCCGAGGCTTTGGGATTGGCGCGGCGTGCTTTCCGGAGCTAGAACCCGAAGTTCAGGCCCGATTTAACAAGCGGATGACAACTCAATTCCATTGCATGGGGACAATGCCGTTAAACGGGTGTACATTGAGGTGCAACCGGAAGCAGTCGCCGATCATCTTACTTATCAAGCCTCGTGGTTCGGCAGGTGACGGCGCTGACACCGTGCCGAGACCAGGAATCCAAACGAATGAAAATCGCCAGCGCCGCGAGCGCATTCCCTAAGCATTACTACTCTCAGAAGTTCCTCTTGGAAAAACTGCAGGAATACTGGGGCGACCGCTTGAGGAACCCCCAGATGCTTGCGCGTTTGCACCGCAACGTCGCGGTGGAGGGCCGCCATCTGGCGATACCTCCGGAGAAATACAACGAGATCACGACCTGGGGCCAGGCGAATGACATTTGGATTCAGGTCGCCCAGGAACTAGGAGAACAATCGCTGTGCCGCGCATTGCACCACGCTGGACTGGAACCAAGTGACCTCGGTGCATTGTTTTTTACATCCGTCACTGGCATTTCGAGTCCCTCGATCGACGCCATACTGATCAACCGCATGGGGCTGCCGACAAACATTCGCCGCCTTCCGATTTTTGGGTTAGGGTGCGTGGCGGGAGCAGCTGGAATTGCGCGCGCGGCAGATTATGTGCGTGCTTATCCGTCGCAGGCAGCAGCGCTGGTTTCCGTCGAGCTGTGCTCTTTGACGATTCAACGTGATGATCTGTCGGTCGCCAATCTGATTTCGTCGGGACTCTTCGCGGATGGCTCGGCAGCAGTCATTGTTACGGGCGACGATCTTAATGCCAGAGGACCGGAAATTCTGGCGACGCGTTCGATTTTCTACCCCGACACTGAACAGATGATGGGTTGGAAGGTAAGCGAAAAGGGCTTCCGCATCACGCTTTCGCCGGAAGTGCCGGTGCTGATTCGCGAGCACTTGGGCAACGGCGTGGACACGTTCCTGGCCGACCACGGACACAAACGGGCTGACATCGGAAGCTGGGTGCTGCACACGGGTGGTCCGAAAGTGCTGGAGGCGACAGCGGCGGCGCTCGATCTGCACGACGGGCAACTCGACGCTTCGTGGGATTGCTTGAAAAAAGTGGGAAACCTTTCGTCCGCTTCGGTCCTGGTCGTGCTGGAAGATGTGATGAAGAACCGGCGCCCGGAACCAGGCACGCTGGGCGTGCTTGCGGCGATGGGTCCGGGATTCTGTTCTGAACTTTTGCTTTTAAGGTGGTGAGGTTTGGCAGTTGCTTAATTCGACTGATGTTTTTGTAATTGGCGGTGGTCCCGCTGGGTTGGCAGCGGCCATCGCAGCGCGGCAGCAGGGATTGCGCGTGATTGTCGCCGATGGCGCCCGGATGCCGATTGACAAACCCTGCGGCGAAGGGCTGATGCCCGATGGTTTGGCCGCTCTTGAAAAGCTCGGTATCGCGGTCGATGCAGAAAACGCCTACCCTTTTGGGGGCATTCGCTTCCTGAGCGCAGGACTTTCAGTGGATGCAGCGTTCCCTAATGGTGCCGCGGGCATGGGTGTGCGGCGAACCGTATTGCACCAGCTCATCGCGGAGCGCGCCTTGAGCCTGGGAATCGATTTTTTGTGGCAGACTCCGGTCACCGGTATTTCAGCGGAAGCAGTTCACATGGGAAACCGAAAGGTGAGCGCGCGGTGGATTATTGGAGCTGACGGCAGCAACTCGCGAGTGCGGCGATGGGCCGAACTGGATGCCTTTCGAAAGAGAGATCGCCGCTATGCTTTTCGCCAACACTATCGCGTCGCGCCGTGGACGGACCGGATGGAGTTGCATTGGGGGCGGCGCGGAGAAATCTACGTCACACCAGTCTCGAAAGATCAGGTGTGCGTAGCGTTGATTTCTCGCGATCCGAAATTACGTTTAACCGAAGCACTCGAAAGATTCCCCGAACTGAAGTCGCGGCTCGATGGCGCGGACACCTCTTCTTCCGAGCGCGGCGCATTGACAGCCACGTGCAGGCTGAAGCGTGTAAGCCGGGGAAATATGGCCCTGATCGGGGATGCCTCGGGGACGGTCGACGCCATCACGGGCGAGGGGCTATGTCTGGCCTTCAGCCAGGCGATGGTGCTGGCGGACTGTTTGCGGATGGGGAATCTTGCTCGATATGAGCAGGAACATCGTCGCCTTGCCCTGCGGCCGTTTTTGATGGCGCGATTCATGCTGGCGCTCGATGGACGTCCGGGCCTGCAGCGACGAACGCTGCAGGCCTTCCAGAAGCGACCGGAGATTTTCCGGCGACTGCTGGCACTACACGTGGGAGTGCTGTCGCCCTTGCACCTGGCAGTGGATGGTCTCACTCTAGGGTGGGGATTGTTAACCGCATAGGGTCATGATTCGCGCACAAGGAATCTACCTGCGTCTTCACCAGCTCAGATTGGGGTTGGCGATCTCGGCTTTTCTGATCGGCCTTGCTGCGGCGGCGATCGCGCAGGAGAGGACTCTGCAGCTTGATCCCGCTCAGACGTCGGTCAAGTTCACTCTGGGAGACGTTCTGCACACCGTCCATGGAACGTTTCAGTTGAAGCGCGGGACGTTGGAATTCGCGCCGGATGCGGGAAAGCTCTCGGGCGAGATCGTGGTTGATGCCGCAAGCGGCAGCAGTGGCAGCGGCATGCGCGACCACAAGATGAACAAGGAAGTTTTGGAGACGAGCCGCTATCCAGAAATTGTTTTTCATCCGGACAGGATCGAAGGCACGGTTGCCGCACAGGGGAAGTCATCGGTTAGAGTGCACGGGATGTTCAACATTCACGGTGTGGATCGCGAGATCACGGTACCAGCCGAAGTGGAGATGTCTGCCGCCCACTGGAACGCGACCGTGCACTTCACCGTCCCATATGCGGCGTGGGGGATGAAGAATCCGAGCACGCTGTTTCTGAAAGTGAATGATTCTGTGGAAATTGATTTAACGGCGGTCGGCAACGTCGTGACGCCTTCGATCGCCGAGACGGCTCAGTAGCCATCCTGCGACACAATGCCTTTTCCTTCCGTGCACTCATAACAGCGTCCCGCAGCGAGGTTCTTGTATTCTTCCGTTCGCCCACTCGGCCAATCGATGACCAAACCTTCGATGTGGTCGCGTTTTTCCAAGCCGAAGGTCACAGGAAGTTCAGACTGCGATAGGTAACTCGAGCCGCCTTTGACCAGGCGGGACTGGGTCAGGCCGCTGGCAAAGACGCGCACCATCGCACCAATCGCGTCGCGGTTTGACTTTGTCCCCAGTAAACGAAAACGAATGCTGCCATTGCCGGCCAGTTGATCGTTGCGATATAGGTAAGCCGGGCCGTTGTTGGTGGTAAGCAGGAGATCGAGGTCGCCGTCGCGATCAAAGTCGCCATAGGCCAGTCCGCGGCCGACCTTCGGCTGATCGAAACTTCCGCCAACTTCGGCCGCGATCTCGCGAAACATTCCTTTGCCACGATTGAGAAAGAGTTGCGGAGGCTGCGCATATCCGACATTGCCACGAATATTGCGCACGGTTTCGTCGATGTGGCCGTTGGCGACCGCGAAGTCGAGCCAGCCATCGAGATTGACATCGAAAAAAGCGCATCCAAAACCGAGGCTATTCCTGGAGGCGATGCCCACACCGGATTGCGATGCGACGTCTTCGAAACTCTTGCCGCTGAGACGGTAGAGGCCAATCATTTCATTGTCGAAGTTGGTGATGGCGACGCCAAGGGAGCCTGAATTATCAAAATCAGCGACGTCCACTCCCATACCTGCGCGGGCCTTTCCTTCGCTGCTGAAAGCGAGTCCGGCCTCGACAGCGGAATCCTTAAAGGTGCCGTTGTGCTGGTTGCGATAAAGCTTGTTGGGTTGAGTGTCATTGGCCACGAGCACATCGGGCCGGCCGTCGTGATGGTCATCGAAGAGTGCAACTCCCAGCGATTTGGAACTGCTGTCGAAGATTCCGCTGGCAGCGGTGACATCTTCGAACGTGCCGTCGCCTCGGTTATGAAAGAGCCAGCAAGTGGCTCCGCGATACGCTTCGGGCGTGCAGTAGGATTTGTGTTTACCGTCGAGGCTGCAGAAGACGTCGTGCTCGGGCGACCATTTCACGTAGTTACAGACAAACAAATCGAGCAAGCCATCGCGATCGTAATCGAACCACAATGCTGAAGTGCTGAATGCTTCGCGCTTTCCCAGTCCGCTGGTATTGGTCACATCGACGAATGTGCCTTTGCCCGTGTTGCGGAACAGGCGGTTTTGGCCGACGCATGTGATCAGGATGTCGGGGAAGCCGTCGTTGTTGTAATCGCCAACCGCAACCCCCATGCCGTACATTTCGACATCCAGACCGGCGCGGGCGGTCACATCGGTGAAAGTGCCGTTGCCGTTGTTGTGATAAAGCCGGAGAGTGGTGCGGCGCTTTTTGTGACCCGGCCAGTCGGTGCCGTTGATGAGCAGAATGTCTTGCCAGCCGTCGCGATCGTAATCCAAAAAGGCGCATCCAGACCCGAGGGTTTCAGGCAGGAATTTACCGCCGAAGGCTCCACTATTGTGCTCAAACTGGATTCCGGCCTGCGTCGTCACATCAGTGAATCGAAATCCCGGAGACGAAGCCGCGCCAGTCGGTGGAACCAGAGCCTCTAAGCAAGGCAACTGGGACCAAGACGCGACTCCCGCCATTCCCCATAGGAACGACCTGCGATTCACGGAACGTTCACCAGCCCGGCGCGGATCGCGTATACCACCAATTCCGCAGTCTTATGAATTCCCAGCGAACTCATGATATTGGCGCGGTGAACGGCCACCGTGTTGGCGCTGAGATCGAGCTCGGTCGCTATTTCCTTGTTCGACTTTCCGTCGACAATCATTTGCAAAACTTCCAGTTCGCGATGGGTGAGGGCCGCGCTGCGCTCCCCCTTCAATGCTGATCGTTGTTCGACCTGCGGATCGAATACAGTTTCTCCCGCCGCGACCTTGCGGATGGCTTCCCCGAGCTCCAGGTCCAGCGCGTTTTTGAGGACGTATCCCTTGGCCCCGGCTTCAATCGCCTGACGCACCCAGGTGCTCTCGGAATGCATGCTGAGCATGAGAACCGCAGTGTCCGGGGAATCTTCGATGATCTGCCGCGTCGCTTGCAGGCCGTTCATGCCTGGCAAAGCGCAATCCATCACGACCACTTTGGGATGAAGTTTCTTCGCCAGTTTGATCGATTCCTCGCCGTCTCCCGCTTCGCCGACAACTTCCATATCCGACTCATCTTCCAGCATGCGCCGGAAACCGCGGCGCACGAGGCTGTGATCATCCACCAGCAACACTGTGATCTTCTTTGCCATAAGATTCTGCTTTCTCCCTGGGAACGTCGAGATGCATTAACGTTCCGCCTTCCGCCGGGCGCGAAAAAACAATTTGTCCGCCCATCAATTCGGAGCGCTCGCGCATGGCAACCAAGCCAATCCCGTGCTTGTTGTTGCTACGCTCAGCGAACCCGACTCCATGGTCCTCTACTTCCAACTCAAGAGAATCAGGCAAGAAACGTAACCGCACCCACGCCTGCTTTGCCCCCGAATGCCGCGCCACATTGTTCAGCGCTTCCTGCAGGACGCGATAGACATGCACACCGGCGCCGCCGTCCACGGGAAAGGCCACGCCCTGCTTCTCATAGGATATGGCAATTCCCGTTTGTCTTTCTATGGTAGGAATGTACCAGTCGAGAGTACTCTCCAATCCCGCCTCGTCCAGCATGACGGGATGCAGCGCCTGCGAAAGGCTGCGAACGCTCTCCAGAGTAGTCTGCACGATCTGAAGGACTTCTTTCAAATCAGTTCGGAGTGTCGAACCTTCCGGCGCATGCGTTCCTGCACGACGCAGCATCGCACCGACCGCGGTCAGAATCTGTCCGAATTCATCGTGCAGTTCGCGCGAGATGTAGCGCAACGTGGATTCCTGCGTAGCGATCAGTTTTTGTGCCAGTTCGCTGCGCCGCTCAGAGATCTCTTCCAGGCGCGCGAACAGCCGCCGGTTCCAGCGAATCAGAGAAAGCCCGTTCAGCAGAATCGCAAAGAGGGTTGCCGCCAGGAAAACGTAGACCTGCTTCTGCACGCGATCGTAAATTTGAACGATACGCTGGCCAGCTTGCTCCTCGTTTTCGCTGTTTTGGACCAGTAAGCGAGCCATCGCCGTGCTAAGAGCTGCCTGGCGCTCTTGCAGTGAGAGCTGGATTTGCTCGCGAGCCTCTTTTTCCTTGCCCTCATGCGCGAGAGAGAAAACCCGATCCACGGCGTCCCAGAACTGAGTGAATTGCCCGCTGAGAAATGCGCTCTGCTCCGGGGTTCGGGTAGATGTGGCAAAACCCGCCTCCAGACGCATGGCGTCGTCCAAATCAGTCCGAATCCGCTGGAATTGCGCAGACCAAGCCGTAAGCGGATAGGGCTCATCGCTGCTCACCATGTCGCGCATGGCTACGGCCAGCAGATTGAGATCGTTCTGGATTCGTAGCAGCTGCAGAGAGTCTTTGCGGTTGCGATCCACGAGCTGGGTTTGTAACTTGCGCAGCCCAGTCACCTGCCACGTGATATAGGCGGAATACGCGACGACAGCGGACAGCGTAATGAGCAGGCCCAGCAGCAGGCCTAAGGTCGGCGAACGCTCCGGAGGAGACGGGCGGGACACATGCCGAGGATACAACGTCTGGACCGCCCTGCACAGAGCAGCGGCCTACGATGGGATGTGGGACAATGCAGTAATAATGAAGCGAATCGCGGGCCAACGGAGTCAAACAAGAGATTGAGTTCTCCAGTCAACGAAGCAGCGAAAACACCCAAGATGCAGCGACTGAAGGCCGTCTGGCCCGAAGTCTGGAAGCTGATGCGTCCGCGCCGCGGATTGCTGGCGCTCGGCTTTCTGCTGATGATCATCAACAAGCTCGCCGGGTTCGTGCTGCCGTATTCCTCGAAATTTCTAATTGATAACGTCGTGAGCAAAGGTCAAACGGGATTGCTGCGGCCTTTGGTTCTGTGGGTTTTATTGGCGACGGTGATACAGGGCGTCACGTCTTTTTCGCTGACCCAGTTGCTGTCGAAGGCTGCCCAGCGCCTGATTGCAGACCTTCGCGAGCAGGTGCAAGCTCACATCTCCCGACTTCCCGTAGCCTTTTACGATGCCAACAAGACCGGCGCCCTGGTGTCACGCATCATGAGCGATGTGGAGGGCGTCCGCAATCTGCTGGGGACGGGCCTGGTCGATTTTGCGGGAGGATTGGTCGCGGCGGGCATTGCGCTGGCGTTGCTGCTTCGCATCAGTGCACCGCTTACGCTGATAGCCGTCGGCTCGCTCGGATGTTTTGCATTTGCGTTGAACCGGGCTTTCGCGACGATTCGCCCCATTTTTCGCGAACGCGGCAAAATCAATGCCGAAGTGACCGGGCGCTTGACGGAATCACTGGGAGGCGTTCGGGTCATCAAGGGATATCACGCGGAACAACGCGAAGAGAAGATTTTCGCAAAAGGCGTTCGGAGGCTGTTGGATAACGTCATGCGGACGTTGACGGCAACATCGCTGATGGGTCTTTCGGCGAGCGTACTGCTGGGAGGGGTGGGAGCCGCTACGATGTACGTCGGCGGCCGTCAAATGGCCGCCCATACTCTGAGCCCAGGCAGTTACTTTTCCTATAACTTCCTGCTGGTCTTTTTGATCGCTCCCGTCATGCAGGTGGTATCGATCGGAACGCAGTTGACCGAAGCGCTGGCGGGTTTGGAACGAACGCAGGAGATCATGGGCGAGCGTCCGGAGGATCAGGATCCGAATCGCTCCCTCGAGCTTCGCGATATCGTGGGCACGGTGGAATTTAAGAATGTGACTTTCAGCTATGAGGGAACTCACGATGTGCTGCGGGACATTTCCTTCCGCTCTGAGCCGGGAACGGTGACTGCGCTGGTGGGTTCTTCGGGCTCGGGAAAGTCGACCACCATAGGGTTGATCTCTGCTTTTTACGTGCCTTCCAAGGGCGCCGTTCTGGTGGACGGCGTGGACTTGAGCACGGTACGACTCGACTCGTTCCGCACACGATTGGGCGTTGTCTTACAGGAATCATTTTTGTTCGATGGGACGATCCGTGAGAACGTCGCGTTCTCGCGACCCGATGCCACCGAAGAGGATGTGATGCGCGCATGCCGGATCGCGCGCGTCGATGAGTTTGCCGAATCGTTCGCCGATAAATACGACACGATCGTCGGAGAGCGCGGAGTGAAACTGTCCGGTGGTCAGCGGCAGCGAATCTCGATTGCCCGCGCGATTCTGGCTGAGCCCCGCATTTTGATTCTGGACGAGGCCACCTCCAGCCTCGATTCTGAGTCGGAGCAGATGATCCAACAGGGTCTTTCCTATCTGATGCAGGGACGCACGACGTTCGTGATCGCACACCGGCTGTCGACGATTCGTCGGGCCGACCAGATTATGGTGATGGAACAAGGACAGATTGTAGAGCGAGGCACGCATGCGCAGCTCTACGCGGCTCATGGACGTTATTACGACCTTTATACGCGCCAACATGGAGTGGAAGAAAATTTGTTTCTGGCTCCTGGAGAAGGAGATTCCGTTGCGGTGGATGGTAACGGCGCAGGCGTCAAGAACGGAGATGTGAAGGCAGCGGATGCCCTGCGTGTGCTGCGAGGAGAGATGCGTTAAACCTATGACGACAGCCCCCGCAGTTTCTGCCGCGCGCGGTACCGTCGCGATCCGCAGTGAGAATCTTTGCCGCCATTATCGTCTGGGTGAAACGCTGATTCGCGCGGTCGATGGAGTCTCGCTTCAGGTCTCCGCGGGAGAGTTTGTTGCGCTTCTCGGGAGCTCGGGCTCTGGCAAATCGTCCGTGCTGAATCTGATTGCAGGCCTAGACCGGCCGACGTCGGGAAGCGTGATTGTGCAGGATCGCGACTTGGCGAAACTCTCGCGCGAGGAACTAGCCAAGTACCGGCTCCATGTGGTGGGGATGGTTTTTCAATCGTTCAATCTGATTGCGAGTATGACGCTGGCAGAGAACGTAGAACTTCCGCTGCGTTTTGCAGAGGTTGATCGCGGTCAGCGTCAGAATCTGGCTCGTGAGGCCTTAGAACGAGTCGGACTGGGTGCGCGCATGAACCATCGTCCCAGCGAACTGTCTGGCGGCGAACAGCAAAGAGCGGCCCTGGCGCGTGCCCTGATCAATCGTCCAAAACTTCTGCTGGCCGACGAACCGACGGGGAACCTCGACAGCCACACCGGAACGGAAATCATGAACATGGTCCGTCGGTTCAACCGGGAGTTGGGGATGACCGTGATCATGGTGACGCATGAGCGAACCCTAGCCGAGCGCTACGCGCAACGTATGATTTTCCTGGCCGATGGAAAGTTGATCGACGATCGGCCAAATGCACCCGCTGCGACGGATCTACGCGGGCAGGGAGAAGAGTCTTGAAGATTCCAGATCTAGCCGAGCTCGCCCTGCGGAATTTGCGCGAGTCGCTGCTGCGAAATTCGCTGACCACGATTGGAATCTCGGTGGGAGTGGCGTCGCTGGTTGCGATGCTCTCACTTGGCATCGGACTGCAGCAACTGGCGTCGCGGCGATTGGTGAAATCTGGATTGTTTGACACTGTGGTCGTCACTTCACGTCGCGATTTGCGCGGCCGCGATCGTGACGAAGGTGCCAGTGGGCTCACGCCCGGCGAAAGCCGCGTCCTCGACGAAGCTGCACGGCGGGAAATCGAACGACTCCCTGACGTGCTTGAGGCTTATCCAGATATCCGCTTCATCACGGAGCTCCGGTACGAGGACAAGCCGCACCTGACGATGATCTCGGCCCTGCCTTCGTCGGCGCAATCCAACGATGCGTTCGCTGGGATGCAGGGTAGCTTCTTTTCTTCGGACACGGCAGCTGAGGTAATCCTGCAAAAAACCTTTGCTGCGGAGTTGTTGGGTAAGACTCCGGTTCGCGGAGCCGACGAATCCAGCGTCGCCGATCTTGCAAAGCCGCTGCTCGGGAAGGAATTGACGATGCGTTATGCGCAACGTGCATCCAGCCCGTCACAGACGCCAGTTCCGAGCGCCGGAGCCGCGAATTCTGCCGACAGCAGTCTCGCCGGCGCCGCATATTCCGTGGTTTCTCGCGAACAGAAGCTCAAAATCGTGGGGGTTGCCGATTTGGATCCGGAAAGCATGCGCGGTCCGACCCGGGCCAAGGTTTTCTTGCCCCTGCAGTTAGCTGAAAGTCTTCACGTGATGCAACCCACCGACCTGCGTGAAATCTCGCGAGCTGCGAGCGATCAGCCGGTTTATTCCTCGGTCAGCGTGCGCGTGAAGAATCCAACCAAGGTCCAGATGGTGGAAGACGCCATCAAGAAGATGGGGTTCACCACTTTTTCTCTGCTGGACGCCAGCCAAAGTCTGCGGACATTTTTCAGGGTGCTGGATTTATTCTTACTGATTTTCGGCAGCCTGGCGCTGGCGGTGTCATCGATCGGAATCGTGAATACCCTGGTAATGGCCATTCTCGAGCGCCGTCGCGAGATCGGGATCATGAAGGCCATTGGCGCTAGCGATGGGGATGTAAAGAAGCTCTTCTTTGCGGAGGCCGGAGCGATGGGGATCGTGGGCGGTATGGCGGGAGTGGCGCTCGGCTGGGCCATCGGCCGCATCATCAATTTGGGAACCAACGTCTACCTCAAGCGCGAGTCGCTTACTCCCGATACATTTTGGGCCGTGCCCTGGTGGCTAGTGGGCGCCGCAATTTTGTTCTCGGTTATCGTCAGCCTGGTTTCAGGCCTATATCCGGCGGGACGTGCCGCGAAATTGGACCCCGTACAGGCGCTGCGTTACGAATGAATCACTCGCAATGATCCGCTCCTTCAGGCTCATCTGTTTATTCCTTCTCATGCCTGTCGCCTCGGCGGTTGCCCAGGGTCGCATCGACTGCGATGCACTAAACAGCCACATTCTGAAGCAGGTCGTCCACTATTGCGTGTATCTGCCTGCGGACTACGATGCGGGTGCTGCGCAACATCCTCCGAAGCGGTATCCCGTGCTCTATTTTCTGCACGGGCTGGGTGACAACGAGCAAACCCTATTCAACAGCGGCGGATGGACGTTGCTAGAAGATCTGCGCAACCAACACAAGATGGGCGATTTTATGATCGTCGCCCCTGAAGGCAAGCGCAGCTTCTACATCGACTCCGCCGACGGTTCCGTGCGTTACAACGAATTTTTTCTGCAAGAATTTATGCCTCAGATCGAAAGTAAGTACCGCATCAAACCGGGACGCGCCGGGCGCGCGATTAGCGGAATTTCCATGGGCGGCTACGGAGCTTTACGCTTCGCTTTTGCGCATCCGGAACTCTTTTCAGCGGTGAGTGCCCAGAGTGCCGCGCTCATTACCGAATCGCCGCAAACTCTGGACTCCGCATCCCGGACAGGCGCGCCGCTGGGCGGCGTGCTCGCCGCTGTCTTCGGCAAGCCTATCGACGCGCGCCACTGGAACGACAACAGTCCATTTGTTTTAGCGAAGAGGAATGCCTCAGGCTTGCGGAAACTCGCTATCTATTTCAACTGCGGGCAGGATGACAACTACGGCTTCGAAAAAGGAGCAGCAGCATTGCACGACACACTGCAGAAGGATGGCGTGAAGCACGAATATCATCCCTATCCCGGCGACCACAGCTTCACATATTTTCTGTCGCACTTCGCCGAGGTCATGGAATTTCATTCCGGAGCATTCGGACTGCTGCCCAAACCTTGAATCACACGCGTGTTGTAAACTAACCACTAGACGCGCTCGAATGGCGCTCTCGTCCGAAAACCTGGAGAGTTGGCCGAGTGGTTGATGGCACCGGTCTTGAAAACCGGCATACCCGAAAGGGTATCGGGGGTTCGAATCCCTCACTCTCCGCCAGTTCCTCAGAAACCCGCCAAATACGGGCTAAAACACAAATAGCCCTCAGACTTTGCTATTCCGCTTCGCTACTTTCGAAAATCCAGCAAATGAAAGTATTAGCGAAAATGAATCGCACAGTGAAGCTGTATTGCAGCGTCAAGCGCCCTTCCGGCGACTGGGGCACCAAGCCCGTCCCGGACAAGCAACTGATGAACCTCAAAGACTTGCCCGAGGGTCAAGGGCACTATTACCTCGCTTACTACGAAAGGAAGCATCGGCAGATGCCGTCCGTGGGCCGCTGCGCCGATGCAGCCAAGCAAAAGCTCGTTCAGAAGCGCAAGGAACTGGATGCACGTGCAACGGGCGTGGAACTTCCCCCCGAGACTAAACCAGAGCCGACCGAGGAATCGAATCTCGCCCCTCGGGTAGAGAAGTACCTTTCGCAAATGATGGCGTTTGTTGGAAACGACGGCTACGGTCGAACCAAGAAATCCGTGAACGCTTACCGCAATCGCTTAAGCTTTTATCAGCGTTTCTGCGCCCACAAGCGAATCACGGACTTGAGGCTTGGAGATTACGATCATCTGCTGGAATTTGTTGGCTGGCTCCGAAAGCAGACAAAACGAAACGGTAAGGAGATTAGCGACCGCTACGTGTTCAACATTTTGCCACCCTCGGTACCTTTGCGCTGAGTCTCGACATTACGGTCCCTGCAAAGAAAATCTTGCCTAAGCTGGGCTACAAGAAAAAAGAGATTAAGGCGCACACGGATCGGGAACTGCAATCACTGTGGGCCTCGTACACACCGGACGAAGAGTTGCTATACAAATTTTTCCTGTGGTCAATGGGACGGGAACAGGAAGTGGCACACACTGAGGTTAGCGATCTGAACTTCTTCGACAACACTGTCCACATCTGCCCCAAGCCGCACCGCAACTACCGCTTGAAATCGAAGCGCAACCGCAACGGCAACGTGGGTGACCGCTATGTCCCGATTCATCCTTCGTTGATGACTCGGCTCAAGGAGTACATCGAGCGCAAGCGACTGCGGGAAGGCGATCTACTGTTCGCGAACCTCGAAGGGAATATTGAGGGGCACTACCTGCGGAAGCTGCAAGCCATTGTGAAACGCGCCAATCTACCGGGGAAATGGGAACTGCACAAACTACGCAAGACTGGAGCCACCATACATTACGCTGGTGGCAAAGGCGTTCCGCTGGCCACGATTAGCCAATGGTTGGGGCACAGCAGCCTACAGATGACAGAAATTTATCTGGACGTGAAATCCACGGCACCTGCGCAAGAGCACATTCAGTACATGATCGGTGCGGGCGCTCTGGCGGCGCACGTCTAGAGAAACAAAATTGTGACTCCTGCCGATAGTCAGTACTAGTCAGCGGGAGTCACGACTATGCAAACACCAGATGTCTACGCCTTACTGCAAGAACCCAAGCGCCTGCTGACCTTTGAAGAAGTGAGAGCCATCCTCCACATCTCTGAGAGCACCCTGCGGCGCTGGATCGCCGACAGCAGACTGAAGTTCTTCCGCTTGGGCCGCCAGTTGCGATTCGACCCGGCCATTGTTGCAGAGGCGCTACGGGACCGGACAAGCTGACGCAGACGAAACGAGCACGAAGGGTCCGTCAGCATCCTTCGCAAGTCTGGGGCAACGTTTTAATCGCGGATCGACACCGTCAGGGTCACGAATTTCTGGTCGGATAGCCGGATAGCAGAGAGAAAGGCTCCTTGCTGGAATATATAGAACCCAGATGGTTTTCCCTCTGCGGCATGAGCGGCATTTCTGCCCTCGATGTCATCCGCAACGAAACAGATGTTTGGAATTGAAGGGACGGTCGGGCGAAAGATTGTCTCGCTATCGAAGATGTCCCCGCCGCCAGTCGCCTCCCACAGCTCGATAAGGTCGGAAGGGAGTACCAGCGCATTCCGGCGCAGCCACTCTCGGAGTTCTGCCGTTGGAATTGCGCCGAACGGGTAGAACACGCCCGGTACGCTCTGCGCATCTTGAAGGAGAATAAGCATCTGCACTTTGTATATCGCACGCTGGTTTAGGTCAATTGGCTATAAAGTTCGCCGTGAAAGGCGCTGGACTTCAGTGGGTGCAACCCCCGCCTGCGAACTGGGTTCGCTCCACCCGCTAGTAGGGACCTTTCAAGACCCGCGCCCGATTTCAACAGTCCGCCGCTCTCAGGATGCGCTATCACTTTGCACAACAGGGGATTACCATAGCTTGGAGCATGGGACTGGACGCGGTTGTCTATCGCAGCAAAGCAAACTTACCTTTCGACGCCGATGTCGTTGGAGCGGTCGTTGATGAAACCACGGGCGAGTACTACTTCTCCGATCAGAATCTCGAGCCCGCCTTGGAACGAGAGTTTCCTCGGGAAACGCGCATCGCTGTTCAGAAGCGGATTGGAAACATCGCTCTCGTCGCGGCATTGAGGGAAGACGCCGGGCGAATACTGGGGGGCCAGTCGATTATTGTGTCCAAGGTGCTGTATTCGGGCACGCACTCTGGCGATTCAATACCACTCGATCTAACCTCAGCACTTGAGGACGAACTTTTTCGCTTGCGGCATTATGCGGAACAAAATAACGTCGATCATCTCAAGCAATTTGTGTCCGACATGCTAGACCTCGTGGGAGGAGCGAAACGCGAGCGCAACCCGATAGTCTTCTAGACCGATTAACGAAA
>Ga0209380_10000055_pt1 | contig 64285 bp, 51 predicted proteins | sample HubBroMetageWFT6_FD_188347 | JGI IMG/M metagenome (GOLD analysis project Ga0209380, IMG submission 188347) | Warmed and freeze-thawed soil microbial communities from the Hubbard Brook experimental Forest, New Hampshire - Hubbard Brook CCASE Soil... | ecosystem: Environmental > Terrestrial >...
CAAGGCGTTGTTGATGTTGTCTAATGAACAATGTTGGTCTCCGCCATCCTTGGCAGTGTAAATCAGCAGTTCCGCTTTGGAACTGTTTACAGCCTCCCTGATCATGCGCTCGGCATTAAGCAGTGGTATCTCTACATCATTCTGGCCATGAATGATAAACAAAGGGGCGCGAATGCGTTCCATGACGCCTTTAAGCGAGAAACGCAATAAGCGCTGATATAGGTCTCGGTTGTCAGCAGCTCCCCATGCCCAGCGCATTTGCTTGAGATATGTCGCACGTGCAGGCGGAATGACCGCGGCGGCGGTCGGGTCCTCGAGATAGCCGCAGGGGAGATCGCCGAAATATTTGACTAGAGACGCCTCGTAGAATGCGCCCAATACCAGGCAAACTTTGAATCGGTGATCGAACGCGGCGGCCCTCGGGGCGTAGTAGCCTCCGAGACTGGCGCCGCAGACCCCGATGCGATCAGGGTCGACGTCCGAGCGAGCTTCCAAATAATTTAAGGCAGCCGTGGCGAAGGATTCTGAGTCGTGGCGATAGTGGAGTCCCGCTTCTCGGGCGGACCCGTTACCAGGATGATCAAAAGTGAGGTACGAAATTCCTCGTTCGGCAAATGCCCGAGCGATTCCGACTAGCTGCGGCCACTCGAGTGAGCTACGTCCGCCGTTCATGTGAATGACCGCCGGCGCCGGTTGCCGGGAGTCGCTGCAGCGTAGGAAAGCTCCCTCGAGAGTGGTTTCCTCAAAAGGGATGCTCACAAGATCAATACGCTGAAGGCTTGGGGCTCCGTAACGAATTGCGTGTTTGAAGCAACTGCGATAACGACTAAATATTGTGGCTTTAGCGGGATCAAAAGAGTCGTCCATCAGCAGCTCGGCGGTCATATAGAGTGCGGTGACTCGAACAAGCTTTTCGCCTGCACTGATCAACCGACCCGCCGCAGCGTCGGTCTCGCTGAGTCTCTCAATGTTCTGGCCGACGGCAACAAATCCATTACGCAAGGTGCTTTTGAACTCCTGACTGCTCTCGGTCTTCCCGTGGCGTAAAATTTCAAGCGCGGGACGGCAGGCATCGTCGACGTCTCCCAAGGTCGCGCCTGATGCAACCGCATTGCAGAACATCATATTGGCCCAATATGTAGAAATTCCGCCGACTCCTACTAGAGTGCTCTCACCCGTCGGAAAGTATTGAATCATGTGGGCTTCCAGTTACTGCGCAAGGTAGGTCGGTCTCGAAGCAACGTGACTCCGCGAGGTGTGCCTACGTTAGATTTGTAATTGGGACCTTAAAGCACGCTTTAACATCATCATAAAATGGGATTTATGGGGAGTCAATCGGAAGGTCACTTCCAGAGCAGTCCCCAGGGAGTTGCAGTTACTGCGGACCCGAAGACTGCGGGCCGCTCAATGGACGGTTAAAACGATGGCGGCGCGCAGGCGCTGACGATTTCGCACGGCTCGGTTGGGGAGATGTTGCGCATTCGATGTGGAAGACTGCTCTCAAAGTAGTATGCGTCGCCAGGACCGAGGACATGGACCTCGTTGCCGACGGTTAACTCGATGTGTCCCTTGATGACTATTCCGCCTTCTTCACCTTGGTGACTAATTACCTCTCCGCTGTCGGCGCTCGGCGGATAGCTTTCGTGGAGGATCTGCAAGGCGCGATTGCGCAGGTCGTGGCCGACTTGAAGGAAGGAAATGCCACCCTCTCCAATCTCGAGGAGCTCGTGTTGCCGATAGACAGTGCGGTCGGGATAGCGGGACGCGGAGCCGAAGAAGTCGCCCAAAGACAATGAGAACGCGGCTAAAATCTTTTTTAGGGATGAAACTGAGGGATCGACGCGCCCGCGTTCGATGTTTGAAACGGTAACGTCGGTAACTCCTGCGCGGCGCGCAAGGTCGCGCTGAGATAGTCCCCGTTGGTGCCGCAGCTTTCGAAGCCTCGTGCCGAGTGCTTCGTCTAAAGTACGACTCTTTGACGGTTTCCTAGGCACGATGCCGCTAACTCATGGGTGGAAATAACAGGTGGTCAGGCACGATGCCGGAGATCTTGCTGCACCTATCATGTGCGCACAATTTCTCGGTCATTTGCTATAGCGCATTAGGACATTACGCGTGATCTGTTCAGTGAAAAACTCGCGACGTCTCAGTCCTAGAACCCACATACAGGAACCCGCGTTGACCACCTCACCCCGGCCGCGATGATAATTGACTATCATGCCTGAACCGTATCGGATTTTGTCAATGTTCTCAGGCGAATCGTCGCCGAAAAGTGCTCGCGAGATGACTCGGGCGTCGTCGTCTTCCCACCATACCTCTGATAGCGGGTTCTTGTGATCGTCCTCGACCATTACAGCAGGACCCATTGCCAGAATCTCAATGTTGTCGACGGGCGCACCGTCCGCCCCGGTTGGGTAGGGCAGACCGTGGCGGAAGGTATAGTCCAGGCCGTCTACTTCGAATCCAAAGATTCCGGCCGTCGACCCGAACACATCCCCGTAATAGAGATCGGTTTCCGAGAAGATCCAATGGTTGGGGCGATAAACTGTGAAGCCTCCGGAGTGCCGGGGCGCCATCGCACCCATACGTACATACATTCCACGTGATCCATTAAGACCGAGTGTGAGTACACCGGGGCGCCCCAAGGCTTGGTCATCCCAGATCGTCGTTAGGCGGTGCCTGTTGGCAGGGTCGTCCCTGACAGGATCTCTTTCATGAGCGAAACGCTTGTAGCAGACTTGCGTCCGACCCCCATCTTCCAGTCGAACTTGCCACAGTAGGTTCGCGCCGAAGCGAGCAACTCGTCCACCCATGTCGATGTACGCATCTACTGCGTCTCGCATTTCGGTCGACCAGTACTCGTCATGGCCGACAATGATTGCTGCCTTGTAGTCACTCAAATCGACGGATTGATAATGCAGGTCATGTTGAGCAATGTAGTCAAGTTGGAATCCTTGCTTCTCTGCCCACTGTACAAATACTCTGTCGTACTCTGCATAGCTCCCTCCGACATACCACTTCGAATAGCCTGAGCCCATCGCCCAGCAGAAGAAAGGTATTTGTGCAGCCCAAAAGGGGGGCACCTCACTATCATGTGAAGCGTGAGGGGCACCCTCAGGGAGCTTGACAAAGCCACGGGCCCACGGCCTCTGTGTGGACAGACGCGGGGACCATGAAGCACGGTCCTGACCGGCGATTCCTTTGTAATAGTTTGCGCCACCCCATTCGTTGTAAGCAATCCACGTGCTACTGGTGAAAATCATCAGCAACTTTGCGCTCGGAAGCGCTCGAGTTGGTCTCACTATAAATAGGTGATGGTGTTCGCGCGTCTGTCCCGCCTGGTCCCTAACTCGGCTCGTAGCGATATACGGCCCAGAGCGTTGTTGCTTCGGAACGGTCCAAGTGTAGGCAACGGGCCAACCCGCCCCAACCTCGTATGCATTGTCGGGAGTCGACGGCATGGTTCCCCGTATCCGGTCCCGGGAGTGCACGGTCTCGGCGGGGTAGCCATCGCGCACAATCTCTAGGGAAAACTCTCGTGCACTCGTGTAGACGTGAAACTCGACGTCCTCACCCGGCGCATAGCTGATCTTGTCGGTATACGTCCAAATCTCCAAAACACCTAGGTCGTTGCTCGGAAACTCATACCAATGGCCCTCGATTGCATAGTTCCCGCGCTGCCCCATCCGAAATCCGTATCGCTCGAGAGAAGGAGCCTTGGGGCCTACTTCGACGTCTGCCATCTATATGTTCTCCAGCGCTACGCAAAAGGGGGTCGAATCACCGTCAACTTTTTCTTTACTGGATTTTAAAAACCTAGGGGCTACATGTAAAACTCTTTCCTGTCTTGGCAGGGCATCCAAGACTCTAGGCTGAGGCCTTGTTTTCGCCTGTTTTGAGGCGTGCAGGCGAAGCAGAAAGGTTTTCGTGAAGCGATCGGAAAGCAAAGTATGATTTGCATCACCCTTGTACCACCCGTATGCTTGAGAGTCAATCAGTTGAGGCGAGGTTAACCAAATGCCTGCGGTGGCGATCGTTGCAGCAAACCATGTGAGCTTTACAGTTTCGGACGTTCTGCGCACAGCGGTTTTTTTCGAGGAGGCTTTTGGTTTGGTTCGACTCTCGATCGGCCCTCGAGATCCCAACGCAATTCGGATCGTAACGGGGGTAGCCGAAGCCGACATTTTGGTTGCGTACCTGCAGGCCCCGAACATCCGGATTGAGCTTGTCCAATACGTGCTGCCAAAGGAGCGAGCGGTCTATCGTCCTCGTCCGTGCGACTTGGGCTTCTCGCACTTGGCCTTCGACGTTGCGCAGTTTGAAACTGTCATAGCACAAGCGGCAAAATATGGTGCTTTGCCGGTTGGGGGCATTGCAACGATCGATCGGGGACCCAACAGAGGCTGCCAAGTTGTCTATCTACGCGATCCGGACGGGATAACGATAGAGCTGATGGGACGTTTGTCGGGTAAGCCCGATAGTCCGGCTGTGCGTTGAGTTGATTTGGGGGCGAGAGCGGTAAGGCGCGCCCCTTCCCGCAGTCGGATTGGACGAGGAAAGCGCACTGTCATGATACCGCTCATCGGGTATGCCAATCGGTGGTCAGCGCGACCAGGAGAACGGGTCGCGGTCAAAGTCAGCTGTTCCTTGAAGCCGAAGTATCGCGCTGAACTCGTGGAAATCTTGAGCGCGGATGCCAACCCGGCAGGCCCAGGAGTGCGCTACGGAGATCCCACACTCATTGGAGAGTATCCGGCGCGTGTCCAAGCGACCAAGAGCGGGTCGTACGGATTGGTGGAGCTTGGCGACGTCACACAGACCCCGTTCGACTGCACATTTACTATTCGCGTCCAGCCATGGCTCGTTAACTCGTCCGAGCAGGCTATCGCGTGCTTGATTGGTGCTCAGTGTGTGCTCTTGGTTCTAACGGATCAGTCGACTGCGGTGAAGATTGACGATACGGCGAAGATCCAACTTCCGGCAATGCGTCGCGGTCAATGGTACGAGCTCAGGCTAGTGATATCAGCTAGTAGCTTGACGTTGCACCAGATCCCAATTACTGGGCGAGGGGAGGGAGGCTTGGCTGCATCGTCGGAGTTGAACATAGGAGCTATTTTGACGAAGCGTGTGGTTATTGGCGCTGCTTCGGAGTGCCCAAACGGACGATACAGTAGGTTCTTCAATGGCCGTCTCGAGGATCCGGCATTGATTTTCGGGTGTATAAGTGAAGACAAGCCGATCGACCTGCAGATGGTTCCGGGGGATAGCGTTCTTCATTGGTGGGATTTCTCTTTGGACGTATCTACGGACGTCCTTAGTGACCGGGGAAGGCGGCGTGCACACGGGAAGACAGTCAATCTGCCGATGCGAGCCGTTTGCGGGTCGCGATGGAGCGGTAAGTATGTGGATTGGAAGCAGGGGGCGCGCGACTATGCCGCGATTCACTTTCACGAGGATGACTTGTACGACTGTGGGTGGGAAACGGACTTCTCAATCACGATTCCCGGCGACTTGCGCAGCGGCATCTACGGCATTCGCTTGCGGGCGAGAGAGGAGGAGGATGTCATTCCGCTTTTTGTCCTTCCTCGCCGTGGCGTACCGGAGAGCAGGGTAGCACTTCTCGTTCCCACGTTTACGTATCAGGCATATGCGAACTATGATCGAGGGAACTGTGACGGAGCCTACCGAGAGCGACGCGCTCTTTGGCATGCTTACCCCCATCATCCCGCTGAACACCCCGAATTCGGTCGTTCAACCTACGATCACCATTCAGATGGAAGTGGTATTGTCTATTCCAGTGCGCGCCGCCCCATCCTGACTTGCCGGCCTGGCTTTATCGCCTATCTGGACAAAAGAGGTTCGGGACTAAGACACTTTGCAGCAGACATGCATATCGCCGACTGGATGCACGCGCGGGGTATGCAATTCGACGTACTAACAGATCATGACGTCCACGACGAGGGGTGCGCGTTACTGGCGCCGTACGCGTGCGTCCTCACTGGAACCCACCCCGAGTACCATACGCTGCAATCCCTTGACGCACTACAGCAGTATGTCGATGCGGGCGGCAACCTAGTCTATTTAGGCGGCAACGGCTTCTATTGGAAGATCGCCCGTAGCGCTACCTTGCCTGACGTCATAGAAGTGCGCAGAGCAGAAGGCGGAACGAGAGCTTGGGCGAGCGAGCCAGGAGAGTACTATCACGCGCTGGACGGCAGTTACGGGGGCCTCTGGAGAAGGAACCGTCGGCCACCGCAGCAGCTCACTGGCGTGGGCTTCTCTGCCCAGGGCGCGTTTGAGGGCAGCTACTATCGCCGTCTGCCCATGTCGTACGACTCGAGTCTAGCGTGGATGTTTGAAGGCATCTCCGAGGAGGTGCTGGGTGATTTCGGCTTGTCAGGAGGAGGCGCGGCCGGATTTGAGCTAGATCGGTGCGATCAGATGTTGGGTACCCCAAGAAACGCGATTGTTGTCGCCCGATCAGAAGGGCATCAATCACACTATATCACCCCGGAGGAGATACTTTCAGCACTTCTCGGTGATGGGTCAGAGCTCGTCAGAGCTGATATGACGTTTGTAGACAACACCATATCGGGAGCCGTGTTTTCCGTCGGTTCTATTACCTTTTGTGGCAGCCTTTTCCATCAGGAGTACACGAACAACATCTCTAGATTGCTTGAGAACGTTGTGCGCAGGCTTTCCAAGTAGTTTCGTCGTTGGCTTACAGAGCAGCTTGAAACGTCGCTACTGGGCATGCTCAAACGGGCTCCCGGCAACTGCCGGCCGCAGTCTGCGCATCCCGTGTTTCCCGATCTTTCAATTGCTGTAACCGACGACGTATTGTTGCGTGAGCGCGGGCATCGATCGGCACTCTCGCCAAAAAAGCAAAGGAGACGAGCACAAGCACACAGGGAAGCAAAGCCGCCGCCAACTTCAAGCCAAAAATGCTTGACTGGGTGTGTATCGGGACGCTCGGTTCGAATCCGTACCAGCCGGCGATCGCAAGACCAAGGGCACCGCCGATCGCCTTGATAGCCTTCACGAAGAAAATGTAGACAGAGAAGTACAACCCGGCATTGTTACGCCGAAAACGCCACTGCGAGTAATCGACGACGTCCGAGAGCATCGACGGTTCCATCAGTCCGACGCAGACCAAAGCAACTGTATTTAGTCCTTTTAGGACTAGTAAATTCGCAAAGGTTGTATGTTCCGGCGTAAGAACAGCCGTAAATGCATAAGACACTAGCAAGATGGCGGCGGCGATTCCCCACGTAGCGTTTTTTCCCAGTCGTTTAGATACCTGATACCAAAGGGGCGTGGCGACTATGCCGATGAGAAAGGCGAGCAGAAACATACCGGCGAACTGCTTTCCGAGGCCTAAGTAGGAGTCAACATAGATAAAGATCATTCCATACCACATGCCGTTACTTAGTTCGACCAAGGCGATGAGCATAAAGAAACCGAGCAGCGGTACGTTTCTAAACACAGCCCTTAGCACGGTTGATGCGCTTTCTCCAAGGCCTAGTTGGGCAGAGCTCCTTGGCCTTGTCGGCGCGCGGCCATCAGGGGTCACCTTCAGACATATCACCAGTAGCGGCAAGATAAGGAGGCCGGCGATGGTCGCAGACCAACGAAGCGTTTCGGGCGTAATAGTCGTGGTGTGGAAGACAGGAAGGAGTGGTACCGCGTAGAAGAGGAGAAGACCTAGATACCCAGCAGACACTCGGATGGCAAAGAGTCTCGTCTTTCCACTGGAGTCGAGCGACAGCTCACTTGCCCAAGCCATGTGAGGAATCTCAAATGTCGTCCAAGCAACAACAAAGGCGAGGAACCAACCAAGGAAGTAGGCGATATGCACACCAGGTGGGGGAACAAACAGGAAATAGCCACAAACCGCGTATGCGATACCACCAACCGCAACGAACAACTTACGGCTTCCTTTCCGGTCTTTATAGATATCGGATGCTCGGCCTATCAGCGGATCGACTACGGCGTCTAACAAGCGTGCCGCCAACATCGCATAAGCGATGCTGGTTAGCGTGAAGCCAAAATATTTTGCATAGACTCCGGGAATTACCTGCCACAGGGGTGCGAACAAAAACCAGACTGCAACGTGTGGCAGGGAGTAGGCAATGCTCTGAGGAAGGGTGGGTACTTGTGTCGTCGTGCCGGCGACGATCTTTGCCTTGTGCGTCTCACCCCGCACGACGCGACGTCCTCGGGTTATAGCGAAAGTAATAGGCTAAACGACCAGGCACGCTGTTGGCTAACGCAAAGTTCTGTTATTTGCGATCCGAGTCGCGAAAGCGTTGCCCATAGTACCGAGTAGTTACGTCTATTGATGCGGCAGAAAGCCCTCCGACTAGAATTTCATACTTACCGATACGCCAAACGTAGGAGGGGGATTGGGCTGCAGCTCAAAAATGTGGTTGTTGGGGTTGTTGGATTCTGCCACGCTTGCAAGAAAGGGCGTAATTTCGGCGCCCCAAGTTGCCCACTGGATCTTTGTGACATTCTTGGCCCAGAAAGACACTTCCCAACGATCGCTGCGCGAATACCAATTCGCATGAGCATTCACGAGGCCATTTACACTAGTTAGAGAGCGAATGAATTGCGGTTCGAGTGTGCCCGGATCCAACGCCACTGTGCTTCGCCAGGTGTCATCCGCACCAATTGTCACTCGACCGTGATCCCCAGGTATGTTGAAAAAGGTCTCAAGACTTACAGTCAGGGAGTTTGTTGGCGAATAGGGTAACTGTGTGCCAGTGAGTATCGTCGGCGGAGCGCCTGGGCCGTTGCTCACCACATAGTTGGTAAACCGGCCGTCGAGGTAGGAATAGGCGACGGACGCAGTTACGAACGGTGCGACGAGGTAGTGTATATCGAACTCAGCACCTTTCGCCGTCGAGGAAGCAGCATTCTCAGTTATGGTGGTGTTGGTCTGGATGTTGAACTCAATGATCTGGAGGTCTGTGTACTTGGCGTAAAAGGCGGCAAGGGAAGCCTGAAGCCGGTGGTCCAAACCGTCAAATTTCGTGCCCAACTCGTAGTTCCAAACGTATTCAGGTGCGAAGGGAGTCTGAAGTCCAGCCGAGGTACTCGCATTAACGTTGTATCCGCCGCTCTGATAGCCCCGGGACACCGTCGCGTACGTCATCAGCGGGCTAATTGGCTTGTAGGTGAGGGTAATCTTGGGCGTGACAGCATCCCAGGAATGGGAGTAATTAGCGCTGATGGCGGGACCACCTAGCAGATTTGCGGGATTGACGTAGGTGGATCCGTCTTTATGGTCGTTCGTGTATCGCGCTCCTGCTGTAAGCGCAACCTTGGATGAAAGTGCATAGGTTGCTTCACCAAACACCGCTGGGCTGCTCGTAGTCGTGTTCTGTCTAATGTAGGCGGTGTATTGAGGAACAGTGGGAAAGAAATAGAACGCGGTACCCGGGACAAGATTCGCGTCTATCGTAATCGGACGCTCCTTCCGGGACTGGAGGTAATAGAGACCGGCGAGCCAGGTTAGCTTCTGATCCGAGGGGGATGCGAGACGTAGCTCTTCGCTAAACTGCGTGTCGTGTCCGGCAATGGTTGGTACCCACATGCTCGTTGGATCACCAAAGTCTTGTTGGGTCACACTAGTGCTTAGATGACGGTAGCCAGTAATCGAGGTTATGGTTCCGACTGCCGTAGTAACATCCAATCTATCAGTGAGGCCCCAGATGTTTCGCTTAATCGTGCCGTCGTATGACTCGGAAGTTACCCACGGGCCGTAGGCTAGCGTCGGAAAGAGACTTGGACGGAAGTTGCCCTGGGCCCAGATCGTCGAGTCGGGTGTACCACGTTCATGCAACAAGTCGAACTGAAATACGTTCTTGACGTTCTTCGCGGGCTCAAAGAGCAGCTTTCCCCTCGCGGTTTGGCGATCGCGACCTCCGATATGGTTGCCATTCGTAATGTTATCCACGTAACCGTCGCTGTGATGTTCGGTTACCACAAGCCTTCCAGCTAAAACGTCGTCGATGAGCGGAGTGTTAAACATCCCCTTGAATTCGGCAAGGTTGTATTTGCCGTAGGTAACTTCAGATGTCCCCTCCGTTTGAAACGTTGGATTGTGCGTGTAAATGGAAATTACTCCGCCGAGGGCGTTCCGGCCGAACAGGGTTCCTTGAGGTCCTTTTAAGACCTCTACGCGATCGATGTCATAGAGATCCGCCGGCTGAGCATCCGAAATACTCGCAGCGGCGATGTCGTCTACAAAAAGTACGACGGGCTGATCTTCGCCGCTTGAATCATCGTCCAACTCAATGCCGCGCATTGAAAAGTATGCTTCGTTCGACCCGTAAGGAATGTAAGTTAATCCGGGGACGCGGACAGCAAAGTCATCCGGAGTGACGATGCGGTTCCGACTAATATCGTCCGCCGAAAAGACAGTCATAGAAACGGGAACGTCGTATACATTCTCCTCCCGTTTCGTGGCAGTGACTATGACCTCCTGCAACCCGGCGAACCCTTGAGTAGTGCTTTGCTGCGTTTGAGCCGGCGTTGACGTCGACACTAGTACCAGAGCTACCCCGACGATTGTTACAGCGAAGACGCCGGTGTAGACGTGACGCACAGATCTGCAAATTGCAACTAACATTTTGGCCCCCGTGGACTTCTTAATCTGCTTTGCAACTGCACGCTCTGCGCGACGCAGGCGATGGCCCACAACGTCTAGCATCGTAGCGTGCCCACACGAGCGAAGGGACGCATTGCGATGCATCACGGGAATTTGCTTGGAGTCAAAGGTTTAAAGTGCAACAACCCAAGCGTTAAAACATGCTTTAAGTGTACTTTAAAGCTATTTTCACACCCCTGCAACAGTTTTATAGTGCTGTAAAAGATGAAGGCTGAGCGAGCGAGGGGTCGGATGGCCCGCGGGGGAGATCATCTTGGGAGCTTGTGGTCTGAACACGCTTCCAAGCGCTGTGGCTTGGCTCTGCTTTGTGCGTAAAGCACGTTTTGTGTGCCTTGTATGGTGAGCAAGCTTCCGCATCCCTGCCGATGTGGGAACTCGGTCTCTACAACGCGGCATGACGTGCGACGGGCGTCGAGGCTTGACTTCGGGAAGATGAACGAGGTGTATGGCACGTTCTTCACCCACGCTCCGCCGGCTCGCGCAACCGTGGAGGTCGCGCGCCTACCGAAGGACGCAATAATTGAAATTTCCGCAATCGCAGTGCATCGGTAGGTCCGTCATTCAATTGCATTGATCGCGCGTGACCCGAACCGAGGGAACGTCCCGCGGCGGCCCTGTGCCATGTGTGCCCGGAGTGTGACGGTAACGGGTCTCCCCGCTTTCACTGCCCGCCGCTTTCATTGCCAAGTATGAGAGTCATAGATCGGCTTTCCCCCGAGAACAGTGAGTAGTACGTTGGTATTACGTATCTCGTCTGTCGCGCACGTCAGAATGTCGTGATCGAGTACGGCAAAATCCGCATATTTTCCGGACTCTATAGAGCCGATTCGATCGTCTAGTTGCATCACGCGTGCACCATTAATGGTGTAGATCTGAATCGCCTCTTTGCGGCTGATTGTCTTTGCAGGGGTTAACATGCTTTGGCCCGTTCTCCCGTCGACTCGGACGAGAGACTCCCAAATTGTAAACATCGGCTCGTAATGCGCGCCATCAGTACTCTGCGCGATGGTTACGCCGCCGTCGATCCACCAGCGCAATGGAATCACGGTTTTCCAAACGTCCTGCCCAGGGAATCGCTTGACGTAGACGTCAGCGCCCTTGCTGAAGTCGACGCTTGAGTACGTAGTAGCGAATACCCCCAGATCGCTTAGTATCTTTATGTGCTCGCGGCTGGGGTGCTGTACGTGCTCGACAACCCAGTGCTTGTCTCTGAGCGGCGTCTCCCTGTTCACTGTTTCGAGAGCTTCAACGGCCATAGCTATCGCCTCATCGCCCGCAGCCTGTATGTTCAGCCGCAGGTCATGTTTGAGGGCAAGCTTTGCAATTTGCGTCAATTTCTCTGTTGACACCGACGAGCTGCCGTTGCCTAGTCTTCCGTCAGGGTCGAGGTACGGTTTAGTCATCAACGACGCGCCAAACTGAATTGCGCCATCCATCGACACCGTGACGCCGTGAACCCTGATTGCGTCATCTCCGGTACCCGACCCTGACGCTTCCTTGTGTGCGGCCATCCAAGCATCTATTTCCTCGAGTGACTTGCGCACGGGGACCTCGTATGCAAGTACAAACCGATTGTGCAGGGCTGCAGAAGAGTTCAGTTCTGTCAGATAACGAAGATTGACAGGCTGAAGACCGTGTGCTTCATATAGTGAGGTAACTCCGACAGCCGCATTGTCAGAAATGGCCGCCGTGATAACTTCCTTCCGGACCTCGTCAGGGACGGGGGGTAGTAACGAGAGCAGTTGGGACCGCAGCCGGCTTTCATAGCTGTACATATCCAGCCCGTAAATCACGCCCGTCGGGTCACCTGTGGCGTCCTTCTCGATATGCACTCGCTTATCGTCGGTTGTGTCCCGGGTTACGCCAAGCAGTGCAAGGGCGGCGCTGTTTAATATCACAGGGTATGGTTGCTTGGTGGAACAATTGATGTACACGGGATTAGCGGGCGCAGCCAGATCAAGATCTCTTTTTGTCGGCCACCTCTTTTCAGCCAAGATGCTAGGGACGTTGAAGTAATCTGGAGGCTCGCCGATGTCCGTGGTTACAACCCATGCGCCCGCCGCCATGCTCGCTGTCGCAGCCTTTATGCGTCGGACGATCTCAGCAATCGACCGCACACCGTGGAGCGATACCTCATGGAGCTCGTCTTGCTTCGCATGGCCGTTGATTGTGTGTGGATGCGTGTCAACAAAGCCCGGAAACACACTGCGGTGTCGGAGGTCAATCACACGCGTTGTTGGCCCCGCCAACTTACGCATGGCGCTGTTTGTACCGACACTGACAAACCGTTCCCCTTTAACCGCAAACCCCTCTTTGATGGAAAAGTTTGCGTCAACGGTTACGACGTTACCGTTGACATAGATCGTGTCAGGCGCGAGGCTTTGGGCGGATCCAATTTCGGGTGTGGTCGCCATACCGAGGCATACGACTGCAACCGCCGACAGAGTTTCACGGGAGGTTCCAGCTAGCATCTCAATCTCCTTCACGTGATCGTCGGCGTCATCGCGTCAAAATACAGGTTCCGCCAGTGCGACTAGGAGCAGGCTGAGTGGTCCAGGCTCTAGGCTACTGCGCACCCTTGGATCGCGCGCGAATAAGCCGAGGCCGTGCTACCGGCGCGACCAACCGATGATACGAATAGCCGTCGCGCCGCTGTTGCACGCCGATTTGGGTTCGTTGCCTGCTACGCTCATCCTTCCACAAGCGCCGCGATTTCACGTCACTTGATGCGGCCACGGTTTTCGCCAGCGTAGGCCTGCAAGATCACCCACTGCTTCTGTTACGGTGTCGAAGCGCATCGTAACCCGATCCTGGTCGTACGGCACCCATGATGGGAGGCGCTCGTGATTGGGATTTCCCGTGACGACAAAATTTATCCATGCTCGGTGTATGACTTCTGAGAGGCCACGCATTTCCTCTGGATCAGCGCCGATGAGCATCGGTGCGTTTGCCCAACTTTCGAAGTTATTGAAGACGAACGGTAGTTCAAGCGTATGGCACGCTCCGAGGCGTTTAACTGGCGATTGCCAATCAAATCGGAACACGTACATGGGATTCCCCTGCTTTGCGCTTGCCTCTGCGATGGCCAGACTGCGGCGCAGGTAAGAGGTCTCAGTAACTAGGTGCACAAGTATTGAGTAGGGTGTGGCGTCCGGCAACATGCGCCGGTACTCCTCTAGATACGCCTCCGCTTGGTTTCCGAACGCGAGTTCGAAGCGTTTCCGCACATCTGCATCGGTCGCATTAAGGATGTCGTCTGCAAAAGCGAGATGAGCCGCGCTCTCATCTCTTGTAGTGCCCCAGAGAACACGAATTCCCGCAGTGCCATTTTCAATGAGCACGTCTACGGGATCTCTATCAAACACGTGTCCATCTATTACAGTTTCGAATGGCGGTGTGGTATTTGCAAAGCGCCTCACCTGACGACCCAACTCAGCAAAGCCCGCCAATAATTTGTCTACCGGCATGCTCTTGAGCTCGGCCGGATTATCTATTTTTAGCAAGGAAACATATTCATGAGCCCGCGCGAGCGCCTGCTCTGGAGGTATCGGCGGTGCGCCAACCGCCGGGCTTTGCATTATCGCGCGGTGAAAGAGCTTGTTAGTTGTCCCGTCCGCCATGTGAATGACCGCAGACCGGCCGCCACCAGATTGCCCAGCAATAGTTATGTTGTTTGGATCACCGCCGAAGCGAGAAATGTTGTTCTTTATCCAACGCAATGCCATACGCTGGTCGAGAACACCCAAGTTCCCTTCGCAAACTCCGGGCAGATACAAGAATCCGAGAGGACCAAGACGATAATTAATGGAAACAAAAACTATCCCGCCGTTTCTTGCGAAGTGAAGTCCTGAGTACCAGTCCAATCTGCCCGATCCACTGGTGAAGCCACCGCCGTGGATCCAAATCATGACTGGAGCGGGCGCGCGTCCAAGTGCAGGGGTCCAGATATTGAGCGTCAGACAATTGTCCTCTGCCTGCGGCAGATTGAAGTCTCCCATGACCCTGTTTAACCGCGAGGGGCCCTGCGGGCATATGGGACCAAATTGTGTTGCGTCGAGGACGCCCTTCCACGTTGCCGGCGGCTCTGGTGCGCGAAAGCGCAGAGCCCCTACCGGAGCAGCTGCAAACGGGATACCGCGAAAGAGTGCCACGTCACCGTCAACGAGGCCCCGCACCGGGCCGTAAGTGGTCTCGACAATAGGCAGTTTTATTGGGTCGCGACTTGGGGCCGCCAGCGCCCTGGTGGACATGAGATAGCTGGGTACCACGACCAAACCGCCGACCAAAATGGTGCGTCTTGTCAACGGCATAGTCGCGTTCTCCAAGCCCTATGGCCCAAGGGCGGCACCGATGAAGGGTTTCCGGTCACAAAACTCCTCCTTCCTCTCGGGTCACTATGAAGGACCCACGAGGGGAGGGAGCAGCGCGATCTAACGATCCGGTAAGCTGACCCTATCGCGGAGCTTTCGCCGGTCATGGGAAGTAACAGAGAGGCGTGTACATCGGCGCGCAGCGCAGCGCGAATACCCGAGAGAGTGAGCGTCGTGTCGCCGTCGATCACATCATCCTGCCTCGTACGTCATGCAGTGCGAAACGTTTTTGACGATCGTATAGTGCGAAAGGCCCTCGGCTCCGCCTTCCCGACCGTAACCGCTGTCCTTGACTCCACCGAAGGGCGTTTCGGCAACCGAGGCTTCCAGGGTGTTGATCGACAGATTGCCGGTCTCGACGCCCTCTGTTAGCTGGTCCACGTTGCGAGCCGAGTTCGTGAAAGCGTAGGCGGCCAGGCCGAATGGCAATCCGTTGGCCTTTTCGATGCCCTCTTCCAGGGATGCAACGGGGTTGATGAGGGCAAGCGGACCAAACGGCTCCTCGCGCATGGCCCGCGCGTCGTCGGGCAACTCCGCCAGCACAGTCATTGGGAAGTAGTAGCCACGACCTCTCAGCCGTTCCCCGCCTGCTAATACACGGGCGCCTTTCTTCCGAGCGTCAGCCACCAACCTCTCGAGTGCCTCAATGCGGCGGTGGTTGGCCAACGGCCCCATCTGCGTGGAGGGATCGAAGCCATCGCCGACCTTTACCGTCAGAGCCTTCTCGACAAAGGCTTTGGTGAAGGCCTCGAAAAGCGGTTGCTGCACATAGAAACGGGTCGGAGAGGTGCAGACTTGGCCGGCGTTGCGGGCCTTGCGCATCGCGGACATGATCCCGGTGGCCACGGGATCCACATCGTCGCAGACGATAACGGGAGCGTGCCCGCCCAACTCCATGAGCACGGGCTTCATGTGGCGCGCTGCAATCTCCGTCAGATGTTTGCCCACCGCCGTTGAGCCGGTGAAGGCGATCAACCGCGTTTGCTCCTGCGGAATAAGGTAGGAGGAGATTTCTGCTGGCACCCCGAAAACGAGATTGAAAACACCGGGTGGTAGGCCGGCGTCATGAAGCGCCCGGGCAATATGAATAGCGCCGGCGGGTGTTTCCTCTGCAGCCTTCAGAATGATGGAGCAGCCTGCAGCAAGCGCGCCACTGATCTTTCGCGATGGCTGGCTCATCGGGAAGTTCCAAGGCGAGAACGCAGCAACCATGCCGATTGGCTGGTGTAGCACAACGTACCTAATGCCCGGGGCGCTTGGAATGACCCGGCCGTAGGTGCGCAAGCCTTCGCCGGCGTCCCACTCGAAAAACTCGCAACCACGGATCACCTCAGCACGGGCTTCAGCAATAGGTTTGCCGTGCTCAAGCGTGATCGAGTATGCAATGTCTTCGATCCGCTCACGCATGAGGGCGGCGGCCTTGAGGATGACTTCCGCGCGCCTGGCGGGAGACGTCCTACCCCAGACCTTGAAGCCTTTGGCCGCCGCACTGAGCGCCGCGTCTAAGTCCGATCGCGTCGCGACAGAAACCCTTCCAATCTCACGCTCGTCAGCGGGGTTGAGCACGGGCAGGCTTTCGACCGTTTTTCGCCAGGCTCCGCCTATATAGAGTTGAAGATCAGGGTACTGACTCATGCGGCCTCGAGGAGAGGTGGAGAGTTCAAGCGCCACTCATGGCGAGGATTGAAGCGCATCAGTATTTATAAAGGGTCAGGCTTTGGACTCGGAAATGGGGTCCGTCCCGTGATGGTCGTTGGTTGTCCGAAGAAACGGCCAGAAGTCGAAGTAACCAGACACAACAATAATTAGGGGAAATGTGACTCCGAGGAGAGCAGTTGCGACCCACAACTCCCGTTCGTAATGTGGGCCGCCCTCCGGAAGTGGCGCGCCAGCCAACAAGGGAGCGATTCCACGGTATAGAGCCTGCATGCCGATGGCCACCGCGACCGTAAGCGCTAACAGGAAAACCCCTTTCTGTGGCTGCAGTGAGTTACGGAATAGTTGAAAGTGCATCATGTTCGAAACAATCAACACGCCAAAAATAAGTGAAACCGGCACTCGAACCATGTAGTCAACTAGGTCCCAATGCAGCATTTTTGTGAATAAGCTCATTAGCGCGACCGAGATGATCAAGACGTAAATGCTGGCATAGATCCCAAAGATGGCCGGATGACGTGCTCCATAAAGAGCAGGGATCGGCCAGAGGTCGAAGAGACGAGCGGCGACGATGATGGCGCTCGTGGTTACAAAATATACAAGTGCAGTCCAGGCGTTTAATGCCCCACCCGGATCAGCTGCAGAATTGTAAAAGGGTGCGCTCGCCGCAAATCCAAAATTAAAAAAGACTCGGAAAATAAAATATCCGAGCGCGTACGCTAACACCCACGTGCCGATTCCAAGTGTAGCGGCGCTCTTGATTAGAACCGTCAGTGGCCAGCAACGCCACACCACGACTATCCAGAAAGTCGCAACCACCGACATGATGGTTGCCATGATCAGCATTGGCGTCGGACCGACCCCGCGACCCGGTACGAAATAAAGAAAAGCCCCTGCGAGTGGCATAGCAGCCACGGTGAGTCCCAGAAACACCAGACCCTTGACTGGCTGCTGTAGGCGAGCTGCCCATGCAGGGTGCTTAAAATGCCACTGTAAGCCCATGACAATCTGCGCCGGCACTGCTGTCATCCACACGAATGCAACCCAAGTGATGTACGTCTTTGGCCCAAAAGGCATACTCACCGCGAAAGCCGAAAGAACCACAAAGACAGTAGCAAGCACTCCTGTCACCACATATGAGCTGGGCAAGGCTTCGCGATTCGGTTGAGTCATATCCTGTGCCCGCCCTTGAGATACGCAACGATACTCAAGTCGCTTGATCTCTACTCGCGGTTAGCACCGCTCTTTGTTTGCTGAGTGCGCGGTCATCACGTTGCACGACCGGGGTGGACCGCGCCGCAGTTCTTGCAGGTTCGAAGTCTGCTATCGGAATAAAACCGTTCAAAAATGGGTGGGAGATCGGCGACGATGCTTTGTAACTGCAACTCTGCACGATGGACGATCGCACGACAATCAGCGCAGTACCACTGGAAAGCGTCGAGCATCCCAGACGGCCTTCTTCGCTCTATAACAAGGCCGCGACTTCCAGCAATAGGGCGTTGCGGCGAATGCGGTATGTGTGGTGGGAGAAGGAATATATCGCCCTCGTGAATTGTAATGTCGTGTGGGCCACCGTTTTCCCAAATGCGCAACGTCATGTTGCCGGAGAGCTGATAAAAGAACTCCTCCAGCGGGTCGTCGTGATAGTCAGTGCGTTGGTTCGGCCCGCCGACTACTGTGACGATGAAATCAGTATCACTCCATACCTGTGCATTCCCGACTGGCGGCCTAAGGTCCGCAGCGTGCTTGTCGATCCAATGCCAGAGGTTGATCGGGGAGCGGCCTTGAGACATGACTACTCCTGTGTCCCCCAAGCGTGAGCTTGCTAGCCGGCCAAGACCGGCTGCCATGAAGCGTCACTATCGATCGTATACGCCACGCACCGTACGGATACACACTATTGGGTAGATGATCAATTGAGATTCGATTGAAGCAGTATTACTAAGCGTGATAGCAATTATCGCGGCTGATTTGGCGGTCCAATGCGCGAGAGCCATCCTGTCGATCCTGTATAATGCCCAACGACTAGAATTGGTTTCGGTCTGTGTGATCTACACTTGACCGGAGCGCCCGCTTAGCCCGAGTCGGTCGCCCATCTCTGAATTCGGTTTGTCTTACAGGAGCGAAGTGAGATGCGCACAAGCGTAATTTGGGGCTCCGTTCTCTCACTTGGCTGCGTTTGCTCAGCGACAACATTATCGGAGCCTGCAGCAGGTCCACATAGTTATGTTCTCTCGGCGACGCCCGAAACCGTCGTGTGGGGGTATTACGCAGCATCCGCGCGGCCTGTGTTGACGATTCACTCAGGTGACACTGTCGAATTTCATACCCTGCTAGTGAGCACACCCGCGGAGCTCGAGCAAGCCGGCGTTCAGGCGAAGGATATAGAACAGAGCCTCCGGGATGTGGATCAGGGTGTCCATAACAAAGGCCCAGGGCCGCACATTCTGAATGGTCCCGTTTACATAGAGGACTCGGAGCCCGGAGACGAACTGGAAGTCGACATCCAACGTATTGAGCTGGCCATTGCGTACGGGTACAACCGCTATTCGCCGAATCTGGGATTTCTTCCCGAAGACTTCCCAGAGCGTCGAATCAAAATCATTCCGATTGACGTCGAGCGCCGTGTGGCCCACTTCGCGCAGAATGTAGAGATTCCCGTTCACCCCTTCTTCGGTAGCATGGGAGTGGCGCCACCTGAGAATTATGGACGCATTCATAGCGCCCCACCCGGCGTGCACGGAGGCAATATGGACAACAAGGAACTCGTGGCCGGTACGAAATTATTTCTGCCGGTGCACGTGCGCGGCGCGCTGTTTGAGATTGGAGACGGCCACGCCGCCCAAGGTAATGGTGAGGTTGATCTGACGGCTTTGGAAACCTCTTTGATTGGCACATTAAGGTTCGTTGTGCACAAGAATATTCGGTTGAAATATCCACGCGCAGAAACGCCAACGCACTATATCTCCATGGGCTTTCACCAGGAGCTGTACGAAGCTACCCGAATTGCCGTGCGCGAGATGATTGATTTTCTCGTTGTAGACAAGCACTTGAGTCGGGAGGATGCCTACATGCTTGTGAGTGTGGCAGGAGACGTGGATGTTACGGAACTTGTTGATGGCAACAAAGGTGTTCACGTAATGATGCCAAAGAACGTGTTCACGAACGGCGAGAAGTTGCACTAGTCCAAAGCGTTACTTCCGACTGGTGACTGAGATCGTCAGAATCCCTAAAAGATTGGCAACGGGACTGCCTTGGAACGCGCGGGGACTCAGAGAGTTGCATATCGACAAACCAACGGGTGAAAAGTGTGACCTACGGCTGTTCGCGATCATGTCGGCATCGTGGAACAACCTATTTGGATTTCCGAGAAACGCAAGGGGAAAAAGCGCGGGTCGAATTGACCTAGCAGTGAGGCCTAGTGACATCATGGTCGGGCAGAGGGCCCGCGGCCGCCAACAGAGACAAGTTCTGGGGCCATTAACGAGCGGACTAGCGGCGGCTGCCTTATCAAGCACTCTTCTTGCAGACTCGTCCCCGCGCCCGCAAATTCGAATTGCCTTTCCAGGACCGGCTTCTACGCTGTCTCTTCCATACTTTGTCGCAGCGAAGAAAGGGTGGCTTGGCGATCTACGGGTTGAGGAACTTTTTGTCACAGGTGATGCGAATGCGGTTCGTGCCCTATTGACAAAAGATGCGGACATCGCGACGGTTGCGTTGATCAATTCCTTTGCAGCCTATCGGGCCGGTGCAAAGATTCGCGCGGTCAGCTCTTGGCAACCGATTGCAGACTATTACCTAATCGCCGCAGTGGGGAACGGAACAACGGTTCGGGACCTAATCGGCAAGACGTTCGCAGGCGCGGGCGCAGGGAATCTGTCGGATCAGGTGCCGCACTTGATCATGCGGCTGCACGGCCTTGACGACTCACAGACGCGATTTGTCCAAGTTGGAGGACATACAGCGCGTCTTCAGGCCGTGTTGGGCGGACGAGCTCAGGCCGCGCTCGTCAATACGTTGACGGCATACAAAGGTGTCCGTGATGGCAGGATCACGATAATTTCTCGGGTCGCCGACGAAATTCCCAACCTCGGGTACGTTTGGAATATCACACGCGCCGATTCACTTCAGGACGCGCGCTTCGCGGCGGCGCTTCAAGTACTCATCACTGCAGGAATACGCGGCGCCCGTTATGTACTTGACCATCCGGATGAAGCAGCGCTCATATTGAGTGAGCGCTTACCAGGGGTTGACTTAGGTCTTTTGAAAGTTACGGTGCAGCACTTGAACTCGCAGCGGGTGTGGGGCGTTAACGGCGGTCTTGAGCCAAACATCGAAGAAGCCACGACACGACTGGCGGTTGAACTCGGCACGATCTCCGCACCAATTGCCCCTAGTGAGATCTTAAACGCTCGCTTTGTAGACGCGGCTCTTAGGGATCTGGGGCGCTTCTCCCAGTAAGGGGGAATGCAAGACAAGTCCGACTGAGTGCGGAGCACAGGGTAGGCGGCTTAGGTACGACTGAGAATCACTGTCACATGATCGTCTGTCATAAGGTTAGCAAGTTCTTTGCTAAACACGCGACCTCCGAATTGACTGTCGTGCTGGACCGAGTGGACGTGACGGTACCGGCAGGAACGCTAGTGACTTTGCTTGGACCCAGTGGATGCGGGAAGACGACGCTGCTGCGAATCACGGCGGGCCTTATCACCCCGGATGAAGGTCATGTGACCATTTCAGGCGCGCGCGTGGAGAAACCTCGCAAGGACGTTTGCATGGTGTTTCAGAATTTTGGGTTGCTTCCTTGGAGGACCGCCCTCGGAAACGTGGAGTTTCCGCTTGAAGTTGACGGAATGCCAGGCGCTGAGCGCAAGGATGTGGCGCGTCACTTTCTATCGATGGTTGGACTAAGCGAGCACGCGGGCCATTATCCTCATGAGCTATCTGGGGGGATGCAGCAACGCGTTGGAATTGCCAGAGCACTCGTGAGGAAACCAGTGATCATACTTATGGACGAACCGTTCGGGGCCCTGGACGCCCAGACTCGTGAGTCGCTTCAGCAAGACTTCTTACGCATCTGGGCGAATACCGGTGCTACCGTGCTATTCGTGACGCACAGCCTCCATGAGGCGCTGCTTTTGTCTGATCAAATTGTTGTGATGGCGGCTGCGCCTGGGCGCATTGCAAAGGTTATCGAGTCTCCCGTCGCAAAATCCCGTCTTGAAGGCAATGTGCTTTCTCACCCGGACTATGCCGCATGCCGTGCTGAGCTCGCGCGTTGCTTGCAAGGAGGCTCCGCATGAGCCCTGTGCCACTAATTGTTCCTCGACGGTCACTTCCTGCGAGACCAGTGCCGACGTGGACGAAAGCACGTCGACTTTTGACTGGTCCGAACGCCATACGGGTTGTCTCTGTATTGGTGTTCTTATCCATTTGGGAATATTACGGACGAGCGGCGAGTCCGATCTTTATGGCGCCGCCAAGCGCGATATTAAAGGCAGCCGTCGAGTTGTTTAAGACTGGTGCCATGCAACGCGCGATGCTTCAGACGCTAGGACCATTTTGTCTTGGTCTGCTGCTAACTATCGTTATTGGCGTCGTTGTGGGTATCTCGATCGCCCAATCCAAAACGTTAGAGTGCGTCCTCGACCCTTTTATAAACGCTCTATACGCCATTCCGCGGGTGGCGCTGGTTCCACTAATCATCCTTTGGGCAGGACTTGGATTTGCGGGGAAGGTGACAATCGTCGTATCGACCGCTGTATTTCCTATTATCGTGAACACGTATTCTGGAGTCAGGGACGTACGCGGGGCGCTTCTCGACGTTGGGCGGGCCTACGGATGCACGTCACGGCAGAGCTTCTTCAAAATAATACTGCCTTCAGCCGTACCGTTCATTATGGCGGGAATTCGACTGGCTATAGGTTTGGCGATTATCGGAATCGTTGTGGCGGAGTTCTTTACCGCGATGAGCGGCCTAGGGGGGCTCATCGTGGAGTATTCCAACAACTTTGCAACCGCTAGACTTTTCGTGCCCATAATTGTGCTTGCGATTGGAGGGGTCTTGTTGACTGAAGCCGTCATGTTCGTGGAGCGCCGCATTTCGCGATGGAGAATATCTGAGCAAGAACGGTTCTGAAGGACGGATGAGCTAGATAAACCGAGAGCGCATCGTATGGATGTAGGAACAATCGGACCGTGGGTCAACGGTTCTTACCTTACGACAGCAAGTGGCCCGTTGGTGCATGTTGAGTCACCCTGGGACGGAACGCGGGTTTTCGAATTTCGGGCGGCTGGAGAGGGGGTCGTGAGCGCCGCAGTCGACGCGGCAGGTTGCGCGTTCTTAGCGCACCGGTTCGCGCCTGTGGGTGTTCGTGCGCGCTGGTGCGCGCGCATAGCCGACGCGATCGAGAACGCGGCTGATCGGTTGGTGGAGTTGGTGGTCGTGGATATTGGAAAGCCGCGGCGGGCCGCTCGGGTTGAAGTCAGCCGAACTGCGGCATTTTGCGCAGCCTGTGCTCGAGCAATACAAGATCTCTCTGGCGAAGTTGTGCCCTTGGACGCGGCAGTTGCGGGAGAAGGCTTGTTCGGGTTCGCTCGGCGCGTGCCGTACGGGGTTGTAGCGGCCATAACTCCATTTAATGCACCAGCAAATTTGTTAATGCAGAAGGTTGCGCCGGCGCTGGTGGCCGGCAATTCTCTGGTTGTGAAACCGAGTGTGGAAGGAACCCGCGTTGCACTAGCGTTAGCAGAGTGCTGTCAGGAGGCGGGTGTTCCGGACGGGCTGCTGAACGTGGTCCCGGGCGGAGCCGAAGAAGCGTTGACACTTGCTTCGCATCCGCGTGTAGACGTTGTCACAGTCACGGGAAGTACTGCGGCGGGCGAAGCGCTGGCTAAGGCTGCAGGGATAAAGAAATTCGTGGGAGAGTTGGGAGGCAACTCACCGAATATTGTTCTAGCAGATGCCGATATAGCCGACGCCGCGAAGCGCATTGCAACTTCTGCGTTCGAGGCTGCGGGCCAGCAATGTATATCCGCGCAGCGGATTATCGTAGTGTCAGAAGTATACGAGAAATTCGCGTCGGCGTTTGTCGATGCGACCCGACGCCTTGTGGTCGGTGACCCGAGTAGCGAAGAGACGGACGTTGGACCGGTTGTGAACCAACGCTCGGCTGACAGAATTATGAAAGCCATCGACGAGGCAGTGCTTCGAGGAGCCGGGCTACTCACTCAACCCGACCGCGTCGGATGTCTGATTCGTCCGACTATCGTTTTTGAGGCACGCCGCGATTCTTCTATTGTGAGGGATGAGATATTTGGTCCAGTTGCTATTTTGCTGCGCGCTCGGGATGCAACGGAGGCGATTGAGATCAGCAACGAAAGCGCGTTTGGACTCCAGGCGGCTTGCTTTACTCGCAGCATTGATGCGGTGATGAAGATGTCCAACGAGCTCAATGTAGGATCTATCTGGATCAACGAGGGGAGTCGCTTTAGGTTGGATAACTACCCTTTCGGGGGCGTTGGGCGGAGCGGACACGGCCGTGAAGGTGTCCGTTATGCAATCGAAGAATATTCGCAGTGGAAATTCACTGGAGTGCGGTCGGTCGGAGGGCGATGAGGCATTGGTTATGTGGGACATGTGGATCTAGAGTCGGTAATTGCTAGTGGGCGGTCGGTCGCAACCGCTGCGGTTTCAGCAGCGGCGGACGTTGCGATCGGGATTTTGGCGGAGGGCGGTAACGCGTTCGACGCGGCAGTGGCTGCGTGCCTCGTGGAAACCGTGTGGCTACCGATGAAGTGTGGCCTGGCTGGCGACGTGGTTGCGCTTTGCCGCTGTGACGGTGGCCCTTTTCGTGCGCTGGTGTCTGTTGGGCCCGGCGGAGCCGGCTTTGCGCCAGGCCAGTTGACGCTAACCGGTCCGCGTTCAATTGGCGTGCCGGGAGCACCCGATGGATATGCCGCTCTGGCAAAACTAGGCCGCCTTTCACTGAAGAAAATAATCGCACCCGCGCGAAACATGGCACTTACTGGCGTCACGTGGTTGCCTGTCGCAGTCGCGTTGACTGCGGAGTCTCGCGAGCGCCTTCGAATGTACAACGACGCAGTTCGGTTTCTTCCGAACTGGGACCTTCCCACCGTAGGATCGAAACTGCGACTACCGGGTTTAGCGGGCTTGCTAGACGCCTTTGCGCAGCTTGGATCGAGACTCTTTTGGGGGGACATCGCCACGCCGTTGCTAGAGCGAGTGCGGGTCGGGGGAGGGCTGCTGACGGCCGAAGATCTTCGTGTTAACCCAGCACAATGGACTGAGCCTACACGCCGTGTATTTCCACCCGAGTACGAAGTACTAGTGACGCCGTATCCTACGCACGGACCTCGGTTACTACGAACGCTGGAGCTGGTGCGTTGCGAAGGGTTGCGCGACCTCGACGCAGTTATTCGCGCCATCACTGAAGATAAAAATGCGGGCATAGACGGCGATGGAACGTCGGTTGTATCGGCCGCCGATGATGCGGGTAACGCTGTCGTTGTAGTTCACTCGAACTCGTTTCCTCAATATGGCTCAGGCGTGGTAGTGAGCGAGTACGACTTAGTTCTCAACAACCGAGCTGGTCGGGGTTTCGCTGTCAACGATCATGTAGGTGAAAACGCGCCCGCGCCCGGTCGCGTGCCGCGCACGACATTGCACGCTTGGGCTCGTACAGATGGTGCGGGGGTGTTCATAGGTGCCACGCCGGGTGGCATCAACCAGACCACCTGGAATGCGCAGACGATACTGGCAACCTTCAGTACGACGTGCGATCTTGCACAACTTGTGCTGATGCCGCGTTGGGCGTTCGATTCCCACGGCGAGTCGATTGCGGAGGATGGGCATTTGTACGCTGGGGCGGCGGCAAAAAGGATTCCCTACTTAGGCTTAAGATCCGCGACACAGATACTCAGACTTGAACATGGTGGGATGAACTGGGCGATTGCCGACCCCCGCATTGGCGCCGTGGCACGTGCATTTTAGAAATGCCGCTCAAGCCTGTCTCTCGTCATGCGGCAGGGGTGGCCGGCAGAGAGTAGGGGCGGTCTTGCCCGCTAGTATGCAGGCCACGGTCGGCGCCAAGCCACGCCCGCAAGATCTCCAACCGGCTCAACTATGCTGTCAAATCGAAGTGTTGTACGTTGATCGCTCTTGTAGGGAGCCCAGGGCGCCATCGCTGCATGATTTGGATTGCCGTTCTTGATGAACTCAATCCAGGCACGATTCATTATGTGCGACAACGTTTTGATCTCGTCAGGGTCGGCGTTGGCAAGCATTGGTGCATTTGACCAATTCTCGAAGTTACCGAAGGTAAACGGAAGTTCGAGACAGTGGCAGGCGCTAAATCGCTTCGTGGGAGACGGCCAATCAAACCGATAGAGGAACGCAGGCCGTTCACTTGACGCTCGGGCTTCCACGATTGCGAGGCTCTTCCTAAGGTATTCGAACTCGGTTTCAAGGTGGACAAGTAACCAGTAAGGCGTTGCATCTGCCCACATGCGCCGGAATTCGTCTAAGTACTCATCGGCTTCTTGCCCAAACACCTTGGCAAACCGCTGATGAACCTTAGCGTCGTCCGCATTTACGATCTCGTCGTCAAACGCGAACCGAGCTGCCGCTTCATCTCTCGTTGTACCGATCATGAGTTCTTTATCGGCCCCCGCGCCGGCAACAATCTGCTTCACCGGATCACCGTGATACACGCGGCCATCGTCGACAGCGCCAAACGGAAGCGCTTGCTGGCCTGAGCTTTTCGCACGGCGGTTCAGCTCGACAAAGGCATCGAGGAGAGCGACAACGGGTACGCGCCTGATATCGGAGGCCTTATCGAGCTTCAGTATTTCAAGGTACTGATGGGCGGTCGCCTCTGCAGCATCCGGGGAATCCGGCGGGGTTCCAATGGCGGGGCTTTGCACGATCGCACGATGGAAGAGCTTACGGTGCTGCGGGTTGGCGAGGTGCGCAGCAATCGACCTACCGCCTCCAGATTGACCAGCGAGCGTGACCAATTTCGGGTTGCCACCGAACCGCGCGATGTTGTCTCGTATCCACTCAAATGCAGCGACTTGATCGAGAAGGTTCATGTTACCTTCGGCGATCCCTGGAAGGTACATGAAACCCAATGGACCCACGCGGTAGTTGATTGTCACTACAACTATTCCGCCGTTCTGGGCAAGATGCCAGCCGGAGTACCAGTCGAGTCGGCCTGAGCCGCTGGTCTGACCGCCCCCGTGAAGCCAAACCATCACAGGCGCCGGGGGTCCGGTGAGGACGGGTGACCAGATATTCAATGTGAGGCAGTCTTCGCTTTGAGGCAAATCGAAGTCACCCATTACGCGTGCCAGACGGGACTTACCCTGTGGGGCGATGGGTCCGAACTTAGTAGCATCGCGGATCACGGACCACCGTTGTGGCGGCTCGGGTGGCCGAAAGCGCAAGCTACCGATAGGTGGCTTCGCGAAAGGTATGCCGCGAAACACGGCGACGCCGCTTTCTCGCACACCCCGTATAGGGCCGCACAGCGTTTCTACGACCGGAGGGGAATTCTGATCCGCAGCCAACGCGGCGTGGCGCAGACCGAGGTAGCCCACGGAGGCTATTGCGCCCTTCAATACGACACGTCTGGTCGATAGACCCATGGAGCGAACCTTATTCCGTCAGTTGCCCGAACAATTCGGGTTGAATTCAGCGCTGAAGCATCGAATCACGAACATCTCGTTTGCGCTTGGCGCGCACAACGTTGCTAACAGCTCCACCGACCCCGTGCTCTCCCTTACTGCATGTGTTCCTCGTTTCGCTGGTGCACTCGATCTAGTTTCGCAGCCTTATTGTGAACCCATAGGTACGGGGCGGATCAATAGGTTTGGCATACACGGTTCCAGCGACGTCCGTTAAGAAGTCCGGGTGAACCACATTGGTTAGATTCTTGCCCCAGAGCTCAACGCCCCAGTGCCCGTTATTGCCCTCGAACAAGAGTCCCGCGTCAACCTTCCGGGTAGAGGGAACACGCTCATCGGCCAGGTTGGGGAGGTTACTCGCATAGCTTGACTGCGCTGAATAATCGGCACGCAGAGTTACGGCGCTCCTGTCGTTAACGTGCGTCGTGTAGCTTGCGCCAATATAGCCCTTGTTCTCAGGTGCATTGGGAAGTTCGTCACCGACGTTTACAACCCCCGCGGCGCCAGGATTCGTCTCGTTGATCCTGGTCTTTGTATACGTGTACATGGCGTTTATGCTGAGACTAGGCGTGAGGAGCCAGCTCCCTTCCGATTCCACTCCCTTGGAAGTCGTCTTTCCAGCGTTGAGAAGAACCGATAGCGGCGGTTCACCTGGTGCCTCCACGAGCAACCCGTTCACCTGCAAGTTCGTATAATCCACCCAGAATGCTGAGACATTCAGGCGTGCTCGCTGGGACCACTCAAGCTTCGCGCCAATCTCATAGTTCCAGGCAAACTCGGGAGAGACCGGAGTTTCGGCGGCTACCTTGTCCTGAAGCTCTACACCGAAGCCTCCGCTCTTGAAACCTCTGGACACTAGTGCGTATAGGAATTTGTCGGGAGCAGCCTGATAGCTTAACGAGAAGGATGGCGTGACCGCGTTCCACGATGCGCTTGCGCTCGAATTGTAGCCGACGCCGGCCGGATACGGGACACCGTTATCGGTCCATGGTCCGGTGAAATTCACTCCGAACGTGCCGCCCCTATTTTTCTTTTCATCATGACTAAAACGGACTCCTGCTTGCAGTGTGAGTTTGTGAATCTCATAGCTAGCGTTGGCGAAGGCTGCGTATGCGTTTGTAACAGTACGGTTACCACCGTCACCAAAGAATCCTTGTCCGGTAAACCCGGGAAAGAAAAATGCCCAACTCTGGACGACGGACCACCAATCGGCGGCGTTAAAGGCATAGAGACCACCAACCCACTTAACCGGGCTATTTGCCGATGACGCGAGCCGAATCTCCTCGGAGTACTGATCGTTGTTCTCTCTGTACGTTGGCTCGTAGTAGCACTCGCCCAGGTCACCCGTCACTAGCGACGGATCCAGTACGTCTGGAACGTTGAGGACACACTCATCCAGGCGGGAGTCGTAATCGGAGTGCCGATAGGCGGTGATAGAAGTCAGCGTCCCTAGCCACGTCTCCCAGTTGACATCCAAGCTAACCCCGTCATTGGAGACGTCACTGACGCCAACGTCAGGGTAGTGTGCTGCGCTCCAGGGATGCGATTGTTCTCCATCTGCGGGGAACCCATTCGGACCGGTTATCGGACCCGCCAACCACAAGAATGCCCAAGTGCCGCTACCGGTACGGTCCGAGGCATCCGCATGAAGATTAAATTCCAACGAATCACTAGCGACGAGCCGGAGCGTCGTGCGGACACCAGTGAAGTGTGTATCTCCGACGTCCCGGGGTCCCGTTACATTTACTGTGACTGCGCCGGGAGTCGTGTTGGTGGTCGGGTATATCGCTCCTTGACCTGCGGTCGTATTGATTCCATAACCATCGTGAGAGGTTGTGGCGACCGAAATGCTGCCGAAAAGATTCCCAGTGATTGGTCCGCTCGCAAACGCTCGTGTGTCAATCTCGTTGTAGTTTCCGTACGTGACTTCCCCGCTAAGCTGTACGTCTTGGTCGGGCTTTTTCGAGACAAACGAAATCGCCCCTCCAACGACATTGCGACCGAAGAGCGTTCCTTGCGGGCCGCGTAGTACCTCCACATGATCCAAATCCATGAATGGTGTATTGGACATTGCCGGTCGACCCATGTAGACACCGTCAACGAATACCCCTACATCGTCGTCGATGGATCCAGAGTCGAGATTGTTCCCGATACCGCGAATGTAGTAGCGCGGTTGTCCCGCGGTGTACTCGAAAAACGTCAGACTGGGGATTTCCGCTTTCAGGTCGGTTAGATCGAGGATGCCGTTGTTCTCAAGATAGTCGGATGTGTACGCAGAGAGCGCCAAGGGCACTTTTTGAAGGTCCTCTGAGCGCTTCTCTGCAGTTACAACGACTTCCTGAAGGGTGCCTGGTTCTTCCTGAGCGATTACTTGGCCCACCCAACATACTGGGCCTGCTATCACTGCCACCAGCGCAGCGATCATACGGTTCTTGCTGTCCACCGAGCGATTCATATATTTTTCCCCTGTCAGCAGATTTAGGGACGGGGTGCGCCTGTTCAGAGCGCGGTAGCCATCCGTTCCCTGTAAGACCCAAAGCATTTAGCGCCACGGAGTGGTGACCTTCCGGGACACGTTTCGGCAGCGCCACGCTCTTCATCACGTGATCTAAGGTGTTCTTTTCGGTCTTGAGGCACGACTAGGTGTCCCCTGCGTCTACTGCGGAGGGACTGCATGCGGCGAAGCAGTCGTAGAAAAGATCGCGACACATCCGTACTCGCAGGATTGCTCTGTTGGCACGGGGCCCATTGGCACGAACACACGGTTGGTTCGCGCATCAACCGCAACGGAGTGTGCTGAGCGGTCCGTGTTTGCCCTTAAAGTGGCATGTGTATCAGTTGCCCCCACGGCGACGAGAGCGGGGCCGCCTGGATTTGCTTCTGCTGCGAGATAATAACGAGCATCACCGGCGTTATAGGTAATTTGGTCAGATCCTGTGACTCCGTCTATTGCAACCACGATCGCGCCGTCTCGAATGTCTATTATGAAACTTTTAGAAGGGAAGCCGAGTCTCTTACCTAACCCCTCACCGCGACATCCAACCAACATTTGGTGGTTGAGGCCGAGCGCTAAACCGTTTGGCTGACACTTCGAGATTGGAAAGTGCGATACCACTTCTCGTTTGTGAGGATCGATGACGGCCACCTCGCCGAGAGCGGGCTCGTGATCTAGCTCGGGAACGGCCAGATAGAAAAACCCAGTGTCGGCAGACCACTCGATATCCTCCAACCAATCGGTGGCATGCGGAAACTCAATGTTTTTCAAAATCGCGTGACTGGAATCGGTCGAGATCAAAGTCACGAAGGGAGGAGTCGTGTCCGGTGTGGCGGCGATAACGATGTGATCTGACGGATCATAGGCCATTGCGTCCACGCGCGATGAAGCGTGGGTCAGTATGGTCGAAGTAATTCTGCGAGCGTTGAGATCAATTATTCTTATTTCACCATGACCGTCACCAGCCCAAATATCGTGCTCAACGGCTATCAAGGTTGTCGGTCCCGAATGAGACCAGCCCGGGCCCGTTGCGCCCGCGAATCCAGGCACCGTGAATAACGCTACGCCGGTGCTTGCTCGAAATACGTCGACAGATTTGTGTGAGGAGTCGCTTAGCAGGTACAAATCACGCGCCGGGTCGACGAGCCCGCCATCGAATGACTTCAGGGGACTGCTAGCGGAGCTGCCGGGTACCTCCATCGTACCTACGCGACGCAGAATCTCATCGGCTTGCGCGTTAAGAGTTAGGGAGAGTCCGCAGAGCAACAGTTGTACAAGCGGCAGACGTAGCCAGGAAGATCGCCATGATCTTTTGGTTGCAGGTATCACATGTCCAACGTCAGGCTTGTCTGGGTGCCTTCGATCGAACTAACGTCGCGCCGACGCACCGGTGACCAAGGAGAAAGGTAACGAGCGGATGCTTCGAAGCAATCGGAGCAATCGGAGCAGGAATCCCCCACAACTTACAGTTGGTATCGCGTCACTTCCACAAGTACGGTCCAATGCGAGATTTGATCTTGAATTTTGCACATATTGATGTCGAATGAGATTGCTACACTCTCGTATAACTAAACCCTATACCTACTCAATCGGCGGCTCTAATGCGCTAGAAGGGCCGGTCCACTCAAGAGAGTGCGACGCAGACCGTTGAGAAACGACACACTAGGTAGTGAGCGGGCATGTTGCGGCGAGTGCCGGAGAAAAAAACGTGGCGTGGAGGCGACACGTAAGACTTCGATCCATTTAAACTGCTGCACTCGGGTGTCAATAGGTTCGGCGTTTTGATGCCGCCAGCGTAGGCCGGTGCTTGATCCGAAAGCCGGAATTGGACATGGAGCCGTATTGCTGTGCGAAGCGGGTACCGGTATTTCGCTGCCAAGAAAAGTGACCTTCTGCGTTGCGGTGTCAGTGAACTCGGGAAGGCGGTCAGAGTCTCTGTGCTAACCCAAATAGATTGAGCGAGCAACCCACATAGAAAGGCCTAAACATGTATCAGGTATTCGTGAGCGCTCTGCTTGTGTTGCTCGGGAGTGCGATTGTTCAGGCGCAGAACGAATCGGACCCCTTGTCTGCCTTTTATAGCAACACATGGAATGTCTATTCGGCCACGGGCGTTAATCACTATTTTGTGAACAGGGATCACACGTGGATTGGGCTCAAGCGGAAGTACGAAACACCGGCAGGTAGGACTCCGACGGGGACATGGCACTTGGTTGCGAGCAAGGTATGCTTTCATCATGTCACGGGCGATCCGGATCCTAACGATGACTGCTTTGACATCTTGGGAAAGAAGTTGAACGAGCCATGGCTGATGGAGACGCAATCGGGTGATGAGGTTATTGGAATTATTCACAAAGGCCGCGATTTGTACCCTGCCGATGGCCATTAGGTCGCGAGACTGGACGAGGTGTGGAGGTTCAATGCCGTGAGGTACCGAAGAAAAGACGCTAAGGACTATGCGCGGGAGCATTTGAAGGGGATTTGGGCCGCGAGTCTCACGCCGTTCAAGCAGAGCTATCAACTGGATGAAGACGGCCTACGGCAGAATATTAGACACTGGGTCCAAGAGCTCGCTATCGCTGGGTTGTTTGTTTCGGGTAAGCAGGGTGAATTCTTCTCCTTGTCAGTCCCCGAGCGTAAACGAACATTCGAAATCGCAGTAGAAGAAACCTCAGCAGCCGGTCTGACAATGATGTCCTGTTCCGATCAGAATCTGGATACTGTCATTGACCTCGCGAAGTATTCGCAGCATATCGGGGCAGATTTCATCGTCGTGCACGCTCCGATGCTTAACTTCGTAAACCCGGTAGATGAAACCCTATATGAGTACTACCGGTATATTTCGGAGCAAGTGGAAATTGGAATCGCTATGTGGAGTCATCCAGACAGCGGATACATCATGAGTCCGCAACTATGCGACCGTCTCGCTGACCTTCCGAACATTGTGGCTATAAAGTACAGCGTACCGCGAGCGACATATATTGAACTTACCCACTTGGCGAAGGGGAAATTGATCGTAAGTTCGGCCTCGGAAGAGGACTGGCTGGACAACGTTCTGGAGTTAGGCTGGCAGGTATACCTTTGTTCGACGCCTCCATTTCTCTTACAAACGTCGACCGACCGTCGCATGGATCTCTATACGCAGCTTGCACTGGATGGGGAATCGGGTCGCGCGCGTGTGGTTCGAGACAGCTTGAATCCTGTCAGAAAAGCGCTAGCTGCAACTCGTCCACCCGGGAAGGTGCACGCTCATCAGAAGTACTGGCAAGAACTGCTAGGTCAGGTCGGGGGGCCGGTACGGCGGCCGCTGCTGCAATTGACGGAGGCAGAAAAAACTGCCACGCGCGCGGCATTCGCAACCTGTGGACTATCGGGGGCTCCGATTGCACGCGGCTCTTAGGCAAGCTAGGGATAGTCCGGTGAATTGGAGGCGATGTGTGCGCGACACTCGTGGCTGAAGGCGATCGCAACATTGCGCTGATCGGCCATGGGGCGTTGGCTCGGCACGTCATTGAGTGTGTTACCAAGGCACCAGGGCTTCGCATCAGTGCAGTCCTTGTGCGGGCCGCGAGGGTACAGGAGACTCAGGAATTGCTTCCCGCCACGATTCGCGCGGTCGAATCCGTTGACGCGATCGAGGATCGTGTTGATCTTGTGGTGGAATTGGCAGGTCATTCGGCTGTTGCCGCGCATGTCCCTGAGATTCTTGAACGTGGAATCGATGTGGCAATTGCTTCCACAGGGGCGCTGGCGGACGAGCGGTTGCGGCTAAGGCTTTTGAAAAGCGCTGAACGCGGTCACGCTCAGCTACATGTCCTTTCAGGCGCGATCGGCGCAATAGATGCGCTTGCTGCGCATGGAGAAGGGGATTTGCACGCGGTGTTGTACACAGGCACTAAACCTCCGACGGCGTGGAAAGATACCCCTGCGGCTCGCGAGTTTGATCTTGATCAGCTGACGTCCGCGGTTACCATTTATGAGGGTTCAGCTAGGGAGGCGGCCCGCTCATACCCACGTAACGCTAACGTTGCCGCTACGATAGCCTTGGCAGGCGTCGGCTTCGATCGCACTCGCGTGCGCCTGATTGCAGCACCTGGTACTAGCGAAAACGTGCATCGCATCGAGGCGTCGTCTTCGGCCGGGAGGTTCACTATCGAGTTAGTGGGCAAACCGATCGCCGGCAACCCGCGCTCATCCCTGCTAACAGCGCTCAGCGCCGTTCGGGTAGCTCGCAACCTGACTCGAGGGCTCGTCGTGTAGTGGGTTTGACGCCGATCGTTTGCCAAACATGCGCGCGCCCACAACTAAATTTTTGCAAGTTCGAGCGTGGAAGCCGCGAATAGCTCGTTGTGGTGCAGGCGGCGAGGCGACAAACCCTGTTCCGCGTGATAGCGCAGGAACGTCGACAACACGTGGGAGTTCTGCTCGACCCCATAGGTCCAATAATCGTTCCCCATTAGGCTCCGTGTGAGATCGTATTCAGCCACCGCCCAGGGCAGGGATGTGTACAGATGACCCACTTGACTAAGCTCGCTCATGCACAGTCGCTTTGCTTCAATGAACGCCTTGTAAACATTTACGGCCACCCACGGGTGTCGCTCGAGAATTGTTCTACGGACTCCCATGACATGCATGATCGGAAATATGCCTGTCTTTTTGTAGTACGCAACCTCTGTCGCCCGATAGTCGGGGAACAAACGAACGACATTGGCTACGCCTTTTAGGAAACAGGACGGGGCACGTGCTCCGATGATTGCATCTAACTCTCCGGACGCGAGCATTTCACTCAAGTTGCGATCGTTCGGAATCGTTGCCATGTCTAGGTTCGAGGATACGGGCAACTCCGCGCGCTCCTTGCGTCCTCCCTCTTCCAGACCTCCTTGTCGCCAGCGAACCGAGGACGGAGACAGACCGTAGTCATCTGCCAAGATGCCGCGAATCCAGACATTTGCGGTTATTTGGTATTCTGGGACTCCAACGAGTTTGCCCGCAAGCTTTGCAGGTGCATCGATGCCTCGATCTGAGCGAACAAAAATGCACCCATGTCGAAATGTCCGCGACACGAATGCTGGTATCGCGAGGTACTCCGATGCTGATCGCGAGGTCATCATTGTGTAGCTGCTTAGCGAGAGTTCGGTAATGTCAAACTCAGCGTACTTAAAGGCGCGGTGAAACGCCTCTTCCGGCTCTAGCGCCGTGGCAACGATGTCGCACCCATCGACGTTTACGCGTCCGTCCAGAATTGCGCGGGTACGGTCGTAATTGCATACGGCGAGACTCAGTTGAAGCTTCGACATTCCGCAAGCCCTCCCGTAAGGTGTGGACTGCAAAGCAGAAAGTTGGCGCAGGAGATGAAGTACACTGCGGCCCTCATCATTGAACGGTGCAGCCGTTGGCGCGGCGAACCCGAGACTTTCTGAGAAATGGATCTTCGCAACACAATTGATGTGCCGCTCGCGCCCCCGAAGGCGTGGGAGTTACTCATGGACTTGCCACGTATGGTGCGCTGTTTGCCCGGCGCCCAGCTGGGGGAGAAGTGCGGACCGGACCGGTATCGAGGAGAAATGAAGGTTCGGCTCGGGCCGGTGACAGTAACTTTTGTCGGGACCACACAGATCACGGAGATGGATCCCGTGGCTAACACGGCGCTCTTGAAAGTGGAGGGGCGCGACAAGAATGGACTCGGGGGAGCCGCAGCTGACATGCGCTTTACAATAGTTCCCGTGGGCACGGTAAGCCAGGTAGTGGTGATAACACAGCTCACACTTTCAGGAGCAGTTGCGCAATATGGTCGCGGCTCAGCGATGATCGCTAACATGTCCAATCTGCTGGTGAACGAGTTCGCGACAAACTTGCGCGCTGAGCTTACGTCCGCGACGTCTGACGCGACCCCGTCCAGGAGTGAGGCCTCGACCGCGAGCGCCGCACGCAACGGACCACTCAACCTACTAAGACCGGCAATCACTATGTTCGGGAAGGCGATTGTCCGCTTTGTAAGACGGCTGGTTGGTCACCGAACATAAGAGCAAAGAGTCGGTTAGGGGTTAAGGGGGTCTCAGTGATATGGATGTGGAAGGACGCTAGAGCGTCTTCCACAGCCGAGAGTATGGCCGCGGCCGCAGGCACGCATCCGAGTTCACCGACGCCCTTAACGCCCAGCGGATTGAGTGGTGATACCGATTCGTGGAAGAAGGTTTCAATTACGGGCACCTCCATTGCACCCGGTAAGAGGTAATCACCAAAAGTAGTAGTGATAGGCTGGGCTTGCTCGTCGTAACCCATCCATTCAAATAGCGCGTTGCCAATCCCGTGTGCTATGCCACCAATAATTTGGCCTTCGGCAATCATTGGGTTGATGATTCGTCCGGCGTCATTGACTGCAACGTATCTCACGATCCGCACGTTGCAGGTGGCGATATCTACTTCAACTTCAACCGCGTGCGAGGCCATGCTGTAGGCAAGACCGGTGGGCTTGAAATACTGCAAGCTTTCTAGAGCCGGTTCGAAGTCAGCGGGCAAAGCGTAGCCGGGCACTCCCGACATCGCCTCTGCAAGTTCTCGTAGCGTTAATCCTTCTGTCGGCAGGGTTCTTTTGTAAATGCGGCCTCCTCGTACTTCGAGATCTTGAACAGGGGTACTTAGAATGTGACTAGCGATCAGCACCGCCTTTTCACGAACAGCGATCGCGGCCAGGTGAACAGCAGAGCCGGCGGTTACTGTTTGGCGACTCGCAAATCCTCCAAATCCGTGCGAAATCACCGCGGTATCTCCGGTGACGACCGCAATATCATCGGGACGAAGTCCCAGCTGGTCGGCGCAGATCTGCGCCAACGCCGTCTTGATTCCCTGCCCCATGCACATGGCAGCGGTATAAACGGAGATCTGCCCAGACCGACCGATACGCACAATCGCACATTCAAAAGGGCCGCGGCCGGTTCCCTTGACTCCATTGGCGACACCGATACCAAGAAATCGGCCCTCAGAGTGAGCCCGACGCTGTCGCTCCCTAAATGTCGAGTAATTAATCGCATCCAAGGCCTGCCGTTGGCAGCGAGGATAGTCTCCACTATCAAGAACTATCAGCGACTCCCCGCGTGTTCTTAGCGGAACCGTGTAGGGCATTTTACTGGCTGGCACCAGGTTGCGACGCCGAACCTCCGCGCGATCGAACTGCAGCGTCTGTGCAATGCAGTCAAGTGCGCGCTCCATCGCGAATGTTCCCTCCGGATATCCGGCACCGCGAACGGGGATAGTCGGCACCTTATTGGTTTCTGCCACATACACTCGAAGCTCGTACGCAGGCAGAACGTACGGCCCCGGAACAGCACTCGAGGCATTAAACGGCAGGTTAACTCCCTGCAGCGTGTACGCACCTTGATCGTGAATAAGGGATCCGCGTATCCCGAGAAGGGTACCGTCGTCCTCGAACGCCACTTCGATCTGCCAATACTGGTCGCGCTCCTGGATCGCCGCCAAGAAATGTTCACGCCGATCCTCGATCCATTTGATCGGGCGACGCAGCCTAAGGCAGCTGACGGCGACTGCAACTTCCTCAGGATAAAGAACAAACTTGGCGCCAAACCCGCCTCCGACGTCGGGTGCAACGACGCGGAGCCGGTTTTCATCAAGACCCAGTAGCGTCATCAAAAAGGCCCGAGCCTCGTGAACGAGTTGCGTCGAGGTCCATACGGTTAAGCGGTTCTCTGTCTCGTCAATAACCGCGACCACACCGCGTCCTTCGATGGGATGTGCTCCGCCTCGATGCTGCTTCAACCGTAGAGTCGCCTGGTGCGGCGCCTGAGCAAACGCTCCTGCGATATCTCCGTAGGCTTGCGTGAACTCCGCAATTAAGTTGTTCGGTCGTTCAAGATGCACAAGCGGAGCACCTGGTTCGAGTGCTTTCGCGCAGTCGGCGACAACAGGAAGAGGCTCGTAAGTAACGTCCACCAGAGTAACAGCGTCCTCAGCAACATACCGTGACTCCGCGATGACAATCGCTACGATCTCGCCGACAAATGCGACTTCAGTTTTTGCCAACACGTATGGCGTGATATTTAATGGCAGCTGTGAGTTCCGAAACTGCAAGGGAAGGCGCTCGTTACGGAGCAACGGCGACAAGTCGGCAAGAGTGAATATCGCGGTAACGCCCGGAACAGCGCGAGCGGCAGCAGCATCAATAGCGAGAATTCTCGCATGAGCATGAGGACTGCGAACGAATGCAGCCTCGAGTGTGTCGGGAAAGGCGAGGTCATCGACGAACTGCCCGTGACCGCGGACTAGGCGATCATCTTCTAGACGCGGAATAGGCTGTCCAACAAAAGGGACTCGTTCCACAAAGATCCCTTGTGTTACTTGGGCATGTGATCCGCTGCGTGCAATACCGCGTTAACAATATTCTGGTAACCGGTGCAACGGCAGAGGTTTCCCGACAATGCATCTCGTACCGCTTCAGCAGTTACACCGCGGCTGTCTCGAAGGAAAGCAACCAAAGTCATTAAGATGCCGGGCGTACAGAAACCGCATTGGAGCGCGTGGTGCTTCATGAAGGCCTCTTGTAGAGGATGAAGCGCTCCTAAGCTACTGAGGCTTTCCACCGTTTCAACCTTAGTACCATGGGCTTGAACAGCCAGCATCAGGCAGCTTCGCACGGCAGCGCCATCCACAAGTACTGTGCAGGCTCCGCAAACGCCATGTTCACAACCCAGATGGGTGCCGGTCAGGTGCAGGTGGTGCCGCAGTAGGTCGGCCAGCGTAAGTCGCGCGGGCACGGCGACCTCTCGCTCTTGTCCGTTTACGGTAATCGCCACCTTATGAGTGTGTTCCATTGCAACTCACCGCGCTGCCGTCAGCCGTTGCGCGGCTCTGTTTAACGCTCTAAGCGTGAGCGTTCTGATCAGATACTTACGATACGCGGCAGATGCGTAGGGATCCTCGGAGGCTTCGGCCGTGCTGCAGACAGCAGCAGCTTCCTCGAATGCTGCAGTCGTAGGTAGTTTTCCAAGCAATAGCCGCTCAGCGTTGCTAATACGCATGGGCGCAACCCCTATGCCGGCAAGGGTAAGCGCAACTCTCGTAATTCGGTTGTCAGGTCCTGCTGACAGCAGAACAACCACCGAGACGATCGCAAAGTCACCCCGGCGACGAGCGAACTCCTCAAAAGCGCAGCTGTGCCGCCCATGCCACGCAGTGAGGCGAACTTCTTTGACAATTTCGTCAGCGGTAATTCGGGGAGTCATGTATCCGGCGGGAAAGTCAGCCATGGTCATGGTGCGAACGCCACGGATGCTGACGGTGTCGACCTCGGCATCATAGGCCATGGCTATTGCCGGCAGCTCAGCCGCTGGATCCAGGTGGCATAGACTCCCGCCAATTGTTCCGCGGTTGCGAGTCTGAACATGACCGATGTAGCCCACGGCCTCACGCATTACTGGCAACTGCGCAGCGACGATCGACGATAATTCGAGATCGCGCTGGCGCGTCATTGCTCCTATCGCAACCGTGTCGGTAGATTTTCTTATGTAACTGAGCTCTCCGATTCCATTTAGGTCTATGAGATGACTGGGTGCAATGAACCGGAAGTTCAACATTGGCATTAGCGACTGCCCGCCGGCAATAAGCTTTGCATCGGGCAGCTCCGCTAGAAGTTTCGCGGCCTCGGGCAGCGATCGCGGAGCGTGATATTCGAATGGCGGGGGCTTCATCTGCGCTATTTGCTTTGGCGGGTACTATGTGGAACGACGTGGTCGTCTACGCCGTTGACTACGCACCTTGTGTGTGCGACGGTCGTCGAGCACCCGATGCGCCTGTGTAAACGAAAGAGTGCACGGCTGCCAAGGCATCGCTGACTGACCGTGAGGAATCTATCATGAGCACTGCTCGCCACGCCCGCCCCCCAGAGCTTGTGGATGCTTCGCTAGAGGAAATTAGGGATACGCACGTGGCTCGGTTTAGGGATCGTGTTGCTGACTGGCACGCATTCACAGATGCGACGATAGAGGGTTTCCGTCGAGCGCAGCATCGATTCATTGGGGCTGGCGGATCAGGCAAACACGCAGACTCTAATGTCATTCCACCACGTGGATTTACGCTCAGCGTAATGTACGTTCTCCCTGGTCAGGGCAATGCACCTCACACGCATGAGGTTGAGGAAGTATTCTTCGTGCTGCAGGGATTTCTTAAGGTCTTTCTCGAGGATGGACTTGGGAAGCGTTTGAATGTCGTGCTCGGTCCTTGGGAGTGCATCTCGTGCCCTCCGGGAGTTATACATGGGTATATCAACGAAGGGCTCGAGCCGGTGTATTTTCAGGTGATGCTGGGCCGTGCTCAACCAGATACTATGGGATATGCCGACGATGATCTGTTCCAGCGTCGCAGCGACCACCTTAAAGCACGAGAGGGGTAGGGAACAGACGAGGGCGCAGATGTTGCAATTTTCGATCACCGTATACTGTGGCGCCTAGGTCCCGGTCGGCTTCCTCGTTAGGTGCAAGTTATCGGGTTAGTCTACGCGCCGAGACACGCTCAGCGTATGACAATTGTTCTGCCCTCGATAAGTAAGTTCTAGGTTGCGCTGACTATCTCGTTTTCCTGGAGAGCCCGGTATAACCACTTAGTTATACGAGGCGCCGCGAATCTCAGTCGACGGATCTGCCGGGAGAAATCACCAGAGAGCACCGGCGTGATTCTCCGGTCGGTGAGGGTCGGGTGAAAGGAATTGGCTTCGGCCGATACAAGAATCGGGCTGCTTATGCAGCAATTATCTTGGACGTCTAATTAGACACGACAGTGCGAGTTCGCAACATAAGGTGCGCTGTCGACGCGGGCATTACGTCCCGAACGTGGGGGATTATCCGACTCTTGGCTTTTCTGAAGTGCCAGATATAAACATTTGCGTCGTAGGCGATCCGATGGATCCGCCACTTGGAGTTGGCGAGGTTGCGGCGGGTGTTGCTACGGCAAGGGCCTTGGGCTTGCGCATACGGGATCTCCCCATCACCGGGGAACGTGTCAAGGCGGTCGCCCTGCAGTCCTGAGGCACGAATGTAGGCGCTTCGCTGACCGCGCGCCCAATTTCCCTTAGGCGGTCCATAAGCGCCGTAGCAGCAGGGGGAAGATCACCCGGCGCTCGGAGGATGGCACCGACATGCCCCTCAATCCCATGCAGTGTCACGGGCAAGATGTTCAAGAGCCCGTGCTTCACGTCATCCAGCGCAACGTGATAGGGCATAACGCCCACGCAATCGGAACTGCGCAGGATGACCCGGTTGGTCAGTACTGACATGGACTCAATTACATTTGTCGGCATGGGCAAATGCGCATCTAAAAATGCCTTGTCAATTTGCCGGCGGAGCGTTGTTCCGGGAAGAGGGAGGAGCCACGGCTGATCAACCAATTCTCGTAATTCAAGCCGTCTCCTGCGAGCTAGCGGATGACCGTGCCTTATCACCAAACAAGTCGGCTCCTTATAGAATTCTTCGAAAACCAGCCCGTCGTTCTGCTGAACTTCGGGGAGTCGTCCAAGCACCATGTCTAGGTCACCTACAATGAGTAGGGGCAGAAGCATGTCAAATGTCCCGTCGACTACGGTGATGGCGACGCCAGGCCTCCCTCTTTTCAGGAAAGAGATTGCTTCCGGCAACAGATGAGCTGACGCCGCCAGCAACGTGCCAACAGTCACGTGACCGCTGTAACCGACGCGGAAGTTCTCCAGCTCTTCCGCGGCATGGCGCAGTTGTGCACGCACAATCTTTGCATGACGCGCCAAGATTGCCCCATAAACAGTCGGAGTCAGACCGCGGCTGGTTCGCTCGAATAGAGAAAAGTTCAGTGTGGCCTCCATATCCTTGACTGCCTTGGTCACGGCCGGTTGCGTCAAGTTCATGCGACGAGACGCTTTTAAGATGCTGCGGCAGTCGTGTACATCGGCGATCAACTCCATATGCCGAAACCGAAGTTTGCGGGCCATCACACGATCTAGATCTGAGGAGGTCATTGAAGTAGGTGCTCCCCTGAGGTTAAGTCCACGCCGAAGCTGTTTAAAACCATCTTAGGAGCGTGTGACCATAACGCAATAGCCACTTTGTGAAGACTAATATGAGAGATGGTTATATCACTCGTTAATATCAGCGTCGCAGGCGGTGCGGCGCCACACAGCGCATAGAAACGCCTTAAAAATCAAGTCTTAGCTCCCGGTGACCTGGAGGGGCCTCCCGCTCCTAGAATGAGGTGGAGTGCCGTGCAATGAACCGACTCTTCAAGTCGCCCTCAACGGTGCCTCGAACGCGCCGCCCCTTAAGGGGCAAGCTCATCACTGCGACGTTGGGCCGCTCGATGTGCTTTCCCTCGCATAGGGCAGCAGCCTAGAACTCCTATAGAAAGGCTCTGCTGCCGGCGCTGCCATGTACCGCATCAATGCCTGAGCGGCAACCATCTCTTGCGTATGACTGGACACGAACGCAACGAGTACGGTCGGCGTTGAAATATCGGATGGGAGCGAACCAACAAGTTCCACACCCGGATCGCCAATTTCGCTGACATAAGTCATACCTAGGTCGACGTCGCCTTTCGCCACTAGTGTCATCGATCGCAACTTAAGCTCGCCGAACCGCACCTTTGGCGCTACCTGCTCCGCGATGCCAAGCCTCTGAAGTGTCTCCGCTACGCTAATGCCAGCATCCGCGCCAGCTGCGGGATCCGGATAGGAGATCAGTCTAGCTGTCAGCAACGTTTTCTTGACTGCCTCGCGCGTTGAGATATCAGGTTTGGGCGCGCCCCGCGGCACGGCCAGACCAATAGCCACGGTCGCAAGTGGCGTCTCGCTCGATGCAATAATGTTTCCGGAAGCGATGATTTCTGTATATGGTGACTGCACGATTGTCACATCGAAAGGCTCTCCTCTAATTATCCGCGCCTTCGTGGCACCGCCTGGCCCAAATACGGCTTTAATCTTGTAGCCCGTCGTACGCTCGAAATCTGGCGCCATGCGCTCAAGTGCAACTTGAATGCCGCCCGCGGCCAAGACCGTAACCTCAGCCGCTGGAGCTGTGGTTGCGCCAAAAGCGGCGATCGCTATTAGAGAGAGCCAGATACGATGTTTCACTAGCAGCCGTTCAATGCCCGCGGTTTGGAACAATCGTGTAGATCGCCACGCAGCCGTTCTGACACGCGGGGTCTGTTGAGATCGGCCCGAGCGGGACGAATAGGCGGTTTGTATTGGAGTCGGCAGCTACCGAATGAGCCGATCTGTCGGTTGAAGCCTTCATGACCCTATGTTTGCCGACCGCTTCGATTGCAACCAATGCGGGGCCGCCCGGATTGGCTTCAGCGGCCAAGTAGTAGAAGCCGTCCCCTTTGTTGTACCAAACCTCGTCCGATCCAGTCGTGCCTGCAATTGTTGCTACGATCTTGCCATCTTTGACGTTCAAGATGAATGTGTGAGGAGGAAACGGATATTTCTTCCCCAGGCCTTCACCTTGGCAACCAACTACCATTTGGTCATTAGGTCCCATCGCGAGGCCGTTAGGCCGGCACTGGTTTAAGGGGAAGATCGTTACAAGCTTCCTGGTACGAGGATCGATTACTGCGACGCCGCCGTTGCCTGGATTGTGATCGAGTTCGGGAATCGCAAGATAGAACAGTCCGGTTGATGGAGACCATTCGACGGCCTCGAGCCAATCGGTTGCATTTGGGAAGGAGATCTTCTTTAGAATCGTGTGCTCAGGTTCGGTTGAAATCAACGACACAAAAGGCGCGGCTCCATTGTCCTCCTCGGGATTGGCTGCTATGACTATGTGATCCTTGGGGTCGTAGGCCATCGCATCGACACGCGCTGTTCCGGGCACAGATATCGTGTCTTTGATTTTCTGCGAGACGAGATCGATTATCCTGATCTTGCTCGGGTTGTCGCCTGCCCATACGTCGCCTTCGACGATTATGAGAGAGGTCGGTCCATTATGGGCGTGACCTGGAGGAGCGTTGCCAAAGAATCCTGGCACGACAAATAGTGATTCCCCCGTACTCGCCCGAAACACGTCGACAGTCTTGTGAGCGGCATCGCTGAGAAGATATAGATCGTGCCTTGCATCGACGAGACTGATGTCGAACGAGTTTAGGGGACTTGTCCGACTTGTATTTGGGACCTGAATCGCGCCGATTCGAACTAGAGCATCGCCGTCCGCTGCATCGACAGCAGAAGAAAAGACTACGCAAGACGCTACTAACTCGAGCAGACAGAAGCGCGAATTGATCACCGAAATCGTCCTTCACTGCAGTGAGTCTAACGAACGAGATCTCCTCCGGGACGTCGTGGTCCTTTTGTAAGACTCAGCCGGACTTACTGTCGAATGAGTTTATTGACGTCAGCTATAGCAAACGCGATATGGACGAAAGTCGTGCTCCTCTGCCCGCGACTCGCGGCGGCGCTGGCGGTATCCGTGCAGTCGTTCGCGCTCGGGCGCCTAGTCCGAATGCGGTAAGTTTCCCTCAATCATGTGAAACATCCGTCCGATAGGTTCTTCCCACATGAGGTTACGTTCCATAGCTCGCGCCGGCATATCCTGAATCACATACTGAATCGCTGCCTCGGTGCCGGAGTTGTAGTGCTCGTGTGACGCCCACGGACTGCAGGCGAACGTGTCGCCGCGCTCCCATTCAAACTTGTGCTCCCCTACGATCGAGTATCCCCGCCCCTGTAAGATGTGATAGAGCGCATAGGAATTATGCCGATGGGGCACGATGTGCTCTCCGGGATTGATTATCTGAAAACCCAAGAATAAGGAAGGCAGCACTCCGCCTGCTTCACCGGTATCGGAATTCACGGCAGTGACGAATCGTCGATCCGCACGCCGCAGAGGGTCGGCCGCCACTCTCTGTAACGCGGTCGACACCTCCTTCCAACTCCAGAACGCTGGCCGAATATTTTTCTTGACCAAAAAGGGATAGTAATCATCGTCAGTCATGAGACGCGCCCAAGGCGTGGATTTCGTGGGGGGTAACTCTTTGCCGGGCGCGGCATTTTGCGCGGGCTGCGGGTGATCATTCATGTCATTGCCTCCAATCGATGCATACCGGTTTCAAGGTGAATCACGGCGTGTTCGACACTTCAAGTTTTCTGACGAAGATACCACTCGAGAAAAACCATCGTGTGCTGCCACGCTGCGTGTGCGGCGGCCGGTCGATAGACGACTGGACGAAAGTCTTCGTCGAACGCATGCGGGGCACCGCGGTAGCGAAACAACTCGTACGGCTTGGCGTAACCCTGTAAAGCGCGCTCGAGTGCATCGCAGTCTTCGAGACTGATCAAGCGATCGAAGGTTCCGAAGTGTCCAAGTAAAGGGCAGGCGAGGGTTCCGAGGCGTTCGATTGGGGAATGCGGTTTGGTTGCACTGGGCCGTCGATAACGAATCGCTCCGTAGTAGTTCACGCTTGCGCGAAGACCGAGTGACTCGCAGCCCGCGAGCATGGCGTACGTACCGCCGATACAGAACCCAAGTGTGCCGATCCGGTCCGGATCGATGCTCGCGGTTCTCTTTAAGGCTGCAACTGTGTCTGCCGCATCCGACAACACGCGTACATCAGAGAGTGCTTCGACCGCCGCACCGATTTTCTCCGGAGTTGATACGTCTGGGGGGTGTCCCTCGCGCGCGTAGTAATCGAGCACGAGCACTACGTAGCCCGCACCTTGTAGCTGCTGGGCTCGTCGCAGCACGTAGTCGTTCACGCCTGCGATAGCTGGGAACAAAATAAGGGCGGCGGCGGGAAGCTTCGACGCTTCGGGAATCAGAATGGGCGTTTGAAATGACCCAGGCTTACTGTCAATGGTAAGTGTCGGCATGAAAGACCTTTGTAGGGTGCGACCTTGAGGAATGGGTCTATTTACTATAAGCAGGCCTGCGCATCGCTATAAACAGACTTGTTGGAGAAAGCTAAGAATCATCAATGCGATCACATGGGTTTGTTGGCGCCGCAAAACTGAGGTCACTACTAGCACAGCTCGCGACGCCAAACCCCTAACTGCTGTTGCACTGCTCGGTCTGAGTAACTGAAGAGCACCAAGGTTGCGTTAGCATGGATCGTAAACGCCGCCCACGACGGAATCACAAATATGTCCTGGGGCTCCACTTCCATGACTCGCCCGAAGACCGTCACGCGGCCAGATCCTTCGACCACTACGTAGACGCCGGCATCCGTGCGACGCTGTAAGCGCGTCTCAAAATTGGCTGGCAGCAGATGGCAAAATGCGCTGATTGTCGGAAGCACCGGACCAGCATCTACCGGGTTGATAAACTCCAGGCAGAATCCATCGTCAGGGGTGGTAACGGCTCCTCGCGCCAATTGTTCGAGCGCTTGCCGCCACTGCGAAAAAGGGTAGCTGAATCGCTCTACACGAGCGTGTTGGTCGTTGGGCGCAAACGGTCGGAGCCCCGATCCCCAGCGAGCCTGCTCCGTGCCATCAGCAACGGTGCGTTCTTGTTGCCGCGTAGGCGCATCTTCCCGAAAGCCGACATTTAGGGCGCGAATGAGCGGAATATCGAGGCCGTCCAACCAGACAACAGGGTCTCTTCCCTCGTGGCCGTGGTCGTGCCATTCGAAACTCGGGGTCAGAATCAGATCACCTTGGTGCATATTGAGGCGTTCACCCCGGACAGTGGTAAACGCTCCCTCGCCCCCCTCTACTACGAAGCGCAGCGCTGACTGCGAATGCCGATGTGCGGGAGCGACTTCTCCGGGTAACAACAATTGGAGTCCGGCATAGAGCGTCGAGGTTATGGACGCCGAGCCTTGCGCAGCGGGATTCTCAAGTATCAATACCCGCCTGACTGCTTCTTCCGCGCTGATTACGTTGCCAGCGCGCATGAGATAAGCACGGACTTCGGAATAGCGCCAACTCGCCGGTTGCATTGTCGGCGGGGGTGTACTTGGCACGAGCTCGTCGAGCACCGTCCACAGTGGACGCAGACCCAGCGGCGCAATGTCTCTATAAAGCTGGGTACGCTGATCACTAGGATCGTCCATTGGTTCGCCTACAACGGAAACACAAGCGAGTTTGGAATCAGCAGACTGTCGTATATTGCGAGCCGCTCGCGAAACTTGAGTCTCTCATGATCCTCGAGACTGATTCGGTCCTGGTAGCGGCCAACGCTAAGCAATTCTGTGGGTCGATGCGCCAGGGTTTGGTATATGCAGAAGCTTCCCTGCGACCGTACCTCGTTCTGCGTGCGAGATAGTATGCGCGGCGGCCCAAGAATGTGCCGTAGGTAACGTGGCGCGTACACCATCACTTTGGATATGACAAAGACGCGGTCCTCAAGCATACCGCGACCTGCGCACGCGATAGCCGCCAAGGGTAGCCCACGGTCGAAGTTCTCGCGGGCTTGCGCCTTGTAAACGCCGTGCTCCGTGAAGAACCCTGGCCATTGGTCCAGTTGTCCTTGATCCATGCAATCGGCGTAGGCCTGATAAGTCTCCGCTATCGCGAGGTAGAGTTCGACATCCTCAGTCCGCTGCATGTTGGCCGCGCATCACGTCAAGATAGTATCGATACATTGAACGTATCAGCGTCTCCGTAACCATATGTTCGGCCGGACCGGTTCCGCGGCCGTCCAGTTCTGCGATGCTTTGGCCGCAGACGTACGTTTCGTGCGACTGCTGCGAGAATTCAATTACCTCGCCGTCCTCAAGCGATACATAGCCGGCAGGCCCGAAAAGGTTTGCTTGATGTAGACGTCGGGTTGTCATTTCGGCGGAGTCGTCTTCATAGCCGAAATGGGTCCACACAAAATCAAATTGGCCAGGGCCCCTGGGGATGATTTGTCGGGTGGATAGTGAGTTAACTTGCTGTTGAATGATGACGCTAGGAAAGATGGTCTGCATAACCACCGTGTGGTCACCCCACCAATCCTCCTTGACAACGTCAATGATGCGAGCATCCGCGAGCTGCATCCCTTCTTTGAAGCTGCTAATCCCACCCGTGACTTCTTCGTTGCGGCCCCCATAATTGCGGGCCGAAATCATGCACGCATGACGGCCGAGCGCGTCGGTAACCATGCGCGAGCGCTGGTCAGGACGCCATAACCCAAAGGTAATGAAAAAAGCATGCAGCAATCCTGGGTGATATGGATCCTTGATGTTCTCGTGCATAAGCTTCCAATTTCCCCGGATACGTTGACGGTTGTATCCCAGGACCTTCAATGGCCGTCCGTGAAACGTTCGCTTGAAGTATGGTTCGATGGCGGAGCCGAGATATTCGGGAAATGAGGGCGTGTCGTCATCAAACGTTGCAAACACAATGCCGTTGTAGCGTGCTACCTTGAGCTGCCCAAGGGAGTGTTCTTTCAGCACGAAGTCGGCCGGATATCCACCCTGACCTTGCACGCCGGCCCGATACGGCACGCCGATCAACGTACCGTTCATCTTGTAGCACCACTGATGATAGGGGCACACCAACCGCTTGACGTTGCCGAAGGGTGACTGGAGAAGTCGTACACCCTTATGTTGGCAGCGGTTTTCCACGACGTTGACGCTTCCCTCGGCGTCTCGGGTCATGATAACGCCGCGCTCGCCGACGAACGTCGTCTTGAAATCGCCGGCCGCCGGTACTTCCGCTTCAAGCCCTACATAGCACCAGTGTCGCCCGTAGAAAAACTTGTTCAGCTCGCGTTCGTAGAGTTCCGCATTGGTGTATATCTCGGCCGGAATTCGGTGAGGTGCTTCGAACTTCTGTAGGACTTCGTCAGCCGTCGTCACCATAAGACTCGCCTCATTTGCAGCCCCTACAGCGTTTCTTGGTTTGTGCAACCGAACTTGAGTTTGCTCAGTTAAGCGGCGACACGGACTTGCAGCGCGGGGAGCCCTGAAATGTTGACTTCGATCTGATCTCCGCGTGCAACCCTCCCGACGCCCGCGGGGGTTCCGGTGAATACCAGATCTCCCGGCCGCAACTCGTAATATGCACTCAGATAACTGAGTATCTCAGGGACGCTCCAGATCATGTCTCGCAGGTTGGCAGACTGCTTGACCACGCCGTTGAGGCGCAGTTGGATCGTTCCATCGCCAAACGGCTCACTTCGTATGCGCAGATCGCCGACCGGCGCCGATTGAGCGAAATTCTTTCCGAGATCCCACGGTCGACCCTTCTCTCGCGCTGCCAACTGCAGATCTCGGCGCGTCATGTCCAATCCAGCGGCATAGCCATAGATCAAACGTTCAGCGTCATCCTTGGACACGCGATGACCGCAGGCTCCAATGGCAACCACAAGCTCGCCCTCGTACTGAAAGTCCTGAGTGCCGGGTGGATAGCAAAGGACGGTGCTCGATGGCACAACGGTGTCAGAGAATTTTGTGAAGAAGAATGGAGGTTCACGTTCTGTTGAGCCCATCTCGCGAGCGTGAGCGGCGTAATTTCGCCCTACGCAATAGACATGTGCAACGGAAAAGACGTCCCCGGAGTTCGTAATGGGAATGACGCCCGGGGATACTGGCTGAAACCGTAGACGCGTGTGAGTATCCAAGGCGGCTCTTCCTTGACTCTCGGCCGAGCTGACTTAACCAGTTGAGACGGTATCGCCAATCTCCTGCCTGGTCGATATTGGCCCCGTGGGACAGACCGTTGTGGGAATCGGGACGACGCCGGCCTTCGAGCCGCTCGCACACTCGGTGGCGGGGGCCTTGCGGGCATCCGGCGGCCGGGCGCAGACGCTGAGCAGCGCCTTGCGCCGATTTACTGTCCGATTGAGTGGCTTAACCTCGTCTCAGAGCGTCCAGGCCAGCCGTACTGTCCATATCCGCACGGGTCCGAGCATCGCCAGGTCATAGGGGGCGCCAAGAGCTGGACCGTAGAAATAGTCGACGTTGTAGCGCTCGTTGAAGAGATTGGAAACATGGGTGCTGAGTTCCCAGTTTGACCACTGCAGGCGCGCGCCTAAATTCTCGACGTTGTACGCAGGCTGCTGGCGCAGATTTTCAGGGTCCCAGTACTGTCTCCCCTTGAACGCGGCGTCGGCGCGCAGGCCAAACACGACATTGCTTCCCAACCGATGCTCCCAGTCCACCGCGACGGTGGCCTGGTAGGCGGGCGTGAACGGCGCGGTCTTCCCATGCAGATTGACCGAGACGAGAAAGGGATTGATATAGGTCGCCTTGTCCCATATCGCCTCTGTGACGCCCGCCCCGCCCGAAACGGTCAGCTCGGAGGTTACTCTCGCTTGGGCGCTGAACTCCATGCCATAGTTATTCGAGGAGCCGAGGTTAGTTTTTTCGTCCGGATTGGGAGGAATGATTTCCTTCTGCTCGAACACGCGGTCCCGGTAGTTGATGTAGAAAACGTCAATGTCGAACCCGAGGCGGTTGTTGAGCGGCGTACCTTTCATGCCCAGCTCGTAGTTAGTGGTCGTTTCCGCGTTGTATGGGACCAAGCCTGTTTGCCCGTTGAAGACACCCCCGGGGCTATAGCCACCTGAGATTGAACCGTAGGTCATCAAATTGTTGCTGATGTGGTACGTGGCCGATACGCGCGGGAGGAGATGGGAATCAGTCTTGGTCAGTTGTTCGGTGGCGGGATTGATGCTCGACGCTAAATTACTGACGTCATCGCTGTCATGTTCGTATCGTAGGCCCGCTTCGAGCACCCACGAGTCTAAGGTGTAAGTTGCATTGCCAAAGGCTGCTTCTTGCTGGCGGGTCTCCGGGGTGTATGTTGGAAGCAGCATAAAGTCGGGAGGGTAAAGGTTGGGGTTTACGTTCTGGTAATAATTCAGATCGTCTTCCGATGAACGACGTTGGAAGAAAGTGCCAATGATCCAACCGAAGTTGGACGTTCCGCTCGACGTTAGCCGCAGCTCCTCGCTGTATGTATGCGCCTTCTGAGAATCTAGTCCATAGGCGATCGGAAACGGGCTGAGATCGAAATCCCCCGCGACTGATCGGTTTGAGTAGGCGGCCGCGGTGATCGAGGTAAGTGTCGCAGCTGCAAAGCGATAGTCGAAGTGCAATACCGCAGATTCTCCCTTGGAGAGATTCGAAGGCGGGTAGTCGTAAGTCACGGTGGTGGAATAAGTGTGGTCGTCAGTGGCGATGTACAGCGGGTCGAGTGCATCGGTGTCGTGACGGAAGCCATAAAGGTAGAGAAGTGCTGTCGCGGCGTCACCCTTATATTCGAGGGTGAGGCGTCCGCCGGCGAACGAACCGCCGTTTACGAGATTGTTGTTGAGAGTGGGATCGCGTATCCATCCGTCGAGCCGATCATCGAACACCGTGAGCCGCCCAAGTAAAGTGTTACCGACGATCGGACCAGAAAGAATCCCCGTAGTATTTTGAGTGCCATACTCTCCGCCTTCGTAGGAGACGAGGACCGACAACTGGTCGGTGGGAAGTTTCGTGACGTATTTAATCGCTCCCCCAATGTTGCTGCCGCCATAAAGTGTGCCTTGAGGCCCGCGCAGGATCTCGATGTGATCGATGTCTTCCAGCCGTACGCCGGCTGACGGGTCGAATTGCTGGACGTCGTCAACGTAGAACCCAACGCCCTGCGTCACATCGTTCGACCCAATCCCACGCAAAACCACGTTCGGGATGTCCGGGTCTTGGCCGATGGACATGTTGACGTTTGGGGAGAGTGCGCTGATGTCCTCCACCGTCTGGATGTGCGCATTCTTAATGGCTTCACTGTTGAACGCGACAACGGAGACCGGCACATCCTGAAGCTGCTCCTCCCGCTTGCGCGCCGTGATGACAACGGTTTCCAGCGACTCGGACGTATTTTGGGACGTCGATTGGGAACTCGGCTTTGTGTTTTCACTGACTTGAGCGGTCGCTATGGCACTTGACAGCCCGAACACCGCGAGCAGCAAAGCGGCAGCGCACAGATTACAAATGCGATTGTCGTCGTAGAGACTCAGTGCTGTGACGATGTAGCGGCGATTATGACCCATACATTTCAGCTCCCGCGTCGTACCGATGGAGATGCGGCGCGCAGTGCGGATAATCTGAGGCTCTTAGCAGAGGCGAAGCAGACAGGTGCGCTCACGTAGGCGGTCCGACCCCCGTCGTCTTGTTGCGTTCCATTGGTAAGTGCGCGCACTGCCCGCCTACGGACCGTCTCTCAGTGGCGAGCGAGATCTATGGCGTTCCCCTTAGGTGTTGGTCAGGGCCTTATATTCGAGAAGCGAACCTGGGGGCAATGCGACACAGTGTTGCAAAAGTCTGAACAAACGAGGCTTTGAACGCCGCACCGGTCTCAAAGTGTGCGGCTGCTCGGTGCATCGCGGCCTCCATATCCTCACGGAGGCGGAGTAAACAGCCGCTGCTAGGGGAGTATTTGCGGTGTTCGATTGACACAGCCGCCGACGTGGTTAATGTTCCACCTGCTCAGGGCAAATTGCACACTTGATGTGCCGTGATGGAACACACTGTTGTGCAAATGAGGACGATCTTCTGCTGCTGCGAGACGTCGTGGCTGCCACGGTCCGCGTCAAGCCGACGGTTGTGCCAACCCACACCTCAGTGCAGAGTTGAACTGCATCAACACGGGAGCATTCCCTAGGAACTTCGGCCACGGCGGGAGTGCATCTGCGTTCGGGGTTCCGTGTTTCACAAAGCTTCCAATCGCCCCGCGAAAGACGGCGGACAACGCTGTCTTCTGATCGTCGATTGCCCCCAACATGGGAGCTCTTTCGAACGCGTCGAGCGTCCCAAACGCGAAGGGTAGTTCCACACAGTGGCAGGCGCCAAAGGCACAACCCGCCGCAGACCAGTCAAATCGGTACATCCATGCGTTACCCTTACCAGCGGCTACTGCGGAGGCAAGCTTCCATGCTCCGTCGCCAAAATAGTGAGCAGTCTGTGCCTCGCTCAGTACCTCTAGCGCCGTGGCGCCCGGACGTGTCTTATGCGCACGTTCTATGCGCTCGCTCCACGAGCTGCCGAAGAGAGCCTCTGCAGTGCGCGGCAGACTGTCAAAGGTGAGTCCGGCGAGTCTTGGGTCCGACTTACAAAATACGAGCGTCTCGTCCGCGGTGGTCCCGATCAGGGCGTCTATTCGGGCCGCGGCGTCTTCAACTGCTCGCTGGAACGCGGCGCCCCCAGGCAGCCCGTCCGTGGCGACGGGGCCAAACGGTGGCGTGGGGTCACCTGGGGCGCGCAGTGATCCTCGCAGCGTTGAGATAGTAGCGTCCAGGATCTGACCGATCGGCGTCGCTTGAAGCCGGGAGAGCGCATCGGGCTTGCTGAGATCAACTTGCAATTTATCGCAAAACCTCGCAGCCGTGGTTGCGGCTTCTTCTGGCGAGAAAGGCTGCAGCGCAAATGGGGTAGACAGGGAGATTACACGCTGGATCAAGCCACGCGTCTTTGGCATCGACAGCATGCAGGTGATGGAATGCCCACCGCCGGATTGTCCCATCAGCGTTACGTGCTTGGAGTCACCGCCAAACGACGCTGCATTGTTGACGATCCACTCGAGCGCTTGAATCTGGTCCCACAGACCCATGTTTCCGTCGTTGAGTCCGGGCTTGAATAGGTAGCCTAGTGCGCCGAGGCGAGAGTTGACTCCGATCACCACGATGTCGTTCTCGCGCGCGAGGATGCCACCGTCGTACCACGCAAGTGAGCCGCCGCCGCTCAAATATCCGCCCCCATGAAACCAGACGAGCACCGGGCGAAGCCGATCAACCGCTAAAGGTGCCCAGACGCTGACCGTCAGACAATTCTCGTCCTGCACTGCAGGGCATTCGCCCATAACGACCCCTAGGCGTGCCGGGATTTGGGGACACACAGCCGCTGCAGACGTGGTGTCCAGGACATGCTCCCTTCGTCGAGCCGGAGCAGGTGCGAGAAAGCGCAACCGCCCCACTGGGGCTTCGGCGAACGGGACTCCACGAAAGACGGCCACCCCGTTCTCAACCGTGCCCCGAACTGGGCCCTCTGCCGGGCGAACTTCAATCGTGTTCATCTGCTTGAGTTCCCTATCAATATCGCGCGTCACTACTGCACATGGCCTTGAAATAACCGCGGCGCGGTGCGATTCGTTGAAGAATTTCCTGGTCTAGTACATCCTCTGCATCGATGCAGACGCTCGCAATGCTATTTCACGATGGCGAGCCGTCACCATATGGCTGAGGCCGAACACACTGTTCACCGCGCACGTGCATGATGCGTTAACCAGGATGTGAGCGGGTCGCAATGATCGACCTCATGTCGACCTTCGTCGCAGTCGTAGAGGCCGGCAGCTTCTCAGAGGCTGGTCGGCGAACGGGCCAGCAAAAGACGACTGTCAGCCAACGTGTCCACCAGCTCGAAGAGCGACTTGGGGTCAGACTGCTCCAACGCTCGACCCGAGCCGTGCAACCGACGCAAGTTGGCCGCGCATACTATGAGAGATGCGTTCGCATCCTTGCCGATATCGATGAGGCTGAGCAATTGGCTCGCCAGGACCAAACATTGCCCTCGGGCGAGCTGCGTATCCAACTGCCCATCGAACTTGGCATGCACATCTTTGGTAAGTTCTTGGTTGAGTTTGCGTCCCAGAATCCAGAAGTCTCGCTTCACATCGAGCTTAGCAGCCGCCGGATGGATATGATCGACGAGCGCTACGACCTCGCGATCAGAACCGGCACCATGCCGGACTCCTCGCTCGTGTCGCGACGCATTCTGTCGATTCGCCGCGGCTTCTACGCCAGCGCTGGGTACCTGAACGAACACGGTGAGCCCAAAGCGTTCGAGGACCTTCGCCATCATTCGTGCCTTCGTTTCCAAACGGACTACTTCGGCGGCGAATGGATCGCAAATGGCCCGCACGGCAAAGTGACCTTCAATCCGAGCGGCGTCGTTACGGCGAACAATTTGGCGATTTTGCAAGATGCGGCCGTCGCGGGCCTCGGGATAGCGTTGCTACCAGCACTGCTTTGCAAGGAACAGGTCGAATCGGGGGTGCTGAAGCCGATCCTGCTGGACTGGGTGCCGGAGGAGGCTGAAGTGTTTGTGCTTTACCCCAGCCGCCACCATCTTTCGGCAAAAGTAAGTGCCTTCCTTGCCTTTCTGGATACACGTCGCGACAAACTATCCGTCTGGATCAACCGTCGCTTCGAACTTTTCGATTCAAAGTGATAGCGTCGCGCCCATGCTCGAGAGCTGCCTCCGCACTGGGCCGAAACATTTCGAAGCGCTCGCCCAGAGTGAAATAGTCGCCCAGGTATCCGCCCCGCGCGATCGGCTCTGCGGCTTTTGTATCGAAGCGGCCTTCGCGAAGAAATCTTGTGTCAAGGTGCACGCCCACAACTTGACCCAATGCCAGGAAATTCGGAAGGGCTACACCCTGTAAGTCGTGAAGTTGCACGATCTGCAGCAGACGACATTCGAGTGCAGCGGGCGACTGCGCTACGCGCGGAACGGAAACCATGACGCACGGTGCCGGGGTGAGCCCCGCCAGCGCCATTTCGTCGATACTAGCGCCGACGGGAGCCGACGTCAGATTGACCGCGTCGGCTAGAGAGTGCGCGGCGAGATTTGCCACGAACTCGCGAGTGCGCTGCACGTTCCGGATGCTGTCTTTCCATCCCTCACTGCAAAACCCTACGACAGGCGGATTGCTCACGAATGCATTGAAGAAGCTATAGGGCGCCAAGTTAACGTTACCTCGCTCGCTGACGGTTGAAATCCAGCCAATCGGCCGAGGGGCGACGATTGCCTTAAAGGGATCATGCGGCAAGCCATGCCCTTTCGATGGATCGTAGAAGTAGGTTTCGCTCATGCTCGAAGCGTCTTGATGAAGAAGTCCCGGAGGTCGGAAAGACAGTATGTTGAGGCAGATCTGAACGCCGGAAGGGTATTGAATTCGTGAACAGCCTGTTTCGGCCCGAGCGACTAGCCCCGCACACACACAGGTTTCAGCATGCTTGCCTGGTCTTCTCCTATGCTCAGTCGGAACGAGTGTTGATGCTTTACTTGTTGTACCTTGAGGACGATCCGACTGTTTCGAAGAAGATTCGAGCTGAGAAGCTTGACGCCCATCTTGCCTACCTTGATCAGCACCGCAACATCATCTTACTGGGAGGAGCGATGCTGGCGGAGGACGGCGTAACTCGCGTGGGAAGTGCTCTCGTCCTCAATGTTGCCGGTCATCGCGAGGCAGAGGCGTTCTCGGAAAACGAGCCCTTTCGCCGGGCCGGGTTATACGCTTCTGTGCGGATTCGGCGGATGCGCCGCGCGCAGTGGCGCCCCGACATCGCACCATCCACGCCGGACGGCTGATTGGCAGGTCCGCCCCGTCCCATGGCTTCGAACAATCGCTCGATTCTGCAGTCGTCGAAGCTTCTGGACGTGGCTCGCGATCTGAGCGACGGGCGGGCCACTAGCGTCGCGTTGGTGAAGGAGTGCCTAGGCCGCATCGATGACACCGGCCACGGCAGCGGGAGCTTCGTACGTACGTTCGTTGCAGCGGCCCTTGCAGCAGCCGCAACGTCTGATGATATGAGAGCACGGGGAATCGTCCCTTCACCATTAGCTGGGATTCCGATTTCGATTAAAGACGTTCTGGATGTCGCCGGAGAGCGCACGACCGCCGGCTCGAAGGCCTTGGCGGATACCGCTGTAGCGGAACAAGATGCACTTGTGGTGCGCCGACTGAGGGCAGCTGGCGCGATTATTCTTGGTCATACGAACATGACCGAGCTGGCCTACTCAGGCCTCGGCATTAACCCGCACTATGGAACGCCACCTAACCCGTTCGATGCTGAGCGCGTCCCCGGCGGTTCATCTTCGGGAGCGGCCGCCGCCACTGCTTTCGGATTCTCGACCGCCTCGATCGGCTCAGACACCGGAGGGTCGGTCAGAATCCCAGCAGCATTCTGTGGTTTAGTGGGCTTTAAACCTACTCAGGCACGTATTCCGAGAAGCGGAGTTACTGCACTGTCTCGGTCTTTGGATTCAGTTGGACCCATCGGTAGATCCAGCAGTTGCTGCGCGATTCTTGATCGTGTGATGTCGAACGAAGAAACCTCAGCGCCAAGAGCCCTTGCTCCGGAGAAACTCCACTTTGCGGTCCCGCGCGGCTGGCTGACTGATGGTCTAGATCGCACAGTAGCGCGCGCATTCGAGCAAGCTCTTACTAAGCTGAGTCGAGCGGGAGTACGACTGACTGAGCAACCCTTTCCTGAATCGAGGCTGTTGGCAGAAATGGAGGGGCTTGGGGGGATTCTAGCCCCGGAGGCGCTCGCGGAGCACGGTGCACTCATTGAGAGCGCGGGTCAGAAGATTGATCCACGAGTCCGCATGCGACTGTTGGACGCCGGCAACATTCGAGCCGACGCATACATTAACGCGCTTAGAATTCGCTCGGTGGCTATTGCCGCGTTTAACGCCGCGACTGCACCCTTTCATGCGCTGGTCGCGCCCACAGTCCCGATTGTGCCGCCGCGATTCGACGAGCTCGTGGGTCTCGACGACTATCGGCGAATCAACAAGATGGTCCTGCGCAATACGGCGGTGGCGAATTTACTGGATCGGTGCTCCGTCAGCCTGCCGTGTCGTGCCAATGGTGCGCTGTCCGTCGGGCTTATGCTGATCGGAACGCGCGACCAAGATGTGATGCTACTGTCAATCGGCGCGGCGATCGAGAGCTTGATTGGATAACCTTACGTCAGCCTCCCGGCGTACTGAGGGCCCCGGTCCGGGACCTCGGCCGGAGTTAGGCCCCCAAGTATGTCACTGACGTACCGCGGAGACTCCGTTGCCAACCACGGAGTACAGCGCTATGCAGCCGTACATACAATCGTGATCTGTTGGAGTAGAACTAAAGGGTACAAACGCGCGATTCGTCACTGGGTCTACAGCGACAGAATGTGCAAAGTGCTGTGAGGGCGCTGTGAGAACCCGATGTTGCCGAGCCGCTTCGATAGTGGCAAGCACTGGACCGCCGGGATTGCCGAGCGCGGAAAGATAATAACGTCCGTCGCCGGGGTTGTAGCACGTCTGATCGGAACCGTTGATGTCTGCCACCGACTCTACCTTTTCGATACGCACATCCATCATGAACGTCTTGGGAGTGAATCCGTAGTCATTACCCCGCGCTGCACCGCGGCACCCGATCAGTAGCTGGTCATTTGGCCCCAGCGCAACAGAATTTGGCCCGCATCGTTCAATTGGAATCGTTCGCAACACGGACTGCTTTACTGGATCGATGACTGCGATAGCCCCGCGCATGTGGTTCCGGTCCGTTTCTGGGATTGCGAGGTAGTAAAGGCCCGTTCGTGGCGACCACACCGAGGCCTCCAAGCCTGCACTAGCGCGCGGGAAATCAATTTTTCCTAAGATTGCATGACCTTGATGGGTTGATACGAATGTGACGAACGGCACCGCGTCGTCTGGGTTGTTGACTGCCATCAGGTCATCGCGCGAATCGTAGGCCATCGCGTCCGTACGCAGATGTCCCCCCGTCGAGAGACTCTCGATGATCTTACGGGCCGCGAGGTCGATAATCTTGATGCTACTATCTGCGTCGGTCGCCCAGAGCTCAGTATCTCCCGTGAGTTCAAGTGAGCCCGGACCTACACGCTCGCAGCACGGTGCCTGATAGCCGAAAAATCCGGGGACGCGATACAAGAACTTCCCCGTGCTTGCCTCGAAGACGTCAACGGATTTCATCGAAATGTTGCTCAGGAGATACTGGTTAAGCCGAGACGCCACGAGGCCGCTGTCGAAGACATCGAATGGGTGAGCGGCAGAGGCACCTGGAACCTGAATCGTACCTATTCGGCGCAGGCTATCTGCACGCGCGAACGCCAAGAGACAGAGGCTGAGGCAGAAACCGGCAGCGACCTGTCTAAGAACCAGGTGTGATCTCAACTCGTATCCTCCGTAAGGCCGCGAGTGCGTCCCAGATCCGGTTCGGATGGCTAGTTCAGCGTCTCGGGGCGGTACTCTAGGAGCTCTCTTACGCAGCGACCATCGTTAAACCTTAGTACAGACTGTTGCGCAGTTCTGAACTAAGTAGGGCGGCAGCATCGCCGGCAGCGATCCAATAGATATGAACAATATGTCCCGGTCGATACGCGTAGTCTGAAATGCCGTAGCGCCATAAGATCTCACGCTGGCTCGGCACACGGCGCACATGGGATAGTGCTCATCAGAAACTGGAGAGGGTATGAGCGGCGACATCAATGTTATTCACCACCCTGGTCTCATCGCCCGTGATATTGAGGCAACTGTTGGTCAATATGAGAGGCTCGGGTTCGTGTTTACGCCCCTCTCATTACACAGGATCGCCATACGGCCCGACGAACAGCCGATCTACTTCGGTACCGGCAATCGCAACGCGATCTTTGAACACAACTTCCTCGAGATCGTCGGCGTAGTGGATGACCACAAGTGGAATCAGATCACTAAGACTCAGCGCGGTCCTTTCGATCTCGACGAGCGTCTTCGTCTCTATCAGGGGCTGCACATCATGCACTTCGGAGCCGATGATATCGAAGTTGTGCGCGCCCGCTTCCAAAGGGAAGGTATCGGATGTTCCAACGTTGCACGCGTGCAGCGGGCTGTCGACACACCTGCAGGCGAAAAAGTCATGCAGGCGGTGGCCTTCCACTTTGAAAGAGGAGCCAACCCGGAAGCCCTCATGCAGGTTGCCCAACATCTGACGCCGGAAATTGCGCTCCAACCTCGATACATGCGCCACGGTAACGGAGCACGGTTGCTGACTGAGGTGATCGTCTGCAGCGCGGATCCTGAGCAATTAGCGCAAAAATATGCGCGATATGCAGCGCGTGAAGTCCGGCACGGGAGGGGGCTCTACATCGTCGATCTCAGTCTCTCGCGGATTGTTGTAGTCGACCCGCCTGGCCTCGATCGTATGCTTCCCGGATACAAACCACCTGTGCTGCCGTTCCTCGCGGGCTTTACTGTGGCAACGAGCAACATGGCTATGGCGCGGGACGTCCTGAAGACGAACAAGATCGAGGCTATTCAGAACGACGAGCGGTGGGTCGTGGCTCCGAAAGACGCTTGCGGTTGCGCGGTCATTTTTGAGGAAATAGGCGCCACGCGCTAGACGAAGGACTCTGCGCCGACCCACCCTCACTTCCAGCTGTCGCCTTCCCACTGTGGTGTCTTCGTGGGATCAGGGAGAACTGCGTGGCATTTCTTGCATGTGCGGAGCTGCTCGCTGGCGTTGAATGTGCGCACGTGATGCTTGAGCGTGACTTCGATGTCCTCGCACCAGAAGTAAACGCTGTACAGCATGTTGCCGCAGTTCTGACAGAACCACGCGATGCCGTCTTCTTCGCCCTTGGCACGGGGGCGCTCGATGACTAGTCCTACGCTACCCGGCGGTCTGCGGGGGGAGTGCCAAACATGTTTCGGCAAAAAGAACAGATCGCCCTCATTGACGCGATGATGCGTCTCCTGCCCCTCCTGCATCGTGTAAACGAAGATGTGACCGCGCAACTGATAGAAAATCTCGTCCCAAGGGTCAATGTGCCAATCATTCCTGGCATTCGGTCCCTTAATTACCTGAAAGATGAAGTCTGAATTCTTAAATACCTCCCGATTCCCAATTGCACCGAGTGACGTTGGTAGATTTTTCTCGATCCAAGCCTCGAGACTGAACGGACTAGCCAATTTCACCGGTATCTCCGCCATAGCCGCTCTCCTGGAAGCATACGTGGCAGCGTCGAGGGGGTCGACGACAATTGCCGACGAGGAAGTGCGATCTGCATCGCCAATATGTAACGGGCTTCGGCGGGGCGATAGCTGCGAGATCTAAGACACATTGTTCACTCACTTAGGACAACTGAAGGCCCAGCCCGTCTCGTTTGCTAACCGCGTCAAGGCACGTAATGGGACGCTCGTGCGCTCGTCGCTCTAGGTTACTCCGCTCTCAGGGTCTGGTCGGTGTCGAGGTCGGAAGCACTAAGGTTGTTTATGCTGTCGACGACGATGCCTGTAGGTCGGCGGCGCGCCTCGCTCAACGGGCATCGATTAAGACCCGCTCCTACAGTTTCCAAGATTTCGCCCAATCGTGCCCCGAGAGGCGCGAAAGCTCCTCCTTCGCGTGCTCAGAAGCCCTCCAGCTGTACTCCTCACGCTCGAACTCCGCAGCGCGCGGGGCTTCGTGCAGGGGATCCATCGCGTTGACGTATCGCTCGGCCCAGTCGACAAAATCGATCGTTTGCTCGGTCGATTTCACTGAAACTTCTGTCCCCGGCGCCCAGCGACGCAACGCGCGCAAATAGGCGCGAAGGATCCGAGCGCGATACCAGGCACCCGCTTGGGTTTCCAGTTGCACAATGAGCTCGGCATTGGCTTGCCGTCGCGCCTCAAGCTCCCGCCGCCGCCGGTCGGCTTCCTCGCGTTCCCGCTCTTCGCGTTCGCGTTTTGCGCGACGGGCTTTGAGCTCTAAGGCAAGCGCGAGGAATCCCTCAAGGATGTCCGGGATCTGCTCTTCCACGGGCCGCCGTGAGCGGTCGTACCAGCTCTTGCGGCGAGGGGACCAACCGCCGCCATCCACACGCACCACGCGCAGGGAACCCGTCGGGAGCTGCGTGTGTCGGGGGGCGTGCTAGCTGTATTCGCGCCTCTCACGGGCGAGCTGCGAGGCCGTCGGCACGCGCGGCTCTTCTTTGACCCGCTCTTCGATGCTGAAGCGGATGCGTTCGCCCTCAACGAGAAGCTGACCGATCGCGGGCTGCGCTTGCGACGCGCGATGAGGGACACTGTACGAGCGACAGGAGTCGGTCGACGGATCGGGTTGCGCTGAGGGGGGTGCGATGAGTGTCCAGCCCAGAGGCTCCGCGGTGCGCAGCAGCGTGGAGGCACAAAGTAGGGCGCGGCCGAGCACGCCTGCGTCGGCGTGGATCTCGACGATAGGGCGCACTCTCTCCCCGCGTGCGAAGGACAGCTCGCGGCGGCGGGCATATTTGAGTGCCAAGGCCGTACGTTTGACGGCAGGCATGGCCGCCAAGAGATCCGAGGTCGGTGCGATCGATAGCGCCTTGAGTTGTGCCCGAAGGGCGCACTCCCGAGGACTAATAGGGGTTGTCGATGCAGGCGCCTCAGGACTGGTCGCCGGCCGGCCAAAGTTCACGGTCGGCTCGCGCCCCTCTCGGACCACATCGTTGGGAGCGGGCGGCGGCGTTTCGATGGCGGAGGATTGCACGGGGTCAGCCGTGTCGCGACTTCGGTAATTAGGCAGAGGCGTGCGAGGGGGGTCCTGTCCAGCCGCCCTGCGGGCCCAATAGCCTCGCGGCGGCACGGGCACATCGACGGCACGGCAGCGCTTGGCGAGTGCAACGTCTGAGATGCCGAAATCCTTGGCCAACGTACTCATGGGCGTAGACCAAGCGAGGTCATAAAGGGCCTGTCGGGTGAGCGTCATGTAGTTGGTGGGCATTCGGCTTCTCCACGGGTCGGCGCAGTTTCCCTGCTTTTTCCCTGTTCGACGCACGTTAGAGAATCATCGCGAATCCAGAAAACAGAGTTATTACAGCGTGTTGTGGCGGCCAGGCGCCATTAGCTGGCCGGTCCCGGGCCGAATTGCCTGCAAATTTCCCTGTTAACGGGTCGTTGGCTGAGACAGGTTCGCCCTAGACTCAGCCCACCGCCAAATTAAGTCGCTTTTTTTTCGCTTACTTGCAGCCGCCGCCCTGCTCCTTAGGTTGTTGCAGGAAGGGCGCAGGGATGGCGTGCAGTAGGCAGCCGCGCTGCAGATGCCCGCGAACCTGACCCGAGAGACCAGAGCGCCGGTACGTACAGATCCGCGGCCGGGATATGTGTTGCAACGCACGGATCAGCACGGGTTTTTCGCCCACGATGGAGTGCGTGACGCGGATGAATCCCACCTCCATTGCCGGATCCGAGTTTGACAAATTCCTCTACGCACCGATCGTAGAGGAAAGCAGTGGGATGCTACTTAGCGTGCTCTCCGCGCTGGCTCGACTGAACATCGATCCGTGGGATGAGGCCGCGAGATTGGCAAGATTACCTTGCGAGGCCGCCACCGCCGCCCTGATGAAAGTGATCGCAGCGCTGCCCAATGGCTTGTCGGAGGGGCTGGACGCGGGCGCGCTCGCACGACAGCTCGTTGCTTTGCTGCCGCGACAAGGCGCGACCCGCAATGAGTCGACCGGTCCGGCGCCTTTGGCGGAACTCATCATCATTCGCAGAGCGGTCGCGACTTGCCTGGTGCTCTATCTGCTGCTGACGCTGATTGTCCTTGGGGCACAACGGCTCAGGGGCCTCTCTCAGGAAGCGGTACCGTCGGGCGCCGCCGCATCGCCAATCGCAACTAGCGGGTCGTCGCCGACGCAGACCTCCGTCCCCGCATCCGAGCCGCACCGATAGCAAAGCGTGCAATCTGCACGGCAGCCAGTTGCGCGCTACTCGACCGCTGCGAGGTTGCTGCGAACCGTGATCGAACTTCCGTGAACGCTTGCAGCAGATCTGGGATTAAACACTGGTCGATGTTCGCTACCGCACGGACCGGGTCCACACGGGCTGGGTAGCATCCGCCGCCTGAATCCAGAATTTCTCACTGGATCCAGCAAGGCCGCCGGCGCGTTAACTACGCTGGCGGCCTTTTTCGTGTCGCTGATCGACAACTCAGCGCAACCTGCCGGCGGCGCGAAGCCGGAAAGAACTGACAACCCCAGGTCGGCTTCTTGAGACCGCTCTGGGTGTGGTGCCGTACAGATCGCGCAGCGCGGCCATGCGATCTTTCATGGGTAATTGAGAGGTACATTTATGCATGGATTTAAATTTGTAGTGTTAGCTGCGGTTGCTGGAAGCTGTTTCACGGTAGCCGTGCCGAGTGCAGAGGCCCAGGTCAGCATCAATGTCGGTGTAGCCCCGCAATGTCCGTACGGTTACTACGATGTCGCTCCCTACAGCTGCGCTCCCTCCGGCTACTACGGCCCAGAATGGTTTAGTGGCGAGGTGTTCATTGGCGCTGGCCCGTGGTTCCATGGCCCCGACAGTTTCCGTGGCAACGTAAACAATGCTTTCCATCCAGAGCATGGTTATCACGGTGCAATGCCAAACCCGGGCGAGAAGGCCGAGCCGGCGAAGCGCGTCGCTAAAGGGCACTTCACGGGAAACGAAGAGCGCGATGGACGTGGCCACGCGACCGAGGCCAAACGTTGATCCATGCATCGGCCCCCGGATGAATACCGGGGGCCGATAGTCGCGTACCGGCGGCGCTCGTCAACCCGCACGGGTGACCAGGGCGGTCAGCGGGCGAGCGGTCTATTCCCCGGTGCGGCGGGGGACAAGGCAAAGCCTGCGAGTAGGTGGGCGCGGCTTAATGGTGTGGTAGGATGCGCGCCCCTCAAGAGCGCGCCCGTAGCTCAGTTGGATAGAGTACCTGGCTACGAACCAGGGGGTCGGGAGTTCGAATCTCTC
>Ga0209380_10000056_pt1 | contig 62979 bp, 53 predicted proteins | sample HubBroMetageWFT6_FD_188347 | JGI IMG/M metagenome (GOLD analysis project Ga0209380, IMG submission 188347) | Warmed and freeze-thawed soil microbial communities from the Hubbard Brook experimental Forest, New Hampshire - Hubbard Brook CCASE Soil... | ecosystem: Environmental > Terrestrial >...
TGTCCATGTCGTCCACGGGAATGCCGCGCCCGTCGTCCACCACCGTGATCGAGTTGTCGATGTGGATCGTGACTTCGATCTTGGTCGCGAACCCGGCCAGCGCCTCGTCCACGGAGTTGTCGACCACCTCATACACCAGGTGATGCAGCCCCAGCTCGCCCGTCGAGCCGATATACATCGCGGGACGCTTGCGCACCGCCTCCATCCCACCTAGAACCTTGATGGAATCGGCGTTGTAATCGCCGTTGCCTCCATTGTTCGAGCTGATGGGAGTCACTTTTCCGTTTTTTGTCTTGGTTTCAACGATGGGAGTATTGATCTCTTTAGTGGCCATTCCGCTCCGCGAAACTACATTGGAGAATGCCCGATTCTGTCTCTGAACTCAGTCCCGTTTGCGTGCCGGAAACCGCCTGGAAGAATCGCCCGAATCCAGGCTCGTGACGCCGCCTGAAAGTGCACTTCAAGTTATTGAATTTCCTAATACTTAGGGCCTTTTGTGACTGATGAAATTATACCACGAAAAACACTTCTTTTTCGACCCCCGCAGAGGCCCGAACCGGAGCGGTAACCGGCGGCCGACTGCGGGCCTATAACCGGGGCTTTGAAACACCCTTCGATGTGGAGTATGCTGTGGAATAGATTCCACATATGCAAATCATTCAAATCGTGCTGGATAAAAAGCTGTTACACGCCGCCGACCAAGCCGCCAAGCGCACTCGGCGAAACCGTTCCGCTTTGGTGCGCGACGCCCTCCGGGAACATCTCCGCGGGTTGCAACTGCGAGCCAGTGAAGAGCGCGACCGCCAGGGCTACTCGCGGCTGCCGCAAGCCCGCGCGGAAGCGCGGGGCTGGGAATCGGAGGCAACGTGGCCGGAAGAATAGCCCGAGGCGAGGTTCGGCTTTACCAGTTTGCCGCGCCCGACAAGAGACGACCGGCCCTCGTGCTCACCCGCGACAGCGCCATCGCATATTTGTCCACAGTCACTTGCCAAGAACTTATGGCGAACCTCCTTGTATTTATCAGCATTCGATTTTACAGACTGCTCATATGACTAGTTAATGTAAGAAAAGCGAACGATCCTCTGGCTAAAGCCGGGCATTGAAGCTGTGCGCTTTCCGCGGCCCCCAAAGGGCGCTCTTCAACCGGCGATGGCTTTTCAGCTTGGGCAGTTTTCAGTTTGTTTACAGATTGCTGGACGTGCCCGTGATTTATTTGCGGAGTGCGGGTGAGGACGGGCAGCTATCAAGGGCCAGAACCGGCGGGCGGGGCGCCCCTGGGACAGCCGGCAAGATGCCCGCGCTAGGATTTCTTGCTGCGATAGTTGCGGGCGAGGGCGCCCGCCCACACCATCAGTGTTTGTAGATCGTGGTGTCGGGGTGGTAGTTGCGCCAGTCGAACCAGTAATCTTTGAGGGCGGGGACTCGATCGAGGCACTTTCCTTGTGACGGTCCGGAGATGGCGCAACCCTGGAAGTTCCACTCGCTGGCGGTCGTGGTGTCGAGCAGGAGCCAGGGCTTGGGTGAAGGCGGAGGCGCGGTTTGGGTCGCGGCTGATGCGTCCGCTTTCGCGTCGGCCGGTTTTGCGTCGGCTGGTTTTACATCAACTACTTTTGCAGCAGCTAGTTTCGCATCCACGACTCTTGAATCCCCTGAAGCGGCGGGTTTCGCCTCGTCCTTGGTCTCGCCTTCGTTTTCGCCTTTCAGGAAAAATTCGGCGTCCTTGCCATCGATTCGGCCTACGAAAACGCGGAAGGACTTGCCGTCGGGCCCCACCGCCACGAGAAGCGGCGTGCTGTGGACGCGGTCGACCACGGGCGATTGTTTGACGAGCGTGTCCCAGGGATAGGCGCGGCTGGCACCGTCGAGTTTCAGTCCGACAACGACGTCGCGAGACTTGAGCTCGGTCCCGGGAAAGCTGATCACAACGGGAAGCTTGGCCACCTCCGGTTCCCAATTGCTGTCGTACTCCTTCACATATTTCGGCACCGGCGCTAGCACCTCGCCGTCGGATACTTCCGACTTCCACTCGCCGAAGGTCAACTCGTCACTGAGAACAAGTTCGAGCGACGCGCCTTTGAGCGGGCCATAGATGGCTTTACCGGTGATCTGCTGCCACCAGGTGCCGGTCTCCCGATCGCGCATGAGGAAGTTCTGGTTGTTAATTCCGGCGAGATAAAAATGGAGCACCTTGCCGTTGACAGTTCTGGTCCACACCAGACCGGTGTGACAGAGCGTTCAATAGGTGACGGCCACCGGGATGCCTCCAACCACATCGTTCAAGATGTGGTGGTAAGCCATCTCACGGATGGGATAGGCGCGGGCGTCGGAGCCGTAGCGGATTGCCAGAATCATTTCTGATTTGTCGAGTTTGCTGGCAGCGGCAGATTCGAACTGCGCAGCCGGCACCGGATGAAACATCCACTCGAAATAGTTCAGGCGGGCCATGACTGCTGCGAACACCACCAGAACCATGGTGGTGGCAAGAATAATTTTGCGCCCTCGGTTGGCGCCGCCCCAGAGAAGGAACGCAAGTACGAGACAGAGCAGGGCGGCGCCGAACGTTCCCCAGGGTGCGCGCTGGAGGAGTGCCATCGCCAAAGCCAGCGCCGATGGAGTCTGATGATGGAATGGCCGGATGATGAAAGCTGGGACGAAAAACAATCCCATACCCACGAGGGCCGAGATCGTGAACAGGAACCACGGGAACGGGCGGGGAGCGGATGGCATGGCGTAGATTGTAACGAAATTAGTTTCAAGCGGGGAACGGGTGACTCTCTGTCGGAACGATACGAGAGTGAATTCTGAGGCGATCTGGTTCTGGCGCCGACACTCTGCGTTGCGAAACCCATGGGTTTCAGTCGGAAGCTGGCGTGCTGTTCGGCTGTAACGTGACCCAAGTAACTTGTCGGGTGGAACGGAAGGAACCTACGATGTGGAATAGATATGACTCTATCCGCTCTATTGGTCTGTGTTGACGAGGCATCGGCCCAACTGCTAGCTGGCGTGCTGAAAGAACTCAGCATTCGCTCGGAGTCTTGTCCGGACTTTGTGCGTGCAGGTATCCGGATGGCGCAAGAACGGTTCGACGTCGTGATCTTTGATGGACGGTCAACCAAGGAAGTGATTTCACTGCTGCGGGAAACGCGCCAGTCCCGGGAGAATGAGGCGACGCTCGCCATCGCGGTTCTGCCGGGGCAGGACAGTATCCGTGAGATTTTTTCATTGGGCGTAAATTTCATTCTTTATAAACCGCTGGGCTACGACAAGGCGTTGAGTACCCTGCGCGCGGCGCGGGCCGTCCTGGAACGGGACAAACGCAAGAAGGGCCGCGCCACGGTGCATGCGCACGCCACGATCGACTACGCGAACGTTGAGCGGGAAAGAGCAACGCTGATTGATCTCGCGGAAGACGGCATGTCGGTGCAGTTCGGGAAGAAGCTTCCGCCCGTAAATAAAGTGTATTTTCAGTTCAAGCTGCCGGGGCAGGCGGCGAATATTCGCTTGTCCGGTCAGGTGATGTGGCAGGACTGGAAGGGCCGGGCAGGAGTGAAGTTCGTCGACGTACCGAAGGCTTCGCGTCTCCTGCTGACGGAGTTTTTGGCCGCCACGCTGCCGAAAGAATCTTCACGAGAGCAATTTCCGGAAGTTACGGTGGAGATTGACGAGACGCTCGAACCGGCTGGGGTGGCGATTGCGGAGTTAAGCCATGGCGACCCGCGCGGACAAGAGAGGGAGCGTGAGTCGGCGGTTCGTGAAATTGCGAGCGCAGCGCCATCCGACGTCGATAACCGGCGCGTGCAGACGCGTTATGCTTGCCGGCTGGGCGCGGAAGTCTACCGCCCGGGAATTTCGGTTCCGCATCGTTGCTGCCTGACGGACTTGAGTTCGGGGGGATGCTACCTGGAGGTGTCGCTGCCGTTTGCGCTAAAGTCGGCGGTGGAGATCGTGGTGCGAACCTACGAAATGAAATTGCACTTGCGGGGAGCGGTGTTGACCTCTCATCCGGGCTATGGCATGGGCGTGGCGTTTGAATTGGACAACGAAGAAGAACGAGCAAACCTGAAAAAGTTGACTGACTTTGTGGCCGCGACTCAGCCGAACGAGTAGCTAGCGAGCGGGAGCTGTTTCTTCCGCAACTGCCTTCCTGAAATAATCCAGGGATTTTCTCAGACCGGTTTCCAGATCGACTTTTGGCTCCCATTGGAGCAGCTGCCGAGCCTTGGTGATGTCAGGGCAGCGCTGTTTCGGGTCATCTTGAGGCAGGGGTTCGTGGCGAATCTGGCTCTTCGATCCGGTGATTTTCAAAACCATTTGCGCGCATTCAAGAATCGTGAATTCGTTCGGATTGCCGATATTGACGGGCAGGTGTTCGTCGGACTTGGACAGGCGCACGAAGCCGTCGATTTCATCGCTCACATAGCAGAAGCTGCGAGTCTGATTGCCGTCGCCGTAGACGGTGAGAGGCTCGCCGCGCAGAGCCTGCTTCATGAAATTGGGGACGACTCGACCGTCGTTGAGTTGCATGCGAGGTCCGTAGGTGTTGAAGATGCGGACAATGTGGGTATCCACCTTGTGATAGCGACGGTAGGCCATGGTCACGGCTTCGGTGAACCTCTTGGCCTCATCGTAGACCGAGCGCGGGCCGATGGGGTTGACGTTGCCCCAATATGTTTCCTTCTGGGGATGCTCGAGCGGATCGCCATAGCACTCGGAAGTGGAGGAAACAAAATATTTCGCGCCGTACTTGTGAGCAACGTCGAGGGCGTGAAATGTGCCGAAGGAACCGACCTTCAGCGTGGCGATGCCGTGATTGCTGTAGTCGACCGGGCTGGCGGGGCTGGCAAAGTGGAAGACGTAATCGACTTTGCCCACGTCGAATGGTTGGCAAATGTCTTTTTCCACAAACTCGAAACGGGGCTGGTTTTTCAAGTGAGCGAAGTTGGCGCGTCGGCCGGTGAGCAGATTGTCGACGACAACGACATCCCAGCCTTCGGCGAGAAGAGCGTCGCAGAGATGGGATCCAAGAAAGCCGGCACCACCGGTCACCAGAGCGCGTCGGCCGCTCATGCTCGCTTGCCGTTCTTTAGCAGCGCGGCGGGAATGCCGTCGGGGTGCGCGGCTGCACGGCCAACACTGTAATAAGTGAAACCTTCCGCGGCCATCACTTCGGGATCATACAAGTTGCGACCATCAATCACGATGGGGTATTTGAGCTCCTGGCGAAGGCGAGTGAGATCCAGATTGGCGAATTCCTCCCACTCGGTGAGGATGAGTAAGGCATCGGCGCCGTGGGCGGCCTCGTAAGGAGATTTGGTGAAAGTCATGCAGGAAGGCATCACTTCCTCGACGCGCTCCATGGCAGCCGGATCGTAGGCCGTAATCTTACTTCCGCCCTGCAGCAGCGACCGCACGAGAAAGAGGGCAGGAGATTCGCGGATGTCGTCGGTGCCGCCTTTGAAAGCGAGGCCCAGCACGGCGAGATTCTTGCCACGGATGGTCCATAGGGCGCTGTTAATCTTTCGCAGAAAACGCTGGCGCTGGTCTTCGTTGATCCGCATTACCTCATCGAGCAGGCGAAAATCGTAACCCGATTCCCGCGCTACGGCACGGAAAGCCATGACATCCTTAGGAAAGCAAGATCCGCCGTAGCCAATACCGGGATTCAGGAACCGGGGTCCAATGCGCGAATCAGTTCCAACCCCGTGGACGACCTGATTCACATTGGCACCTACCGATTCGCAAACTGAAGCGACGGCATTGATGAAAGAGATTTTCATGGCAAGGAAAGCGTTGGAGGCATGCTTGATCAATTCCGCGCTCTTCGAGCTTGTAACGATAATAGGAGGAGGAATCAATACCCGATCGGGTTGAGGAATCGAGTCGGCGCGGCGGTAGTAGCTGCCATCGGTCAAGGGAGCGTAGATTTCGCGCAAAACGGCAGCTGAGCGATCGGTGTCGCAGCCGATTACGATGCGATCGGGAAACAGGAAGTCGGTGACTGCTGTGCCTTCGCGCAGAAACTCAGGGTTGGATGCTACGTCGAACAGATCGGGATCGGTGCCGGTTCGCAGGATAATCTTGCGCACCCACTCGCTCGTGTAAACCGGGACGGTGCTTTTCTCGACGACGACTTTGTAAGCATCGACGCCGCCGGAGATTTCGCGCGCCACAGATTCTACGTAGGACAGATCGGCCTCTCCGCTCTCAGTCGGCGGCGTGCCAACTGCGACAAAGATGGCCGCGCTCCGACGAACCGATTCCTTCAGATCGTCGGAAAAAGTTAGTCGTTGGCCGCGGTGGCGGGTGAGAAGCTCGGGCAGAAATTTTTCGTGAATGGGTACCTGGCCATTTCTTAGGGCTGCCAGTTTCTGCTGATCATTGTCCACCAGAATGACCTCGTGTCCGAGGTCGGCGAAACAAGCGCCTGCTACTAACCCCACGTATCCCGAGCCAACAACAGCAATGCGCATCGCCTGAGCTCCCGATAGAAGAAGCAATCTTATCCTAACGACTATTACGATCCAGCTGCATCTGCGATTTTACTGGTTCGCTTGCTTGTTTTGCGTTTGGATCGCGAAAAACTGCTGAAAGCTTACCCACAACGGCCAAAACCGGAATCGTTTGTGTCCAGGTAGGGGGGCACTCGGGTCGAGTGCTGCGCCGCATTTGATGTTGACATCCTCAAGGATTCGCGCAAAACTCCGCAGGGTCTAAATGCGACGCCTGCAGGGGTAGTTGGAAACAGGAGTGAAGTGGCCGCATAATGATGAAAGCTGCATTGAAAGCTTGCTCATTGAATGACTCCAAAACCCATGTTGCCGGATTCAGATAGAGCAGCCACATCCTTGGATAAGGATGCATCCGGGCGGGTGGGCGATATGGCCGCTGGGGAACATCACAGCGACGTGGCCGACCTAGCAAGAACGCTTGCAGCCCACGGCGGCGGAGCAGAGTCATTCGACCTGGCTCTGGATCTGGTTCTGAATGAAGTTGTCGAACAAGCCCGCTTGGCGACAGGAGCGACGGGGGCCGCGATTGCGCTGTCCCGATCGGGAGAGATGGTGTGTCGTGCCACCACCGGCGCGGATGCTCCCGACCTTGGTGTTCGGGTCGAGACCAGGTCGGGTCTTTCAGGCGCGTGCCTGCAGACCGGAAAAATTCAACAATGCGGCGACACAGAGACGGACCCACGAGTCAATGCCGAGGCCTGCCGGCGCCTAGGCGTGAAGTCGATGCTTGTACTACCGTTGGGTTACGGAAAAGAACCGTTCGGGATATTCGAGGTTTTTTCTTCGAGGCCGAATGCCTTCAGTGAGCGAGATGTAAATGCTCTGCAGGTTCTGGCCCGCCGAGTCGTCCAGAACAAAATAGGCAGCGAAGAAGTCACATCCGTCTTCTTGACGCCGGACGGTAAGTCGGGGGGGCCCCCGGAGGAACTGAAAATTCCATCCGAAGAGGATCTGTGGAGATCCGAGAAAGCGGCGATTCCGGTCGCACCGGACGATATCCCAGCCGCGCAAGAATTGCCGAGAAGGACCGATCTCTGGGCCTCGGTTCTGGGAGTTCTGGTAATCGTGGTCGCTGTGTTATTGGGTCTGCTGTTGGGATGGCACGCAGCCATTACGCGGGGACTGTTGGGAAGCTCGACGGGGCGGGCCCGAGCGTCTGCCGCCGCACAAGCCAGTCGGTCGACGGTATCCGCGCCGGCGGCTCAGATACCCTCGGCGGGAGGGTCGGCTTCCTCGTCTCAGGCTGGTCCGGCGCCGGCACCAAAGACCACCCTCGTCGTAAATTCAGCGAGACCGCGGAATGGTGGTCTGGTGGTTAGTCAAAACGGAAAGGTTATCTATCGGCTATCGTCTTCCGAGACGGCTGCCGTCGGGACCAGTTCGGCAACGAAAGGGCCTACAGTTACACCCGGTGATAAGGCTTCGGAGACCCGATTAATCCATCGTGTGGAACCGACCTACCCGGCAGAGGCGAGAGCGAAACACATTCAGGGATCGGTTGCCTTGGATGTTCAGGTCGGAGAAGACGGAGCCGTGCGGAATATATCGGTAGTTGCCGGTGATCCCGTACTGAGCGCCGCAGCCGTTGAAGCAGTGAAGCAGTGGATATATCGGCCTTTTAGTATAGACGGCCATCGCGCGGAGATGCAGACGCGGATCACGATCAAGTTTGTGCTACCTCCCGCCTGAGAAGCCCAGTAGCGACCGTGATACACTCGATCCACTAAAGTTGGAATTTCAGCCGAATTTGGCTGCTCCAGCTTCTTCGTTTACGAGGAGTGTATGAAACCAGCCCTCGAGACACCGACTGGTGTCTCTTCCGCTTCCTATCAGAAAACGGTTTGTTGCCTGCGCTGTGAACAGCAACTGCAACGATATCAGTTGATGCGCGCGAGCCTGACTCCTGGCATTTCCGGCCACGCTATTCTGTCTTGCCCGCGATGCGGACATATCGAACTCGTTTCGGATTCGAGTCCGCTGCTGCTGGGCCTGGAACTGGTTGCGGTGGATGTCGGAGATGGCGACTAGCAAGCTACAAAACTGCCCGGCCTCCACTCCTGCCTGGCTACCTAAGATAAGAGCGGTAAATGGACACAGGAAGTGACAGCGCACGTCAAAACGGGATCTCGTCATCGTACTCCTGCTTTCGATACTTCTGCCGCGATGACTGTAGATGGGGGTGGGGCGGAAGCGGAATCTCTGGAAATGGCGGAGTCAAGTCTCCAGTTTCGAGCGCCGCCACAACCTCCTTCAGCTCCATTATCAGTTGCGCCAGCAAGTTCGGCGAGACGGCGCCGTGGACCAGCCATGCCTCCAGATCGGTGACCAGATTGGCGAAGTAAACGACCAGATCCTCCAGTTGCAACATCGTATCCCGCGACCGTTTCGACGTGTCCAAGTCCGGTTTTGGGACGGTAGGCTTCGACGACTGCGACTCCGGATCAAGCCGGGGGTGCTCGAGAGGATCACCACCGAATCGTTTGCAGTAGCAGGATTCGATGAACTCGCTCACCGGGAGCTTCCAGCGCTGGTCCGGGCTGGGACGCAGGCTAGGCAGCTTCTTTGGATTCATGCCGAGAGCGCGCGCCATCTCGACCTGCCGAGCGTTGAGTTTGCAGATCCTCTTTGCATTTCTCCACGCTTCCTGATCATACCTTCGACGCTTCGACGCCACGCTTACACCTCGCATTGGCCGAAATTGGAGTTCTGTAGACCTCAGCTTCCCTGATCAGCCCTCCATGAAAGTAGCTCACTTCGAATCGTACGTTCATTTGACGCAAGTTGATAAAGCCGGAAAATTGAAACTGGGGAAACTTTCTCGGCAAATTGTCGGATCGAGCCAAGCAACTATGGGCGAGACGGGCTGAACTTTCGGAGTAGACATTATCATTATCATTGTATCGTCGTCATTGTATCGTCTCCGGGCCGCCGTCCTCCCCATCCTCCCCGTTATCATCGAACCAGGGTTCGAGCGCCTTTGCTCCCGATGATGGGGGCGAGTACCGGATCCAGGTTGCGAGTTCTGAGACGCTCTTCGTCCACTCATCGAAGGTAGCTCGGAACGTCCGAGCCAGCCGACTGAGCTCGATTTCGGGATCTCGCTCGGCTTCGCGACGCCCGGGATCATCCCAGACGCGCGGGACGCGAACCATCCGGAATCCGGAGATCGCCAAAGCCTTGAGGACAACGACGCCATCGGATTGCAAGCCGCCTTCAACCTCAAGATCTCCGTGACCGCCTAGGATAGCTGTGATACGTCCATGCTTTTCCTTGACATCGGTGAGTGCGGCATCAACCTTGTCTGCGATTGAACCATACCAGGGTCCAAACAATTGGGGATCTGGCATCAAAGTCGTCGAACCATAAGGAAGACTCGCGCGAAGTGAAAGGTTTACCCGGTTCCACCTGGGCGCTGTCCTCGTTGCTTCCTTCCTCCTGCCTAACAACCCCGTGAGGAGGTCTTCTTCGCAACTGTAGGCTCGAGCCTCGTCGAATGGGGACCAGTCGAAGCCGATCTCAGCCGAGATACGGAAAGGTTCCGCCTTCTGGAGTGCGCCGCTTATGATGTAAGACTTCCAATGCCGGGAGGTGTTTGCCAGATCGATCGTCTCAGTTCGATTGAAACCGAATGCGAACAGACCCGCATCCTGAAGAACCCTTTCGAGCCGGTCGCGGAATTCCGGGTAGCGCACAGTTTTTCCTCCCCCAGAGATTGATAAGGTAGCACGCGCATACATGTGACCAAAACCGGTAAGGTACTTGATCGATCTCCCATCCATCTCGTTGCGCGTTGCCTTGAGTTTTTGGCATGTGCGATAAGGAAAGACGCCCTGAGAGCACTGGACCGCCACCCGGCGCGCATGCGCAATTCCTCGGTAACTGGGATTGCCTCAACGGCATAATCTCTCAAAAATTTGCAAGCAGAAGGAGCGTAATGTTAACTCAGTCAAACTTCCCGTAGCGATGATGGACGAGCCTCCGCTCCGCCGGCCTAATTACCTTGGTTGCGGCTGCCGCAGCTAAAGCAGCACGGCGATCAGCGCTTGCAGTACTTCACCCGCCTTTTCGAAGAGGTTCAAACAGGAAATCTCGCCTCAATACTGGAAATACGTGGCCGAAAAGGTGAAAAAGTTTGAGCCGACCTGGGCAGGCTTCAACCCGCAAGAAACGAAACGATAGTGAGGCGCCGTTTTAGTCCTGTAATGCAAGAAAGGGGCCGAGACGAAACAATGATGAGGCCTACCCCGACCCATGCCCATCATCACTGAATAAATGGACAGGAACTCAGAGAACCATTTCTAAAAGGGAATATCGTCGTCTGTGATCGGGCCGGACCCGGCTGGTTCGGGCTCGGGAGTACGCTGGTCGAAATTGTTGGCGCCACCCGCAGACGAGGCTGCTCCGCGCGAGCTTCCTGTGAAATCTCCCCCGCCTTCGCCGCGGCCGCCGAGCAGGATCAGGTCACTGGCTACGACTTCGGTCATGTATTTCTTCTGTCCGGTGGTCTTGTCGTCCCAGGAACGGGTTTGCAGGCGTCCCTCAATGTAGACTTTGCCGCCCTTCTTCAGATATTCGCCGGCTATCTCAGCCAAGCGCTGCCAGAGCACGACGTTGTGCCACTCGGTGCGATCTTGCCACTCGCCGGCTTTGTCCTTGAAACGCTCGTTGGTGGCGATCGTCAGCTTCGCTACGGGCGTGCCCTGCGGCGTGTATTTGACTTCGGGATCTTTCCCCAGATTTCCGATCAGTTGAACCCGGTTCAAACTCTTGCCTGCCATATCGGTGCTCCTTTGCAGGGGTTCACTATAACAGAACGAAGCCGGTGGAGATCGTGCGGAATGCCACAAACATGGCACGGCGGGTCAATTCGGGAGGTCCGGTTTAATGCTGAGAGCTTAGCCGAGGCTGACAGCTGAAAGCTGAGAATTGACTGCTTTTGCGTTATAATCTCGCGCATGCCTCCTGCACCCGGCGCCACTAAAGCCGTTGGAATGGTTCCCGACGAGCAGAAGTTTGAACCGAAGTCGAAAGGCCTCGCCACCCCGCGAAAGAAGAAGCCGAAGGAACTGGCGGTGATCACGGAGTGCTGCACGGGATGCGCCGGCTCGCCCGCGTGCGTCGAATATTGTCCGGTCGAAGACTGCATGTTTTGGGTGCCCGACGAGGACCATCCGCCATTCGGCCGCATTGCAATCGACCCCATTCTTTGTATCGGCTGCAAGAAGTGCCTGAGCAAGGGTCCGGACGGCTGCTTCCTCGATGGCTGCCCTTGGGACGCCATCGCGATGGTGGATACAGCTGAGGTGGAAAAGGAAGTCGGGCCGATGGCGATTTAGCTGCGATTGGATCGTCGTCCATCATGGCGTCCCCGGCATCCCGCGCTGATGATTTCGCTTTGCGCCGCTTGCCACGCCATTGTCGAGCGCCTGCAAGTCCTCGATGGATGGCTCCCGCCGCAACTCGTCATCCTGTGGCGCGAGCAACATCCGACGTCGAATATCAGTTGCACTTGCCCTTCGATCCATTCGAGCAGTCGGCGGCCGGCATCGCTCCCTTCAATCCCGACGTTGTGAAACTCCGTTTAACCCTGAGATGACTACGTCATGTGTGGTCGCCACTCGCAACGCCGATAAATCTGCCCTCCTAGATGAAATTCGACGGATCCGACACACCTCCCTTGGCAGGCTGACGGGCTGACGGAATGTGGCCCGATCAACAGCAAGATTTCAACAAGAACGAAACCTATTACTTATCAGCGAGCGCTTCGATCTTCAGGCCGTGTCATCCGGCGCCGCATGAAGGCGCGTTGTCCATAGCCCCTCTAGGGTGACGTATTTTTGGCTATGATGGAGCACGGAACTATACCCCTGCCCTCCAATTCCAAGCTGCCTGCTGTTCGGTCAATAAAGAAGGACGAAGCAACGTTTTCTGAGGTGGTGCGGCTGATCGCGATGGCCCGCGAGAGCCACTCAGGATGTCAACACTGCGCTTATCGACCTTTACTGGAAGAAGGGTGAGATCATCAGTCACAAGATCGAAGCTGCGGAGTGGGTAGACGGCGTTGTGGACCGGCTGGCAAAGTTCATCGCGCGCACGGACCGTGGAGTACTTTTCGGGTCAGAACTGGCCAAAACCACCAAACCCTGCGTGAAATTCCTGCGTGAAAGACCGGTTTCGCGCAAGGTTCGAATTCAGCGAGCTGTATTTCACGCAGCAAACCGGGGGTCTATCGTGGGGGATAACTTTGCGTGAAATACCGGCGAACCGACCCGGTCGAGAGCTCACATCTCCGCGCCCTGAGTAAGTTAGTCACAAGCCGGCATGTTGTTGTCGGCGTCTAAGTCACGGGTTGACCTTGCGTACAATACGCTAGAGTAAATTTCTGCACGGTTGCTGCCGGTACCCAACTTACCGGGCGCAAGGGACAATTCTCAGCGCGGGCGTAACGCGACCAGTTCTGTCTCGACTGGCACTCCGCGTGCTACCTTCACGCGCAGGAGCGCCTCAAAGGGCTTCATGCCGGTGACAGAACCCGGCATCTCCTGCAGCATTTTTGCCACAGAATCCGGACCGGAAACAAATTCTACTGCGCCCTGCGTGCCGAAAGTTGTTGTGCCGGCCAGAATCATCACGACCCGAAGGGGGGTCGCTCCGGGCACTAACACGATGACGGCATAATCCTCTGTGAATGGGCTGCCGGAAGGGCTGGCCAGGTAGCTGGCAGCTTCACCCGCCTTTGGGTGTTTACTGACGATCTCAAGATCACCTTTGCGCGTGCCCGAGGGCACTCGTTGAAAAACAAATTCCTGTGAGGCGGGAATATCGAGCAACGATAGATTTTCTGATGGCGATCCCACAAAAATCAGATTGGTGTCGCGGATATCATCCAACGAAAACAGGCTGCCGCGCTTCACCCGAATGTGACGGCCAAGCCCAGCGAACACTTCGTCCAGAGAGTGAACGGCAAGTACTTCCCCAACCCCGGTGTAGAGGTCATGGACGGGGGTCTTGGAATCTTGTCGCGCATTAAAGTATCGCATTCCGGTCTCGGGACGTCCGACAAAGGCCGCATTGCTGAAGATTACCCATGGTTCCTCCGAGGCGGCGGTGAAGGGCCGCCAGAACTCAGCCAGCGGGCCGCTTACGCTTGCCGCGTCGCGGACAGTTCCGGATGAGGCGTTCGCTTGCTTGTGGCCCCATAGCAAACTTCCCATCAGCACCAGAGAAACCAGCAGGCAAGTGAGCAATGCGATGAGGGCAAAACGCCAAAGCAAGGGAATGGCTGGCTCGGCAGGCGGCTTTACAGGGAGCGGCCCAATTGGGGACTGGGAATCTAACTGCTTGGTCTCTGTTTGTTTTGTTTCAAATACCAGGTGGTAGCTGCCCTTGGGGATGGTCACCACGACCGAATCCTGCGCTCCCTCGTTCGCATAGTACTCTGCGAGTTTGAGGCGCAAGCGCTTAGCCTGGACGCGAACACAGGAATCCGACTGGGGATCAAAGTCTGTGCTGCGGCCGTACACCTCTCTCGCGATTTGATACTCCTTGAGCAGTTCGTCCGGGTGCTCGAGCGATTGCTTCGCACAATATTGCAGCAGCCTGGAGAGAGATTCTGAACCCCTCAAGCTATGGCTTTTCATAATTCGATCTATTTGTTGGGAGAATCCGCGCGAGAACTGTCGCGAAGCAATACGGGACATATAGTCACAGCCACTCAACAATGAAGCAACAGCCTAAAGTATCGTCCTGAAAAGAATGTATTTTACTCCTGTAACGGAATAAAAACTTACTGAAACGTCCCAATCTCAGTTTTTGACTAGCAACGTGCAGACCTAAAGGCTTGGCGCAGAGACCCCCGTGCGTCCCCAGCAAGATTCATCTCCGCACGCGGTTCTTGCCGAACGGCAATCTTTTACATCAAGAGAAAAGTTGTCGACTGCGTCACAAACACGGTGATTCGGAGCGACACGAAAATTTGGAGGAAACATGAAGAACAAAGTCCTAGTCCTGCTGATGGCGATGTTCGGATTCAGTGTTGTGGGGTCGGCCCAGACCGACACCGGGAGGCTGGTTGGAACGGTCACAGACGCCAGCGGAGCCGTGATCGATGGCGCGACTATTACAGTGACCAACCAGGGCACGGCTCGATCGATCACCGCGGAGACGAACGCCACGGGAGCGTATGTCGTGAATGCACTGCCGGCCGGCAGCTATCACGTCGAGATCAAAAAGCAGGACTTCAAGACTTCGAGCGCGGATTTCACGCTGGACGTTTCACAGGTGAAGGAAATAAATCTGAAACTGGAACCGGGCAACGTTTCCGTCACAGTCGACGTGACTTCCGGCGTGCCGCTGGTGGACACCTCCACTTCGAGCACCGGTGAAGTGATTCAGGGACGACAGGTGACGGAGTTGCCGCTCAATGGCCGGAACTTCACGCAGCTCGCACTGCTTGCCCCTGGGGTGACGCGTGGCGCCTACGGCGACGAGGCGTCCGGTGGCACCTCGGGAACAAGCTCCGAGACCTTCCGCAATTCCGACACCGGCGGTGCGTCACTGTCGGCGAATGGTCTGCGGCCGCAAGCAGACAACTTCATTCTCGACGGCGTGGATAACAATGACGGTTTGGTGAACACGATTATCTTCTTTCCGCCAGCGGAGGCAATCCAGGAATTTCGCGTGAATACCAGCGTGGCTCCCGCTGAGTTCGGGCGCGGTGGTGGCGCCATTGTGCAAACCACCCTGAAGTCGGGCACCAACCAATTACACGGAACCGGCTTTTTCTTCCGCCGCAGCGGCGAGTTTGACGCCCATAGTTATCAGGCAACTGGTCCCATCATCTACCGCAAGGGACAATTCGGAGGCACCCTGGGCGGCGCGATCTGGAAGAATAAGTTGTTCGCGTTCGGCGATTACCAAGGGCTTCGTCAGGACCAGCCTAACGGCATCGAATATGCATCCGTGCCGACGGACAAGATGCGGGCCGGCAACTTTTCCGAACTCATAGGCTTAACCACACCGACCGTTCCCTTCTGCGCGTCTTCCGGACCGCTGTCGAACCCGGCTTACTTCAATGGTTTTGACAAGAATGGGAACCCGATTTCGAAGGGTTTCATTTTTGATCCGGTGGCTCAGGGATCGGTCCCCGCATGCGCCCCGTTTGGTTGGAACGGAACAACCGCGACTAACATTATTCCCAACGGAAATCCGGTGGGATTGAAGTATTTGCAAGGATATCCGGAGCCAAACTTCCCCTCTGCCTCTGCGAACTTTCAGCAAAATTTCCAGGCGAACCGCCAACAATTGCGCAATTACGACGATTTTGATGTTCGAGTTGACTTGAACGCCACGCAAAAGGATCAGATTTATTTCCGCTACAGCTATGGGCAGGACAATTTCACCGTCACCAACCGTTTGGGTCCGAACAATCCGTCGGGATTCGGATCGGGCAACAACATCAACCACCCGCGTGGTATCGCGGCGGGCTATACCCGCTCGTTTACCAATACCTTGCTCAATGAGTTCCGATTCGGCTATACCAGCACAGTTTACGGCTACAATCCGCCCAACATTGGCCAAAAACTGGGAGCAGCGATCGGCATTCCGGGGGCGAATCCAACCGGGCTTTTGGGCGGACAGGCGCTGATCGGGGGCAGCAACTCAGAGCTGGAATATCAGGGTGATGGCGGACCGTATAACGTGCCGCAGAAGTTTTTTCAATTCGCCGACTCTCTGTCGTACATCCGCGGCCGCCACGTGTTCAAATACGGCGCAACCATCGGTAAACGTAACCTCGATTTCGTTCAGGGCAACGATGCCAAGGGCTACTTTGTAATCGGCGGGCTGGACTTTCCTGGTACGGGCCGATTTACGGGCTACGAAATGTCCGAATTGCTCGCCGGATTCACCGATTACCAGATCGGAGAATTCAACGGACTTTACCAGACACGCAACTGGGAGACCGGCTATTTTGCCCAGGACGACTGGCGCGTGACCAACCGGCTCACCTTGAACCTCGGCCTGCGCTATGACTACTACACCTGGCCTTACGAGGTGAACAACCGGCAGTCCAATTGGCTTCCGACGAATTCAGCGGACCCCGCGGATGGAATGCTGATCACGCCCGGCAGTTCGGGAGCGGCAGGCTTGCCGAGAAGCCTGGTCAACAACGACAAGAACAACTGGGCGCCACGCATCGGATTTGCCTATGATCTGCGCGGAGATGGCAAGACGATTCTCCGCGGTGGATATGGCATCTTCTACTTCCTCGATCGCGGCGGCGTTGGAAACCAGCTTAGCAATAATCCCGATTTCAACGGCCTCTCCAGCTATCAGGCTTGTCCAACCAGTGACAAGACTTGCTCCGTGGAATTTCCAACCGATGCCAGCGGAAACCCGCTTTACAGCCGCATTACGCTGAGCGGGCAAATTAACACTACTTCGAATCCCAACAGCAACGACTGGACGCAGGCGACGAATCCATTACCGCCATCCGTCAACAAGGTCAACGCCGCCGATCCCAAGAACGTGAGCGTGATCTACTGGCCGACCAACAGCAAGAACTCGAGGGTACAACAGTGGAACGTTCAGTTTGAGCGCCAACTGGGGGCGAGTATGGCCATGGACGTGGCATACGTCGGCACTAAGATGAGCGATCTGGCCACGAGTTTCAATGCGAATGAAAACCCACTCTGCTTCAGCGGACCGCCGTGCTCGGCGGCGCGCTGGTCCGGCTTGGGTGGGAATGTGTCGGAGTACGCTTTCATCGGCAGCGGCAACTACAATGGGCTGCAGACGAGCCTGAAGCGACGCCTTTCGATGGGATTGACATTCACCGCGGCATACACCTGGTCGCACACAATCGACAACTCGAATGGTGCATTTAGTACCACCGGAGGTGGCGGCCGGATCTTCGTGGACAACAACGGGAACCCTCTGCTGAACCTGAACCGGGGAAATGCCGACCAGGATATCCGGCACTCGTTTGTGTTCGCTTCCATGTATGAGATTCCGTTTGGGAAGGGCCGGCAGTTCGGGTCGAGTCTTCCGAAGGGTCTCGACTACGTTGTAGGCGGCTGGCAATGGAATAACATTGTCACCTTGCAGACCGGTACTCCCTATGATCTGGACGTGAACGGCAGCAACCCCGGCAACCGCCCCGACGTGACGGGGCCGATTTCTGTCAAGATGGACCACGCCGCTGCAAAGAGCTACATCACGGGGAACTTCACCGCTCCCCCAGCCGATCCGACCACTGGAGACTTCCTCCGTCCCGGCACGCTTGGGCGCAACGTTCTGTACGGCCCCGGCTATCATAGTTGGGATACGGGCATGATGAAAGACGTCAAGGTTAAGGAGCGCCTCACCCTTGAGGTGCGTGCCGATGTCTTCAACCTGTTGAACCACCCGCAGTTCCAGAACGGCAGCTTCAACACGAACATCAACAACGGGACGATCGCGAACGGCATCACGACAATCACCGGTAACTTGTCGACGCGCTTCTCATCGGAGCGGCAGATGCAATTTGCCTTCCGCTTCATGTTCTGATCGATCGCACAGAGAGCGGGGAACGAACATTTCGTTTTCCGCTTTCCAATTGGTTCGCGGGCATAGACTCTGTCACGCCGACTGATTCCCTATTCAAAACCGGGTTTTTTAGTAATTGCCATGACAAACAAACGCAGCATCACGCTGTTACTGATCTTGGCATGCCTGCTTGCACTGCCTGCATGGCCACAGCTGGCGGGCAGTACCGTGGGTGCGCCGGTGGTTCGCAAGATCGAGCCGCCCAACTGGTGGACAAGCTTCTCTCGGGACCTCACACTGCTACTGACGGGAGAAAATCTTACTAGCGCACGGGTGGAAAGCACAAAGGACGACGCGAGTGTGCTGGACTCAGAAGCTTCTGCAAACGGACATTATCTTTTTGTTCATCTGCGATTGCCTCCTGACGCGCCGGCTGGGGTCGCAGGCTTGCGAATTAGCACCGACGCGGGATCGACGACGGTCCAGTTGCCGTTATTGGCGCGGGTGAATACGAACGGCCGGTTTGAAGGTTTTTCCCGCGACGATGTGATCTATCTGATCATGCCCGACCGTTTTGCCGATGGCGATCCCCGCAACGACCAGGCGCCTCAGTCCACAGGCAAATACGATCGCAGTAATCCCATGGCCTATCATGGCGGCGACCTGCGCGGCATTCGCCAGCATCTCGGATACCTGCACGATCTTGGCGTTACTACGCTCTGGCTGACGCCGGTTTGGAAGAACACCGATTCTGATTACCACGGCTATCACGTGGTGGACTTCTACGCGCTCGACGATCACATGGGATCCATGCGCGACTACCAGGATCTGGTTGCTGACGCTCACAAACTCGGCATGAAGGTGCTGATCGATTTTGTTGCGAACCACACCGGCCCGCATCATCCCTGGGCGAATGATCCGCCGACGCCGACCTGGTTCCATGGAACGCCCGCGCATCATCTCGAGCCCGCGTACACATTCTCGGGGTTGGTGGATCCTCATGCGTCGCCGCGCGAATATCGCAGAACGATCGAGGGCTGGTTTGCCGGCAAGCTTCCCGACCTGAACCCCGACGATCCTCTTCTCAGCGCGTATCTCGCCCAGAACGCGATCTGGTGGACGGAAATTGCGCGGCTCGATGGCTTCCGCATAGACACCTTTCCTTACTCGTCGCGGCAATTCTGGAGTCAGTGGAATGAGCGCGTGCGTCAGGTGTATCCGCACATCAACAGCGTCGGAGAAGTCGCAGACGCCGACCCGACCATCACGTCTTTTTTTGAAGGCGGACAGAAGCGGTTCGACGGCGTGGATTCCGGCTTGCCCACGGTCTTCGATTTCCCGATGGAAAGCGCCCTGCGTGACGTTGTGATCGGAGGAGCACCGATGCAGACAATTATCAACGTGCTGCAGCGCGACGACCTCTATCCGCATCCCGACACACTGGTCACGTTTCTCGGCAATCACGACCATACGCGCTTCGCCAGCGAGAAGGGCAGCGACCCAGCCAAACTGAAGGCGGCATTCTCGCTGTTACTCACTTTGCGGGGAATTCCGCAGATTTATTCTGGCGATGAGATCGGCATGCCGGGCGGCGCCGACCCCGACAACCGGCGCGACTTCCCCGGCGGCTTTCCGGGCGATCCGCGCAATGCCTTCACGGCCAGCGGCCGGACGCCCGAGCAACAGGATGTCTTTGCCCATGTGCGGTCTCTGTTGGCGCTGCGGCAGGCGCATCCTGCGCTGCGCACGGGACAGCAATGGCATATCGGCTGGGACGAAAGCTACTACGCCTTCTTGCGCGAGCTGCCGGAAGAAAAATTGCTGGTGGTGTACAACAATTCCGCCGCTTCCCGCGATCTGAAAATTCCGCTCGCGGATACGCCTCTCCAGGGTGCGCAACAACTCCAATTGCAGTTCGGCAGTGCAGCCGCTAGTCTCGCCAGCGACGAAGTGCAACTGACCCTGGCATCCAGGGCCCTCGCGGTTTTCACTGTCCGCTAGAGCTAGACACAAGACTTATTTACATCTTAGAAACGGGGGCACAATGTCAATGGTTGTTGCGATTGGCATCTACCTCTCGGTCGGCCTCGATGCACACCATTTTCGTGCGTGCGGAGAATAATTCACGCTGCGGTCGGTACTTCTTTGACCGGCGTGCGCATGGATACCTGGATCTGGGCTGCGCGATTTTTCAAGACGCGTCCCTTGGCGAAACCAGCCTGCGAACTTGGCAGAATTTTGTCCAACGGGCAACCGGCCATGGCGGCGCGCGAAGTACGTGTCGGGGATTCAGCTGCGCGTGCCAACGACGGCGGTGACTTTCAAGTGGACGTTCTGCTTCTGAGTGAGGTGCGGGGCCCGGCCTCGGCGGCGCAGACGCTCCACCGCGAAACTGCGGAGAGCCGGGAAAAGTGCGAGAAGGTGGCCGCGGAACGAAGAGCGATGCGCCAGTTCGAAGTCTTGCCGGAAGGGCGCGTAGCCTAGTTTCTGCGGCATAAATGTCCTTCGTGATTGCTACCGGTGTCGCCCAAAGGAACCGGGTGCGAGGCGCCCTCGGGACAGGCGGCAGGATGCCGGCGCTACTTGTCTGAGGGCGCAAGGCTTCGACCGCGGATCGCTTTTTCCGTCTCGAGAGCCTGCTGGCGCACGTCGTTGGAGATATCTGGGAGATCGCGTTCGTAAGGGCGAACCGCTGCCAGATCGTCGCTCTGTCCAACCAGGTAGAGGGCGCGCAGCGCTTCCCAGACCTGCTCGCTTCCCGGATCGACTACCGCTACTTCCGCCCCCGCAGCCACGCTTGCGCCAGGTTGTGAAACGGAGCGGATGCGCCCCGGAATCGGCGAGCGAATTTCGACCGGCGCCGAAGAGGTCGGAGTCGCCAGCTTAGCGAGCAATCCTCCCTGATGAATGGCCGTTCCGGGACGGTCGGCATCGACGATCCGACCCGCCGCCGCGGCCTTGATTTGGGCAGGTTGCAGCAACGCCACAATCTGCGGACGGCCGGTTGCATCTCCGAAACGTACCAGCGAGAGCGCCGCATTCCCTCGCACCATGGGGGAAGAATCTGCGAGCATCTTCAGGAGGGTTTCGTGAAAGCTGGCGCCCGATGTGTCCTGGCCCATGGCCCAGGCGTCGGTGTTGCGAACTTCTTCCACCGGATCATTCGAGAGTCTTATCAGGTCCGGATACCATTGCTTGAACTCAGCATGGGATGAGTTACTTTGCTGCCCCATGCGATCCCCTAGCTGGACCAACGCGTGCTGGATGTGGCGAGGCTTCTTGTCGTCGTGGAGATACTCGCTCATCTGCGGGTCGGAGAGGTGACGGCCGAACCAGGTGTTCCACCAGAACAGAAAGGGCATGAGGACAATCAGCCAGCCGGTGGCGAAGAACAGAATCTTCTGTGTGCGCGACATGCTGCGCTTGGGCTTGGTTGCTGACGCGGCTCCGCTGTCTGTGCCGAGTTGCGGGTCGCGCGTTGTGGAAGTTTCTGAAGGAGCGGACATGGCTATCCCGAAAAATATAGCAGAATGTTCTTATTCTACGTCTGCGTCAAGCACCCGCTCCTGCTCGAGGTAGTGCGACATGGCGTACTGCGCCAGAAGTGGCGTCTGGAGCTTGATTTCGGCTCCGATCCATTCGCCTTTGGCATGGGGAGCATTCGGCGAATGGTTGCAGCGTCCACCGCTGCCGAACTGGGGACCGAAGTCCGCGCTTTGAATCTGATCGAACTGGCGGATCTCGCGCCAGGCGGCGTCGCCGACGGTTCCGGAAACATCGATCTTGAGTTTCAGCGTCGTCATAAGTCATTCAAACCGCGGGCCGGACACCCACAGTACGGCCGGCAAGATGCCGGCGCGCCACGGATCAGCTATGCGGGAACCATTGGTACAGCATGAAATATACGATCACGCCGGTGATCGAAACGTACATCCACAGCGGCCAGGTCCAACGGGCGATGGCGCGATGTTTAGCGTAGCGGGCTTTTAGGCCACGGCTGAGAGTAATGATCGCCAGAGGAACGATGACAATCGCCAGAGTGACATGCGAAATCAGAATCGCGAAATAGACGGGGCGGGCCCAGCCCTGGCCTAGAAACAGAATATTCCCGACTTTGAAGTGGAAGAACAGGTAGCAACCCAGGAACAGTGCCGATGCAATCACAGCAGCGATCATGCAGGCGCGGTGTGCAGCGATGCGTCCTTTCGCGATCAGGACGCGTCCGGTGAGCAGTAGCGCGGCGCTGGTTCCGTTCAGGGTTGCGTTGAGAGCCGGGAAGAAGGCGTATTGCTCAGCGATCACGCAGCGGGCCTCGTCGTGCGGCGGTTTGCCATCAGGACCGCCAGTGCCAACATGACTAAGGAAAACAACAGGAGCGTTGCCATCGCGGACGGGAGCGGGAAAGTGGTCTCCGCCGAGGGATATAGGAGACCGCGCAGGGCTTCTACTCCATAGGTGAGCGGGTTCAGGCGCATAACTATTTGAAGGGATTTCGAAGCGCCTGAGAGAGGAAACAGAGCGCCGGACAACAGCCAAAGCGGAATCAGAAACAGGTTGACGATGCCGTGAAAGGCCTGCGACGAATCCATCGGCCAGGCGATCGCGAAGCCGAGTGCAGTCAGGGAAAACGAAACCAGGAACACCACTAGGGTGACCAAAAGCACCTGTAGGGGATGCAAATGCACGCCGGCGAACGGCGCGAAGATCAAGAAAATCATGCCTTGAACTGCCGAAAGCGTCGTGCCACCGAGAACCTTACCCAGCACGATCGCGGTGCGCGGAACGGGCGCTACCAGCACCGAAAGCAGAAAGCCTTCCTTGCGGTCTTCGATCACCGACATCATGGTGAAGATCGAAGTGAACAGAACGATCATGATCAGTGCGCCGGGATAGAAATAATCCAGGTAATGCTGCTGGCCGGGGCCGCCGCCCGAGCGGAACGATGTTCCGAAACCGGAACCAATGACCAACCAGAACACTAGCGGCGAGGCCAGCACGCCAACGACGCGCGTTGGCTGACGGTAGAAGCGCACGATCTCCCGCCACCAGAGAGTAAATGCCGGTAGCAGCAAGCCCGCTGATCCCGGTCTCTCCAACGGCCGCGTCAAAGTTGTTGCGTGGGTTGCCATTTCTTATTGCGCTTTCCTCGATCCGAATGACTCTAGCTCGCTTTGGCTGCCGGGGTCTTCGCGGGCGCCGCTCTCTTCTTGCCAATCAACCCACGATCGCGCGCTTCCCAATAAGCGTTCAACAGAAAACACAGTGACAGCGTCAGCAGGATGAGGGTCATGAAAAGGCCGTCGACCGTGGCCGAAAACGGCCGGAGGACGATCATTCCACTGACGAAGATCCAGACGACGCCCACCAATGGAACCAGACCGAGCACCAGAGAAAGCACCAGAATCATTGGACGCAAGCTACCTCCTCTTCTTCTTTTTCTTGCTTTTATTGTTCACATCGGAACTTGGTTCGAGCTCTTCGCTCCAGAACTTGTGACCCGTGCGGTGGATAAATACATCCTCCAGTGCAGGCTTGCTGACCGAGATTGCCTGAATCTCGCCGGGAAATGCCTCAACCACGTCAGGGACGAACCGGTGTCCCGCTTCCTGCTCGATGCGTACCTGATTTCCCAGTACTGAAGCTTCGACATGGAAGCGAGTGCGAACCTGCTCGGCCAATGCGACCGCGTCGTGCGCAGCATCCAGCATGATCACGTCGCCACCGATTTCGCTTTTCAATTCTGTTGGCGTGCCCAGCGCGACCAAGTTTCCTTCATTCAGGATGGCCAGCCGGTCGCAGCGCTCGGCCTCTTCCATTAAGTGCGTCGTGACCAGCACGGAAACGTGCTCTTCGTCCCGCAGGATTTGCAGATACTGCCACAGATCGCGGCGCGCGCCGGGATCGAGGCCCGTGGTCGGCTCATCCAGCAACAAAACTCCCGGGTGATGCAACAATCCTTTTGCAAGTTCAATGCGCCGTTGCATGCCACCGGAAAAGGTTTCGACGCGTTCTTTTGCGCGGTCGGCGAGACCGACGCGAGCCAGAATCTCTGCTACTCGAATTTTGAGGGCTGATCCGCGCAGGCCATAGAGATGTCCCTGGTGCCATAAATTCTCGTAAGCGGTCAGTTTTCCGTCAACACTCTGCGCCTGAAATACAACGCCAATCTGACGGCGCACATTTGCCGCATCCTGCGCCGCATCGTATCCCATGATCATCGCCCGGCCTGCGGTCGGGATCATGAGGGTGGAGAGAATACGGAAGAGCGTCGTTTTGCCACTGCCATTGGGGCCGAGCAGACCAAACAACTCCGCGGGTCGGACTTCGAATGAAACTCCATTCAACGCCGTGCGGTTCTCGTAGCGATGCACCAGATTTTCTACCGAGATCACCGGCGCAGCCGAGTGCTCAGGTTCGGGACCGGCATCGGCGAGTGCGGAGACTTTCGAGACCAAGACAATACCCCGGGGACTGCAACTAGTTTACGACATCTGGTCGAGCCTGGAGCTTCGCTCGAGGACAGTAAAGGGGCGGCTGCCTCCACATGGGCAGTTTCCCCGAACTCATGCGACCGAAGGATTCCGATGTGCCTGCGGCAATCGTTCTTCCAGGGCTACCGGAACATGTCTCCATACCTGGAGGGCAAGGATGACCGTCGAGGCGAGCAGAAGGGCGCCGACCGCGACATGAGCAACGGTGGACACTACCATCGGGAACTCGGGCTGCACTGCATCGCGACCCCACGACACGCGAGTGAGAAATGCGGTAAAGCCAAGGCATAGCTGGGCAATCACGAGCGACAGCATCATGATGGCGGGACGACGAATGGCTTCGATTTGCGGATAGACCGTGAGCGCCCGCACCGCGGTCCAGGTCAGAACAAACGATACGACCACGGCGTGCACAACGTGGGGCCACCAGCTCAGACCGTGATGACGAAACATGGCCCCGAGAATCAACTGGACGTACAGGACGAAAATGGAAAGAAGAGTCAGTGTGAATAAACTTGGACGCCGCTGATCGAACTCCAGCGCAGGCTGTTCTTCTACCCATTTCTGGCCAGTGAACAAGGCCATCGCCACGGCGATGCAGAAAAAGGTTTGAGCCAGTGCCGCATGAGTCGACGAGACGGCGGGCGGCAAATAGAACAGCACGGTGATTCCGCCCAGAATGCCTTGGGCGATTACCGTTCCCAGAGCCGCAAAGCCTAAGATGCGCAGCCAGCGCCGCTTTTCCGCGCGCCATGTCCAGACAGCAAGGACGATCGTAAGAAGCCCGGCCACCTGCGCAATCATGCGGTGAGTATGCTCGAACCTCACACCACCCACGAGTTTCGGAATCTTGTACCAGGAACCGAATGACGTCGGCCAGTCGGGAACAGAAAGTCCAGCGTCGTTACTAGTGACCAGCGCCCCAGCAATAATCAGCAGAAAGGTCCAGCCGGCAAGAATGACAGCGAGCCGATGATGCCCGCGATGATAAGTTGTCGCGATGGCTTTCAGAGTAGAGCCCCTATGATCATGGGATCAACCGAGAGGCAGAGCAGGTCGCATGGTAAGCGCAACCTGCTCCAACCCAGAGACTCGATTCAACCCTGCTCGTTCGAACCGCCATTTTACCAAATTAAAGGTGCTACTCGCCGCCTGCTTTGAAGCTCTGGTCGACAGTCTTGCTGTCTTTGGCGGCGACCGTTACCTTCTGGTCTTGTTCTCCAAGCTTCTCGTGGACGAATGCGATCGTGTAATCGCCCGGGGGGAGGCCCTTAATCTCATACTTTCCGTCTTTCGCGGTGACTGCGAAGAACGGGCTCTTCACCACGCTGATGTACATCTTCATCCATGGGTGCTGGTTGCACTTGACCGGCAGCATGACTTCTTCGCGAGCGAAATTCTTCTCGATCGCTGCCGAGGATGGCGGCTGCGACTCATTCCATTCCCGGTTGTCTTTGGGCGTGGGATGGATGTTGTGCGTGGTGGGATCGTCGTTCTTGATCTGCACGGTCTGGCCGGCCATCACGCCGAGCACGTGAGGATGATACTGGCAGCCTCTTTGGTCGAGCACGACGGGATCTTTAGGGACGTCGAATGTGCGGTTGCCGAGGCCATCCTTTACGTAGACGAAAACATTGGCCAAGTCGCCGTCGGAGACGACAACATTCTCGGCTTCGTTCGTACCCTTGCAGCCGGGATCCTGGCTCATGTCGATCTTGGAGGCCTTGGGAGCGGTTCCGTCAAACTTCACGGTACCGTTGATCGTGGCTACCGTCGCTGGATCAATGGGCGTGGCCGCGGGAGCCGCATTCTCGGCGGTGCTGTTGTTCGACTGCTCCGTATTCTCCTTCTTGTTACAAGCTGCCAGAATCAGAAGCGCGCACAGAGCCATGCTGAGAGTGATCGCTGCCCAACTTTTCTTATTCATGATGTCGCCCTTTCGTTAGCATTTTTGTTCGCTGCGTAGGCCGCGGGCGAGGGCGCCCACGCTACAGCCGGCAGGACGCCGGCGCTACTTTTCCAAGTCATTGCCAAACCGAGCATTCTACCGCGAACCTCCGGCTGCCGTATGATGCGATTCCACCGCCGCATGTTTGCGGTCAGTTGTGGGCTGCACGGACGCTTTGGCTTGCGGCATCGAGGAGGCAACGCGCTTTTGTTCTTCTGGAGTCAACTGGAAGATATAGTCGGTCAGGAGCTTGCGGTGATCTCCTTCAAATCCGTTGAATGTCGGCGGCGTGGGCCCGGCAAACACCCACTGATTGTTCTGCTGTTTGAACAAGCCAGAGGGCATCGCCGTGCCTGGGCTGATCGCCTGCGGATCGGTGATCCAGCGCTCGACCCAGTCCGGCTTTAAACGTTCTTTCGCCAGAAGGAAGTTCGGAGCGGTCGCGATCTTGTCATGGGAGGGATCGCCCGTGGCGTGGCACTTCAAGCACGGCGCGGCTGTGCTTGAGAAAAGGCTGCGGGCCATTCCCGATTCTTTGGTCGTGAGCGTTGGCACCTCTTCCGGGATGTAAGGAAGCGGTTGCTGCGACAAAGCTTCGAAGAAACGCACCAGTTTTCTCAGCTCATTATCGGAGAAGGAAAACGTCGGCATGCGAACTTTCAAATACGGCCGCACACCATTGCGGTTCGTATCCGCGGTGCTGAGAGCAGGGTTTGACAGAAACTTTCGCAGCCACTCGGGATCGACGCGCGCGCCTTCTGTGAGAAGCTTCGGCGGCAATTGTTCCTGCGCATCCTGATACTGCTTCAGGCCCATCAGGATGGTTCGCTGGCCGGGGATGAACTGATGGCATCCCATGCAGTTGTACTTCTTGACGACCCACCAGCCTTCCTGAATATCGTGCCGCGCATCTCCGGGCTTGTACAGATAGCTCTGGGGCAGGGAAGTTTCCTGGCTTCCGAGGAGGAAGGTGGTTAGGTCGAGCACCTGATCTTTGGTCAGGTGGAGGTTCGGCATGCGCAGAGCTTCGGTCTCGCTCTTGACTTTGCCTTGATCGTAGATGTTTGGTTCGGCGAGTTTGTGCTCCAAGAATCCTTTATGGTCGTACCATGGCTCTTTCGCCGGACCGTCAGGCAATCTGGCAAGGTCTTCCTTGTCCTTGATCGGTTCTGCGTCTTTGCCGCCACGCTGCGCGACTTCTGTGAACAATGCGAAATCCAGACGCTCGATCGGTTTGCTGCCTTCATAGGTCAGTTCCGTGCCGATGCGGCCTTCCTCTTCCATGCCGGAAATTTCGTGGCATCCGCCGCATCCGTAGAACCGGACCCACTTCTTGCCTTCTTCTTTCAGGGCAGGATTATCCATGAACGACGCATCCGCGTAGGAGGATGGCTCCTGCTTCTTTTGCGTCATCAGATAGGTGGCGATATCTTCCGCATCTTCCGGACTCAGACGCAGGCTCGGCATCACGGTCATGTTCTGCACTTGCAGTTCATGTCCGTCGTTCGGGCACTTGCTGTGATCCAAATCGAACTGGTAGGGAAGTCCTTTTTTCGCGTAGTCCTCGGGACCGATGTCTTTTTTCTCGTAAGGGCAATAGGGGCGCGTGCGCTGGCGGGCGTTGTGAATCCAGCGGACGAGATAATCGTAGTTCGCTTTCTCGCCCACCCGGGTCAGATTTGCCGCGAACGTTCCGCCCTGGATCTGATCGCCTTCGCCGATGGAGTGGCAGGCGAGGCATCCCCGCGTCTGGAATAATTCCTGGCCATGAGCGGCGTTTCCGGGCTTGTGCTTGGGCAGTTCGTCGGTGAAGCCGGATTGCCAGATGTAGGCCGAGATGGCCTGAATCTGGTGGTCGGTGAGCCGGAAGTTCGGCATCTTCGTCGTCGGGCGGAAATCGGAGGGCTTCTTCAGCCACACGGGAATCCAGTTCTTGTTCAGCTTCAGCCGCGCGTCTTTCAGGTTCGGACCGACCTTTTTCTGATCCTGCATCAGGCTATGCGACTGGAAGTCCAGCTGCTGCAAACGGCCGTCGAGTTTGCTGTTGGCGACTCGAAGCGCGACCGCTTTGTCATTCATCTGGTTGGCTTCGTCGTTGGACGCGGCGGCGTCGGCCTGCTTCATCAGGTCCGCCGTGTTCTTCACATTCTCGGTTTTCTGCGTTTCAATCTGCTTGATCTGCTGCCCGACGGAGTTCAGATCTTCGGGTTCTTTGTCGTAACCCTCATAGCGATGGCAACCCATACAGCCGCGCTGGCGGAACAGATCCTTGCCATCGTTGATGGTGTGCCACTGCACATCGCCGCTAGCGAGCACCATGTCGGAGGCGTGACAACTCTGGCAGCCCGCTTCCGAGTTCTCTGTGGGATAGAGGGGCCACAGCCAGTGCTCGTAATTGCCGTGTGCTTTCTCGATGCTGGTGGTGGCGCGGCCGTTTCCCTGGTGACAGGGTGAGCAACCAAACTTCTCGGGATCGTGGATCTGGAGCAACTCGGGCTCGGTATGGCTGGCAAGCGCTTTGGCATATTCGTCCGGCTGCTTCTCGCCCTTTGCCACCATGGCCGCGGCCGTGACTTTCAATGGCTCGCGCGTGTTCATGTGGCAAGATTCGCAACGGTCGACGATGTTGGCTTCGGCCACATTGATCTGGACGATGGCCGGATCCCAGTCCGTTGCCCTTTTCCTCAACCCCGAAATTTGCTGCGGTGTCAGATCGACCATGTGGTCCGAGATGTACTCATCCATCTTGGCCTTGGCCGCGGTGGCTGGTTTCAGCACTTCGCCCAGTTCGAGGCTCAACTGGGTCCGGTCGTCGCGGATTTCGTTGTACTTTTCCTCCAATCGGGGAAAGTCAAATCTCTGCTTGCTGCCGTCAGGAAACTCGACGGTGGCCTGCTCGGCTTTGTATGCGTCGATGTCTTTCTGCTTGCTGGCTTTCGCCGAAGCACTTGTGCTGGTCTCCAACTCGTAGGTCAAAGCGTTGACATAGGCGCGGCGGTCGGTGAAGACGCTCTGGACTGCGAGCAAGCGCGCGCTGGCGTCGTCGAGTTTCCGTCGAGCTTCTTCGCCTTGCGCCTTGGAGCTTTGATACGCCTTGTCGTAATCCTGTTTAAGAGCGACGTATTGCGGATCTTGCTCGACAGATTGCTCTGACTTCGCCGACGACGACTTCGCCGTGTTCAGGAAGGCACTGTAGCGATCCTTCCATTGATCCTGAAAGGCCTTCCAAGGGCGTTGTCCCCAGGCCTCGTCGTACAAGGCCCAGAACAGCGTGCCGATCAAAATCACGGTCGCGATCAAATAATGGATTGCGTACGATTTTCCGGTTATCGGATCCTGCTCGGGGATGGGCTTCTCTGGCACCAGATCCTCCAACGAACAATTTCAGATTTCAGATTTTTGATTTCAGATCAAAAAGCCAAGGACTTCGCGATCTGAATCTGCAATCTAAAATCTGCAGTCTAAAATCTCCTCAGACGTTAAACCACGGCGTAATCCACACGTACTTGATATGCCACAAGAGCCGCAGAGCCATCTTCAAGGGCAAAGCAACCATGGTCAGCAGCAAAAACTGCATGATGGAGAATTGCAGCAGACTCATGCGCTGGAAGTCTTTTCCCATCTTCCGCCGAAATAGGGAATACACCAAGCCGCCGCCGACGAGGTAATACCCGCCCACAACGATGGCGCCGAAAATTATTTTCGCCATATTCGACGTCAGGCCGAATAAATCCGGGAGATCGCGGTTCACTTCGTAGATCAAGCGGTTGTGATCCCAGGTTTGCCCCGGCCAGAACCACTGCCAGCCGGGACCGCGGATAAATGTCCCGATGATGATCATCGCGACCCACAGGATGATGAAGCCGAAAAGAAAAGTTGAGATCGAAAACTTGCGTTGCTTCCAGGTGTAATAGCCGCTGCCCAGCGGATTGGTGTCGATGTATGGAATCACCATGAGCCCGATGATGATCATCGTGGGCATTACGACGCCGGCAATCCAGGGATCAAAATAGACCAGCATCTCCTGCAGTCCGAGGAAGTACCAGGGGGCTTTCGCAGGATTCATGGTCAGGTTAGGGTTGGCCGGCTCTTCGAGCGGAGCGTTCAGCGTGATCGACCAGACCATCAAAATGATCGTGATGATGATTGCGGCAAGGAATTCAATGCGCAGGAGAAATGGCCAGACGTGAACTTCCTTGGCCCAACCCGGCTTGAAGGGCCAGGTTTTGCGATGGTGAGTTTTGGCCAGCGCGGCGTCGCCCTCGAGCTGCTCGATCAGTTGATCGTTGGCGCGTGCTTGTTTCACCGCTAGATAAATGTAGAAACCGAGCAGTGGGATCAAGCCTACGATTGGCACGTTGTCGGGCGCCGAGCAAATCTCCCAGATTTGTCGCCAGTCCATATTCTCTCCAACCACCATGTGGCGACAGCCGCCCTCGGCTGTCGGGCCGGGCAAAGCCCGGCGGTTCGGTGCGGTCGTCGAGCTTCGCTCGACCGGACAGCCGAGGGCGGCTGTCCCCACGTCACTCCACTACTCTCCCGCGGCCTTGGGCCCGCGCCTCGGCTTGTCCGCCTCGGCTTCCAGCATGACCGGGGCCGGACCTGAAATCCCGCCATCCTTTCGCACGCGCCAGAAGTGCACGATCATCAGCACGGACGCCACGATTGGAATCCCGATGCAGTGCCAGATATAGGAGCGCAACAGCGCGTTGGCATCCACAATCGAGCCGCCTAGCAGTCCAAAGCGAACATCGTTGTAAGGTGTCATGCCGAGCATGGACCCGAAGGGGCCTTCATGTCCGAGTAGCGGCGTGGCGCGCGCCATGTTCGTGCCCACCGTGACCGCCCAGAAACCGAGTTGATCATCGGGCAACAGATATCCCGTGAACGAAAGAAGCAAGGTAAATACCAGCAGTAGTACGCCAATGTTCCAGTTGAATTCCCTCGGCTTCTTGTAGGAACCGGTCAGGAACACGCGGAACATGTGCAGCCAGACGCCGATCACCATGAGGTGAGCCGCCCAGCGATGCATGTTGCGGAGAATTTTTCCGAAGGGTACATCGTGCTCGAGGTAGAGCACGTCGCGGAATGCCTGCACTTTGCTGGGGTGATAATAAAACATCAGCAGCACGCCGGTGTAGGTGAGGATGATGAACAGATAGAACGTGATTCCCCCCATACCCCAGGTGTAGCTGTAACGCACGGCATCACGATTGATCTTCGCCGGATGCAGATGCAGGAATACGTTGGACAGCACGCCCAGCGCCCGGTTGCGCGGCGTGTCATCGTGCTTGTGACGGAAGATCGAGGTGTAAACCTGGGTTTTTGTCGGATCTTTCAGGCCCTCGATTTGATCTTTCGCCTTGCTGGGAATGTCGGTCCTGAGGGCTTGAATATCGCCTTTGACACCGACCCTGACCCGTTCCACGAGACCGACCTTGCCAGTCTTTCCGTTTATCCCCGGCTTGCCGTTCGTGCCGCCGTTGCCGCCGCTCGGATTGTTTTCGTCAGCCATATCTGTCCTGAAAATCGAAATTGACTCAATGAATCAATGAGTCATGGAATCAACGGTTACACTCCGGTCAAGAACGCTCCCGGATCGTTAAACTTGCTCGGTTGCCCTTTGGGCCATGAATACAGCTTCGAGGTGTCCACCAGAACCTGCCCGTCGGGCGCGAGTTCGATATGGGCACGGTCCATCGGCCGCGGCGCGGGTCCCTCGAAGTTGATTCCTTCGCTGTCGTAGCCGCTGCCGTGGCATGGGCACTTGAATTTATTTTCGCTGGGCTTCCAGTCGGGCGTGCATCCAAGGTGGGTGCAGCGGGCGTAGATCACAAACAGCCGGTCGGGCGTGCGATCGACCCAGATGCGGTATTTCTGTTGGAATTTGGTGTCGACACCCAGCGCGAATTCTGACGGGTAGCCAATCTTGAAAACGGAGTTGGGTTCGAACAACGTGCGCGGCAGAAAGAAGCGGAAGAACGCCAGGAACCACGCCATCAGGAACCCGGTTACCATGGTCCAGACGAAGCGACGCCGGTGACGGTCGATCTCCGTGGAAGGAGCGGTCCCGGCCACGCCGGCGGATGCTGCAGCCTTCGAGGTCCCCACCGCCGGTGTGCCAACATACTTTGTGGCATCCTGCCCCGCCGTCGCCGCAGGTTTCGCCGCTGCGACCGCGGGTTTCGCCGCTTCGGGATTCGGATTGACCTTTCCGGTCTCCGGCTCCGCCATGAGCTCCCCTCCTGTGACTACATGCTTGTGCCTCTAATCTAAACCAGCGGCCGCCGCATATTCCGGCTCCGCCAACGTCCCTCCAAAACTGTTGATCGGCATCAATCGCTGAACCGGCTGGCCAAGAGCCTGGTGCACCATTTGGCTTAATGCTTCTATAAATTTTGGAGAATCATTCAACCCGGCGCTCATTTCAAATCGGGCAATACCCAATCGATGCGCTTCTTCCCGGGCCTCGTGATCGATTTCTCCGAGTGTTTCCACGTGATCGGAAACGAAGGCCACCGGTACTACGCACATCTGGCGAACTCTTTCGTCCGCCAAATGGCGGAGGGTCTGGTGCAGGGAAGGCTGCAACCATCGGCTGGCGCCTACTTTACTCTGATAGCACAGCCGGAACGGGTTGCTCCATCCGCCGCGCTGGGTGAGGAGACGGACTGTTTCTTCGATCTGCCGCCGATAAGGGTCGCCCTTCTCAATCACTGACATCGGTATGCTGTGTGCGCTGAAAACGATCTCCGCACGCTCGGGCGCGGGAAAGCGCGACAAGGCGTCGTTCACTTTTTCCACGAGCGCATCTAAATACGTCGTATTGCGATAGAACGTCTCGACGCAACGGACGGGCACGTCATCCTGGAAAAGACGCCGCCATTCGTTCAGGCTCGATCCGGTGGTGGTCGAGGAATACTGCGGGTACAACGGCAGGAGCACTACTTCATCGCACTGGGCGGCACGCAGTTGCTCGATCGCCTCGCCGGTGAATGGATGCCAGTAGCGCATAGCCACAAAGCAGCGAGCGTCGAGACCCTGATTACACAGCACGGCCTCCAGCGCTTGTGCCTGCCGTTCCGTGTGGCGCCGTATGGGCGAGCCTCCTCCAATGGTGGCGTAGTGGTGCTGTACCTTGCGTGCGCGTGTGGTGGAAATCAGTTTGGCCAGGGGTTTCCGTCCGATGCGGGCGAAAGGGAAGTCAATGATATCGGGGTCGCAGAAGAGGTTGTACAAAAAAGGTTCAATCGCTTCCAGCGTGTCGGGTCCACCGAGCTGAAAGAGAACTATCCCCACACGCCGTGTTGTGCGCGTCATTTCCCCTGAATCCCCAGAACCACGCAATGTACTCCGAACCCAGCGCGCGAGTCAATGCCGCATTTGAAAAGTTTTGTGAAAGGGAAGCAGGAGCAAGGAAAAAGGGCGGAATCATCGGATCCCGCCCGCAAGAATATTTTGTCTAGGTTGAGCCTTCTAGGGCAACCGCAAATCGGTCTTCTCGTCCACAACGATATTTCGGCGTTGTCCGTCCATCGTGTACAGAACGCGCAGAAATTTGTGGGCGCCTGGCAACGGATCGATTCCCATGCTGTAGTTGTCTACGCGAAGGAAAAGTCTACCTTCGTCAACCCGGCTGCGCAGGGCATCGGTCACATTCACAAACTGGCCGTCTGCTCCGTAGGACGCGCGCAGAATCTGCAATCCTCGCTCGTGCGGCTCAGAACCTTCTTCGCGACGCCCGTCGTGATCGCGTCGCTCGTAATCTCCATTGTGAGCGTCAGGGTCGTGCCGATCTTGATCTTCGCGGCGTCCGTGCCCTTCCTCGTGGTCGAGTTCCAGACGCACCACGCTGCGCTCCGGATAGCTGTAATCCTTCACGTCACCATCCCGCTGGCGCAGGTGGATGACCAGGACTTTATTCTCGTGCGGCGCGGGGTCGATCCCCAGGTTGAAGCGGGTAGCCTCCAGTTGCAGCACCCCCTCGTGGATGAAAGTACGGACGCGAGCGGTCACGTCCACCCCCCGGCGGCCCGGCACTCCCCACTCTGCTCCGACCAACCCACCACCCTGCGCCAACGCGGACCCGGCCAACATCAAAACCCAGACCAAGCCCGTAATCATTCCAATGGCTCTCAATCTCATGGTTGCACCCCCAAGGAATGATAGGGTTGAGCTCAGCAGGCAGTCACAGTACGAAAGGTCACGGACGAGTGGGGGAGTAGGCGTATCTGGTCGCTGATTTTGCTGTTTATGAACCTGGGGACTGCATCTCGGCAATCACGGCGTCGGCGAATTCCGACGTTCCCGCCTGCCCGCCGATATCGCGCGTCAGCTTCTCACGATGCCGGTAAACCCGTTCCAGCGCGTTCCGAATCAGCGTCGATGCCTCGTGCTCACCCAGATGCCGAACCATCAGCAGCGCCGACCGCAGCAGAGCGGTTGGGTTCGCCAGATTCTTTCCCGCGATGTCGGGTGCAGATCCGTGAACGGCTTCAAAGATCGCGCATTCATCGCCTAGATTTGCGCTGGGCACAAAACCGAGTCCGCCTACAAAGGCCGCGCACAAATCCGACAGGATGTCTCCGTATAAGTTTTCCATCACCAGCATGTCGTATTGGTAGGGATTCATTACCAGCTGCATGCAGGCATTGTCGACGATGTGTTCGCCGTAGGTAATGTCGGGATATTCCTTGGCCACATTGCGGGAACAGCGCAAGAACAATCCATCCGACAACTTCATGATGTTTGCCTTGTGAATGGCGTGGATTTGTTTCCGCTGATTCTTCCGCGCGTATTCAAATGCGAAGCGCGCAATCCGTGTCGAGGCCTTCTCGGTGATGATCTTCAAGCTCTCGACTACTCCAGGTACCACTTCGTGCTCGAGCCCGGAATAGAGTCCCTCGGTATTCTCGCGCACGATGATCAAATCGACGTCGGGATACCGCGTCGGAATATGCGGCAGATTGCGGATAGGGCGAAAGTTCGCATACAGTTCGAACTTCTTGCGCAGGGCAACGTTGATGCTGGGAAAACCGCCGCCCACCGGCGTTGTGACCGGACCCTTCAATCCAACGCGGGTTCGTTCGAGCGACTCGATCAAGTCCTTGGGAATGTACTCCCCAGATTTCTCGTACGCCTCAGCGCCCACCGCGAACGTTTCCCACTCGAATTTCACGCCGGTCGCTTCCAGAATACGAACCGTTGCCTTCGTCACTTCTGGTCCAATCCCGTCTCCAGGGATCAGCGTTACTCTATGACTCATGTCGGGCTTTTCCTGGTAATTGAGCAATACTTTGCGCGTTTAAGAAACTTGAAGTCTCGAATTAGGGCGCCTTCACCTTCACCAGATCCTTCAACTCATTCATGAACTCTTTCACGTCTTTGAAATCGAGATACACGGATGCAAACCGCACATAAGCGACCTTGTCGTAGCGGCGCAGGCGGTTCATGATCAGTTCACCCAATTCACTGGTCTTGCGCTCGCGCTCTGCGGACTCGATCACGAACGATTCTGCTTCATTCACGATCTGCTCGAGCTTGCTGATGGGCACGGGTCGTTTTTCGCACGCGCGGAGCAGTCCGTTGAGAACTTTCTGACGGTCGAACTTCTCGCGGCGTCCGTCCTTCTTTACCACCATGTAAGGGATTTCATCGATGCGCTCGTAAGTCGTGAAGCGCTTGCCACACTTCAAACACTCGCGCCTGCGGCGGATAGACTCCGCTTCCTTGCTCTCGCGAGAGTCCACCACTTTGTCATTCGCAAATCCACAAAAAGGACACTTCATGGCGCTGGTTTCGAACTCCCACCGTTCGACATCCTTCCTAGCTTGTTGTCATTCCCGCAACTGATCGAGGCGAAGAAAGAAGGATCTGCTGTCCTGACTGAACTCCAAAATTGTAACAGTTGAAGTCGGCCGTGAAGATAGCCAGCGCGGGATCCCGTGTTGAGGCGAGCACCGCCGTGAGATCCCGAAAATAAAACTGGCGCCCGAACCCCCTGCGGTACGAGCGCCTGTTTCCCCATGCCTTCCCGGTGATGGAGGGCCTGAAGCCTGCGATCCCGGTCGGCAGGCGGGAGCACATAGCCCTCCTAACCAAGGATCTGGTGTCAAGTTGCCCTAATTTCGGAATGACCTTGTCAATCACATGTCTGCTATTTGTAAAAACTCTGAACCATGAACTGAGCGGAGAGAAGTCCGAGGTCAAACTGATTCCAGGGTTCAGATCGTAGCCCCACGGCTTATCCCTGCTGACCCTTTTGATCAGTGGCGATCAGTGACAGAGAAGTTTTGCTCGGATGTGCGAAATCCGGTCTCGACTGGACCGGCGGTGGTTGAACTTGAAAAGTCTTTCCGCGATCAGCTCCCCGACACCATTTGCGCGGGAGCTCCACCTTCCACATCGGCATGATTGAATACGACGTTGGCTCCCAAGTGGGCTGGCCGGGTGGCCAGCATTTGTTCCTTGCGGTAAATCAGGTTGCTGGCATTGAAAGTCGCCAGCTCAAATCCATGCCCGTGAGTGATCGCATCGGTGGGGCAAGCTTCCACGCAATAGCCGCAGAAAATACACCGGTTGTAGTCGATGTTGTAGACCTTGGCGTAGCGCTCGGCGCCGCTGACGCGGTTTTGTGCAGTGTTCTCGGCGGCTTCGATGTAGATGCAGTTCGACGGGCAGGCGGCAGCGCAAAGGAAGCACGCTACGCACTTCTCGAGTCCGTTCTCGTCGCGCTGCAGGACGTGGGCGCCTCGGAAGCGGGCTTCAATGCGCGCGCCGCGCAGAGGACCCTTGCCGTCCGGATAATTTTCCACGGTCGTGGGCTGGAACATCTCCATGAAGGTGATGCTCATGCCCTTGGCAATGGCTGCAATGTTCTTCAAAACCGGCATATGCTGTTCAGTATACCGAAACCGACGCGAACTCGTCCCTGAACCGGCCGTTCAGCCCGTTCAGCCCCTTCAGCAGTGACGCAGTTTCGAAAGATCTTAGTTTGCGATCTTGGCGGCAGTTTTTTGCGAATTTTGCGGGAAAGGACTTTCACCGCGAACCAGGCAAAGGCTTGGCAAAGATTCCAAACTACAACGGGAGTCGAAGCCGCAAATCGAACAGGAGAACTTACTTCGTCACGGGCGTAGTGGCGGGCGGATGTTCCGGCAGCGGAACGGCGCTCTCCAGCCATGCCGTATACCACAAGTCCAGCAGCATCTGCGATCCGGCGGCGAGGCGGTGGCTCGTGAAGTCGAAGGCAGCGGGAGAGCCCTTTCCCGTAAAGCCTCCAGCCTTTTCCAATTCGTATACATTGTCCACCAGCGCGTGCGACTGCTTCAGGTATGCGAGGTAACGCGCAAAGGAATCATCGAGGCGCTCGGGACTGTTCACGAGTCCGGCAAAATCTTTGGCGCTGATGTTCGCTGCGACGTAGGCGGTCTCAAACTGGGCGTGGATCGTGTGCTGAGTGGTATACCCGTTGGGATTTGGGCCGACCCAGCCGTTGTACTGAATCGTGGTGTGCAGCGGTTGTGATCCATCTGCGACGTAATGGCCGAGCCATCCCGCGTAGAAGATGATCGCTTGCTGAACCGCGTGGGTGGGCTGATGCGACGCCAGTCGCTGCCGGTATTCGCGGAATGCGGCCTTCAGACGGCCGTAAACCTCCATGGTGATGTAAGGCTGCAGGCCCACGCGCTCGGGGAGGTAGTCATCAGGACGGTCCGAGGTCGAGGCTCGCTTTTCATAAAGCTTGCGATAGAACTCATACCGGCCCGGAGGAAGTGGATCGAGCCAGGAGACGCGTTCTAAATCAATGAAGTGATCGGGCTCCTGAGAATTCTTCAGGGCGAATTCCGAAGGGCTGCGCCAGCGGTCAGGCTCCGGTCCAAGGTAAGCGATTTCGAGGGCTGCGCGACGCAGGAAGCGCGGCATGGTGGCGGGAATCTTCTCCGCGGCGACCCGGTTGATGGCCGTGTGACCCTCGTTGCCCCATGCCGCCGCGACTTGAGGGTTCAGGACAACGAGGGCGATCAGCGCCAGACTGATCAGCCCTCGGCGAAGATCCACGACCTGTGGTTTCGTTGCCAGATCCGTATCTCTCCTAAGTCCCTGCCTCGTTCCTACAACCGACATCGCGCTAGAACGTCAGGTGCAGCGCTAACTGCAGGAACCGATTGCTGCCGACGGTTTGCCGGATCACTCCAAAATTGCTTGGATTCGGCGAACCCGGCGACAGTATGGTGGTTGGATCTGGGAAGCACGGATTCGGGTTAAAGCATCCGTTTAACGCAAAATTGCCGTTGGGAGCGTCAAAGCTTGGATGGTTAAAAATGTTGAAGGCGTCTGCCTGGAATTTTAGTGCGACCCGCTCCGAAAATTTGAAGTTCTTGAAAAGAGACAAATCGAAGCGCGTCTGAAATGGGGCCCGGAAAATGTTTCGGCCATTGCCTCCGTAGCTTGTTTCCTGCGTGTCGCAAACCGTGGTCCCAGCCGTGGTGAGCCCGCAGGGTGGAACTCCACTTTGACCTGGGTTGAGGAATGGAATGGAGAAGTCGTTGGGGTTGATATACGGAACCCTCACACCTTGATTGGGGCCAGAGGTGAAAGAATTGTCGGTCCCACCCTGCGTGGCCTGCTTGGGCGAGATTCCGGGCGCCAGGGGAAGAATTGGATTGGTGATGAAGTCGTCGGCACTGAAGAAGATGCTGGCGGCAGTCCCTGAGAAATCGATTACGCTGAACGGTTGTCCACTCTGCGCGATGGTGACGCCTTGCAGTCCCCAGCCGTTGACCACGTTACGGACGAATCGTGATTCCGTCTTCAGGCTCGGTAACTGATACACATAGCTCACCGAGAAAACATGCTTGCGATCGAAATCGGAAGAGGCGTAAGCGGTTCTCGGTTTTAGGGGATCATTTCCGTTGAAGAAAAGGCCTGCACCCAGTCCGCTACCCTCGTCGAGCGAATGCGAGAATGTGTAGGAGGCATTCACCATCAATCCATGCGACATTCTTTTGGTAGCTTGCACCTGCAGAGCGTTGTAGGTAGAGATACCCTCGGCTCTCCAGAAGTCTGCGTTAGGATTGAAACCGATGTAGGGGGTCCGCAAAGCCGTGTTTCCATCCGAGAATGAGAACGCGCCGATGGTGGTTTGCACCTGCTCTGTTAACAGCGGATTCCCGTTGGAATCAATGGCCTGGAAACCGTACGAGTAAGGCTGACCGTTAATCGGGTGGGTAGGCGTAGCCACGCCGGGCTCGTTAAACGGAATGGGTATCGGTTGGTGCACGCCGTGATTTCCGATGTACGCCATGGTGAGCACAACATCATTTTTAGGTTGCCATTGCAGGTCCAAGCTCCAGTTTTCCGAATACGGCAGCTTGTTCGCCGGGTCGTAGCCGCCAAAGAGGAAATCTGAGTTGGCGAATCCAGTGGGCGCGCAGGTCGGGGTGACCGGTTCAGCACAACCGCTCAATTGAGACTGGTTGTAAATCAGGCCGGCGACTTCGGAAAGGTTGGTCGGAGGGGGCTTCAGAGCGGTTGTGCCAAAAGGGCCGGCAGTAAGGCAACCTGAGAGCGCGTTGCATGTGGCGTTGACGGGGACCGTGAAGGGCTCTTGGGTGGTGACGCTGAAGGGACCGCTGATGCCCAAGCCGGCGCTTGCCGAAAGCTCGGTGAAGTATTCGCCGCGGTCGGCGTAAATCCCGAAGCCGGCACGAACCACTACATTCTTCAAACGTGACGGGCTCCACGCCATTCCGATTCGAGGGGCAAACATCCATTGGCGACCGGTAAGCGTTGAGTTGCTGACGTTCTTGAATCCGAATGCTTGATTGTTGCCGGCAACTACCAGCCCGACCCCCGGTTCCCCATTGGCGAGAGTTCCAAAGGAGTCGGTAGCCAGGTTGTATTTGTAGTCCGATGCATAGAAATTGGTGAGCAGTCCATTCTTTTCGTAGAGGGGGCCGTCCCAATCCCAGCGCAAGCCCGCGTTGAGCGTGAGATTCGGCCGAAGCTTAAATCCGTCTTGCACAAAAAGTCCAGCGGACCGGGATCGGAAATGCCGGTTCGTCTCGCCGTTCAAGAATTGACCGCTGCTATGATCCTGACCCAGAGTTCCCTGAAGAAAGTCCGCGAAGGTATTAAAGCTGAGGGTGGCGACTTGGTTCTCGCGATTCTCCACGTTCAATTGCGTGTAATCGAAGATCCCGCCGAACGCCAGCGAATGACGTCCATGCACCCAGTGATAAATGGAGGATCCCTCGTGCTGGTTCTGAAAGATCCCCGCGTTTGCGAAGTTCGTTGAAGGACCTATGCTCATCTGGTTGCCATGAAAGCCGTTCACGATCCCGCCGCCTTCCAACGCCGCCCCCAGATCCGCGTTCCCGATGTTGATGCCTGGAAATCGCGTACTGCCCAGAAGATTGAGACCCACACTGCTTGGCGTCAGAGCCTGCGCGGTTGTAGCGTTGGCAACCTCGCGAATGAAACCGTAACGGTTTTCCCAAGTCGTGTTAGGTGTCAGTACGGTGGTGCTATCCAAGGAAAAGAGCTGGCTCGCCGCATGCATGGTTTGAGGAAAGCCAACCACCTGGCTGACAGCAAAGGGAATGCTTGTCGGGTCGCTCTGGAAATAGTATTTGCCCGCAAGACGTTCCTTTTCGCTGAAGTTGTAATCGATATTTCCGTTCACTTGGGTGGCGTTGAATTGGCTCGGAGGGCCTTTTATGAAGGCATTGAAAGGCTGGCTACCGCTTTCAGGGTTCGCCGCGTTTGACGAAGGGATAATGAACTGTCCGCCTGCTTTTGCCTGCAGAATCGCCAGTGCGACCGGGTCCACCAGCTTGGGATCGGTGATGCACGCCGGACTTCTCTTTTGGCCACAGGTGTCATCGGCATTGACCAGGTTCACCAGAGCCGTCGGATCATTCCGGATGGCATCGGTTAGACCGGGAAGCGTTGGAACACCGTTGAAAGCTCCGCTGAGCGCATCGCTGATTCGTTGACCCTGATACGACCCAAAGAAGAACATCTTGTTCTTCTTGATGGGACCTCCCAGGGTCGCGCCAAATACGTTGCGGTGGAGCGGGGGAGCACCCGAGAAGAATGGATTTTGAGCCAGAAACGTGGGTGCGGCATCGAAAACATTGTTCTGAAAGTATTCATAGAGCTGGCCGTGAATATCGTTTGCCCCTGATTTCGTTGTAGTTTCCACATGAGCGCCGCTGGCCGAGCCCATGGACGCGTCGTACATGGAGGTGGTGACATGAACCTCTTGAATCGTCTCAACCGGGGGAGTGGGTAGCGCCTGGCCGATCGCGTCGAACACGGAACTGTTGGTCTGTACCTGTCCTCCCACTCCGAAAATCTCACCGGTGTTCAGCGTGAAACGGCTATCCGAGATGTTGCTCGTGGAATTTCCATTAAACAAGTTGTTAGCGTTCACTCCATTGAAAGTGAACAAATTGCTGGTATCCCGTTGGCCATTGGCCACGATTCCCTGATTCCCCAAGCCTTCGTTCGAGCCGGAACCGGAAAGGAAATCCGCGCTGACACCGGGCGCCAGAATAGCGAGTTGCGTGAAGCTGCCTGTGCCAAGCGGGACGTCCTCGATCTGTTGGGGGCCCAAAGTGTAGCCGTTGGCATTGTCGGTTTCATTCAGTAGCGGAGTTCCTTCAACCGTGACAGTCGACGAAACCGCCCCCGGCCTCAGTTTGGCATTGACCGTGGTTGTGCGGTTGCCCTGTACCAGGATTTCGAGATAATCCACGGTTTCGAATCCATCTTTGACGAACTTGACTTCGTAGGTGCCGATCGGAAGATCCGTGATGCTGAAGGATCCGTCGTTTTTGGTCTCTGCAGCAACTTCCAGATTGGTCGCGACCGCACGGATCTTGACACGAGCGCCTTGAACGACGGCGCCGCTGGGGTCGCTCGCCGTGCCATTCATGGAGCCCAGAGTCTCCTGGGCGGACGCGAACTGAATGAAGAGAGCGATGGTCAGCAGACTGATGAAAACGGCACGCAGGGACTTGGAAAAGGGAGCGAAGACACCGATGCATGGCAAAGGCACGGTAACACCTCCAGAGATACGGACAGCCCTTATAACAAAGGAAATTGCGGAGATTCAAGAAGGATCAGTGTACAGCGCGTCAATTTTCGATGAATTTCTCTTCAGGTTCACAGCAAAAAAATTGCTGCTGTCGCGTTCACGAAAACTACCAACGCAAGTTGCAACCTTCATAGGCACTGCACCACCAGAAATAGCCAGCGAGCGGTACGGTTGTACGGTTGGCGCTATTCTGTAGATGTGAGTGAGCAGAAGAAAGCAATCCAGGTTGGCGTGGGTTTGTGTGCGGACTGCCGGTTCATGCGGTTGATCGAATCGGACCGTGGGTCGACGTTTTATCTGTGCGAGCGATCTGCGACCGATGCAAAGTTTCCCAAATATCCGCGCCTGCCGGTACTGCGCTGTGTTGGATATGAACCATGCCCTGCTAAGGCCAAGTCCTATCAGGAGTGACGGGAGTCACTGCACAAAATGCACCGTTGCGGCAGAATCCGATTCGAGTTTCGTCGCGTAGTCACTAAACCCGGGACGCGAGAAGGAACCGGTTATGTTCCTGAGGATTCTCAACCCGGTCGCAATCGTTCGGTTTTTCGTTTGAGTGGTTGCCCCGCTCCGGGGCTGGGGCAAAAGTACATCTCTCCGAGCACCGGATGCTTTCTTGCCTCCCTGGCGTCGGGAGACAAAGCTGTCGCGGCGGCACCTCAGAGCAAGTTTGCACCGGGGACCCTACAAGGTCATCGACGAGGCCAAACGCTACCCCGAGGGAACGCCCGTACGGATCGAAGTACACGGGGCCGAAGATATTGCAGGGTTGAACGCGCTGGCGAAAATGTTGAAAGTGCTGGGGAAAATTAAGAGAGAGAACTAATCGTCAGCGAGAGCTGTATCTACCTGAAATCCACGGTCTGAAGATAAGCTTGGTGTGATCGGCGTCCGATCATTCAATCCCCAGTTGCTTGGCCAATGCCTTCCACTGGCTATCGACCAGTGCCTTGGTCCTCGAGTCCATGACAATCTCGTCCGGCCAGGGACGGGCAAAGCCTTCGCTGGCCCATTTCCGCGTCGCGTCGATTCCCATCTTCGAGCCGTAGTTCGGCAAGCGCGAGGCATGGTCGAGCGAATCCACCGGACCGAGCGTGAATTGAATGTCGCGCTCCGGGTCGATATGGTTGAAAACTTTCAGCGTGACGTCGGCCAAGTCCTGGACGTCGACGTCTTCGTCCACTACGACAACGCACTTGGTAAACATGGCCTGGCCGAGCGACCAGACCGCGTTCATCACCTTGCGCGCCTGGCCGGAATACGATTTTTTGATGGAGACAATCATCAAGTTATGGAAGACGCCTTCGATGGGGAGATTGATATCAACGAGCTCCGGAATCGTCAGTTTCATCAGCGGCAAGAAAATGCGCTCGACGGCCTTGCCCATGTAGGCATCTTCCTGCGGAGGCTTGCCCACAATCGTCGTCGCGTAGATCGGATCTTTGCGGTGGGTGACGCAGGTGACATGAAAAACGGGATAGAGATCTTCGAGCGAGTAGAACCCGGTGTGATCGCCGAAGGGGCCTTCGGTGCGAAGTTCGTCGAGATTCACGTAGCCCTCGAGCACAATCTCGCTGGAGGCGGGTACTTCGAGGTCGACGGTTTCGCATTTCACCAGATCGACGGGAGCGCCGCGCAGGAATCCGGCGATCAGGTATTCCTCGATCTCGGGCGGCGCGGGGACGATGGCCGAGAAGGTCACGGCTGGTTCGGTGCCGATGGCTACCGCAACCTCCATCTTCCCTGAAGGACGTTCCCCTTCGGCAACAACGCTTCCGCCGGAACTGCGTGCCATGATGTCCACCGCGGCAGCCTTGCCCTGAACGCCCGCTCGCATGTGCTCGCGCGCGTGTTCCGCAGACACTTTCTGGCGCTGCCAGTGCATGCCCGTTGTGCGTTCGTCGTAGACTTGCATCCGATACATGCCGAGATTGCGCTTCCCAGATCTGGGATCGCGCGTCGTGACGCAAGGAAGAGTGATGAAACGGCCGGCATCCTTTGGCCAGCATTGCAACACAGGGAAGTCGAGCAAAGAGAAATGGTCGCGCTGGATGACCTCTTTGCATGCCCCTGTGGGCACCGTGCGCGGGAAAAACTTGCCGGCTTCGGTGAGCAGGGGAAGCATCTTCAGCTTATCGAGGAAGCCCTGCGGCGACTTTACATCCATGAACATGCGGATGCGAGCGGCGACTTCATCGAAAGAATTGACGCCGAGAGCAAGCTTCATCCGCGCTTCGGAGCCAAACTGATTGATAAGAACTTGCGAACCGGCGTGCCCCTTGAGGTTTTGGAAGAGAAGGGCCGCTCCGCCTTGCGAGCCTTTGGCATCGCGACTCTTGGAGACGCGATCGGTGATTTCGGCTATCTCAAGAATGGGATCAACTTCGGTCTGGATTCGCCTCAGTTGGCCGGCGCGCTCGAGTGCGGCGATCCACTGGCGGAGGTCGTCGAAGGGCAAAGGAATCCTCTCTGTGACCGAAGATTATAAGGGATTCAGAACTAGTCCCGTGGGACGCTTGCTCTCAACCAACGAGGAAAGCAGGTTCCTCGACTTCGCTGGGAATGACCGCCGTAATTAAGGGCCAAGCGAAGGGGAGAGCCTAGACTTAAGACTAGTTAGTTCTAGGCTTAGGCTAACGATATCGAAGGTCGGCACATCTGACGGAAACAAGGAGTGCGAATCCATGAAGGAGAAGACTTGCGTTCTGATTCCCGCAGCCCTTCTGATCTGTGCTGTCCGGGTGCCGGCGCAATGGCTTGCGGGTCAAGCCGCTGGCGGCGATGACAACCCCGATGCCAGGCCGCCCGTGACCAAGGCCGATGTGCGGATTGTGCAGCGTGCGCGGGAAATCCTCAACTCCCCATCGGGGTGGAACCGTGCCGATACGCGGGTCTGCCCGGCGGATGCTAAGACCTTCAGCCTGTATTGTGCGCTCGAAAAGGCCACTGATGAAGTCAGTGGCAAATTCGAACACCGCGGCGCGGCGATCGAGGAGGCACGGTTCGTGATCGATGAGATCGCCCCTAACCGGAAGAACTACAAGCACCGCCTGAAGGACTATAACAACGACCCCACGACCACGTTCGCCGACATCCAAAAGTTCTTCCGGCTATTCGAAGACCGCATCACCAGGCGGCTCAGAGAAGAATTCCAGGGCCATAGTCAGTGAGCCGTAAAGCGGCCCTACCATCGATTGGGTGTGCGAATAATATCCAGACCTGCACTACAGGCTGCTAGACAACCACGACTAGATCACTTCCGCTGTTCGAGCTTCACGCTGGCTGTGACGGGCTGGCCGTCGCGCATTACTTTTACGTCGACGACATCCCCGACCTTGCTGCGGCGGAGGGCGTCGGTGAAGTCGTACAGATTCTTGATCGGCTTGTTGCCGAATTGCACCAGGATGTCTCCCGCTTTGAGTCCTGCCTTGGCTGCGGGCGAGTTCGGTTTCACGTCGGAGAACTTCACGCCGTTTTCGGTCTGACCGAAGTCGGGAATCGAGCCGAAGTATGGACCGTAGCCGCCACCTCCGCCACCGGTGGGCGGCTTGTCTTCGGCGACGACCTGAAATGCGGGAGCGTCTGTCGCGTCCGCCAGTTGGACTGCAACGTTTCCAACCATGTCGAGCAAGCGCGCTGCCGAAGGTGCGTTGATCTTGTCCCAGGTGTCAGACGGTTTGTGGTAATCAGAATGAAGACCCGAGAAGAAGAACAGAACCGGAATTTTCTTCGTCACGAACGAGGTGTGGTCGCTCGAGGAATAACCACCGGCGGAATATTCGATCTTGAAAGACGCATCCTTCTGGGCCTGTTCGAGCACCGACTTGAAGCTCGAGCCGGTTCCGACCCCACCGATGTAGACCTTGTCATCTTTGATGCGGCCAATCATGTCCATGTTGATCATGGCCACGGCTTTTGCGAGCGGGCGGGTCGGATCCTTAACCCACGCGGCCGAGCCCAGCAGCCCAAGCTCTTCGCCCGCAAAATTCATAAAGAGGATGCTGCGCTTCAGTTGGCCACCTCGCCGAGCAAGCAGGCGCGCAAGTTCGAGGACGCCCGCCGTGCCACTCGCATTGTCGTCGGCGCCGGGATGGACCTGACCAATCTGCGATGGCGCCAGCGAATCGAAGTTGCCGCGACCGAGGTGATCGTAATGAGCACCGATCATGACGTATTCGTCGGTCTGCCCGGGCAGCCAGGCAAGAACGTTGTTGACCGTGGCGCGCGTGGTTTCGATGTCGATATGCAACCACAAATGAAGTGTGTCAGGAAAAGCAAACGACGCCGGTTTGGAGGTTGAGTTGATCTGTCCTTGGACTTCCTGCAACGATTTTCCGGTAGACTGAAACCACGATTCGGCTACCGAGTTCTTTACCTGCGCCATCACAATGCCAACACTTTCCGGCCCGCTCACGCTGCCGAATCGCGACAGTAGATCTTCATCGCCGTCGCCGAGTTTGCCGTTGAGAACGACGACGGCTTTCGCTCCGTGATTGCGGGCGTTGATCGCTTTGGTGATGAGCTGAGAGTGCTGCGTGAGTCCATGGTTGCCGCTCTTTTCCGCAAAGCCCGACGGCTCGTAGCGGAGAACGACTACGATCTTGTCTTTGACGTCGAGGTCCGCGTAGTCGTCGTAATGAAACTCGTCTGCGGTGGCGCCATAGCCTGCGAAAATCAGCGGCGCCCCGACTTCGCCGGATGCAGAAAAGCTGTAAGGAACGAAGTCTTGATCGATTTTGATTTCCTTTTTGGCTCCCGCTGTTTGGACGATGAAGTGGTTGTCCGACTTGAGCCGTGCACCAGTCACGACCTTGAAAGGTTGCGCGTAGCCATTCACGCCAGCGGGTCGAAGGCCGAGTCCCTTGTAGCGCTGCTCAATTAAATGCTCGGAACGCGTCAGGCCTTTGGTGCCGGCACCGCGGCCTTCCATTTCCGGAGAGGCGAGGGACTTAATGTCGTTGAGATATCGTGCCGGGTCCGCCTGCTGCACCGGAGTCGAAGCAGCCAGCAATACGACAAGGGCGAGTATAAGGAGCGGGCAATAAGGCCATAGCCGATTCTTCATGATGATCATGTTGTCAAGCGAGAATCGTAGGGGGCGAGGGGGCGGGTGTCAACGCCGCGTCAAGTGCGAAGCGTCTCAGGATGAGGCAACTGATTGAAGGATCGTCTCCTCGACAGGTTTCCAGGCTTGAGTCCGCGGATCGATTAGGTCGAAGTGACCGGCACCGGGAATGTCGAGCAAGTGGGCGTCCTCTTTTTCTTTGCCAGCGCGGGTCTGCTTGGCTGTGACGTAGTCCCGGCTAAAAATCGGTGGAACCACATCGTCACTGGAACCGTGAATCAGCCACTGGCGGGCTGGGATGGAGAGCTCCATGGGATCGGCTTCGCGGTAGTGGTCCGGGACCTCGATTGGCGTACCGCGTAAGAATTCGACGACCGCATCATTACTCAGGTGAAGCTGATAGGCGCGTTCGAGGTCGACAACCCCAGCCAGCGAGACGACGTGAGTAACGCTGGGCTCGTGCGCAGCCAGGCACAGCGCCAGTTGGCCTCCAGCGGAATGACCGATCACCACGATCCGCTTCGGATCCAGGTTGTGCGATGGAGCGTTTTGCACCAGGAAATGAAAGGCGGAGCGGATATCTGCGAACGTGCCGGGCCAGGCCCCGCCATCGTTGCCGACGCGGCGGTATTCCAGGTTGGCGGTTGCTAATCCTCTAGCGGTGAGAGCCGCGCACAGGTGCGCTGTGTGATCGAGATTGTATTTCGCGCGCCAATAACCACCGTGGATATTGATCACAAGCGCATCTGGTTTATTTTTCTGTTTTGAGGCAGGGAAACGCAGATCCAAAAATTGGTTTCGGTCCGAGCCATAGGAAAGGCGGGCATCGGCCGGAGGAGGTCGCAGCGTGAGGACGTCGTCAGACATGCAGATCGGAAATAGAACTCTTGATTCTAGTCGGGAGGCCGTGCGCGGGGTCAGTTTTATGTCCGAATGGCCAGAACGCGGGCGCGGGCGACCGGGCCCCACCTCTATTCGTAACGCAGAGCCTCGATTGGATCCAGATTGGCGGCGCGGAGGGCAGGGACCATTCCGCTGATCACGCCGACGACCGCGAGGATCGACGTTGCGACCACCAGAATCATCGGCGACACAATGAGACGGATGTCCGCGGCCTCGGCATGTTTGGCCATCGCACTGTAAAAAGTAATGCGTCCTGCCAGGATCGACACGGCATACGAGAGCGCAATTCCAAAAAAACCACCTGCAGCGGTGATGACCATGGCCTCGGCAAGGAACTGGAAGAGAATGTGATGACGTCGCGCCCCCAGAGCTTTTTCCACGCCGATTTCACGAGTCCGTTGAGTAACCGAGACCAGCATGATGTTCATCAGGCCGACTCCGCCGATGCCCAAAGTGACTGTTCCGATGAAAGCCAACAGAACCTTCAGCGCCATCGTGATGATGCCGAATTGCGAGAGCTGCTTCTGTGCATCGAAGACGAAAATAGCGCGCTGATCTTCGGCCTTGAAGTTGTGTGCCGCAGCGAGCGTTTCCCGAATCGTCTTGTCCATCTTGTCGTGGTCAAGTCCCACCGAGTCGAGCCACATTCCGTCAAGATAATGATTGTCCTTGAGCACGTCCATGGAGTTGTACGGGATGTAGATGACCCTGTTGTTGTCGTTGTCACCTTCCTGCATCCGAGGCGCTCCCACTCCGATCACTTCAAACGTCACGCCATCGATTCGGATGGACTCGCCGATTGCCGGCATGCCTGAGAAGAGCTTGTCTCGCGCCTCCGAGGCAATGACCGCATAGAGTCCGTGCTGCATATTATCGGCATCGTTCAGGAAACGTCCCTGATCGATGTCGAGATTCCATATCGCCTGAATCGAAGGGTCGAGACCCATGACCGGAAATGTAAAGGAGCGGTTGTTGTTCTGGACCGTGGACTGTTTGTCGGACTCGCGCACGATATGACGACAGAGAGGAACGTTGTTACGCAGAAGTTCAATGTCGTCGTTCGTGAAGCGAACCTGGACGCCCGCCTTGTTGCCTCCCGCCTGCTGCGAGGTGCGTCCGGGAAAAACTCCCACGGCCGTCGCGCCAAAACTTTCAAAAATGGTTTCGATGGCTTTTCCAAAGCCGTTGCCGTAGGAGAGGAGCAGGACCACGGTGGCGATCCCCCACGCCATGCCCGCCATGGTGAGCAGGGTACGGCGTAAGTCGTGCCGCATGGCCGAGTACGCTTGCTGTAAGAGATCGCGATGCATGCTTATTCCTTGCGGAGGGCCTCCACCGGTTCGAGCATGGCAGCGCGCCGGGCAGGGTAAAGGCCGGCTGCCACGCCAGCGACTCCGAGAGAAATCACCGCCAAGGCCGCTGTGGACGCGACCAGTTTGGGAGGATCGAATCCTTGACCCAAGTCAAAGCCTGACAGCAGAGCCATCAGTCCCGCAGCCCCTCCGATTCCGATGCCCCCACTCAGGAGCGTCAAAAAGGCGCCCTCGACAAAAAATTGGAACATGATGCTGGCGTTGGTGGCGCCAACGGCTTTGCGCAGGCCGATTTCGCGAGTACGGTCGGCGACAGCAACCAGCATGATGTTGATGATTCCGATCGCGCCGAGTGCAAGTGTCACGAGTCCCACGCTGCCCAGAAACATATTCATGGCGTCAAAGATCTTTCCGATCTGGTCGACCGTCTTGACGGTATCCCATTCGTCGAAAGAGTCCGGATTGTTGGGGTTGAAGCCGTGGTTGCGAGCGATGATTTTGTGGACTTCCTGCTGCGCCTGTTCGTGCAAGGCACGCGACTTGGGCTGATAGTTGATGAAAGAAATCACATCGGTCGCAATGCCCGCATTCAGCGGGCGAAAATAATCCTGCATGGCGTGAAAGGGAACGACGCTGCGCAGATTCTGGTTCATGTTGTCGCCGTGGCCAACCTTTTCGAGCGTGCCAATCACCGTGAAGCGAACCCCGTTGAGTAGAATGGTGGCGCCGACGGCTGGGCGTCCTGGAAACAGTGTGCGCCGCACTTCATCGCCAATGACGATCACGGCGCGTTTCTGCGAGTCGTCCAAGTCATTGATCCAGCGGCCGTCGTGCATGGGCATCTTGCGGATCTGATTGAAGCTCGCCGGCACCCCCATAATCTGGCCACTGGCCTGGAAGAAGTCGCTGACAGCGCGAATATCGCCGCGGTTGATGACCGGGGCAGCCGCGCCCACGCTGGGGCAATCGCGCAGAATGTCTTCATAATCGCGGTAGGTGAGGTAGTACTGGCGTAGGGCCGTGAAGCTGCCCTGCATGACCGGAGCGCGGCCCGACCAGATGAACATCACGTTTTCGCCGATGGAGTCGAACTGCTTGCGGTTGCCGGAACGGAACCCCTCCCCGAGGCCGACCAGCAGGAGCAGGGAACCGACCCCCCAGGCAATGCCGAACATGGTCAGGAACGAGCGGAGTTTGTGCGCCCAGAGGGCCCGGAAGGTCTGACCGATAATGTCGAAGATGAGGCGCACGGTTGCGTAATCATTATACGGAGCCGGAGGTGTTAACGTTCCCGCTCGCGACGATAGCTCTCAACCCTTCCACTCTCCAAACCGCAGCGCCTGTCCCCAACTCCTGACTCGGCTGAAGTCCGCGGTCGAAAGTCCGATTTTCGTTCCGAATCTTCTGCGAGTTCGCTATTCTCTAGCGGGATGACGACTCTTGCCCTAACCGAATTGCTGGGCGCCACGGTTTATGACCCGTCGGGAGCGGCGAGCGGTCGTGTGCGCGAAGTAACGCTTGCTCCCCAGGAGGATCGTTCCCGCATCTCCTCCCTGATCGTGAAAACTAAGGCAGGCAACCGCGTCTTGGCATTTTCTGCGGTTTCAGCCATCGATGGCGGCATTCGGGCGACGACGGCGGCGGGGGAGTGGCCCGCGGCCAACGGGAGCGAGGGTCTGTTTCTGCTGGGACGCGACCTACTGGATCAACAGGTGATCGATGTCGACGGACGCAAAGTTGTGCGCGTGAATGATGTCGATTTGCAGGTGGACCCCGCCAAGGACAAGCATGCAGACCGCAATCGTCCGGTTTTGCGCGTCATCTCCGTTGACGTGGGAGCACGCGGCGCTGTGCGGCGCTTGTTGCGCGGTGTAGCCCCAAAGACAGCTTTGCAAGCCCTATTGCTAAGAATCCCTCCACGCAGCATTCCATGGAATTTTATCGACGTCATCGAGACCGATCCGGCTCGGCGCGTAAAGCTGAAGACTTCTTATGAAGGCCTCGCCAAGCTGCACCCTGCCGACATTGCTGACATCGTAGAAGATCTGGCTCCCGATGAGCGCCAAGCCGTGTTTCAGACTTTGGACGAAGAGACAGCGGCGGAAGCTCTTGAAGAGGTCACTCCGAGAGTTCAGAAGTCCATCGTCGAATCCCTGGATTCGGGAAGGGCGGCGGACATTGTCGAGGAAATGGATCCCGACGCGGCCGCCGATCTGCTAGCCGAACTGCCCGATGAGCGCACTGAACAGATTCTGGTGCAGATGGAGCCGGAAGCAAAGCACGACGTCGTCGAATTGCTGGAGCATCGGGAAGAAACGGCCGCAGGCCGTATGACCACTGACTTCCTCGCTTTGCCGATCGCGGCGACGGTGCAAAATGCGGTCGATTCATTGCGCGAGTTTGAAGGGGGAGTGGAGGCCGTCAGCACCATCTACCTGGTGGATTCTCACGGAACCCTGACCGCAGCGGTTCCGCTGGCAAGGTTGGTGCTAGCGCAACCCTCGACTCCGATGCTCTCACTCATCCAGGAGCCACTGGTCCTCGCGCATGAGGGCGTCGAGGAAAATGAGGTGGCGGAGCTATTCGACAAGTACAACCTTCAGACCCTTCCCGTGGTGGATGACCACAACCGGCTGACCGGCGTCATCACATCGGACGATGTGATCAGCATGTTGCGCGCCAAGTTGTAGGGAAGAAAAACGGTGTTAGGTCTTTGAGTGTTTGGTTTCGGAAACTCAGAGGCGGCGCGGTAGACCTAAGATCCAAAACCTGAGATCCAAAACCTTAAGATCCAAAACCTAAGACTAGCCCCGCACCAACTCCGACATCTTTAATTTCATCTGCCAGCACTTTTCCTTTGGCCATACTCATGGCGTACGTTTATCCTGTGGCGTCGTCGGTTGCTATCCGCTCCATCTTTATGTCTGCGAAAAGTGCGCATGAGTTTCTTCAGACGTTGGAAGATCAGAATCCTACTGTTTTTTGCCGTAGTCGGTCCGGGATTCATTACCGCGAACGTCGATAATGATGCCGGCGGCATCCTGACCTATTCGCAGGCCGGGGCACAATTCGGACATCTTCTGCTGTGGACCATGATCCCGATCACGGTTTCGCTGATCGTGGTGCAGGAGATGTGCGCCCGCATGGGAGTCGTCACCGGTAAGGGGCTCAGCGACCTCATCCGCGAGGAATTCGGTCTGCGCATCACCTTCTTGATGATGATTGGGATTCTGATCACCAACTTCGGCAACGTAGTCACCGAGTTCATCGGCATTGCCACGAGCCTGGAGCTATTTGGCCTGCCCCGTCTCTATACCGTCCCGGTGTGCTGCGTAATCGTTTGGCTGATTGTCGTCAAGGGACAATACAAGAGTGTGGAGAAAGTGTTTCTGGCGGCGTCTTTCTTTTACGTGACCTATATCGTAGCCGGCGTGCTGGCCCATCCCATGTGGAAGGATGCAGCCATCGCAACCGTCAAACCGCCCGCCCTGAAGGCGTTTCGCGAGCAGGCGTACCTGTACATGGTGATTGGCGTAGTCGGGACGACGATCGCCCCCTGGATGCAGTTCTACCTGCAATCGTCGATTGTTGAGAAAGGGGTCTCGAAACGCGGATATAAGGCTTCGCGTATCGACGTCGTAACCGGCTGTATTTTCACGGATGTGGTGGCCTGGTTCATCATCGTGGCCTGCGCTGCGACGCTGTACGTTCACGGGTATCGCGATATCAAGTACGCCGCCGATGCCGCTCAGGCTCTAAAACCACTGGCCGGCGATTACGCCTATATTCTCTTTGCGGTCGGACTGTTCAATGCCTCTTTATTTGCTGCCTCGATCCTCCCGCTTTCAACTGCCTACACCGTGTGCGAAGGTTTGGGATTTGAATCCGGGGTGGGCATGAAGTTCGGCGAAGCGCCCGCGTTCTATTGGCTCTATACGTTTTTGATCGCGGCGGGAGGCGCTGTTGTATTGATCCCTGGTCTGCCGCTGGTCAAAATAGCGGTGCTCTCGCAGGTGGTGAACGGGGTGGTTCTGCCCTTTGTGTTGATCTTTATGCTGCTGTTGATCAACAAGAAGGAACTAATGGGCGAGTACGTAAACACCCGCCTGTTTAACGCCGTTGCCTGGTCGACGACAGTGGTGATGGTTGGACTGACGGTGGCGTGGTTTTGGACGCTACGGTCGGGTTAAAGGAATTTTCCCGCGGCTAGGTCGCGAACCAGCGTTCGATCTGCTTCCAGGAAGTCGTACTTCGAAAGATCTTTCGGTTCGGCCCATTTCATATCTCGAAAGATGCGGTTTTCGATTTCTTTCTGAAATTCGCGCACGATGAAGAAACGGAGTTCCACCATTCCGCCGTTGGGATACTCGTGTTGAATGCGCGCGATCTCGTCTCCGACCTTCGCCACGATCCCCAGTTCTTCCTCCAGTTCCCGGCGCAGGGCGTCGCGGGGCTGTTCTCCCTCTTCAATCTTTCCGCCGGGAAACTCCCACTTGAGCGGCATCGTCTGGTGACGCGTGCGTTGGCACACCAGCAGTTTGCCGTCTTTTACGATGAGGGCTGCGACGACCCGCTTCATGGTTCGCGCACGGCGGTTGCCTCGAGCGCGCTGGCCACGGGATCGACACAACTGGTGAACGTGAAAGCGAAAGCGGCCACTCCAACCGAGCAGCGCAGTTCCAATTCGTGCTCGCCGAACCTGTGGTTATCCACCAGAAAATACATGCGTGCCGAGCCGATGGCGATGTAGCTTTCGTCCTCACTCCCGTTTGAATTGGGTCGGAATCGCGTGTCTCGCGTTGCCTGCTTGCGAGTCAGCGGCTTGCCGTCTTGAAGGATGACAGCTTCGGCCGCGGTGGCGTGGGGGGACGCCATGACCAAGTTTACGGCGGCTGCTTCATATTGCAATCGTAAAGCGTGAGGTCCAGTCTCGGCCGCCTCGAAATACTCAGCGGTCGAGGCCCATCGCCCAATTGCGTAGAAGAAGTTTTGTTCTGGCTCGCCGGTAAAAACGTAGTCGGCAATCTGATCCTCTTTGAATCCGCCTTCGTTGCCAATTCGTCCGCGGTGGTGTCCCAGGTAGAGTTCGCTCGATCCGCGGTAACAGACGGCCCCCAGATGGTCTTCTTCGCGCAGGGGATCCATTAGCGTCGGTAACTCCACCTCGGGATCAATCTCGCGCAACAATTCCTGAATCCCCTGCTCGCACTCCGCGTATCCGCCTTCGCCGAAGTGACCGTAACGGAGATATCCGTCTTTGTCGAGCAGATACTTCGTCGGCCAGTAACGGTTGGCAAAAGCTTTCCAGATTTCGCGATTGCTGTCGATCACGATCGGGTAAGTGAGTCCGAATTCGCGGATGCCCCGCTCCACGTTCGACTCGTATTGTGCGAATGTAAACTCGGGCGTGTGAACTCCAATCACAGTGAGACCTTTATCGCGGTAACGCTCGTGCCAGGTCTGCACATAGGGCAGAGTGCGAATACAGTTGACGCAGGTGTAATCCCAGAAATCGACCAGAACCGCGCGTCCGCGTAGCTGCCGGAAACTGAGCGGAGTCGAATTCAGCCACACCCGGCCGATCTCCGGAGCGCGGACTTTGCCCTTTTCCACTCTCATGGCTCGAATCTCACTGGCCGTCGGTTTCGAACTTTTTGCCTACGAGTCGGGCGCAATGTTGCACCAGTTCCTGGTGCTCCGATGTGAAAGCCGCGGCGAAGTGGCTGTCGATATCCAGTTCGCCCACGACTTTCCCGCGCACGAACACCGGGACAACGATCTCCGATTTGGTTTCCAACGAACAGGCCAAATAACGTGGGTCTTGGTTGACATCATCGACGACGACCGTCAGACTGCTGGAGGCAGCCGCGCCGCAAATGCCCTGATTGAGCGGGATGCGCGGGTGCGGCGTCATAGCCCCCTCGAAGGCACCGAGCACGAGCATGGGCGGCTGAGCGCCGGGTTCCAGCAGATAAAAGCCCACCCAGTTGTATTCCAGCATACGCTCGTGCAAAACCTTCACCATGGCCGGCATGAGTTCCTGCGAGCTGGGGACGGTCTGTGCAAGCTCAGTGAGTTGGTTACGGACTTCTTCGATTCTGCCAGCAGTGTGCATCAATGGAATCTTAACTCACCGCGTAGAATTCTCCTCAGGGGATGCGGAAACGTCCGCAATCTGCCGGATTCCTTTCGTCGAAGGAAATAGCTCGGGATGAATCGCGAAAGCCAACGCCTGCAAACCCTGCAACAGCGTGGGTGCGGGAGTATTCAGAAATTCATCGCGAACGCAGAAAACTTGGCCGGTGAGCCCCGCGCAGGTCCTCTGCCAGCCCCGATCCGGAATGATCTTCTCCAACGGCACGCGGTCTCCCGCGCCACACCATGCGGCAACGATCACCTCGGGATCGAGATGCTGAACTGCCTCGGCTGTGGCCTGGCGACCAGGTGTGCCCACGAAGTCCCCTCCAGCGGCGTCGACCAATTCCGCGACCCAGGTTTGCGATGCGATGAGCGGCTTGCCCCATTCCTCACACCAGACTCTGGGCCGTCGAGCAGCGGCGGTATGTCGGCGTACTTCTTCGACCTTGGCCTGCATGGCCTCGATCACCTGTTCGCCCCGATCCCTGGCGCCAACTGCACCCGCAAGGGTTGCAATGTCGGTATAAATATCGGCGATGGTTTTCGGGGCGAAGCCAAGAAAACGGGTTCCGGCTTTCAGGATTTCGCTCACTGCCTTTTCTTGATAAGGAACAGCCGCAATCACCAGGTCGGGACGAGCGGCGACGATCTGGGCAGTGTCGGCAGTCCACGAGTCGGCCAGAATGAGACGCGAGCCATCGGCGACCTTAGGCACAACGTCAGCGCAATATCGCGTACAGGCCACCACCCGGTCAAGTTCGCCGACAGCGTCCAGAATGACGGTGGCGCTTGGTTGAAGGCATGCAATGCGTTGTGCGGCGTGAGCGGAGGGCATGATTTCGCAGTAAGGAATCAGGGCCGGATCTGGTTGAGCGCCGCAGACAGCGCATCCAAGGCTAATTGCGCGGCATGGGTCGAGGCCTGCGGCAAACCGCCCACGGCGGCAATCAATGTATCGCGCTCGAGTGCTCGGATTTCTACGACAGTTTGCCCAGCTACCAATTCCGTCAGAGCCGATGCGCACGCCATCGACGGCACGCAGCCTTTCGCTTTGAATCGGATTTCCTCGATACGACCGGAGTTAATTCTCAAACTCAAACGAAGCACGTCTCCGCAGGCGGGATTCTCAATTTCCGCCGTCGCGTTAGCGTCCAAGACCTCGCCCGGGTTGCGCGGATTCTGGAAATAGTCGAGCAGTCGGGCCGAGTACATAGAGTGAAATTATAGGCCTCCGAGCGTTGGGTTCTGGGCGACTGCAAGCAGAACTTTAGTCGCGAGTTCCGTCCGGGAAGTAAATCGCCCAGCCTCTCTCGCGGGCGGCGGCTTCCAGATCAGGATTCGGATTCACCGCGAACGCGTGTTTGGCCATCGCCAGCATGTCGGCGTCCCAGCGGGAATTGCCGAAGGCCGCGTCGATCTCCTTCTTTACGACTGCGCGCAGCACCTTGGGTTTGCCGGCCCCCGAGGGGATACATGCGAGGCGGTCAGTGATCACGCCATTCTCAATTGCGACTTTCGTCGCGAGGATGTGGTCTTGGGCAATGCCGAACGGTTTCATGCCGGGGCGGATCAGCCACTCGTTCGAGGAGGAAACCGCCCACACGTCACAACCCCGCTGCCGCAGTCCGTGGATGAGCTCCTGCATTTCGGGAAAGATGTGACCGGGAAAGGCATTCTCCATAAAATCCCAAGCCGCTTTCATCATGACGGCCTCGGTCATCCCCTTATGCATCGTGACCATTTCTCCGCACATGTCTTCTTCGCTCACGCTGCCGGCTTTGTACTCGAGGTAACGGGCGCGCATGGCGCGGCCAACTTCGGCAGGCACGACACCGTGATTGATTTCCCAATCGAAGAATCTTTCCCCTGCATCGCCAGACCAGAGCGTGCCGTCGCAATCAAAGGCCGCGACTTTCGGTCCGAGCCGGAGAACCGAGTCAAGGAATTCCTTCTTGGTGAGAGGGAGGGTTTGGGACCCGGGGTTTTTCATGTACTTCGACGATAACGTGCCGAAGCCAGAGTGCGCAATTGCGGAATGATTAAAAGATGGTCAGCAAGTCTTCGCCACGAGAGCAGAGTAGTCTTCCGGTGTGTTGATGTTCACGGCCGCGAACGGATCGCTTACGGCGACGTAACGGATGTGGTCCTGGTAGCGATGCTCAACCTCGCGGGCGCTCGAGGTGGCGGGCGCCTGGAGAAACTTTTCGATCAATTCGCGACCTACAAGATACGGATGCCCGTGTTTGCCGGAGAATTCGGGGACGACTGCCCATATGTTTTGCGGAGCGGATTCGTACTCCTCCCGCAGCAGCTGGGTGGTTGCGGCGCTCACCGGAGGGCGGTCGACGAGTGTGATTACGGCGGCGTCCCGGCCCCGGTTGAGCACTTCGTGCAATCCCACCTGAAGGGAACTGAACTGGCCCCGGCTTGGGTCAGGATTGGTGACGATCGATGCTCCGCTCGCATAGGCTATCGGCGCCAGCGCCGCTTCGTTCTTGCCCACTACGATGAGGATGAAGTCGGTGGACAGTGTCAGAGAGCGAATCGCTGCTGACAAAAACGTGCTCGTGGACGGCGGCACCCCGGCAACTTGAGGCGGCCATGGGAGCAGGGCTTTGTCGCTGCCCATGCGCGAAGATTCGCCCGCGGCAAGTATTACTCCGGCAAAACTCGGGGCACGGGCCATGATGCGGAAGATAGCAGAAAGCTCAAGGAAAGTCAGTGAGCAGAGACTCTCAAAGGGGCTGATCGTCGGCTTCCAACGTCTGTGCAGCGGCCGCGGGTTCAGCGTCTTGGCGCGCTCCCTTGAACCAACTCAGATGAGGCAAGTTCGAACTGGCGTGCCGACGGAACGCAATTAACTCAGCCGTGATGGCAATAGCGATCTCTTCCGGGGTGATGGCGCCAATGTCGAGCCCGACCGGAGCGTGAACGCGATCAAACAGATGGGCCGGCACGCCCTCTTTCCGCAGCGTCTTGAATATCTCGATGACCTTGCGCTTGGAGCCAATCATCCCTACGTAGCCCGCCCGCGTCTGCACGGCCCAGCGCAGGATGCGCATGTCGTCACGGTGACCGCGCGTCACGATTACGATGTAGGAAGATTCGTTGGGATCGAGTTTCTGCGTGGCCTCTTCGAAATCGAGGGCGTGAATTTCGCGAGCGGCCGGGAATCGTTCTTTCGTGGCGTATGAGGACCTGTCATCGGTGACCGTAACCTCAAAGCCAGCTGTGGCCGCCACCTGGCAAAGGTTCAGAGCTACGTGGCCCGCTCCGAATAGATAAAGTACTGCTGGAGGTAGAATCGGTTCCACAAAAATCTCCAGCGTTCCACCGCAAACCAAGCCGGTGTCGTACTTGGGATCCTGGTTCAAGTCGAACTTTAAGGTTCGAGGTTTCTCCGACTCCATCACTTCGCGAGCCGCCTGCCAGACATCGGCCTCCACGCAGCCGCCGCCGATCGTGCCGACGATTGAGCCATCATCGCGGACTAGCATCTTTGCGGTACGGAACGAAGGAATCGATCCCCGCACGTTGACGATGGTCGCCACGGCACCTCGGCGCCCGCTGCGCCGTAGTTCGACGATTTGTTCGTAAATATCCATTCCTCAACCGTCTGCAATTCTGATTATCATTCGGTTAACAAGGGCGAGTCAATTATGACGCCGATCCGGCAGCGAGCATTCCCGGAGCCTGTGAGATTTGTGGTAGCGTCACTCTGATACGGAGAAAGTGCTTATGAAAGCAGTCCGCATTCACGCCTTCGGTGCATCCGAAGTCTTGATGTATGAAGAGGTTCCCGATCCGCAGCCCCGCAAGGATCAGGTGCTGGTGCGGGTGAAAGCCTGCTCATTGAATCATCTGGATGTGTGGGTACGCAAAGGGCTCCCCGGCGTGAAGCTTCCGCACATCCTCGGCAGCGACATCGCGGGTGAGGTGGCGCAGGCTGGCGAGTATGTCAGCGGGCTCAAGAGCGGGCAGCGGGTGTTGATTGCGCCCATGCATTTCTGCGGACACTGTGTCGCCTGTCTTGCGGGAATGCAGAATCAATGCCGTGAGTTCACCGTTCTCGGAAATGGAGTCGACGGGGGGAACTGCGAGTTGATTGCCGTGCCTGCGGCGAACGTGATTCCCATTCCCGACGCTCTCGATTTCAACCAGGCTGCGAGCGTGCCGCTTGTGTTCGTGACCGCCTGGCACATGCTGGTGGGGCTCGCCGGAGTGCGGGGTGGGCAGACCGTGCTGGTATTAGGTGCAAGCTCCGGTGTAGGCATCGCTGCTATCCAGATTGCGAAGTTGTTTCACTGCCGGGTCATCACCACGGCGGGCGATGAGGCGAAGCTTGAGAAGGGACGCGCACTTGGCGCGGACTTCGGCATCAACCACTACCAGCAGAAAATCTCAGAAGAGGTGCGGAGGATTACGAACAAAGAAGGCGTCGACATTGTCATCGAGCACGTCGGAGCCGCTACCTGGGACGAAAGCGTGCGCTCCCTTAAGAGCGGTGGCAAGCTTGTCACCTGCGGAGCCACCACCGGACCCAACGTGGCACTCGATCTGCGACATCTGTTTGCGCGCCAGCTATTCCTGCTCGGATCGTATATGGGAACCATGGCCGAACTGCATGCTGTTCTAGGCCACCTGTTCGCCGGCCGTTTAAAGCCAGTGGTGGATCGAGTCTTTCCACTCGCGGAAATTCGCGCGGCCCACGACTACCTGGAAAAAAGTCAGATGTTCGGCAAAGTCGTTCTGAACCCTTAACCCACTAACCTTTCTTTTTCAGAGGCTTGGGTTTAGGTTTAGGCAGCGTCGCTCCGCCGCCTGCACCACCCCCTCCGGTGACGACCGTATTTTTCGTCAGGTCGACCGTAAAACTGTCCTTCACCTTTGCCACTGGCGTGCCTCCGACCGAATAAGGAGCCGACAAGTAGGTTCCGACAATCTGGGTCTTGCTCACTTCCAGGCGCAAGAATCCAAAGTCATCCTGATCGTATTGTTCGAGACTGAGACCAGCACCGACGACCAAGGGCGCCTTCGGGTACGCACCGTTCACCTTCTGAAGTTTTCCGAGATTCGTGTAGCCGCCGGCGCCAGCCACCAAGTAGGGAATCTGCAGTGGACCCTTGGACCCTTCCACAACATTCGTGAAGCGCTGATAGTTGTGAACGTGCCCCGACAAGATCAGGTTGGGATAACGGTTGACGGTCTGGAACGCCTTTGTCAGGACCTGATCAACCACGCTGCTTCCGGAATGTTCCACGTCGCCGGAAAACGGCGGATGATGCACCGTCACGATCAAAGCGAGATTGGGATCGGCAGCTTTCAGTTCTCCCTGAAACCAATCCACCTGGTCCTGATGAATTTCCCCCTCGGTCTCACCGACGTTGGAAAATAGTCCGATGATGGTGGCTAGCGGGGTGGTGAAAGTCCAATAGCAATTCGGCAGATCCATCTGGGTGCGGTTCGCTCCCGTCTTCAGCGAACCCAGCTGCCCGGGATTCTTGGACATGAAATTCTGTATCCAACCGTCGAGTGGCTTCTTATTGGGATCGACCGGACCATCCTGCGGATCGTCGGGTTGGCAGTCGTGGTTTCCGGGTATCGAAACGATGAAGCACGGATAGTCTTTGTAGGTTTGATAGAAGTTGTCGCCGTACATGCTGATGTCGCCTGCGAAGTAGACCACATCCCCGAGGTGATAAAAGAAAGCCGGCTGCCGGTTCCCGGACAGGCCTTGCGCGTCCTGGGTCATCATTTCGGCAACAAAATCCTGCTGCTGACCTCGATGGTCGCCGGTATCTCCCACGGTGTGAAAGACGAGAGTGCTGTTTGCGATGGCGGTGACGTCAGCTGCTGGAAGCAACTGCGACAAATCAAATCGGTAAGGCGGCGGACCGTTGGGTGTGGGAAGCGGCTGAAAGGGATAGTGCGGAAGCGTGATTCCGAGTGGAGCCTGCACTTGGATTGTGTCTGCGGAAAGGGGAGGGATGTGGCTCTGCCGCTGGCCAACTCCTTTACCGGTGATGAAAGAGAGTAATGCACACATGCTGATCTCCTTGAGCTCTTGGTGAAGGCGCCTCCGTCCGTGCACAGGATAAGTGTGCAAGGCGCAGCTATCCAGGAATCCTCGCTTGGATTGTTAGTTGCAAAAAGGGCCGAAAAAGACCAGCCGAGGGAAAAGATTCACCAACCTTATCCCAACCGGTGGTGGTGTCAAGAGGTTTCGACCAGGGCACAGTGGAACAGAATTGCGTGCACCTTGTAGAATGAACAGCAGGTGAAATAAATACAGAATGTCCCGCGAACTGAACTTCGGACCTTACGTTGATGTCGAGAATGGCAAGAGGACGGTTAAGGATCTTACCTTCGGCAATCCCACTCCTGAGGGGGTCGTGCTCACCACACTGGACTCCGCCGTGAACTGGATGCGCAAGAGTTCCATCTGGCCGATGACATTCGGTCTGGCCTGCTGCGCGATTGAGATGATGTCGATGGGCGCGGCGCGCTTTGATATTGCGCGCTTTGGCGCAGAGGTGTTCCGCCCGTCACCACGGCAGAGCGATCTGATCATTATTGCCGGCCGCGTTTCGAACAAGATGGCGCCTGTCATCCGGCAGTTGTGGGAGCAAATGCCCGAGCCCAAGTGGGTGATTTCCATGGGGGCATGTGCTACTTCTGGCGGCGTGTTCCAGAACTATGCGCTGGTGCAGAGCGTGAATCAAGTGATCCCTGTGGATATTTACGTGCCGGGTTGCCCGCCGCGTCCTGAACAGCTCATCTATGCCATCACGCTTCTTCAGGAAAAAATCCAGAACGAGCGCGGCACCATCAAGAAGGCGCTGAACCTGGTCTAGAACCAGACCGCAGAGCGGCTTGGATCCAGAGCAAAAGCTAGGGCGTCTCGGCCGGAGCCCGTCTTGGCTGGGAGGTCCTCTGCTCCGCTGCGCTCAACCTCTGCCGGGATTAAGCCCTTTTTGCCGG